>Ga0126381_100000147_pt1 | contig 77172 bp, 98 predicted proteins | sample PanSoiMetPlot_28_FD_96465 | JGI IMG/M metagenome (GOLD analysis project Ga0126381, IMG submission 96465) | Tropical forest soil microbial communities from Panama - MetaG Plot_28 | ecosystem: Environmental > Terrestrial > Soil > Tropical forest > Bulk soil | place: Panama | collected 2016-02-17 | reverse complement strand
GTCCTCCCGATAATGTTGGTTATGCGTACTGGGCCGACTGCGACCCTCTACCACCCCCTGCGACCCCCCCACCCTTAGCCAGCCAGGCCGGGGGGGCGGTCCCAGGTGCCACACTCGATTCCACACGACCGACTGCAATAGTACCCGACCCCACACAGCCAATATGCGAAATACCCCCGCCGTAGTACCGCATTACACCTCTATGCGGTCCTGTAGAATCAGTGTTTAGGGTCAATAGCCCCCAAAGGGGGTTGCAAGGGTAAAAGTGCAGGTCAGAGCACGTTTCTGGCCTGTGAGGTAGGTTGTGGGGATGGACGAAGAGAACACACCGCCCCCTGGAAGCGACTTACCACCTGAGATGCAAGCTGCCCTGGAAGAGGCGATGGTGAATGGCTACGTCAACGAGGTGGACGAGGTGATGGTTCGCATGTTGCTCGGCCTGGCTCAGGTCCACCAGTTCCTCCCAGAGGAGGATCTTGAGGCCAACTACCAGTGGACACAGTCGTTCCTGAAGCTCCTGGGCAGCTACAGAGATAGTTGGATGGAGCGAGTCCTGGTGGTGATGAAAGGAGAGTTGGGCGAGATCTTTGACCGCAGGTTGGCTGAGCTACGGGAGGGACTCGGTGACACGGAGGGCCAGGGGGGCGACTCTTAGCCTTGGGGTGTGCTCTCCAAGCAACAGTTCGGTGATCTGGCCCAGGAACTCCGCAGGGAGGGCGGATTCTCCGTCAACGTCCACACCGGGGAGCGGCCCTCCTCCGGCACCATGGTGTCCGACCCTCGGGGCGAGCGGAAGGCCCCGCTGGCCCAGACCCACGGCCCCGACATCGAGGACTACGCCCGCACCCATGCCCAGCATCTACGAGGAGAGAACCGGTTCCTGGGGGGCTGGAAGGAGGGCGGGACAGCGTATTTAGACAGGAGTACCAGGTACCGGGAAGGTGAGGAGAGTCGGGCCTACGTCCACATGGTCACGAACCGCCAGAAAGCCGCCTACAACCTGACCCAAGATGCCGAGATCACCAACCCGGCCCGCCAGGGGCGTTACGACGTGTCGGAGGAGAAGGCTATGCGTCGGATGCGCGGGGAGAACGTCGCTTAGCCGCCTACGGGATTTTCGGCAGCCCGCCGCCAGCCCTTCCTCTTGGTCTGGCTGAAGCCACTCGCCCCCAGCAGGGATTTCCCGGCCTTGGTATGAGTGCCACCTGCCACCAACTCGTTCTCGGGGTGAGCCTTGCCTAGTTCGGACAGCAGTCGCGACCCGACCCCCTTGCGGCGGTGTTCGGGCTGGACCACCACCGATCCGATGCTGACCTCGCCCCGCTGATTCGGCCCGACATAGTCCAGCCCGCCCAGGTAGGTGCCCTGGTGGTACGCCTCCAGAATGTGCAGGGGATGCTCGGGGGTGTCCAGGGCGTCGCGGTGATGACGGATCTCGATGTCATCGAACTGCGGCCCCAGTGCTTCCCGGCTCACATCTCCAGCTTAGGCGTCACCCTTGGTGATCGCCTCGTAGGCCAGCTTGGCCTCCTCAAAGCTGCCCTCCAGCAGCACGCTCTCCTGGATGCCCAGGGCATCCCACTCGGCCTGCTCTGACGCCGACATCTGCTCGCGGCTGCGCTCCCCGTTGTGGGTCAGGCGGCGCCAGGCAATATATCGGTCATAGCTCACGCCTCCAGGGTAGCCGATTTTTTCCAGGAGGTGGGGGCGGGGCGGCGAGGCAGTGATCGGCCTGCGCCCGCCCCGGGTGTCCCGGGGACACGGTGGTCTTGATATGCCTCGCCACCCCCTCAGGCTAACCGTCCCACCTAACAACAAAAATCCCCGGTCCACCACCCTGGAACCGGGGATTTTTGCGACTCTCATTAGACGTTTCACGTCTAGTTAGACGCCCCACGTCTATTGAGACTGCCGGGGGGCAGTTATGGGGTCATTTAAGCACCGCACATGGCGCTTGTCACCGGCCAGGCTCCCCAACCTTGCTGGGCTTGAATGCGTTGGTTCACCTGGAGTTGTTCGCTATAGCTGTAGTCAGAGGGCAGTCCCGGGCCTCCTCCTGCCGACTGCCAGGAACCCAGCGTGTCCTGGAATGCACCGTAATAACCGTTGCCGGTATTGGTGGCCGGATTGCCCCCCGACTCGTGTTGGGCGATGCAGCCCCACACCCCCGACCCTCCGCTGTACCCTCCGCTGTACCCTCCACCCCCACTGGAGGCTGCACGCGAAGTGGCCGTTGACGTGCTATAAGTACGCCTCGGCTGGACTGAGACGACAGGAGGTGAGTAGCGAGGGGCCGGAGCGGGTACGTAGACCGGAGCCTGGTAGCTCGCGGGCGGGATGGTGATCACTTGGCCCACGTAGATCAGATCCGGATTGGGAATCCGGTTGTAGCTGGCGAGCGCTGGCCATGACCGGTGGGTGCGGGTGCCGATCCCCCACAGGGTGTCCCCGGCGACAACGGTGACCTTGGGAAGGGACGGCGCCTGCACCCTCACTACCACCGGAGCCGCAACTGGAACGGCATCACTGGCTGCCACCACAGGCTCCATAGCTGGTCGGGGTTGTGCCCCGGCAGAGGCACCGGTAAACAAAACGCCGCCGGAGACGGCGGCGAGGGAAAACAGTAGGACTGTTGTTCGACGCAAAGGTCACTCCTATGATTAGGCGGACAAGTGCGGGAACGCAACGCTGCGAACCCTAGAGGGCCAAGGGCGCTCCTTTCGTAGTCACAACGAATGTGGCAGCCTTACACAACCAACCGCGAGTTGTCCACAGGGCCGGTGCTACACTCCCGCGAAAATACGCCTCACCAGGCTGGAACCGGAAGGCACCTATATATGCCAAGTGCGACTGCCTCTATCACCGTCGATCCCTACCTCGACGCCCCCCTCGATCCGACCCATGTGAAGTGCCGCAGCTACGGCCATGCCTGGGACGAGTTCAACCCCATCGACCTGGAGGCGCCACTATACGGCTGGCGTCTATCTCTGCGCTGCACCCGCTGTCACACCGAACGGCATGACAATATTGACTTCAAAGGCCAGGTGATGGGGCGGCGGTATATTTACGCAGAGGGCTACTCAATAAAAGGCGCCCCGCAACGTACCGTCTTCCGTGAGGCACTTTTTGACACTCTTCGTGGCAAACTGGAGAAGGCACACCAGGTCGGAGGGGAGGTTCCCGCCCCGGCCAAGAAGACCAGGAAGAAGGCAGCCGCGTGACTACCACCACCAACGGCAGGGTCCAGACCAAGGAGAGGGTCAGCATCGTCACCGTCACCCCCAAGATGGCCCAGGACTGGTTGCAGGGCAACGTGGACAACCGCAACCTGCGGGAGGCCCGGGTGCTCAACCTGTCGGGCATCCTGGAGCGGGGCGAGTGGGAGTTGACCGGCGATGCCCTGGTCTTCGACGCCGAAGACACCCTGCTCAACGGCCAGCACCGGCTGAGCGCGGTGGTGGTGACCGGGGTGTCCGCCCGTTTCCTGGTGCTGCGAGGCGTGCCGCCCAAGGCCCAGGAGGTGATGGACCAGGGCCTCAAGCGGACCTTGGGCGATCAGCTTCAGCGCCGGGGCGTCTCCAAGTACGCCAGCTACATCTCCGGCGCCCTGTTCTGGCTGCACCGCCTGGAGTACTCCGAAGCCACCGGCATCGCCCACTACGCCGATCCCTCCCAACGCCCCTCCCTGCGCCAGCTTCTCAAGCTCTACGAGGAGAACGCGGAACTGAACGAAGAGGCGCCCCGCATCCAGCCCATCAACCGCATCCTCAAGGTGCGCCCCGGCCCCACCCTGGCCCTTTACCATCGGCTCCGGAAAATCGATGACGAGAACATCGACAACGAGGTGGAGATTTTCTTCGAGTCCTGGAAGGACGGCACCGGCCTCAAGTCCAACGACCCCATCTGGCGGCTGCGGGAGTGGTCGGTGGACGACGCGGCCAAGCGCCACACTCGGGGGCGGGCGCCCGACTACCGCTTCGCCGCCTACGTCATCACGGCCTGGAACAAGTGGCGCGAGGGTGAGCCGATCCGTCAGATCAAATGGGTGTACACCCCTACCACGAGGCAGGCATGGCCGATCCCGCACTGAGGCCCGACCCCGACCGCATCGAGCGTTACCTGGAGGAGGACAAACAGAAGGGCTGCACCTGCACTCCGCTGGTCAGTATCTCGATGCTCAAGGATCGCACCGAGTTGGTTGTGGTCCACTCCGACTGGTGTGGCTGGCAGGCTGGACAGCGATGACCTTCCAGGGCGACGAAATGACCGACCAGGCCCTGGAGATCATCCGCCATGAGTACCAGGGGGGCAAGAACCTGGAGGTCCGCAAGGGCAAGAAGCACCTGGGTGGTTCGGCTGAGGACGTGGCGGATCTGTTCCACGGCGGCAAGCCGCAGCCCAACGAGCCGGAGGAGTTCCACCTGGCCGTGCGCCCCACCGACGTGCCTCATCAGCGCCAGCAGTTAGTGCGCTGGTGGTCCCACCCCGGTGAGTGGCAGCACCAGTTCGCCCTGCAGGGCCGCAACAAGATCGAGGGCTGGTCCGGCAACCGCACTCGCGAGGCAGAGGAAGCTCGCTGGTGGATGGAGGAGACGTTCCGGCGGGCCGAGTTGTACTGGGTGTCACCGGAAATGACCGACGTGATCACCACCCTGGCCCCCTCCATCCCCGACTGCCTGCCCCAGCCGCCCTGTCCCGACGCCTTCGTGATGTTCGCCAAGTCCGTCCCCGGCACCGACGCCGAGAACGGCCAGACCATCTACACCTCGGCCATGCTCTGGGGCGCGGCCACGCTCTACCGCATCGGCCCCGTCATCGCCGCCGAAACCTACGCCTGGCGGGATCTCGTCGGCCTGTACCGGGGCCTCACCGATGGCATGAAGGACCGGTTTCGGGAGGTCTACCCCAACCGGCTCATGCCCACGGGCGGGTCGGAGTGGCCCCTGGACATCATGACCTCGGAGTTCAACTTCGTTCCGCCCTACGAGAGTGAGACGCAGAAGGCGTCCATCGTGGAGGATCGCAAGCTGCTGGCCACCTTCTGGGCGCTGTGCAGCCAGCGGATCGTGGTGGAGTCCGTTGAGCGGCCCGGGGGGCGTGCTGCGGCGCGGCAGGCGCAGCGCGAGGGCCGCAAGCTGGACGAGGTGCGGGTGATCCGCTTGCGGGAGCCGACTACCCGCACCCCGTCCGGCGGGGGCAGCGCCGTGGAGTGGAGTCATCGCTGGCTGGTGGGACGGCACTGGCGCAACCAGTGGTATGCCAAGGAGCAGACCCACCGGCCCAAGCTCATCGAGGCGTACCAAAAGGGGCCTGCTGACAAGCCCCTGGTAATACGTGAAACAGTCCGCGCTCTAATGCGGTGAAGAAGCTCCTACGCCACCCGGTCGTTCTGACCAACATGATCTTCGCCATCGCGGCCGGGGCCGGGATGGGTGTCAGCCTGGCCCTGGGCCTTTACGTTCAGTCGGCCACCTTCGCCGTGCTGATGCTGCTGAGTTGCTTCATGCCGCTGTGGTACAAGCGGGGCTATCGCGATGGCTGGCTGATGGGACGCCACGCCATGCTCAACTCCATGGCTGAGGCCACAAGGCGGAAGATGAGCTTTCCCGAGTGGATCGAGACGCAGTTTGAGCAGGACGGCATCTCCTTCGTCAAGATCGAGGTCGAGGGCGACGAGTGAGCCTGCCCGACCTGCCCGACTTCGGTGACAAGCACCTCTATTTCGACAAGGCGGGCAACCCCATCACCATGATGGAATGGTCGAGGCTGCTGGGCGACATGGCGTACAAGGTCATCTGCAAGGACGTGTTCATCATGGGTGACGAGCCGGTGGAGGTGTCCACCGTCTGGCTGGGGCTGAACCACCAGTGGATGCCAGGTGGCCCGCTCAGGATCTTTGAAACCATGATCTTCGGCGGCGACCTTCATCTGGAGCAGTGGCGCTATGCCACCGAAGAAGAGGCCCGCGAGGGCCACGCCGAGACGGTCAAGCTGGTGCGGGTGATCTGCGATGCCCAAGCCCAGTGACCACTACCGGGCCGGGGAGTGTGGCTTCTGCCACGGGCACGGGCACGTCATCGCCGCGGTTGACGGCAATGAGATTGTGTGCCCAGCTTGCTACGGGTCGGGCAAATTCCCTCCTGTCGATGAGCAAGGAAACGAGATCCCAGTAGGACAACCCCAAGGAGAGAAACCATGACAACACTGGTCGCAGAGGCCAACCGCATCGAGGAGCACGAGGGCGGCGTCATCGTCATCCTCGACTCGACGGGCGATACCAAGCACATCTGGGACCGCAACAACACCGTCGAGGTCGAAGAGGCCCGCTCGCTGTTCGATCGCATGAAGGCGAAAGGTATGCAGGCGTGGTCGGTGACCCGCAAGGGCGACAAGGACCAGCGCATCACCGAGTTCGATCCCCAGGCCGAGAAGATCATTTTTGCCCCTGCTTTGCAGGGGGGCTGATGCCCGCCCAGACCTACTGGCCGCAGCAGTACTACACCACCACGGCCACCACCACGAACTACGTCACCACCAACTACCCCTGGACCCAGAACTGCAGCTACACCACCACGGACCTGTCCTGGTCGAACTGGAACACCGCCACCACCATCACCACCAGCGCCAACACCACGATCTACACGCCCACCTACTCCAACGAGGTGTGGGGCCAGTGGATCCAGATGGGTCAGGGCACGATCACCACCTACGGTCAGACGGTCCAGACTCCAGACGAGCTTCGTGCCGCCCGGGAGGTCTACGAGCGCCAGAACCGCGAGCGGATGGAGCGCCGCAGCGCGGCTCGCGCTCGTGCCCGTTCGCTCCTGGGTGAGTTCCTTGATGACGAGCAGAAGGCCGAACTGGAACACCACGGTCGCTTCTTCGTGACCGGCAGCCGGGGCCGTCGCTATTGCATCAGAGCGGAAGGTCAAAGTGGAAACGTCGACCTGCTCAAGCCGGACGGCAGCCTCCAGGCCCGCCTCTGCTGTCACCCCCGTGGGGCGCCTGGCCGGGACGGCTTCTACGAGATGCTGCCGGAGGGCGATGCCTGGCTGATGCAGATGATCGAGATCCGCCATGACGAGGACCATTTCCTCCAGACGGCGAACGTCCGTCGCGGCTCGCTACCTACGCTTGTGTGAGTGAGCCGTGAGGTCACTTTCGACACCATTTGCATCGTCCTGGAGGAATACCAGGGCGACCGCGTTGAGGAGGTCGCGGACCAGATGCTGGCGGCGCTGTCCCTGGCGGGTGACGATCTGCTCGACCACCTCGATCCGCCGGTTGGCCTGCGCCGCTGGCTGGAGTCCCACGGTCTGTCCCTGATCGCCACCCACTCCCCCACCCCGCCCGCGGTGTGGGGCGCCATCGACGGGAATGATGAAGAAGAGGAAGTCCTGGAGGACGGGCCGGGGGAGTCGCCCGTCCTCCAGGTGGGGGGATACGTAGAGTACCGCACCGCCCCCAGTGGCCCGCACAGCCAGAGTCAGATTGGGTCAGGGCGGATCAACGCCATCACCAGCGACGGCTGGGCCATCGTGCAGGACAGCCCAACCCACGAGCAGTGGCTGAACCTGCAGAGCGACTTCATCCGGCCTGTTGGCGCTCCCTGACGAATCGCTGTAGCTCGGCCATGGTGAACAGCGTGCGGGTGCCCAGCTTCACCGGGTGCAACTGCTTGTACTGCACGTAGCGGTACACCATGGCCTTGCTGATGCCGCCCAGGATGCGGGCGGCGGCGTCGGCGTCGTAGAGCAGTGGCTCTGGTTCATCGGCGTCCGGCGTTTCCTCGTCGGCCATCACCGCGAGCGGATCAGGCGGCGGCGTGGCTGCTCCTCCTCATCCTGCTCGACCGGCATTGGCTGTTCGGGGGTGGTGTTGAAGGCGAAGCCCTCAGCCGCCAGGCTGAACTTGGTGAGCCACTCATCGAGGCCGGTGAAGAAGCGGTTGCCGAAGTCGTCCAGGGCCTTCCCGAAGCCTTCCAGAAGCTCCACAGAGGCCACTGCAGTCTCTGGCGCCCCCTGCGACCGCACAGAGGCCACTGGGGCGCTGTCAGGCGTCCCCTGAGCTTCCAGGATGGCCAGAATCATGTTCTCTCGGGCCTTGCGCGGAGCCAGGCCCATACCTACGGCGATGTCCTTCACCTCGGCGTGGCTCATCTTCTCCAATTCGACGCGGGTGTAGTCGTCCGGACCGCTCTCAATCAGGGGCGGCTCACCCGCGTCCTCCTCAGGCTCCCCCTCTGCCTGCGGCTCTTCGTCCTCATCCTCGACGCCCTGGGCGCCGTCGCTCATGACCTCCTCGACCGGCTCCGCTACTGCCACCGTGTCGTCCTCGTCCAACTCCAGGGCGATGAGGTTGTCGAGCAGGTTCAGCACCGGGATGTCGGCGTCGAGGAACTTGGCGCAGACGTTGTCGATCTCCTGCTGACGCTGCTCGTCGGGCAGCACGAACAGTGCCGCCTTGGGGGCGTCGGCCAAGATCGCCTCCATCTGGGTCCACACGTCGGTGACGTAGTACTGCTTGGCCGCGCCCTGGGCCACCTCGGTGAAGAGGCGCCGGTTGCGGTCACCCTGGTGGCTGATGACCTCGTAGGTAATCGAGGACTTCCGCGCCATGCGGGCCAGATCGGCCATGGAGTCGGAGAACTCGTCGGTGGTGAGTGGGAAGACGAACCGGGCCGGTTCGTCGGGCTTGACGGCCTGGTTGATGTACTCCTCGATCAGGTCGGTGGCCGGGTCGACCGCCTTGACTCCGGTCCCCAGGAATCCGATGGTGATCCCTTCTGCTGATTTGGACCCTCGTGGCATGAGGTTCGCTCCTTCTCCCCTGTTGTCGCTGTTGACGGGGATGGAGCCACTATTGCCGGTCGTATGTGGCCCGAGTCGGTCCCTGAGCAATCTTCAACGGAGAATGTTTGAGGCCCTCCCCTGACTGGAAGGGAGGGCCTCGGTACCGCTTTCTCCGGCTGGACTAGGAGACATCCAGCACCATACCTGATGGGGTACTACAAGTCCAGCATCATCGGCGCCTGGACTGACGCTTAGCCAGTACCTCACTCACGATCTCGTCACGGTAGTGACGTAGCACCGTGTCACCGGCATGCAGCAGCATAGCCACACCGGACGCTGCCAGAGCTATGAGGATCCTGGTGCTGGCGACTCGGTGTTGCACCAGGAGGACCAGGGTGGCGCAGATGAGGATGTTGATGAAGCTCTTCCACCAGGCGGGCTGGTGCAGCCCGATACGCAGCGTGATCTCCTTGTACAACTCGGTGAGTCGTACGGAGCCGAAGCCGATGAGGAAGACGTACCCGATGTCGGCTGGCATCTAGGGCCACAGGGTGGGATCCAGCGGGGGCATGACCGCGCCGGACATGTAGTTGATCGTGTAGGTACTACCCATGGGTAGCCAACGATACAGTTCCATGTTCAACCGGGCGATGCGTGGGGTGCGCTGCTTGTACAGATAGCTGGCTCCGCTGGGGTCTTGAATAAAATCCCCTGTGGCTGACGAGTACGACGTGGCGTCCATATATTTCTGCGGCTGCAGCACGGTCGGTGACAGCATGGCCGAGTTGAGCAGGAAGCTGGCCGTCTGCGCCGCCGGGAATCGCACGAACGGAAAAACCTGGATGGGCAGGTTACCGGTGGGCGGGTTGATTTGTGCGGGTGGCTCGCCCAGGTAGGCCGTGCTGGCACCGGGGGCCACGGCGTAGCGCTGGTACGTATCGGTGATGGCGGTGGTGGTGGACGTTTCAACGTAGGTGCCGTCCGAGTAATACCAGCGGAACCCCAGGATCATCTGAGCGTTGGAGGGGTCCATCACCGACTGGTACCGGGCAAAAACACTGAAGTTGAAAGGCTGACCCGCTTGCACGTTGAAGGGCTGCAAGGCTTGCGGGTTACTGGTCTGAGGAGGCTGGGGCGGCACGGCGAACCACACGCCCTGGACGATGCCGGTACCCAGACCGAAATAATTCCCGTTGATGAAGAACCAGGAGTTGGTTGGAGGAATGCCGGGTTCAGGATCCACCCAGGGCCGCGATGTGGCTGATCCCATGACGGCGCCGAAGAACCAGTCGTTGGTGTTCCCATCCGTATAGACCGGTGTCGGCGCCTGGACTGGCGTGGTTGACGGGTAGGCGAAATTCGGAGTTTGAGAAGTGACCGGGATGGATGTGGCATTTGCTGCGGCCCCTGTGGTCTTCCAGGTCTGGAGATTGGAGCCAGAAGCGATCGTCAGCGGTCCCGCCGAAATACTATTTGGCAGCGCAGTGACCGGTAACGAGGTGATCGGGCCAGCCGTCGATAGGGTGGCGGACAAGGTAGCCACGGTAGGTCCACTGGTGCGAGGGCTGGCGAACCAGCCGTTGGGGCTGGCCGGTGGGGTCGAGAAGGTGACCACCTTGCCGAACCACACTGTGGCGCCGGGTCCGTTGGTGTCCATCTCCAGGGCGGCGGTGCCGTTGAGGGCGATGGTGCCCAAGACATCCTCGACCGTCTGGTAACGAACGACCATGGTGCCGGTGAGTGTGCCGGGGAGGACGGTCGGATCGGAGGAGGCGCTGAGGCCGTCGAAGCCGATACCGAGTTGCGCGGGCGGCGGATTCGGATTGACACGGGTAAAGGTGGTGAGGGTGTTGGACAGCAGATTGGACTGCTGCGGGGACATGACGATCTTCACGTCGCGGGGATAGTCGTAGACGGGTGTCTCCACCCCGATCTGCGCCGGGGTGCAGTTCCACACCCCGCACAGCGTCATGTAGTGCGACTCGGTTCCGACACCGACGATGTGGACCCGGGGGTAGATCCAGTAGTACGAGGCCGGACCGTAAGGCGGATACACGCCTGGTGGCGCGGTACTCGGGTACGGGTTGATGGTCCCCTTGGGCGGGCTGATCGTCATCATGACCCAGGTGTTGGCCGTCTCGTTGAACGAAGTCTCGCCCATAATCTGCACGGGCGTGCCAGTACCGGGGTCGCCCCACAACGAGAGATTGACCTGACGAGCCACAGGTGACCACATCTGGATCCGAAAGGCGATGTTGCCGGGACCGTAACCGGAGGACATGAACTCAGTGATGGGGATGGGGCCGGTGGTGATGTAGATGTCTTGACCACCGCGACCGGCCCACACGTTGTCCATGAGGTGCTCTTCATTGTTGGCACAGTTCAGGATGGTGGCGGTGATGGTGGCGCTGGTGGCGTTGGCGGCGGGCACGGTACCGACCACGATGGCGGTCACCCAGTCGCCTGTTGTCTCGGTTTGCTGGGGGCCACTATTGGGAGGCCCCAGAGAAGTCCCGCTGGCGTTGAAGAACTGCGCGGTCAGATAGACGTTCCGGTTGTTGCCCAGACTCTGAAAGTCGGCAGTGACGAGATAGGTGGTGCCCTGGGCGGGCGACGGTGTCACTGACAGCGAGTAGGTAACAGTGGCGTTGTTGTTCGGGTGGGTGGACGTGATGCCCAACGAGTGTGTCCCCACTGATCCCAGGCCCGCATAGTTGGCCCGGGTGGTGTTGGCCCCAGCAGCCCAGGCGCCCACGGTCCCGTCCTCAAAAGAGGAGTTGGGTGCCGGTATGACGTTCGTCCCGGCGGCTTGCATCGCCATCCCGCTGTAGTTGTAAACCGGCGGGCCAGGATTGAAGTTGGGGTAGAGCGACAGCGGATTGGTCATGTTGGGGATCGATGTCGGACCGCTCAACATGTTGGGGTTGTAGGCCATGGTCAGGCCCAGGTTGCTACCGGTAATGGTCGGGAAGGTTTTCACCTGTACAGGCGGATTGGTGGGTACCGGTACGACAGACGGGGCGGGAGGCCAGGGCTGCCAGGTGCCCACGCTATCGGCAAACACCGAGTCGTCCTGGGTGAGCATGACGTTGTAGCCATGGTGGACCAGGGAGGTGCTTGGGTAGCTGGTCATGATCGAGGCGAACTCGGTCAGACCTCGGGGGCTGCCTTTCAACTTGTATAGGTGGACGGCGTTCTGAATGAGTTGCCGCTCCTGCTGCATGCCGATCTCCGGCTCATGCACCAGGGCGAACTGCTGAGCCAGCAAGGGCAGCAGCGCTCCGGAGCAGTTCTGGGGATCGTTGATGCTCATGAGCGACTCAAGCTCGGTGCGGATGAAGTCGAACTGGAAGCCGATGAGTTGCAGGTAGCGCTGCAGCGGAGGGGTCGGGCTGTCGACCGGCCAGGGGTTGTACGGATCGACTAGCACGATGTCGGCGTCGCGGTAGGCCATCGGCAGCAGGCCGTAGAGCCGCCACCCGTACCCCCAGTTGATGGGCACCAGTCCGATGAGGTCGGAGCAGCGCACCCAGATCGAGTTGGTGTTGGACCAGCCCCACATGGTGTAGTAGAAGAACCCTGATCCCAGCCCAGGATCAGTGAAGCTCTGAGGACGGTCGACGCTATCGGTGAAGAGCGTGAACCCGTCTGCCTGGGGGCCGACGCCACCGGTCAACGAAGGATCGTCACTGTCATTGGTGGTGCCAGGTGGCTGGCCACCGTCCTGGGGCAAGTTGTGGGCATTGCGAACCAGGCGCAGCGAGGTGCAGTCGGTCGAGACAGGTTTATGCCAGGTCAGGTGCAAAGTGGAGTAGTCCAGCGGTGTGGACTTGAATGGCGCCACCGAGAAGTCCGGACGGATGACCTGAGGGTCAGGGCCGAAGCGACCTACTCCATAGAAGTCGATGCCGTAGACGCCCATCAGCGCCCCAAGGCGATCCAAGTCATGGCCACGGTGGCTGAGCGGTCTACCACGATGTCCTCAATGAACTGGATGGTGGCTCCCCGATTATCAAGGGTGAGGAGGATGAGTTGATCCTCCATGTACTGATAAGCGGGCCAGCCCAGCATGCTGCCGCCCGGGAACGGCATCTTCATATAGACGAAGGACAGCACCTGGTGAAAATTGCAGGCGTTGAAGTCGATCCAGATGTTGCCGTAGCGGTCACTGGGACCGTAGTAATAGCCGCCTGCCATGGTCCAGCGACCAGCGGTCGGGCCGGTAATGGGGTAGTCGGAAGTGTTGGCCAGGGTGGAGTTGATGATGGATTGGACCTGCGCCGCTGTCAGGCCCGCCCCTTGGGCCTGGGACAGGGTGATCAGGTTATTGACATGTGAGCCAGGCGGGGCCGTCACTGGTTTGGTGAAGCCGCGGGTGCCGTCGACTCGCATGTACTGCGGGTGATCATCGGCATCCAGGGCCGCGGACTGCTTGTGGGGGTGGGTGTGCGAGGGCGTGGGCAGCGGGTTAATAGCGCCACGAGCGTCGATGGACCCGGGAGAGATTTGGCTGTACAGCCATTGGATCGACTTCCCCAGCGTGGGATTTCTCGGCACTGTGAAGGGCCGAATCCCGATGGTCTTCTCCAGACTGAGGATCTCGGTCTGCAGATCTCTGTTGACCGCCGCCAGGAAGAGAGTGAGATCGGTGGTGATGGTGGCCGGAGGCGGATTGGGGTTGGTAGTGACCAGGTTCTTGCTGGTGTTCCAAGGCTGGTTCAGGTAGGTGACGAAGTCCCGAATGGCCACGGGGTAGCGCTGAGCGGCGGGTACCGGCGGTGGAGTGGGCATTAGTTCCCTATCACGATCCAGGTGAAGGAAACCCACATGTTGGGCTGCCAGGAGTAATCGTGAGAGAACTGCAGCGTGGCACTCGTACCCGACACACCCACCAACGTCTGCTGGGCCTCGATCCAGTTGTAGGGCGGGCAGGGACCACCGCCCTGGGGTGGCAGCTTCGTAGAAGCGAAGCCTTGCACGCAGTGGGGATAGCCAGGGTTGAACGGCACAGTGATGCGCCCAGAGCCGTCAGTGCAACCGGAGTACAGACCTCCCTGGATGCGCCAGTTGGGCGAGATGGCGTGGCCCGCCAGCGGCGCTCCTCCCCAGCCTCCAGCCATCAGGTTCCCCAGGGAGGCGTTGACCGCGGCCTGGACCTGGGCCGAGTTCTGGTAGCCCATGCCCTGAAGCTGGCCCAGGGGCACGAGGTCGTTGGAGTTGGTGCCTGCCTTGCCGGTGACGGGATGGGAGAAGCCGGGGTAACCGGTGATCTGCATGTACTGCGGGTGATCGTTGCCCTTGGTGTCGTCCAGCAGGTTCTTGTGGGTATGGGTGTGGTTGATCGGGGCCTTGTTGTTGTACAGATCCTGGATGGCCCCACCTACGGTGGAATAGGGCGTGCCGGTGAAGGGATTCGTCCCTACCATCGATTCCAGAGCCACGATCTCCCATTGAATCTCCGTGATATTTTGCGCCCAGATGATGTCCGTGTAATCGTGGAATACCTGGAAGACCTTGAGGGCGTTGGGGTAAGCGGCAGGCATTAGTAGACGATGCCTCCTGTCGTCGTCACGCTGACGGAGTACGCCATGGGGATCTCGTAGGGAGCGCAGACGATGTCTCCTGGGGAACCCGGGCTTTCGTTGCGCCACATGCTGGCCGCGCTCACGTAGTCGATGCCCTCCAGGTCCATGATGGCGTGGTACAGGCTCGACAGGCTGATGCGACTGCCGAAGTCCACCACCGAGAAGAGCATGAGGTTGTAGATCGCGGCTTGTACGGCTGCCTGCACAGTGGAGGCGTGGTACTGCGGCAACACCTGCACGGTCACGCTGGCGCACACTGGGACATAGCCGGTGGAGAGCACCCCGGCGTTGTTGTACTGCGGAGCCAGAACGACGATTGACATGCCCACCATCTTCTTGTCGTCCATATAGCCGGTCATGCCCACGTTGGTGATCGAGGGCAGGAGGGCATTGACACGGTTTTGCAGCGCGGCCTGGCCGGTGGTGTCGTTGGGGCCGGTCATCATGAAGTTGCCCGCCGGATGGATGTAGATATTGACGGCGTTGTACTGCGTCGACATGGCCGACGCCTTGGCGATGCTGGGGATGTTCAGCACCAGGGCGGCGTAGTCGTCTAGAGATACCGCCCGGTTGATGGCCGAGATCGACAGAGGCGCATGGATGCGAATGTGGTCGGTCGACTCGACATCGGCGCCACCCGTGGCTGCGGTGGTGTTCAGAACTCCGGTGATGGCGTCCGGCCCGCTCATCAACTGGGTTAGCGAGCCTGCCGCCACATTGCCGATAGCACCGCCGCCCACCATGTAGTCAGCGGTGATGAAGGCGCCCGGGGCCGGGATGCGACCGGCCACGTTGTCACCGAAGACAATGGTGACGACGCCGTTGGCGTTGGTGGTGTAGGTGTAGGCCGCTTCGGCAGAGAAGGCATCCACGATGCGCTGGTGGTAGGTCCATTTCACCGGCCCCCCGCCTTCGTCCACGTAGACGACGATGGTGCCATCCACCACCGGGGTGCTGAAGAGCGTGAACTGCTGGTTAGGGGTGCCGTCCGAGATCCCGATGCCCTCGCCTGCGTTGGTGGAGCCGTGCGTGGCGCTGACAAAATCGACGTAGGTGTTGGGCGCCTTGGGCTGGTAGGTGACCACGATGGAAGCGCCGTTGGCTGGAATGGCGCCGTTGGTGCCGTTCCCGAACTTGACGATGTTGGGTGGTACGGGGGGTATGGCATTGGGGTTACCGCCGACGACGGTGTACATGGTGGCGGTGTTCGGCTGGCCTACGAAGGTGTTGTTGGGGGCCAGGGTCCAGGCCGTGCCGCCCACAGTGACGCTCTGATTGCCGCTCCCCCCGGTGAAGTAGTAAGTCGGGTACCCGACACCGGGATCGCTGAGCACGATCTGTTGATTGGCCTGGCCGTTGCTGGTGACGGTCTTGGTATTGCTGATGCCGTCTCCGAAGATCCACAGATCCTGGGAAGTCTGAAAGATGATCTGCTGGATGCCGCTGAGAGCAGTCGCGACCTGCGTCTGGGCTGGGATCAGCACCGGTACGGGGGCAGGTGATGAGATGCTGAACTGCAGGGTGCAGGTCGCCGCCACGTTGCCGTGCGGCGTGTAGTCCAGCAGGTTGGCGATGTTGAGGACCGACTGCCGCTGTTGGGCCGTGCCGATAAACGCCTCGTTGGCGATGCGGTCCGAGTAGTAGTTGAGGATGTCGCCCACGTAGGCGAACAACTCCAGGAGGACGATCCCGAAATCGCCCGGGGACCGGTCGGTCCATTCTGGAAGGTAGCTCGGGATGAGGTTCAGCAGATCGTTGATCAGTGAGGCGTAGTCGCGGGAGGTGTAGTCGATGGGAGGGACGACGATGTCGCCGGTCATCACATCGGACACGGTGCCCAGGGAGACTGGCAGGTTGCTCATTGGCTCACCTCGACGGTGTTGCCGCCAACAGTGAAGGCGATGCTGTAGATGCTCGGGGCGCTGCCTACCGTGAAGGCGATCTGAATCTCCATCACCCCCGAATAATCCGGCTGAGGCACGAACACACACTCGTTGACGGTGATATTCGGCTCGTAGGCAGACAGACCCGAGTTGATGGCGGCGATGATCTGGGCCTCCATTAACGGGTTGTCGTTCTCAAAGACCAGGCTGTAAATGCCGACGCCGTAGTTCGGTCGCATGACCCGCTCGCCCGGGTTGGTCAAGAGCAGCGCCAGGATGTGGTTGCGTGCCCACATGTATGGATCCTGGTCGAAAGCAATGGCGTTGGAATCACCAATCTTGAAGGGCTGGGCGATCTCCCAGATGGGAGGAAGCTGCCGAAACTGGGCGGGCAGGACGAAGGTCATCGCGATATAAATCCCACTGACAGATAGCACATCCAGTTAATGCCATAAGAAGCTACGGCTACGCCTCCGTTCTGCTTCCAGCCCCACATGTTGATGGTGTCCTTCGCCTTGCAGTTCGCCAGAACTGAACACTTCGGCTGCGGGAAGGCACTGACGGAAGGATGATCCTCCCCTTGGGCGATGGTGACATTGTTCTGGCGGATACCACAGACGTAACGACCGGCTGGCACCACGTTGTTGCTGGCCTGGTAGGTGACCAAAGCATCGACGTGGTACACCCCATCGGTGGGTACGGTCATGGTGCTGCCTGCGAATCCCATTCCGCCTTTGAACCAGTTCGTGCCCAGATATCCGATCTGGAACCAGGTGCCGTCAGCAGTCTGGATGGTCTGGTTGTTCGCGGCGGCGTGACCGCACGGGACGACAAGCCCGTAGCTGTACTGACGTATGTCCGCGAGTGTGGTGCCAGTGATCTGGGCAATAGGTATCTCGTAGATACCCGTGGTGTTCGCAGGCTGGGCTGGAACGGTCTGGTTGGCTACGAAATAGATCTTGATTGTCTTGTCATTGGGGTCTGCTCGCCCAACGACCATGCCGTTACCGCTCACGCTGACGGTCTTGGCGATGGTGATCTCTCCGTAGAAGCCGTCGATCCACATCGCTCCGGTGTTGACTGTTACTACGGACCCGGCGATGGTTGGGTTGCACTGATTGCTGATACCAGGGATGACTCCTGGCGGTTGCCAGTTTCGCGACATGGAGCGCCAGTGGGCTGGCGTGGCAATGGATCCGGTGCCACTGTCGAACGGGAAGTAGCTATCAACTACGGTCATTCTTCAGGCTCCTGCGGTGGTTGGGACAGGTGCTGCTTCCACAGCCAATCGGGCAGCGTCTCGGTGGGAACCAGGTCTTCCTGGACGGGCACCGGTTCGCCCGTCTCTTCGTTGATCAGGGTGCCATCCTCATCGAGGACATAAGTGATTACGCCGCCGCGGTTACTCCCCCCGTCCACAGGCTCAGCGTCATCGACGCCACCTGGATCCCCGCTGTCCCGCTCCCGCATGTCACTCTCCATCCGAAGGTCTTCTTTCCTTGTGTGACCGGTATAGAGCCAGTCAGAGCAACCGGCATCCAAATGTTCTGACCGGCTGGTCCGCCCCCCGAGATCGACGGTGTGACCGTGGGACTGAGTTGCTGATCCCCGGCTCCGTTCTGGTACACCATGGTGCAAGGGGCCGTCTGGGCGATGCTCAGATCCGAGAACTGCAGCAGCAGAGTGCCATGCAGAAAGCCGGTGGCCTTGTAGGGGATGCGGGCTGTACCGAAAATGAAGTTACTGGTGGTAGAGGTCGGGATCGATACCGCGGCGGCGGACTGCGCCCACCACCGCAACCCGGTGGCTGGGTTGATCTTGGTGCGGAGGTCGACCAGGCTCCCGGCGCTGATCAGCCAGATGGGGATCTCCCAGATGTTGGCGTCTTGCTCGTAGCTGTTGGCCGGGTTGCTGCCGTAGTCGATCACGCCGTCGCGATAGACCAGGTTGATGACCTCGCTGTTGATGGCCATATTGACCTGAGCCACGATGGTGCCGTTCGTCCCCACGGTGAAGGTCTGCTGAGTGGCAAGCTCGGCGTAGTAGCCGTGGATGAACACGGCGCCGGTCTGCACCGTGACCTGGGTACCGGCCTGCGTAGCGTTCATCTCGTTCAGGTAGTTGTTCAGCACACCGTCCGATGCCCATAGCTGGGCCATCTTCCGCCAGCGAGCGGAGTTGGCGCTGGCGCCATGGCCGGGATCGAAGGGGAAGAACTCGTCAAAGACAAAGCTCATGGCGTCCACCTACGCAGATCGCTACGGTCCTGCCCTGACCTCTTCATCGATTCGATGTGCTCCTTGAGGTCGGACGTACCTCCGGTTTCGGAGAAATCCGGAGGGCGCCTCTGCGGGGTGCCCATGTTGCGTTTGTAGGCGGCTCGATTCTGACGCCGCGACTCGGCCTGATGACCTTCGGCCCAGTCGTCTTCTTCCATCTGCTCCTCAGAGGGAGCCGGTGCGCCCCAGGCGTTCTTCATACGCTGATTTCTGGCCTGTGCCCGACGCTGCCGGTTCCATTCGTCGGCTGTCGGGGGCCGTCCCCCGCCCGCTGACCGCCGCCAGTCCTCTGCACTGGGTTCCCACGGTGTGGCCTCGACGTGGCCGGGATTGACGCCTCGTACCTGCCGGTTCACTTGTTGGCGCTGCCGCGCCGTGTGCCGCAGGCCGTGGGGAACTTCGCCCGTGATCGTGTAGTGGATGGCGGAACCCAGTCCGGCGTCGCGAAAATGACGGGCGTACTCCAGGTTGTAGGCGTGCCCCTGTACCTGCCGGTTCACCTCTGGGTTGTTGAACTGGGTACCCAAGTTCCGGAGAAATCCGCCCACTCCCTGACCTGAGGTGGGTCCGGCTATCGGGCGGGTGGCGAACGTCGTCTGTTCTTCCCCCAGACCGGGTAGTGCCTTACGCAGCAGTCGTCGTCCGAAGCTCTCGGCCACAATTACCTCCAGGGTGGGGCCAGCTTCTTAAGCTGGGTCGTACGTCCGATGCCGGGATCGGCCCCCCACATGGACTGCTGGCGCGGACTGAACTGCGGCACGAGTTCCTGCTTGGGGGCGTAGCGCTCGTTCAGGAACATGGTGTCCACCGGCACGGCCTGCATCTGGCGAGTCAAGCCAGCGGTGGGTTGTAGCTCAGGGGGGAAGAAGTAGTCAGCCGGATCGATCCGCTCACCCTTGTGGACGCCGCGCGTGTAGGACCGCTGGTTGGCCCGGTTCTTCAGGCTGTCAAGGAGGCGGTCCTGGCGCCTGGTGTTGATCGTGCCCAGATACCCGTCGGGGTACATGGCCTCGGGCGTCTGGTTGTACATCGACCGGCGAGCATCGAGGGCATCGCGGAAGTACGGCCCCATGCCGCCCCCGCCGCCAACGGTGTTGGCATTGCCGGGCGCGCCGAAGTTGTATGGCGGCAGATATTGCCACGGGGTGAAGACGCCCCTGGGCATGGGTTTACCCTGTTATGGACGTAGCGTCAAAAAAACTACGCACCTCATCGGAGCGAGAATGTGCCACCGGAAGAAGCTGTCCCAGAAAATGCGGGTTCTGAGGGTCTTTAGTCTCAGCGGCTTTTTCACTCACAACCATGTCGTACGTCGGCCCGTGCGGTTCCTTGTTGACATGCTGGGCGTACTCGTAGCTGCCGGGTCCGATGTTCTGCGGCGCTGGTCCCTGGAAGACGCCTCGGTCGCTCATCCCATCCCCGCTTCTTGCTGGCCGACACCGAACGATCCCTGACGGCTCGGCGTCGAGGGCACGATGCGGCCCTGGGCCTGCGTCGGGACCGGTGACTCCTGCGGCACCTTCATCGACGGCGACACCGTGAGCCTGGCGTTGGCCAACTCCGGCCCGCCACGGGTGCGAGGCGGATGTGGCTCTGCCTGGACCCCGGCGCTCACACCGCTGGCGAAGGCGGCATTGTCGCCCAGGGGCGGCTTGGCGCCTCGACCAACCGTGTCGGTGCCGGTCGGATACTCATCCGGCACACCCTTGATATGACTAGTACCCATAGACCGACCTCCTGCTATCGGAACCTGAACATTCCCCCGGGCTGTGGCTTCGGCCTGGGAGAGAGCAGCTTCGCCTCCTGGAGAGGCTGCAAACGGAGGACTCCAGGAACCGCCTGGACCGCCAGCCTGACCAAGATGGCTGGAGGAAGCACCCATGCGGCGACGAATCGCGTGTCCTACTCTGCGCTGATCTGCCATGCCCAAAGCCTACGGCGGGGCTACCTGCCCACCCGCACCAGTCGGCGTTGCGGGAGGGCCACCCATTCCGTGCGCCCGTCCACGGCAGTGACCACATCCCACTGGAACTGGGTCAAGCCCTCGGGTCTGGCCTCCACAGCATATGCCAGACGAGCCAGCACGTACGCTTCAGCAATATTCATGTCGTTGAAGTCTACATCCCAGCGCTTTAATATTTCCTTCGGTAGCAGTTCTTTTTTCGTGTTTCCATTGCCGGTGGCGAACTTTTTTAACTGCTGGGGGGCTACCAGTACCGGGAAGGCCCGCCGGTCATCGCTGGCGAAATGGGCCAGGACGGTGAGCTTGATGGCGGCGCCGATCTCACCGGAGGCGTGCTGGCCGTACTTCTCGGCCATGGAGTACGACTCCATGGCCACCTGCTTGATGACGCCGTCGTGAACCTCTAGCTTCTTCAGTTCCCGGTCAATCTCCACCATCAGCTTGCGGAGGCGCAGCACACCTGTCGGCATGGGGGGCTTGGGCTTCCAGGTGGTGATCAGCCCTCGGGTTGGTGACCAGGCCACCAGGGCGCAGTTCTTGGAGCCAGGGTCGATGCCTATGTAGATGTCGGTCATGAACGTCGATACTCGTTTGTGTTCTTCCAGGTGGTTGTGGTGTTCCCAGTACTCGCCGCAGACTCCGCAGCGGTAGGTGTCAGTGGTTCGGAAGAGATGGGCCGCAACATCAGTCGCTCGATCTCTCGGTTGACGTACCACGCTGCCTTCCTCAGGTCTTCGATCGGGTCGACCCCATCCTTGAGGCCCGCTCGCCACAGGTACTTGATGGCGTTGCCGACATTGAAGTTGTAGTGCTCGGTGATGACGATGCACTCGACACCGGAGGGATGGCTGCCATAGTGAGGTGGGTGGTTGACCAGGTCAGTCATCGGTGCTCCGGTACCTGCATGCTGCCGTGGATCTCGGCGTAGACCTCAGCCTCTTCCCGGTTGGCGTAGTTGCCCCCGCAGTACCCGCAGTACTCACACTCATAGGAAAATCGGCCCAGCACCTTGCCCTCCACCACCCAGGTGCGGGCACTCATGGGGCGCCTCGGTCCGCACGCCGGTACCCGGGTGACTTGGCGTCAGTGCGCCGGGTCAGTTCGCGGCTCACCACGGCGGCGTCGCGTTCGGCGCTCTCAAACAGCATCTGCTTCAGCTTCCGGCGGGCGTAGATGATCCGATGGGCGTCGCGGGCCTCCTGGATGGTCCGGTCCGACTCCATCTGCGCCCGCACCCAGGTGACCGCCTCGGTGACCCGATCGGGTTTGTTGGCTGCCATGTACAGACCCTCCAGGCGGCGCACCTCCGCATCGGCGTAGCGCTCGTAGATCTCCTCGATGGCGAGTTGGTTCTGGAAATAATCGGTCCACCGGGTGAACTTGACGAACTGATCCATGAGTTGTTTATCGGTGAGGTCATCGATGTCCGGCTCCAGCTTGGGCGGTTGAAAGTCGGGGCTGGTTGGCTCATCGATCCCCAGATCTTGATAAACGGCGCGGCGACTGCCGTTGACCATTTTCAGCAGCGTCTCGTGCAGGTCGAGTGGGGGCCTGCGCTTCAGACGCCGCTCGCCTGGTGAGGACGGGGCCTCTGTCTGCATGCTTCTCCTCGTAGCGTTGACAGTCGGCGCAGCCATCGAAGGGGCATACCGGGATTCGTCCGCCCTGGAGCGCCTTGGTGATCCTGCTGCACATGTCTAGCCGGTCTTGGATGCGCTCCACCCGGTGCGGAACAATCATCTCTTTGACTCTCTGGTTCCACTTGCACTCGTAGATGAAGATCACCTCGACGTAGCGGCGGCTCAGGTAGCAGTAGAAATCGCCCTGTCGAACGTGGGAGGGGAACGGCCTGCGAATGGCGTCCCACAGCCCGTCGTAATCTAGAAATTCTCTAGATTTCCCGTTGATGTTGAAGCGGTAGGTGTGGTCCTTGATCAGCCCTGGGGCCTCAAACCGAAGGGTGCCCAGGCCAATGGACTTGATCTCCACCAGGCTCTGCTCCAACCCCCCATCGGCGTGACCGGCCATGTTGAGGTTCCGGTTGGCCAGTGGGATCTCGTGGTAGCGCAAGAACTCCCGCCTGGCTCCGCACTTCTCGCAATTCTGGGGGGCGGTGGCGCCCCAGGCGTAGTGACAATCCTGGCAATAAAACGTGCCCCACAACCGGCCTAGATCCCACATCCTTTTTTGCCACTTGTGGTGGATCTCCTTGCCCTCATCGAAGACCATCTGCATCTGCCAGTACGTGGCAGGCGGATCGGTATGGGGTACTACCCCCGCCAGGCGGTAGTAGCTGGCCCGGGGGCACCAGTCGGAGTGGGAGATCTCAGAAGGATGCAGCGCATCGTTCCTCGGCCCGTTGTGCTCGCCAGGCTGCAATAAGAGCCTTTGAACGTCGCCAAGGAGTCGGGTGTCCCGCTTGGTCGTTTCTAACAACGCCCGCAGGTTCTTGTCGATCACCGGGCGGTGTGTCGAGCGGGATGACGTTCCCGTTCGCGAGAGCTTCCTCACGGTGCCGCTGGCGCTTGATCCGGCGGCGCTCCCTTTCGGAACACCCGCCCCAGACGCCGTACCTCTCCCCGTTGTTGATCGCGTAGTCGAGACACTCTTGGATCACCGGGCACACACCGGGGTGGTCCGGATGGGTTCCCAGGCACACGCTTCGGGCCTCTTGGACCTGGCTGTTGTTGTGCTGGTACTCGGCGTAGAACAGGTTTCCTGGCAGGCCGTGACACTTGGCCCGATGGCTCCATTCCCCGATGTTCATCCGCTCGTAGATCGCCGCCAGTACCTGGTGCTCGTCGTAGAGCAGCCAGTTCGTGATAGTCGGGTTCAGGGAGTACGACCCAGTGTTTTCCACATAGCTCAAAGCCGAGAACAGGGAGGCGGCACTCTGCCACGGCGTGTTGGTAGAGAGCGTCGAGGTCGTCAGCGAGGAGGCGGATGCCGCGAGCGTTATCTGTGCGCTTGAACTCGATGAGTTCTGTGTCGGTGCGACCGTCGTTACGGCGGTCCCAACGCGCACCAGAACGCGGGTTCCGGACACCGCCAAAGCGCTTCATCCCCTCTGACTCCTGCTGCTTCGACAACAGGAGCCGCTGACGGACACTCACTTCTTCTGCCTGACCAGCTTGCGGGGGGAGGGACCGGCCTCCTCTGCTGGCTTTCCCTTGACTATCTGGTACTGGACAGCATCTCGCAACCTCTGTTGCATCGTCAAGTCCCATCGACACTGTTCTTCCAGGGCCGAACGCCCGTGCCAGGAGTCCTCGCCCAGGTGGTAGTAGCTGCCCTTGACCCTGAAGATGTCGAGGGCCAGGCCCAGAGTGATCAACTCCTTGGCGGTGTCATACGCACCAGGTGAGATGCCCACCTCGTTGTGATCGAAGTAGAAGTCGAAGACGGCCACCCGCTCGGGCGGGAAGCTCTTGTTCTTCTTGGTCAGGGCCTTGATGGTTATGCCCACCTTCTTCTGGCTGCGGCGCTCCCCCTCGGTCAGCCACTCATCCCGCTTCAACTCGACCCGGCTGGTGAACCAGTAGTTCTTGGCCCGCCCGCCCGGGGTGGTGCGGGGATCCCCGAACAACACGCCGATCTTCTCGCGCCACTGGTTGACGATGAAGCAGGTCACGGCCCTGTCGTCCTCCACCAGGGAGCGCTTCATGGCCGTGTAGCTCTTCCGGAAGAACTTGCCGATGAGCCGCGCCGCCAAGCCCACCTGGGTGTCGTCCATGGTCCCCTCGCCCTCACTTATCGGTGATAGGGCGGGCATGGAGTCGATGACTAGAACGTCGGCGGTTCTACTCTCCAGAACCCTGATGGCGGCGTTGCACGCCTCCTCCAGGATGTTGGTTTGCATCACCATGATGCGATCGGTGTCGCAGCCCAGGTCACGCGCCCACGCCGGTACGAACTCCTCGGCTGCCACCCAGAAGGTGGTGTGCTCGGGGTTGAGAGCCTGCTGGGTGGCGATGGTCTTGAGGATCACCGTGGTCTTGCCGGAGGACTCGTCGCCGTAAAGCTCGTGGAAGGCGTTGGTCTGCCAGCCGCCCCCCAGGGCCACGTCCAGCGCGAAGGATCCCGTCGAGATGCGAGGCAGATCGGAGTAACGGATCTGGCTGCCCCAGACCACCGTCTCCGGCCCAAGCTCCTTGTTGATCTCCGCGATGATGGCCTCGACGGCCTGGCGATTGGTCACCCGGGGGAAGTCCTCTCCAGTTGGTCTGCCCGGTGCTGGGCAGCCTCCCGTGTCTTGAACGGACCGCCCGCGGTGACATGAGTCTTCGTGTTGACCACGAAATACTGATTGCCCCGCACCTCCACCTGATATTTCTGGAGGACCGGGTTCTTCTTGCGGGCCACTATTTTCTGGACTTCTTGGCCGGGGCCTTCTTGGCCTTGTCGTCCTTGTCCTTGTCCTCATCCTTCTTGCCGAACGGCGCGGCCTGCTTACCTCCGAACGGCTCCTTCTTCTTGGTGGCCATCAGCGGTTCTCCTTCTTGTTATAGCTGCGTGTCGCCTTCTGTGGCTTGGCCTCGCCCCTCTTGCTCATGGGTTTGTCACCGGACTCACGCGTCTTCGCGCCCTCGACGCCCATGGCATGGCGACGGCCCTTGCCCTGGGCCTGGGCGTTGGAGATGGCAGCCGCTTTGCTCTTGGAAAAACCCTTCTCTTTCAGAGCCTCGTAGCTATCGGGTTTTTTAATGGACGGGCCTGGATCCTTACCTCCTGGCATGGTCCCTCCTATCTCACACTGCTCCAACTGAACTCGGTGCCCGACAGGCCAGGGTCAGACCACAGGTGGGCCTGGGCCTCGGGGTTGTCGGTGCGGGCGAACTGGGTCGGACCGGACGATTTCATGCCCACGGCGTTGAGCAGGGTGCCCGACTGGGTGAAGTACTCGCCGTTGTAGCCGCACTCGGTGCAGAGCGGCGCGGCCTCCACGCCCATCGGTCCCTTGCGGCGGAAGTAGTTGGAGCCACCACACCCCGGGCACTTGCCATCCTTGCCCAGGCTGGCCGGGGCCTTGGAGAGGAAGCCCTGGCGGTGGACCCGCTGCCAGCTATCGTCGCCGTTGCCCCCCGGCTGGACCTCTTCCGTCACCTCCTGGCGTGGTCCGGTTGGGGGGTACTGTGGCTGCCACCGTACCGCCTTCTGCGGGTACGAGACGGTCCCAGTCGGTTGTGGTCGCTCCTGTTGACTGGGGGCGGTAGGTACTACCCCACCCAACTGCCTGGCCCACCAGTCACTCATTTCGCTTCAGCCCAGTTCATGCCCACTCCGATGTTCACCTCCAGGGGCACGTCCAGGACCGGACGGTCCCCCAGCCGGATGTCTTCCATCGCGGCCTTGATAAACGGTATGGCGTCCTCCACCTCGTCCTCGGCGCACTCGATGACAAATTCGTCATGGATCTGCAAGGTCAGGGTGGCGTGGAACTCGGCCAGCGCCCGGTGGACCTGGACGATGCCGATCTTGGCGATGTCGGCGGCGGTGCCCTGGATGGGATGGTTGACGGCCTGCCGTTCGGCATAGGACCGTTCCCTCATGTCTGAGGAGGAGATCTCGGGCAAGCGCCGCTTGCGCCCGTAGAGCGTCTCGACGTAACCGTGCTCCCAACAGAACCGCTTGATCTGCCTACCCCAACGCTTCACACCCGGGTAGGCCCGGTGCCAGCCGTCGTAGACCTCCTGGGCCTGGTTCATGGGGATGCCTGACATGGCCACCACCCGGCCAGGCCCGCCCTCAAAGGCGAAGTTGAAGTTGGAGTTCTTGGCGATGGCCCGTCGCTCGGGGTCCACCTGGTCCATGGGGATGCGCCAGATCAACGAAGCCGTCATGGTGTGGAGATCCTCACCATGGGTGTAGGCGTAGAGGAGCCGGGGATCCCTGGTCTGGTGGGCCAGGATGCGTAGCTCGATCTGGCTGTAGTCGGCCACGATGAGCGCCTTGCCTGGCGGCGCCACGAACATGCGTCGGATCATGGTGCCCTCGGTGTTCTCGCGGTAGCGGGCCGGGATGTTCTGCAGGTTGGGCTGCGAGCACGAGAGGCGCCCGGTCTTGGCCACGGCCTGGTTGAAGGAGGCACGGATCCGCGAGTCGTCATCGATGGTGGGGATGAACCCGACCACGTAGGTGGACAGCAGCTTGGACACGTCCTTGTGGGACAGGATCTTGGCCGGGGCCTTGTGACGGCGGGCCAGGATCCGCAGGGTGTCGGCGTCGGTGGAGCGCAGGCCGGACTCAGTGAACTTGGGAGGGTGCAGCTTGAGGAGGTCGTAGAAATAGTGACCCAGTTGATGGGTGCTGTTCAGGTTGAGCGGGGTGGGCTGGTCCCAGACCGGTTCGACCATGGTCTGGATCTCCGCGCCCAGGACACGTAGTTGCTCCTCCAGGATGGGCCTCAGCCTGCGGAAACCTTCCACATCCACGTAGGCCCCACTACACCGCATGTCGAGTAGTACCCGAAGCACCTGCATCTCCAGGGTGAAAAGCTCCGACAGCTTTCCTTTCAACCTGGGGGCCAGTTTGTACCAGAGCAGCCAGGCATTGCGGGCGTCGAGCATCGAGTACCGCATGGCCCGCCGCCACTCCACGTTGTACGCCTCTTCACCCAGCTTCTCGCTGTAGGTGTAGCCCCAGTAGCGCTGGCTGAGCACCCCCAGCTTGTAGCTACCCAGGTTCTCGTTCAGAAGAAAGGCGGCGGTCATCACGTCGCCATAAGGCGGTGGTGGGATCCCGCCGTCGTAGTACTTGGATACGGACAGGAGGTCGAACCCCACGTTGTGGCCGATCTTCTTTCGCTCCGAGAAGAACAACGGCTCCAGGGCGTTGAAGACATCGGCGCGGCGTAGCTGCTGGCGTTTGTCGGGATGCCCGATGGGTATGACATCAGCACGGCCAGGGCCAGCGAGAGAAATACACCAGACCTCGTTGGTCCTGGCGTCAAGGGCGGGCTTGTCCTTGTCTGCGGCCTTGCGGCACAGGTCGGAGCAGTAGGCCCGCCGCCTGGTGGGCAGGGGAGTGCCGCAGGCCAGGCACGGAGTGGTCTGTTCTCCGTATCTTGATAGCACCCGGCGCCCCGGTTGCAGCCCGTGGACTCTCCGGTTGCCTCGCGTCTCGACATCGAATGCGAACTCGGAGAAATTCGTGTAGATGTCCACCACTTCTTTTAGCTGGTCGAGGGTGGTGATGGTGGGAACGGCGTTGCCGCCCTGCTCCCGTGGAGGATTTTTCTCGTCCAGGCCCTCCACCCAGGCTTCAAACGCGACGTAGGAGCGGACGGCATCGGACGGCTGGGGCTGCCCCATCCGGTTCCACTTGGCTCTTATGGCTTCGGATCGTGCAACCTGCTCGTCGGTGAAGGTGCGCTTCCCCCACTTATATCTGGAGCGGCGAACCTCGTTCCTGTCTCGTTGCCCTTCTCCGGTGTCGTGGTCACCTGCATGGTCCAGGGCCAAGACGCAGCGCCGATGTTGCGCCCCTGGCCCATAGTTCCAGACGCCCTCTGTTCTCCCCGGTGTTATCCAGGCAATGTCACACTTCAGCCCATGGAGGAGAGAGGCTGGGGGCGGGTCCAGCCTCTCTCCCTTTCTGGTCACGGTGGCGGCTTGCGACGGCACCCCCGGCCAGAGCCTTATTCGTTGAAGGCGTCGGCTATTTTCTGTAGCTCGACCCTGGTGTTGACTTCCAACGAGGTTTCATCCCAGAGGCGATCGTCAAACTTGGCGATGTCCTCTTCGGAGAGCGCAGCAAAATCCCAGTCCTCTTTGAGGTCACGGATTTTTATGGGACGGATCTGTGTACGGCGGTTGTTCTTCTGGCCCGTCATCTGCACGGCGAAGTACCGCCCAGCCAACGGATCGTCCTTAGCGTACTTGTCCAGGGTGTCGGTCACGGAGACACCACATTCAAAGGTGACCAGGATGGGGGTGTCGCCATTGCAGTCGAGGATGTTGAAGCGCACCCGGGCCTGGGGCTTGGGGTCCACCTCATCGAGGGGGCAGTGCTCCTGCAGACAGACATAGGACATGCGTTCACCCCGCGGCACCCAATCGCACCAGTGCATCAAAAATGATGCATACGGTCCGTCCTCGCAGAACATTATTAGTTGCTCGTCGTCGGTGACCTTGAAGAGCTTGGTGAACTGGGAGGGGGCGTTGGCCTTGGTGCGTTTGTAGCCGCCCCAGCCCTTGGCGACGGGCGCCACGGCCAGACCGGCGTCGTCGTCGGCCTCTTCTCGCTGGGGTCGGGAGTGGCGTAGTTGGGTTGGCGGCTCCTCACGCCGCAGACGGCGACGTGGGGCCTCCTCCTCGCGGTCGTATTCTTCGGCTGGTCGGGGGCGGACCAGTCTTCTCGGTTCGGGCATGGTTGCTCCTTTGTTCTTGCATGGTGGCAATGGTGGGTTCAGACAGGAAGTCTTCGGCAAGGTTGGGTGAGATCTCGCTCCATTCGGCAACGATCTCCAACTCGGTGCGCGCGAGCTTCTCGACCTCGGAGATGACGACAAGCTCCAGATGATCGGTTTCGTTGTGCCGTAGCTGAGGCGTGGCCTGCGCCCACTCCTGATCGGAGTAGCCCAGGTCATGGTGATCAGCCTCGGCCCCCACCTCGACCTGAACCGTCTCGTAATCACGGACGCGGACCAGGTAGCGGATGTGTTTGGTCAACTTCATCGCCAGGTCTTCCACGCTGCGAACACGCGCTGGGTGAAGTTGGTGGTCTGGATACGGGGTGGGTGACTGAGTAGCAGGCCCTCCTCTCTGGCGATGGCGACGATGCCCTCGATCTGGGTACGGCTCCACAGGCGCCGGGAGGCATTGCCCCGGGAGCCGATCACTGCCGGGGTCTGAAAGGTGTTGCGGGGCAGCCAGCCCTTCCGCATCCAGGCGCGAATCGTCACCGAGTCGCGGCCCAGGGCTTTGGCCAGGGCGCCAACCGGAAAGAACTCCATGCTGACCCCGTTGATGGCAGCCTTCTTGGGGTGGGCGTCCCAGCCCTCCTCCTCCCGGGCGGCACGGCGCTCATCCACCAGCCGCTCGCGGCGGGCCTGGCGCGACTCCCGGCGCTTCTGCTTGCTGCCCGGGTAGTACTCATCCTGCAGCGTGCCGAACGCGGCCATGAGTTCGTGTTCGTAGTTGGGGCGGCACAGAGCGCCGGATCCGCTCACGCCCGCACCGGCTTCCCGGCGTCATCGAGCACGAAGAAGCTGTAGACCACCTTCTCGTGGATCATCTTGGCCAACTCGTCGTCGGTGATCCGCTTGTCGTAGTACGCGGCCAGCACCCGGCTGTCATCGATGACCCGAATGAGATCGGTCATCTCCTCCCAGAGGCCCTTCTTGGAGAGAACCTCCTCAGCCATCTCCTCGTTCATTACCTGCCGGGTGGCGCACTGGTTCTTCAGTTGGCTGATGCGCTCGGACCCGACCGGCTCGCCCAGGTCCAGAAAAATGGAACCAGTCGACGGATCAGTCTCTCCGTATTTTTCTAGAATGCCCTGCAGTCTCTTCTTCCGTTTATCCAACTCATTGCTGAGCAGAGCGGCTTCTTGTTTCAGGGCATACCAGGCAGCTACTTCTTTGCGAAGTGCGCTCAGGTCCAGGTCTTCTCGGGCCAAACGCCGGGGCATACATGCAGGGTATCCAGGCGGCGCGACGCCCTATGGGCTACGGAGCAATCCTCTCGTTGCCGTCGTAGGTGCTGATGATGAAGGCAGGACGGTGTTCAGTTGCTGCGACCGACAGGAGCCGCTCTGAGGCGCGATTCTGGCTCAAATGGTCCATGAAACACAGCACGATATTGGGGTCTTCCCAGCCGTCAACCGGGCGGTGCTTGAGGTACTTGAACTGCTCCACCTCAAACTCCAGGCCGTTCAGGCTGCCGTCGTCCTGGATAGTGATCGTCTCGCTCCAGTGGCGGGCCTGGGTGTTGAGGCCCTCCAGGATCATGCGGAGGACCAGGGTGTCATCGGTCAGGTGACTGCCGCAGATGAGGTACTGGGGGCCTGACCTCACAGTGCCTCCAACACCGCCAGTGCCTCCAACACCGCCATGTAGTGCTTCATTCTGCGGGTCAACTCCTGAGCAGCTTGAACCTGATAGCGAGTTGTTGGGAGGTTCATGTCATCCACGATGGCGTATAGCTCCTTCAGGGGCTTGCTGTGGAAGGGGATGTCGGTCACGTATGAGGGCGGGGGGTATCGGGGATCCCGATGTACGGTCTTCATACCGTATGAGTCCGAAGGTACTCGGAGAGGGACTGTAGATCGAGGGTCAGGCGCCCCTTCGGGGAGATGCCCTTGCCGTCCACCACGGCGTCGGCCACCTTCTTCTTCTGCCGGAGCAGGCCGTCCTGGTACTCCTCGATGCTGCCCGAGATCTGGGTGGACAGGAGCGTCACCTGAGGGAAATCAGATGATAGACGTATGATTCGGGCCTGGCGCTGGGCATAAGCGCCCGCAGACCAGGGCAGGTCGCAAGAGATCAAGTAGTTGGCCTGGGGCAGGTCCAGGCCGATGCCCCCGGCGTCACTGGAGAGGAACAGCCGTGTCTCGGGGTCGGTGGCGAACTGCTGCTTGGCCGCGTCGCGGGCCTTGGTGGACACCGCCCCGGTGAAGAGCACCGACTTGGTCACGTTCGCGGTGGCGGCGGCGACCAGGTCGAGCATGTCCCTGAAGAAGGAGAAGAAAACGATCTTGTTGCGCGGATCTGCGTCCAGGATGTCGCATATAAGACCGGGACTGTCCTTGGTCCCTACAACCGCGTCCAGCTTGGGGGTCCGCTTACAACGCTCCAGGACGCCCGCCTGCTGAAGCTCGTCGGCGTACTGGCTGCCCTGCCGGGTGCCGGGTAGTACCCCCCGGTAGTGGGCAGCCGAGATCCGCAGTAGCTCGGGGTGGTCGCACAGCATCCGCATGCACACCAGCTTCGACATGATCCGGCCGCGGACCTCGCCCTGCTCCTCGCCCCGGTAGAACCCGTCGAGCGAGAAGTTGCCCCAGGTCTGCATGGCCTCCTGCAGGTCGTTCGTCAGGTCATGCACCATGCGCCGGTAGAGGCGGGCGCCTTCCAGGTCCATCTCGATCAGCAGGGTCTGCTCGGTGACGGCGGGTAGCTGGTCCTTGACCTCTTCCCGGGTGCGGCGCACCATGTGGTCGCTGACCAGGCGGTGCAGGGTGGGTAGGTTGCGGTACAGCTTCACCCGGCCCCAGCTATCGCGCTTGATGAAGGCGGTGTCGAAGTTCTTGAAGTCGCCCAGGACACCGGGGTTAACCCACTGCATAATTGAGAACATCTCTTCGGCCCGGTTCTCGACGGGTTGACCGGTCAGGCCCCACTGGTAGGTGGCCCGCAGCCGCTTCAGCTTCTTCGACCGCTGTGGCTTGAAGTTCTTGGCCCATTGCACTTCGTCAGCCACGATGAAGTCGCGGGGCAGCTTCCGGACGATGTTCCAGTCGTTGACGAGTTGCTCGGGATTCACCACCAGGTATTCGGCGCCGCCCGAGTTGTACTCCCGGTACTGGCGCTCACGCCGGTTGGCGTCACCACTCACCACGATCACGCTGGCCTCTGGCGCGAACTCCTCGATCATGCGGCGCCACTGCAACTTAATTGAGGCGGGGCAGACGATGAATCCCCCGCCGATTTTTCCATCATCAATCAGGTTCTCGATGGCCGCGATCGTCAGCACCGTTTTTCCCAGGCCCATCTCGTAGGCGACCAAAAGGTGCTGCATGTCGATCATCTTCTGCACCGCCTCCTCCTGGAAGGGGTACAGGCTGCCCTTGAAGGTCAATCTGAATCCTTGTGGTGAATGATGGTGGACCCACCAGCCAGTGCTACCAACGCCCCGACGACGATGGCTATGGCCTTGCCCAGCCACTCGGGGCCGTCAGTGCCAGTGATGGCGACAATGACCCCGCCAACGACCAGGATCACTCCAATAACGACCAGTCCCAGCATTGCCGTCCGTTGGTTCATGGCTGTCCCCGTTCTTGGTCATCTCACCAGAACGAGGCTAAGGCGGCGTCCTCGATGCCGTTGGCCACCTGGTGGGGAGACAGTTCGCCAGGATCCTTGCCCTTGTGACTGGCGTAGTCGAAGACCAGGATGGGCAGCCGATGGTGCCACTTCTCGTCCAAGAGGCGGCGCGTCTCGGCTATCCCGGCCTTGTCGTTGTCCAGGGCCAGGATGACCTGATCGCAACGCTCGATGAGCAGCTTCATCTGGCGATCGGAGATCTGGCAGCCGAAGGCGGCGACGGCGGGCACGTCGATGCTGTCCAGGTAGGCGCAGTCGAGCGGACTCTCCACCAGGACGACGTGGCTGGCGCGAAGCACGTCGAGGCCGAACAGGGTGCGCCCCTTCTTGATGCCGGGTGGGTAGTTGCGGATCCGATCGGGGAACTTGGCCTGCCAGCCCCAGGTTTCCCCAGTGGGGGAAATGATGGGGATGACCCAGGCGGACTCATCGTGATCCCACTTGAGCCGGTAGCGCAGGGCGGACTCGACCGTGATCTTGCGCCGCTTCAGCACCCGGGTGGGGGGTAGATCAAAGTCCTCCAGGCGGCGCTCGACGGTGGCCGTGACCGGCGGCTCCCAGGGCGCCTCCTCGATGCCACCCAACTCCACGTCGAAGTGCCGCAGCATCTGGTGGGCCTCCCACAGGCCCATGCCGGTCAAGTCCATGATCAGCCGGGTCAGGCTGCCGGAGTACTCGCAGGAGAAGCAGTGGTGGGCGCCGGAGCGCCGGTTGACGGACCAATGGTCGGGCCGGTGCTCGCGCTCCCCGGTGCGCTTCTCGTGCAGGGGGCAGCGGGCCTGGACCTCCTCGCCCAGGGGCCGGATGTCCTCGACACCGATTTCGTCAAGCAGATCTTCAATCAAGACCGTCGTCCGCCTCATAGTTCGTGGCTACTTCTTCTGTCTCGATGATGGTGCCCCGGTCGAGGTCGACGGCCAGGCGTACGTCGGTGCGGGGGCAGTTCCGGCTGGCGATGATCCGCAGCAGCATCTCGCGATCGTTGACCTCGCCGTCCTCCTTGATCTCCTCCACCCCGAAGATCACGTCGCTGTCCTGGGCGAAGCTGGAGGAGTAGCCGATGGAGTCGAGCGTCAGGCCCCGCTTGGCCTTCCAGGTCAGGGACTGGGTGGTCTGGCAGATCGGGATGTTCGACCGCTGGGCCAGTCGCTTGAGCGACCGCGTGATCGAGGTCAGGGCCTGCGGCGAGCCGGGTTCGGCCTGCACCCCCTCGGCGTCCATCATGTAGGTGCCGTCGATAAACACCACGTCCGGCTTGTGCTGGGCGATCTTGGCGGCGATGGCCGACACCGTGGTGGAACTGGCCGGGTCGTAGACCAGCACCAGGGGCTGCATGCCGTCGAGTTCGTGCATCATGCGGATGAGCTTCTGGCGCTCGTCGGGGGTGTGCTCACCCTTCTGCAACCGGGTCAGGCTGATCCCGGCGCGGAGGGCATCGTGGCGGGTGGCCTGCTCGGTGTTGGACATCTCAAAGCTGGCGAACAAGGTGCGGGCACCGGCCCGGTGGGCGGCGATGTTCATGACCATGAGCAGCATGGACTTCTTCTTCTTTTGCAGCCCAGTCAGGGTGACCAACTGCCCCTTCTGTAGGCCGTTGGTGGCCCGGTCCATGGTGGGGAATCCGGTCGGGTAACCGAGAAGGCCGCGCTGGGTGGAGAGGTTGTCGTAGTAGGCCACCCGGTTCTCCATGGTGTCGGTGAGCAGGTCGTCCTGGAGGTCCACCACCTCGACATGCAGGGCCTCCAGCCCCGACGCCAGGAGCTTGGTGGCGATCTCGGTGTCATGGTTCTTGAGGGCGTCGCGGGCGCTGTCGATGACGCCGGTCAGGCGCCCGTAGCGGTAGGCGTCGCGTAGCTCATCGATGTAGTAGGCCAGCGGCTCGGGGGTTTCGATCAGGTTGTCGGCGGGGTACTCGTGATGGAAAGCCTCTTCCCCTGGTGATTCCCCGTACCTGGTCCAATGATCGAGCATCCAGCCATAGACAGCGGCGTTGTCCGGATCCATGAAGAACGCCTGGGTGATGCGGGCCTCGGCCAGGGCCTGGAAGCCTCGTACCTCCACCGTCTTGGAGAGGAGTGACCACTCGGTGTCCATCAGACGATTTGTCCTGAGTCACGCGAGAGCAACAACCCCCGTGGCCCATAGGACCAGCGCTGCTCCTCCAGGCCGTACACCACCCGCTCCACGTCGGGCATCGTGGGTAGTTGCCGTCCCAGTTCAGGTGCTGACGCCGCGAACACGTAGCGCACCGGCCAGTTCCGGCGCTCGCACCTCTGCGCCACTGCCTGCGCGAACTTTGGCGAGCGTGTAGTGACGCAGATGTCAATCCGGAAGCTGGAGCGCACCATCATGGTCCACATCCACTTGATGGCGTGCTCGTTGATCACCCACAGTTGGACGGCGGCGTCGTAGCGGCGCATGGCCAGCCGGACCCGCTCCAGTTTGGCCACGCCGACGTAGTCCGGCAGCGTGGCGACCGCCCCCTCCCAGATGAAGATCATGCGGCGCTCCACGCCGATGCCTAGCTGCCCTTTATCCACCGGTAATCCTCACCCGCCATCACCACGATGATGCTGGCCTCCTGCAGGAAACTGGAGAGGCCCTCGGTGTAGCGCCGGTTCAAGTCCGTCTCGGCGTCGGGATTGTCGACGGGGATGTTAGTGGTGATAAGTGTCGGCAGGTTGCGGTTGTGCCGGTAGCGGAGCAGGTCGAAGACACGCTCGTTCGACCAGCCCGACGCCGACTCATGCTCGCGGCCCAGGTCATCCAGCAACAGGAATTGCACCCGCTTGATGTAGCGAAGCTGGTCGTTGAGGTACTCGATCCGCTCCTCGTCGCTGATGCGGAACATCTCCTGCCACAGATCGATCCAGGTGGCGAGTTCGATGCACTCGATCTTGAACCCGGCCTCTGCCGCCGCCGCCATCACGTTGCAGGCCAGGTGCGTCTTGCCTACCCCGTTCTGGCCCACGAAGGTGAGGCCGGTGCCTCGATCCTTCATGGCTTTGAGGTCATCGATGTAGGTTTCCACCCTGCGGACGGCGATCTCCAGGGTGGGATTGTCCAGGGTCTGGAAGTCGTAGAGGCCCTTGTCGCGGTAGAACGGAAAGACCTGCTTCACAGCATCTCCTCTCCCAGGAAGGAGAGCCGACAGGTGTAGCAGCGGTAGCGCTGGCGGTCCCGGTCGCGCCCGTAGCGGCACACCCGATTCCGAACGCCACAGAACGGGCAGAGCGGCATCTCGGCCTTAGCCTGCATGCGCTTGCCCCGGCCCGCCTTGTAGGCCCGCCGCGACACATCGGCGGCGATGCGGGGGACGTAGTTGCGTCGGTTCCACTCGCGCCGCCAGTCGTAGTACGGCTCCTTGCCCTCCACGATCTTGTCTCGGACGTGCGGGGTCAGTCCGGCGAAGATGCCGAACTCCAGCTTGCCCAGGCGGTGCTGCTGCATGGTCCAGCGGGTGCAGGCTTGGAACACCGGGCAGGTGACGCAGATGGCCTGGCAGGCAGCCAGGGCCTCGATCGACTCATCGAAGTACAGATCTCGCTTGCCGATGCAGGCGCACCGGCCCGAGTCCAGGAAGTCGGGGGTGGCGCGGCCCCGGTACCACAATGGGATACGGACGGCAGTCATAGCGCCAATGATGCGACGGAGGTGGGACGGCGATTCCAGTAGCTGCCCTCACCGCTGTCACCGTTGCTGAACCGGCGGTTGGCCGGATCCTTCCGCTGCTGGACCAGCAGTATCTCGGTCAACTGTGTGCGGCGAGCCAGGAAGACCTTCCAAGGCATGTTCTTCGACCGACGACACCACTCGGGGTGATGGGCGAACTCCTCCATCATCAACCGGATCATCGGATAATCGATGCCGTCCCGGTCATGCCACTGGCGCAGGTTCCTGGAAAAGGCTGGCACGTTCGTCCAGGAGGTGAACCTGGTATGTCCGTGCTGGAGCAGTAGCTGAGGAAAATAGTCTCTGGCCAACTCCACGTCCGGTGGCCATTTTTTCCGGCTGGGCGGCGTAGTGAAGAACGAGGTTATCGTTTTATTCGCCTGACTCGCTTCGCCTCTCCGGCTTTCAGCCTCCGAAGCTCCGCTCGGCTCGGGCCTAGTACCCAGCGGCTTGGCCGCTAGACTAGTCCCTCGCCCGCCTGCGGCGGGTGGGGCGGAACAATCCTCTCGGGAAAAGTTTTGGCAACCACACTTGACCAGGATCCGAAACCGGATCGGTTCGCCCTCGTATGCCTTCTCGATGTAGTACGGGATGAGGTACCCCAGCACTTCGCGGGGATGCCGGATCCCTACCTCCCGGTAGATCCGATCCTCCAGCCGGTCGTACTCCATCGCCACTATCCCCCGGCGGTTCGCCTTGCGCCCCAGCCACTCCAACAGGGTGTGTTCCGTGCTCTGACCCAGGTCAGAGCAAGGTGGTAGCCCACCGTCTCCCATCCCGCGATCCTTCCCCTGGCCTGCCCTGGTTGTGAAGGCAGGTTCCGCTTCGTCCAGCCGTCCCCCCCGCAGGGGTGGCGGTAACTCGCGACTGTGCCCCCGTTTGGGGCGCCTGTCAAGAGCCAATGCCGGGGTGTTGGATATTCCCCCACTAGACGTAGAACGTCTACCGCTGACCAGGGGCAATGCACTGAATGCTGCGGATCGATGTACCCCCCATGGGGCTATATACGTGACTCGTCTACTTCACCGACTGTGGCCGAATAGGGCCGTACACGAGCGATTAATCCCGGGTGTAATCGGCAGGCTTGCCCCCCAGCACCTTGGCCAGTCGGCGCCGGGTTTCCACAGACGGCTCCCGGCTCTGGTCGTTCTCCAACCGGTTGACGGTCATGATGTTCCTGCCGATTCGATCCCCCAACTGCTGCTGGGTCCACCCTTGAGCCTCTCGGGCCATGCGGATGCGGGCGCCCAGCGAGGGCGTCGGGCAGTTTCCGTCTGGAGAGTCAGGCAGGCTGTCACGCCATCGCGCCATCAGAACCAGGTCTTCCTGGCGCTCAGTGGCGTGGGGATCCTGGCCGTTGTTCTCGATCCACCAGACTCCGGCGTCGATCATGTCGGTCATGAAGGTATCCACCTGCTCGCCGTAGACAGCTTGGCCCGCCACGTAGGTGTCGATGAGCCGGGAGAGCGCTCGTACCCGCCACGCTATGCCAGGCGGGTGTGCAACCTTGTCGATGAACGAAGCCAAGCGCTCCGCGTGGCGGGCCTTGAGGGCCAGCAACTCAGCCGTGGTGACGAGGGGTGCCGGATGATGCCCGCCCGGGGTCATCAAGCACGAAGTGGTGACGAAACCAACCATTCCCAGCAGCAGTAGGACGCTCGGGTTCAGGCTGATGGAATCTTCCATCAGGTCGAGAACGTGGGCGACAGCACTGACCACGGTTCCGCCTGCGTAGGCAGCGAGTCGGCTCATCTGTCACCTCTCCCTGCCCCTCGTTCTGGCTCGGCGAAAATCCGCTGGTCACATCGCATGTTGTCACGTCGGATTTCTTCTTCGAAAAAGGGCTCTTCGCTCGTGGGTGAACTCGGGCCGTATTTTTCAGAAACTATCAACACGGTGCTACGTTGGCAAGGACTTCTGGGTGGTCAAGGCGGCTGAGCGGCCCGCACCTACGGTTGGTGGGTGACATACGTCGAGGATCCCGGCCTGGACGAGGTACAGGAGGAATTAGACGAGGAAGGTCTATCTGATGACCTGGCCCGCTACGCGCCGGAGCCGCTCAACCCTGCCGATCAGGACTTTGTCCACAGGTTGGTGGACAAGGTGTGGGCCTTCACCGTCATGTTCTCTGGCGTGGAGATGTTCCCCTACCAGGAGGCCATCGGGCGCCGCATCATCGAGTCGGTGATCTCCGGCGACGGCGCGACCATTACGGGCGAATTGTCTCGTCAGAGCGGCAAGACCGAAGTCGTTGCGAATGTTGCGGCCAGTCTTATGATTCTCTTACCTCGCCTGGCTGAGATCTTCCCCGAGTTTGAGCCACTCCAAAAGTTCGCCAAGGGGGTCATGATCGGCTGCTTCGCCCCGGTCGAGCAGCAGGTCGAGACGTTGTTTGGGCGGGTAGTAGACCGGTTGACCTCGGAGCGGGCCGACGAGATGCTGGCCGACCCTGAGATCGATGACCAGGTGCGCCCAGGTTCGCGGAAGGTAAAGCTCAAGAAGTGCCAGAGCTTCTGCGCCATGCAGACGGCCAACCCCCGGGCCAAGATCGAGTCCAAGAGCTACCACGTCATCTTCGTGGACGAGAGCCAGTCGGTGGACCAGTACGTGCTGGACAAGAGCATCTCCCCCATGGGTGCGTTCTATCTCGCCACCATGGTCATGACTGGCACACCGGACATCGTCAAGGGCGTCTTCTACAAGACCATCCAGCACAACCGGCGCATGGAACTGCGTCGGGGCGGTAAGAAAAATCACTTCCGATTCGACTGGCATTACTGCGCCAAGTTTAATCGCAACTACGCCGCCTACATTCGGGGCGAGGCCCAGCGTATTGGGGAGGACAGCGACGAGTTCCGGCTCAACTATCGGCTGGAATGGTTATTGGAACGTGGGCAACTGATAATTGAGTCGAGGTTTGACGAGCTTGGCGACCCCACCATGCCTATCGTCCCTGCGTATTGGCGCTCTCCACTGGTGGCGGGCGTGGACTTCGCCAGAAAAATGGACTCCACCGTCGTCACCATTTGCTGGGTAGATTTTGATCGGCCAGACGAACTTGGCCTCTACGATCACCGGATTCTCAACTGGTTGGAGATGCATGGTGAAAACTGGGAGGAGCAATTCTTCCGCATCGTGGACTTTGTTTCTAACTATTCAGTGGTAGCCATGGGCGTGGACGCCCAGGGCATCGGGGACGTAGCCGCGGACCGGCTCAAGCGGCTCCTGCCCAAGATCCAGGTCGAACCGCTGTCGTCACAGATCGCGGATCAGTCGGCCCGGTGGAAGCACCTCCAGCAGCTACTCCAACGGGGCCTACTGTCCTGGCCCGCCCACCCCAGGGCCAAGAAGACCCGGGTGTGGCGGCGCTTCCGCCAGCAGATGATCGACGTGGAGAAGACCTACAAGGGAGCGCATCTCCTCGTAGAAGCTCCGAACGAGGCCGGTGCCCATGACGACTACGTCGACTCCCTGGCCTGCGCCACCGTCATGAGCCAGGTGCTGATGGTGCCCCAGGTGGAGATCCAGACGACGCCATGGGCGGCGGGGGCGAGGCGAGCTAGGTCAGCGCGCCCAAGACGCCAGCCGCAACATCGTTCAGCGTAGAGGCACCCTGGGCGAGCGCTGGCTCAGCCTGGGACTGCAGTTGGGACAGGGCGGACTGTGTACCCATCTGGGCGGTGGCGGGAGTGATCGGTAAGGCCACGTCACTCCCAGTCGCTCGCTGCATCGAGGTGTTGTGCGCCCAGTCGTCCGACGCGCTCACAGTGGCAACCGTAGCTGTTCGCCCTGGGGCCGTGCCGTCTTTGGCGTGGCTCGGCGCAGGATGGCCCCGGCCTCAGGTGACTGGGCCAGCTTGGACATGCCCACCATGCCCTGCTCGGGGAAGTTCGCCCCGCCCGGGTGGTAGTTGAGGTAGCTGTTCTGACCCCGAGTCTCTGAGGTCATGGCCTCCCGGGCTTCGGGAGAGAACATCTGGACGTGGCTGCGCCAGGCCGCTTCCTCGCCATGACGAGAGAAGCCCCGGCCCACAGCGGCGTGACCGAACACATCATGAACGGCTCGGAACCGGTCGTTCTCCTCATTGGTAAAAAATGAATGCCCGCCCGTGGTTTCAGTTGACAGGGTTTTTATAGTCCTGTTCTTCCGTACATCATGGGCCATCTGCCCTGGTGTGGCGTAGGGATCCTCGGCGGTCACCTCGTGGTGGATACCCATGCCACCCTCTTCCCGGGGCCTGGTCATGTGCTCGTACTGGGCGTTCACGTCGTCCCGCATGGCGGCGTAGCTGCGCTGCAGCCGGTCGCTGGGCGGCTCGTTTTGACGTGACCGGTACTCCGACATGAGGTGGTGGCCCACCATGGGGTCCACCTGTAGCTGGGCCGATGGCGCCTGGTACCTGTTGCCGGTGACCTTCTTGGTCAACGCACGGGCGTGTACCGCCGCTGACCCCACCGGGGCGAACTGACGAGCCGACAGCCGTCCCAGGGCCAGACGAAGCTGTTTCGCCATGTCTCGACGGTATGGGGTACTGGGTGGTCGCGGTGCGTCATCGGGCCGTCACTAGCCTTCAATACAACCCGTCATTGGGAGGAATGCCCATGTCTATTAGCCCTGATCCACAGTTCCCCGAGAGGGGCCAGTACAGCTACGACCGCACCATGGGACCGAACGCCCCTGGCGGTCGCGGTCCACTGCGTTTTGAGGAAGGGTTAAGCACCGACACAGATATTCCGACCGATTTTCAGCGGGGTATGACGGAATTTATGGTGTCGGCCCCGGGTCGGATCAACCATGTCGATCCCAACACCCAGTTCAAGATGCCTGAGGAGACGATGGCTGAGCGCGCCCACGTCGGCTCTGCGGCCTGGATCGACGCTCCCACCATGCTGGGCGAGTTCGCCCACGGCTCATTTACGGACCAAGCAGAGGTCCGGTATGAGGAAGTGTTCCGCAACGGAGCCATCCAGAAGCGGAGGGCACCCGAAGTCGTCACTGATTGACGATGGCCGCGGTCCCGATGAGCGAGGAGTGGGATGCGGGGGCGGCACCGCCAGAGACAGTAAGGCGTCGTCGCAGCGCGGGACGGCAGTTCTCTGTGGTGCCGACAGAGAGCGCGCCCCCCAACCAGCCCGCTCCCGTCAAGCCGTCACAGACCGGCGCCCAGAGATCCAAGGCTCCCCGGCCTGGCACCAAGGCCCACGCCGCTGCTCAAGAACGTGAGGCCAAGCAGGCTGCCCAGCAGAAGGCAGACGTGGCCGAGACGGCGGCGTCGGTGAAGAAGCGGAAGAACTGGGAGCGCAGCAAGGCAGGTCAGGAGCGCATGAAGGACGTGGTGGACTACGCCACGGAGCAGCACAACAAGCTGGCGCGGGAGCGTCCAGAGCTTGGCCTCCAGGAGCAGAAGCGACTGAAGCTCACACACGCCCAGGCGTACGAACACTACGGGTTCGGAGAACATCATCGCGCAGGCCGATCCACCATGGATCAGCCCCAGCTTCCCGGTATGGAGGATCCTCAGGCGCGGCCGGTACCCAAGCGCTGGGAGGAGCACACCCCAGAGGAACAGAAGAGGACGCTGGAGGAGGTCAAGCGACTGGGCGGGGTGGGTCCGAAGGAGATGGAAAAATCATTCGGCGCTCAGTTAGATCAGGGTTATTTACGGGCGCGTACCCACGGGGCTGAGGATCCCTACGCCCAGACCTTCTACACCCACGGTGAGGCGGCGCAGCGGTTGCAGCAGTCGGCCAAGCAGCACGGCACGTCGCTGGGCCTGGTGGCCGCGGTCAACGCTGACACCTCGCCCAACATGAAGTTCAAGTACGAGTCGAAGAAGACCGGCAAAGTGAGCTATCCCAACGCGGAGCTTGCCGATCACATCATCCGCCACATCGCCTCCGGCAGGAACCCTGACGAGTGGAGCAAGGACGATCCTGAGCATCCTCTGACCGGCCACGCTCGCAGTGGGTATCCGGCCAACACAGCCAAGGCCCTGGAGCGCGCCCACCAGGTCATCCACGAGGGAAAGTCCATTGCGGAGACTGACGCTGGCACTTCAGGCAAAGGCGGGTTTGGTCCCAAGACCGGCGCCTACCACAACGCCTGGCTGGGTGGCACGCCCCAGTTCTTCACCTCTGACATCCACTCCGGTGGTGGCGGCATGCTCCCTCACCTCGGTACCGAGAAGCCCATCTTGACTGACGAGCAGGGCAACCCCAGGCTCTTGAAGAGCGGCAAGCCCATGCGCCAGAAGTCAGGGCGCGAGCATGTGATCGAGTACGCCTCCCGGCAGTCCAATGTGCCTCGGGCCAGCTTCCACGCCCTGGCCGACTACGCCGCCCGCCAGGCCATGAAAAAGCGTGGGCTGACCCACGTCGAGCAGGCCCAGGCCACCCAGTGGGGTGAGGAAACCATCCGCCGCCACGAGAGTGCCATGGCTGCCGGGAAGACCAAGCTGGCCGCGAACTTCCCCAGCGAGGAGCAGGCGCACCCCCCCATTAAGCACCCAGTGCAGTTCGGACAGATGCAAGGACGGTTGTTCTGATGGACCAGCCCAAGGTCAAAGGCGTCCCCGTCGAGTACATGGACATCGACACGCTGTGGAACGACCGGCGTGATCCACATGCCAATCCCATGTCCTCGGACCCCAAGCGTATGTACGGTCGCGCCGCGGGGCCAAGTGCCCTGGGCGGCATGGTCGAGCAGGTCTACCGGGGCCAGCCCACTCATCGGGCAGGCGATGAGTAGTGGCCGTTGGTGACTCGTCGCACCTGGAGCGATTCCGCCCCCGGCACGCTTCGTTGGCCGCGACCACCCAGGCACAGAAGCACCAACAGCAGGTGAACCGCGTCGTCAAGCAGCAGAGCCGTCGCAAGCTGCCTCGCACCCAATGGGACTACCAACAGCAGATGAGGAAATCGCGATGACGAACGGGGATGGTGACGGTCATCTTTTTCATGATCGGCGTATGGAGGGTCGCCGCTATGCCCCGACTTCCGCTCTAACGCTCGCCGCCGGGTTTTCTGCCCCCGGTCAGCTTGGGAAATGGGGACGTATGAATCTGGCGAAGGGCAAGGGGACAGGAAGATTCGATCCTGAGCTTCACGATGCCCTTGAAGGCACCCTGGACCTGAGCGACTCCTAGTGTCCATCCAGTTCCAGTCCCCCAGCTATCGAGCGGCATCGTCTGATCTGACCATCCAGATCAGCCCGCTCGGGCTGGTGGAGCTTGCCGACGAGGAGTTTGAGGTCCACGGCCCCAGGCTCAACCGCTACGCCATGAACTGGGCCTTCTACCTGGGCTACCACTGGGCACAACGGCCCGATCTGGGTGAGCCGCAACTCACCTTCAACTACACCAGGGCGCTGAGCGACTTCACCACCAACTTCGTGTTCGGCAAGGGCGTGGGATTTCGCTCACCGGATGCCACGGGTGCCATCGTGCCCACCCGGCTGCAGCGCATCTGGGAGACAGACAACAAGAAGGACTCGCTCCTGTGGGAGATGGGGTCCATGGGATCTGTCACCGGGGACTGCTTCGTAAAGGTGGCCTACGAGGAGCCGTGGCAGGATCCCGCCGGGATGCCACATCCCGGTCGCGTTCGGATCTTGCCGCTGAACTCGGCGTTCTGCTTTCCGGAATGGCATCCCCATGATCGCAAGCGACTGATCCGGTTCAAGCTGAAGTATCGGTTCTGGGGGACCACCCAGGAGGGCACCCGGCAGGTCTTCACCTACACCGAGTTGCTCACCGAGAACCAGATCGAGGAGTACGTCAACGACGAACTCATCGACCAGCGGGAAAATCCTCTGGGCGAGATCCCCGTTGTCCACATCAGCAATATGCCAATCGCTTCATCGCCCTGGGGGATGCCCGACATACAGGACATCGCACCGCTCAACCGGCAGTATAACGAAACTGCGACGGATATCTGCGACATCGTCAGCTATCACGCCGCCCCGGTGACGGTGGTGATCGGCGCCCGCGCCTCTAACCTGGAGAAGGGCACGCATCAGACTTGGAGTATCCCGAACAAGGAAGCTCGGGTAGAGAACCTGCTCTTCGACCCTCGGGGCATCGAGGAGGCCATCAAGCTGCTGGATGTGCTCAAGCGGGCCATGCACGAGATGACCGGTGTCCCGGTGACCGCCCTGGGCGAGGAGCAGGCCATCTCCAACACCTCCGGTGTGGCCCTGGCGATTCAGTATCAGCCTCTCATGAATCGCTTCCACTTGAAGGCCACCCAGTATGGTGAGGGCTTCGCAGAGGTCAATCGGCTGGCACTGAAGACGCTCTTTATGAAAGAGCCGGAGACATTGGTCTACAACCCTGAGTGGGATCCCCCACTCAGGGATGACCAGCTACCGATGTTGGACCCGATGGACCCGGTGACCTATGAGAACACCGTTCAGTTCCAGCCACCGTTGCCGGTCGACCAGTTGGTCAAGCTCAACGAGCTAATGGTCAAGATGCAGTTGGGCCTGGAGTCCAAGCGGGGCGCTCTCATAGAGCTTGGTGAGGAGTTCCCCGACGAGAAGCTGCAGGAACTCTTCAAGGAACTGGTAGATGACGCGGAGCAGCAGGCTGCCCTCGATCTCCTCAAGGCACAGGTCGCCAGCCTCACGGCCAATCTCACCGGCATGGTCGCACCCGAAGGCCCACAACCAATGCCCCCACCCCCACAGAACGGTGGAGGCGACGGCAACTCCAACGGCGGATCGTCCAACGGGGGAGGCGTGAAGTCGGCGGGTGGCCCAAATGTAAACAGCGCTCCCCAGGCCAAGATCGGGATGCTGCCAGGGATTGACCTGAAAGACAGCGAGGACGTGAAGAAGATGTTCCAGCGGATCGTCACTCTCTCTCACGGCACCACCATTCCACAACGCCGTACCCCCGAAGAAGATGACAGCATAAGGAGCTAACGCCAGGAGATGACCACCGTCGAACCAGACCCGACGCAGCAGCAAGGCGACCCCGAACCGCCTGACCCGAACAGCATCACCGTCCCGGTCACCCCGCCCGCGGAACCGCCCCCGGCCACGAGCGGCAATCGCAACCAGCGAAACAGCGAACTGCCCTCGTCGTTCACTGCCGAAGATGTCGAGCGCATTCGTCAGGAGGAGCGTGCCCGTTACGCCGCAGAGCAGCAGCGGGCCGACCAGCTTCAGGACGAACTGGCCGCATACAGGAAGGCCGAAGAGGACCGCCAGGCGGCGGAAGCCAAGACGCAGCGTGATGCCCAGCGGGCGGCGAAGAAGAAGGAAGAGGAGGAGATGGAACTCCGCGACCTGATCCAGCGCAAGGATCAGGAGTGGGAAACCCGCCTCCAGGAGGAGCGCCAGGAACGGGAACGGGCCTTCGCCATGTTGGAGCAGGAGCGCCGCCACGCCTCGCTGCAGACCTACATGAGCCAGCGGATGGCCACTGAGGCAGAAAATATCATGCCTGAACTCCGTGATCTGGTGTCTGGAAATACCACTGAAGAGATCGACCAGTCGATTTCTCTTCTTGTACAAAAAACCAACGACATCAAAAGTGGTGTTGTCAACGGTTTACGTCAGGTCAACGCCGCCCGTCCCACGGTAGGAGTCACCGCGCCCCCAGTCGGTCCTATGGAAACCAGCGGGACTACACGGACGTATACAGCCGATGAACTCAAGGCGATGACACCCGAAGAGTACGCTGCGGAACGTGACAACTTGCTACGAGCGGCGTCCCAAAGTCGCAGGCAGCAATAGAGGTAGTACCCTAAAATAGGAGGTAAGGCGATATGCCTTCCAGCATCACCGGCACTCCTTTGCTGAGTGCGTCCCCCACCGGCTACCCGGGTACTAACTCCCAGTTGTCCCCGGCCATCCAGGTGATCTGGAGCAAGGAAATTTTGTTCCAGTCAATGCCCGTGTTGAGATATGAGCAGTTCGCTGTCAAGAAGACAGAACTGGGCATCCAGCCGGGACTCCAGATCAACTTTATGCGTTACAACAATTTGGGTGACGCCACGCAGTTGGTTGAAGGTGTCCGCATGCAGACGGCGGCATTGACGGCCAGCCAGTACGCCATCACCGTGGCAGAGCAGGGCTACGCCGTCGCGGTGAGCGAGCTTCTGCTCAACGCCTCCTTCGATGACGTGATGGCCTCCTCTTCAAGGCTCTTGGGGAGAAACATGGCCAAGTACCTCGACGGCTCAGCCCGAGACACCCTGTACCAGGCGTCTTCGGCCATCTTTGGCTACCAGCTTCCGGCTCCTACGGCCACCCGTACCCCGCTGTCGCCGTATGACGCGGGCACCGTGGGTGCCAACTACAGCGCCCTGGCTGGGACGTTCTACATGAGCGTCAACGTCACCAAGGACGCCGTCGAGACGCTGGCCACCAAGAACGTGCCGCGCATCGGAGAGACGTACGTCTGCTTCCTGGACCCGCATCAGTCCCGCCGCCTGCGTGACAACCCCGAGTTCATCGAGGTCACCAAATATGCCGCGGCCGGGAACTTCATGATCGGGGAAATCGGTCGCCTCAACGATGTGGTCTATATCGAGACGACGCAGGTCCGTCAGTACGCCCCCAATACCGGACCCAGTGGCATGGGCGCGGTCACCAATGCCGGTGTCGTCCATGGCGCCATGTACCTGGGCGACAATGCCTTCGGTCATGCCATTGCATTGCCTGTCGAGCTACGTGATGGTGGTGTATTGGACTTCGGACGAGAGCACGCGTTGTGCTGGTATGCTATATGGGGATTTGGGCTGATAACCGATCAAAGCGTCGTCATCGCCTGGACCAACTGAGGGATGCCCAGAGGACCGCAACGAGGCGATTTCACCGGAGCACAGCGGCAGCGACTGGCTGAGGAAAAGGCTCAGGAGCTTGCCGATCGTCAGCAGGAGATCGGACTCGTCAACCAGGTCGACATCGTGACGGAGGAAGAGGGGATCTTCGATCCGGCCACCGGGGCAATGGTGGAAATGTCCGCGGAAGGAACGGCCAGGATCGAAGATCTGTCTCAGCCCATGGTGGTGGATGAGGATCCGATCCTTGATCCCTCCACTTCGGCACAAGCGTATGACCCCATGAAGGATCTGCGCCCCACCGAAACGCAGCAGCAGGCTCGGCCCACGCCGACGAACTCCATGGAGGTAGTGGACCTGGGCGAGGAGCCGATGACCGTCGAGGAAGAGTGGAAGGTCATCCGCGTCAACACCGACATCGAGCAGATGACCTACGGCGTGGGCAACGAGTACACCTTCCTGCGGGGCCGTCGCTACCGGGTGCCGAAGCACCTCTATCAATGGCTGGAGTCCCGGGGCGTTGTCTACCACTGACCCTGACCCGGTAGCTCGCACCTGTGCCATCTGTGGTGAGACTGACACTGAGCCGCACCATGTCCACTACATCATCCAGATGGGCCAGGAGCAGTCGGAGAGCGCGCACATTACCTGCTGCGCTGAAGCCGGATGCCCGGTCTGTCAGCAGACCCTGAAGAAGGTGTAATGGCCAATCTCGTCACCACTGAAGCCAACAACATCCTGGCGGCAAGCTCGGGCCAGGCTCCCTATGTGGCGCCTGTCCCACCGATCCAGGTGGCCCTGGTTACTGCGACCGGTACCGCCACCGCGGCTGGCACGGAGGTTGTCGGCGGCGGCTACGTACGTCAGACCATCACCTTCGCTGCCCCTGCCGGTGGCTCGATCTCCTCCAACGTGGCGGTGACGTTTGTGAACCTTCCCGCCTGCACCATCACCGGAATAGACGAGTACGACTCGGCAACGCCTACTCCGGTACGGCGCTGGTTTGGCAACCTGTCCTCGCCCAAGACCATCAATGCCGGAGACACTTTCTCGATCAGTACGGGGTCGTTCACGAAACAACTGAGTTAGGGCGCCCCAATGCCGCTTGACCTGTTCTCCGAGTACTACCGCTGGACGGTCACCTCCGGTGGGACAACCGCTCCTGCCGCCCTCACGCAGGAGACGTGGACGGTGGCGTCCTCTACCGGGGCGCCGCCCGCCTCCAACACGGCCAGCCCACCCACCGTGTTCCGGATTGTTGATGTCAACGACACCAATGCGCCACCGGAGATCATGTTGGTGATCAACATCTCCGGCACCACCTGGACCGTACTCAGGGGAGCCGAAGGTGGCCCGCCCACCGCGCACGCGTCCAACTGGGTCGCCATACCGGTGCTGACCTCTCAGGCGTTGGCATCGGTGAAGCCAAACATCCTTCAGCAGTACGGCATCAGTGCTTCGCTGAACTACTACAGCGGATCAACGAGCGGCGCGAACCAGACGGTGGTTACCTTGGGCGCCCACGATTTCCAGGTGGGCCACGGCATCCGGCTCTACGGCGGCACCGCCGTTGGGATGCAGGTGCCTGCCGCGCCGGTCATCGCATCCACCGGCACTAATGGCGGCACGGTGACCTACAGCTATCAGGTGGCCTGTATCCAGAGCGCCACCTATGACGGATGCTCAGCGGCGAGTCCCATAACCACCTTCCAGGGAAACGCCACGCTGAGTGCCAGCAACTACAACCGGATCCAGTTCACTCCGGTGGTAGCCATGACCGCTTCAGTGGTCTACGGGTATGCGATCTATGGGCGCATAGGCGGCTCGATGCAATTGATCGGCACCTACTGGCTCCACTCGCCCACGCATTTCTCCTGCGGCCTGGTCGCCTCCAACTTGCTGCCGCCCTACCTGGGGTCCAACCTGGCTCCTAGCACCACCTATGGGTACACCATCACGGGAGTGGACTACTACGGCAACGAAAGCCCACCCCTGGTCAACCCGGCTCCCACGGTTACCACCGGGGCCACGGTCTATGGCATCAACGTCTACTGGGACTTCTTCTACGGCATCCCCATGGGCTACCGGTACTACAACATCTACCGGCAGACCGGTGCAGGGCCGCTCCAGTTCATGCAGCAGGTGCCCATCGCGGACCGGGTATGGCAGGACTACGGGGCCATTGTTCCCAACGCCTCGCAGAACCCGCCCACCATGGTCACCTATGTGGACAATGGCCAGCCCTTCCTGAACGGTACCGGGAGCTACGCCGGGGGAGGCCCTGGTCGCCTGCCACAGGTTCCTGTCACTCCTCCCGCCGCCAACATCAATGCCAGCTTGTTCTCAAAGGTCAACGCGGTGACGCCCACCACCGTCACTGTGGCGAACAATATCGGCCCCCAGTTGACCAATGCTCTGGTCACTCATGATGACACCGCCGCCATCGGTGCTGCCGCGCTTGCGATCAGGAACGTGGTCTTGCCGGATGGCTTTTACCCCATCGGTTATCCGCTCCAAATACCGGATAGCGGCACCGTCAACCATGGTGGCAGCGTCCAAGGTGAGCATTACCCCCTGACGATCACGCAGTCAGTTTCCCAGAACGCCAACCCGCTGCCCAACCCGTATTGTACGACGCTCGTCTTCACGTCGTTCAATACCCCTGGAAACAACGGTTCCATGCTGTGGCTGCACGGCATGGGTACGGCAGCCCGAAAGCTCCAGTTCTTCTGGCCCTACCAGACTAACGGATCGCTGCAAGGCAACAACGTCGATGCCACTAACGGCAGCCCTTCGTACATTCCCTTCGCGTGCAGCGTCCTCGGTAGCCAGGTCAATCAGGAAGTCACCGACATCGTGGATTGCAATTCATGGATCGGGTACAAGGGCACTGGCACCAGTGTCAAGGCAGAGAGATGGTGGGTTGGCTCGCTCCGTTGGGCGGTCTATGCAGAGGCCAGCGAATGCGTCTTCCACAACTTCAAGGGCGATCCTGGCTATGTGTACTCCGGCAACCTCGATCTGCCCAGAGCGCCGGACCGCACCTGCATCAAGGGCGCCAGCAGTGGCCTGCCTGAGATCGACACCCTACTCGTGGATAGCTGCACGGCGGTGTGGTGGACGCTGAGCGCTGCCGGTGCAAACAGCAATGGCAATATCGGTCTGCTGATCAACCAGGTCTGGACCGATGACTGGGGACCGTCTGGTGTCATCGACTGCCCCGTCTCCGAACCCTATAACGGAGGCGGCGGCGCCGTCTTCGACGCCAAGATCACCAACTGGTATGCCATCCCGGGCAGTGGCCCCTTCAATATCACGTCTCTCAACACTCGCATGTACGGTGGCACCAATAGCTCGTACGTCGGCATTGCCAACAGTGTGGGCACGTTCAACCTGACCGGGAACTTCCACGCCCACTTCTCTGGCTGCCCCGGTGTGGCCATCAACACCTACGCCAAGCAGCGTGGTGATCAGACCACGCCGATCATCCTGCTCAGCATGACGGGTTGTGGCATGAGCCTGCCCCGCATCCACGCCTGGACCGGGGCGACCAAGGCGATGATCTCGTCGGGCCTCAACTCCGTCCTCAATCACTGGTTCAACGATCAGGTCGAGCCAGGCGCGACCCTCTACGTCCTCGATGAGCAGGGCATGCATGAGGAGCCTTTTGTCATCCCGGCTGGAACGCCTATCACCACCGCGGGGTACACGGCGGGCTATCTCATCGTCAACCAGCAGCCAAATGTCTCGCAAACGCTCTACATCATTGATGTCTCGGGCAGCGGCTCCTCGGCAACAGATTCCTGGTCGCTGAGTGGGAACGCCCTCTTCACGACTCCCAACTCAGTGTCCGGCTTGTTCACGGGTGGTGCCGGAGAGAGCAAGGACGTGCAGGCCGGGACCACGCGCTTCACGGCGCTGGTGACACTCACGCCTGGCGCCGGAAGCTCCCAGGTGGTCTACCCGGTGGTGCTCACGCCCGCGGCGAACCTGACCACTGCCCAGCCCTTGAAGTGCCGCATCAAGTACTGTCTGACCCCGGTGTCAACATGAGCTACGGCGGATCTCTGGGCAGGCCGGTCGCCTCCGTGGTACTGAGTGCCGCCCCCACGAACACTGCTTCGATCACGCTCAGGGCCTCGACCACCCTGTTGATAGGTAGCCGGATCACTCATACCGACCATGTCAGCATGTCCGCTACGTCCAGCATGACGGTGAAGCTGACCCGCATTCCGCCCGAGTTGGCTGACTCGCTTGAGGCGGTGGCGAACCTCGACCCGCTCCTGCTCGGTGCCACCGCCTACCTCGATGACGTATTCACCACCCGACTCATAGGCGATACCGTTTAGCCGATCACGCAAGCCCAAATGGTTTGCTGTCCACCCTTGCCGTTGATGGTGAGTTTCTGAAGCGACGAGCCTCCAGGACAGGAGAAGCCGCCTGGTGGCCCAGGCGGTCCTACCGGCCCCTGTACACCCTGAGCACCACGAGATCCGGTGGGTCCAGTCGCTCCTGTCCTGCCGGTAGGCCCAACAGGGCCAGCAGGTCCGGTGCCTCCAGCTTTGCCAGTTGCACCCGCGCTACCCGTCGCTCCGGTGCTGCCCGTGGCACCGGTCGCTCCCGTCGAGCCGGTCGGTCCCGTCTTTCCCGTTGCTCCCACGCCTCCCGTCGCTCCCGCAGTTCCTGATCCTCCGGTGGCTCCGGTGGCTCCTGTTGCACCTGTCGACCCTCTCTGTCCTGCCGTCGCTACTGGATTGACCACATGCGCGATCGTCTGCCCTATCGGCCCACGAGCGCCCGTGTCGCCCTTCTCGCCCTTTGGTCCCGCTGGTCCCGCTGGACCTGGGGGACCGATGCCACCAGTCTGTCCGTTCGCTGATCGTTGGTGCCCCGCCAGGAGAGCGAACAAGATCGATGCTGTGACGAAGACGATGGCGAGAAACAGCAAGGCGTTCGGGGAAATGTCCCCCTTCTCTGAGTCGTCCTCTTCCATTACTTCTGGGTGTGTCATGCGTATGTGATGGAGCTTGGCCTGAGCGTCCTCAGCCTCCTGTCTGGCGACGGCCAGTTCCTCCCTGCAGTCCTTGGCAGCGGTCTTCTTGGCTCGGATTATGGCAGCCCAGGCCGTGATGATGGCGGCGACTCCCGTACAGGCTGCTGCAATGAGAGCGCCGTCACCATTCGCCACATCTAGCGGCGCTCCTCCACGACCACCACCTCGCGCCGGTCAGGCAAGATGGCCCCGATGTACCAACAGAACACGAAGAAGAACCCCAGGATGAACCACAGGAGGTGGCGCTTCCGTAGGCAGATCAGCGCGCAGAAGATCCCGAAGCCCCAGATGAGGAACACCAGGATGTAGGTGCTGATGGCGAAGCCGGAATCCCAGACGCTGGCGAGCATGGCTATGTGACTGGTGCGGTCCAGCTAGTCGACCACGTCTGTGGACCCACCAGGCCATCCACAGAGAGGCCCTTCTCTTGCTGGAACTGCCTGGCGACACTGGAGCTTTGCGAACCGAACTTGCCATCGGCTCCGCTTGACCCCAGGTTCCAGCCCCTGGCAATCATCTGCCGTTGCCAGGTAGCCACGTTTTGGTTATCCACGCCGCCGTAGTAGCCGGAATGGCAACATGGGTCGGGTGATGGCTGCCCCAGGTAGTGGTTGGATGGATAGGGAAAGGGCGGCGCCTTTCCTGCCGGTGGCGGCGTGGGCGAGGGGGTCGGAGGAGGAGTAGGGGCGGGGGTCGAGCCGCCTTTCGCCATCGAGATCACCTGGTCGATGGGGAAGTTGGGGCCACAATCGGAGTGACCACAGCCCCAGGAGCCGAGATCGGTGTGCTGGCACACACCGGCAGATCCGCCCTGAGCTTGTGCCGCCGTGAGCTTGACGATGGGAATGCCGAAAGCCGCCGACTCCTCCGCGATCCAGGCGGCGGTGTTGGCGAGCATGATGGATTGCTGCTGCCATTGGGCCGCGCTCCAGCCCATAGCCGCCCCAGAGGGTGTACAGAGTTCTGCCTGCACGGCCACGGGATTGGCATTGCAGCTTGTCCAAGCCTTATTGGACCGGCCCACGTACTCGCCAATAACGCCATTGCTGGCGTTATCAATGCCGACATGACTCGACACACCTGAACTGGAACTGGCAAAAAAGTTTCCGAGTGACTGGTACGTCGTTGCACCTTCACTGGTATGCAGCACTATGAGCCTCACACCTGTCCCGCCTCGGCTGGACTGGTTCGGGCTGGGGATCCCGACTCGTTGCAGTGCCATTTAGCCCTCCAGGCTCAATCTTTTTCCTGACTTCTTGCCTTCCTCCCCCTCTGCCAGCGCGCCAGGCGTGCCGTCGTTGTAGTCCGATTCCCCCTGCTCGACCCAGTCCTCAGGATCGTCCTGTGGCTCGGGCCACTCCAGTTCCTCGCCGTTTGGCCCCCGCACATCATCAGGGTTCATGTGGGGGGCGTTGCTGATCGGGCCTTCTGGTTGATCTATGTCTGTCATGCGTCTTCGGGAGGCGCCGCCTCCGTCTCATCGGATGGGAACTCGACTCCGGTCTGCTCGGCGTGGGTGATCTGGGTGCCTTCCTCGGTGGTCACCTCAGCGGACTTCTCAGTCTCGATGCCCCTCTGGGGTTCGGGTTCAGGGGCAGGGGGTTCGGTGGTGCTCATTTGGCGATCTCTCCTTCGATCTCTTGACGTAGTTGTTCCAGGGCCTGCTCGTCGCCGCCCTCTTTGAAGTCCTTCCACTGGGCGTTGGGGATCATGGTGGCCTGAACGGGTACCTGGGTCAGGTTGTCGCCGTCATCGGCCATGAGGACGGGCTGGACGTTCCAGCCCACCACCCGCATTCGTGTATCAGCCACTTACATCTTCCTTTCCGGCTACGGTGCGGTCTGGCTCTGGTTGGTCAGGATCGCGCTCTCCAGTTCCTTTTGCGATACTAATAGCTGCTGCTGCTCGGACTTATACGCCTCCAGGGCCGCGGTCTGGGCGTCATTAGGATCCGTGATGGCCTCCAGTTCGCTGATGGTGGCATCTACTTCGGTCAGGCGTAGTCCTACCGAGTAATGCTCAGCCTCCAGTTGACCCAGTCTGGCGATCTGGGCTTGCTGCTGCTGCTCCTCGGTCAGGACTTGATATTCAATTGCCATTGTTCTCCTTTGCTCATATCGATCTGAAGGTGATAACTGCGAAGCCGGAACCTCCGGCCCCACCATTACCGCCAGCACCTCCTGGTGCCCCGCCGCCACCGCCTCCACCCCCGGCTCCGGTGTTAGGAGCAGCATCAACTGAGTTTCCTCCGGTGGCCGTTCCAGTCTGAGCCTGGCCGACCTGGGTCTGGCCCACGAACGTGCCAGGGGCGCCGCCGACACCGCCGTTGGTGGCGTTGGCGATGACACCACCGGCACCCCCGCCTGCGGAGTAGGGGCCAGGGCCTCCCGCGATCGGCACGGCACCGGATATGGAGCCGGTGCCTTGTCCGTACAGGATGGTGGCGTTGGCTCCATTGGCGTTTGTCCCCTTCACGCCAGCGTTGCTGGCGGTGGTGGTGTTGGCGCCACCGGCCCGTCCTGGCCCAGCCCCCGAAACGGAATAGTTGACGCCGCTGCCGGTGATGGAGGAGTTGCCGCCGCCCCCGCCAAGATTGCCCGCGTTACCGGTTGAACCGGAACTAGCCGCACCACCCGTGCCAGCCGTGCCTCCCGCCCCAATGGTGACGGTCAAGGTGTCGTTGGGGACAACGGTGACAACCACATGCAGATCGCCGCCCGCACCACCACCGGCACCACCTGTCTGTGTGGTCACGCCACCGGTCAGAGCGGCTGCACCACCGCCCCCGCCGCCCCCACCACCACCTACCAGGATTACATCGGCCACGGTGGCCCAGGAGGGCACCGTAACTGAGTTCGCCCCGGTGGCCGTGACCTTGACCGTTGACAGTCGCAGCGCTGCGGGTGCGATCTGTGTCACCGTGCCATCTGGGGTGCGGGCCTTGAGTACTCCTGCTGACGAGAAGAGGATCGTCCCACTCGTAGGGTTGGTGCTTGGGTCCGCGGTGTCGTTGCCCACGAACATCATGGGGCCGGTGCCGCCACCCCAAGACGGTGTAGCTCCCACGAAGGGACGGCCCGTGGAATCAAACCCAGCCAGAACTGCGGCTGCGCTGTTCTTGATGTCGAAGAGGTCAGCGCTCTGGCTGGCTGCGCCCTGGAGGGTGAGGGGTATGGTGGTGGCAGCCGGAGGAATTATGGTTTCACTCTGGGCAAGAATGTTGCCGTCCACCTGAAGCCGGTACCCGGCTGTCGGAGGAGCAGCCGATGGGTATTGCGCGGTGGTGATATGCACTACACCGACGTTCAGGCCCAGGCGGGTGAGATTGGTGCCACCTGTACCGTTTATCCAGGCATACCCACTGGCGGCGGTACCCAGCGACACAAGCGTCGCAGTCTGATTATCGGTCCAGGCCCCGGCGGGCCAGGTCTGTAACCGCATCAAGTTGGCAGCGTTGTTATCCACGAAGCTCAAATAGTTGGCGATGACATAGCCGATATCCCCAGCGGCTGTGACTCGCACTACGTTTTGGTTACCGCTGTTGTACCACTGCTGGAGATCAGCGGTCTGGCTGGTCGCGGCCTTGATAGCGAAGGGAACAGTGGTGGCCGATGCGGCTGTCAGCAGTAGTTGTCCATTGCTCCAGTTGAAGGCTTGCCCCTGTCCCGCGGCATTGAACTGGACCGCATTGTTGCCGTTGACATAGATGGCGGGTCCGGAGGCCGCGGGGTTGATCTGGAGATTCCCTGAACTCAGATATGTTAGAGGGGAGTTGATGACGAATGCTTGGCCTGCTGCGGTCTGAAGCGTGAAGTAGCCACTAGCGTTGGCACCGGCCAGATTTTGGCCAGGGTACATCTGGGTCAGTACACCGTTGTAGCTGTAGAAGTTGATCCCACCGTTGCCTAGTCCAGCCGGATCACCCAAGGTCAACATGGGAGCAGATTGCGCTGCCACACTGGGAATGGAGAGCGTGCCCGCAGAACCAACCTTTGTGATGGCAGTCCCGGCGCTGTTCACGATGTCGAAGGCGTCGACAGTCTGACCGGCGGTCATCTTGGCCCTCAGGGTTACCACGTTGCCGCCACTGACTACATCGAGTAACGCAGCCGGTGGGGTTATCGTGGTGGGAGCCACACCGCTGGTGATGATCATCCCGTTGGTTATGATCCCCAGCCGCGGGATGGAGCCACCGGATTGTGCGTCAAGCACCAGTCCAGAACCGGCACCCAAATCAAGCCGTGATCCAGTGACAGAATCGGACCACGTTGCGATGGAACCGTTGAAGTACATGACCTGATTGCTCCGACTCCACATCTGGATGTCGGTGCCCGCCTGTATGTTCATCGGCTGAGCGGATGCGTAGAACGTCCCGGCACTATTGACGCCGTACATGATCTGACCAGCGTTGTTGCGGATCCTGAAGAGATCGGCGCTCGGGCTGGCTGCCCCCGTGATATTCAGCCCTACCTTGGAGGCCGTGTTGAGTACCACGTCCACAAGCGCTGTCGGCGGTGTGATCGAGCTATAGCTGCCACCGTCATAGATCGTGGTTCCGGCTGAGGCGATGCCAAACCGGGCCAGTGCGGCCCCAAATACAGCCTCGACTTGTGCGTACCCTCCCGCTGCGCCGAGTTCCAAATGAGCGCCTGTGACGCTGTCACTCCAGCCGGTTCCGTTGTAGACCCTGCCGGTCATGGTTCCAGAGGTCTGCATGTAGACACCGCCACCTCCATAGCCATTCAGGATCAAGGCACCGTAGGTAGGGTCGCCACCTCCTAGCACCCAGTTGCTGTCCAGGTAGAGTCGGCTGTTCCCGCCGCTGTCCTTGATGTCAAAGGCGTGACCGCTTTGGCTGGCGGCGAGGTTGATGGTGAGCGGGACCGTAGCCGCGACCAGGTTCGTCAGTACCAGTGTCGGCCCATACCTGCCACCAAGATTGGTTATTCCCGCCAGGTTGGCAGAGCCAGCCGAGTTCTGATATTGGACGATGTCAGCGCTGGCAGGCTGGTAGGCGATGATTGTGCCACCCGCGTTTGCTCCCTGCAGACGCAACTGGTTGGTATAGGTAGTGCCGCCGTCAGAGGCGTAGCGATACAGCAGATCCCGTCCGGTGGCGACAGACCCGCTGATGCGGTCGATCAGATAGACGTTGTTCTGGCCGGTGGATCCGCCCGCCGCCGCAGCGAGTCGCATGTCTTCGTTCTGACCACCGCCACGGAACAGGTTGATGATGCTGTCGCCGTTGTTCCCGTCGCCTCCCAGCCATACCGCCGAGTCTCCGGTGGCTCCCCGCTTCATCCAGAAGCGAGAGTCCGCAGGAGCCTTGACGGTCAGGGCGGTAGTGCCGTTGCTGAAGAGAACGCTGCCACCTGACACCGCGCCACCGGGATCGGTACCGTCATTACCCAGGAATATCATGGGGCCGACGCCCCCGCCGAAGGAGCCGACTGCGCCCAGATACTGCTGTCCAGTGGCGTTAATGCCGCCCAGGACGGTGTTGGAGGAGTTCTGCCACTGGGTCAGATCTGTCGTCTGGGCGCTGCTGCCCACGATTCGGAGCATGATCTTGTTGTAGGAGGGACCGCCGATCACATCGAGAACGCCCACCGGGACCGGCTCGTTGGCCAGGCTGTAGGTTCCGGCGAAGATGGCAAAGCCAGCGGTGGACCAGCCGACGCGACCAATAGGCACACCCAGGTTTCCGAAGAACTGGATCTTGTCGGCCAGGTAGAAACTGAGGCCAGCTTGGGTGTCCACCCAGTTGTTGAGGTACATGATCTGGATGGCCTGGTTGTTGTAAGGCCACAGCGACAGGATGCCGTTTGACTTGATGTTCAGGGCACCACCCCAAATTGCACCGGCACTGTCGATCCAGGTCATTTTGCTGGGGGTGCTGTTGTACACCTGGAAGGCATCGCCGGATTGACTGGCAGCCAGGTTGATGGTGAAGGGGACGGTGCTGGCGACGGTGTTGTTCAGATAAAGCCGCCCGTTGCTGCCGAAGCCTGCCAAGATGTTGCTGCTGTTGTTCTGTATCTGGAGCAGATCACCCGTCTGGCTCGCCGCCCCCTGAACCAGAAGAGCATTGCTGCCAGCCGTAGCGTTGAAGATGGAAACGGGGTTGTAGATCTGGACGGCGTTGACGTTGCTGATGACGAGGCGCCGGTTGTCGGTAGTGCTGATGGACCCCCAGCCGTAGGTGGTGCTGTCGCCAAGCTGGAGATGACCCACGGTGAGAGCAGTATCGGCGGGCTGGTTGTACTGACCAGTGCTGTCGAACCAACTGAGCTTGGTCCCGGCGCTGTTCTTGATGTCGAAGGTGTCGGCGCTCTGGCTGGGCGCAGCCTGGATGGTGAAAGGAACAGAGGCCGGAGCGTGATGTTCGACTAATGATCCACCCGTATTGTTGGATGCCACCATGAATCGCTGGGAGTTGGCGGCGTTGCCCTGCAGGTAGAAGACGCCACCGTCGTTGGCGATGTAGCCCGCCATGGTGGTGCTGTCGAGAGCGGTGAACTGAAGAGTGGCGTAGGTGGCTGCCTGGCCGCGCAGAACTGCATAGCCCCGCTGGATGTCCAGTCCCCCGATGTTCCCAGTCGGTCCTCGGTAGTACAGCAGCCCGCTAGCGTCGGTATAGATCTGGGCGTTGGGGGCAGTGGATCCGCCCGGTCCCCAGGACAGGTTGCCGCCAGCGGTCATGATGAATCGCTGCTGGGTGTCTCCGGTGACTTTGGTTTGCCAGGTAGTGGTGGCGGCAGCGGCAGCCGTGATGGTGAGTGGTGGGGTGACCGATCCAACCGAGACGGCTCCGCTGACTGAAAGCGCTCCGGTGATCGTGGTGTTGGCCAGAGATGTTGCTCCACTAGCCGACAGTGTCCCGCCGACTGTGGTGTTCCCCGCGGTAAGCGAACCGGAGATGCTTGCATTCCCGTTGAGGGTGGTGGGGCCTGCCACAGTGAGCGACGGCCCGATTGTTAGTCCGCCTCCTGCCAGGCGGCTCAGAGTGGTGTCACCTGGTGCGGTGCCCGTTCCCCAGGTCAGGTCACCCTCCGAAGTCAGGGAGAAGCGGAAGTTGGTATCACCTACTACTTCGGTTCCGAAGGGAAGGACAGTGGTGTTGGTTCCGGCGTACTCGGTGTTGATGTACCGCTCGATCGGCATTATGGCGCTCCACTGATTACGATTCGCAAGGCATGCGGCACCGGGGCATCGACGGTTATCTGGATGCTGTTCTGGTTCACGATGATCACCCCCACCTCGACTATGTGGTAGGTCACGAGGTCGTAGACCTGGACGATGACATCGGTGGTGCCGATGTTGTGGGTGATGGTGTACGGCGAGCCTGCCGGGGTGGGGTTGCCCAGTGTGAAGCCGTAGATGACCGGGTTAGGCGGTGGCTGGGGCTGAGGCGGTGGCTCCAGGATGCCCTGTTGCTGTGTCATCCAGGAGATGTTGTCGAGGAAGAGTTGTCCGGTGGAGTTCTGCGTTGGCCAGCGCAGGCGGATATTGCCGTCGTAGCAAACATCGACGCGGTACATGCGCGGCGGGATCACGTCCTCGACCACGGGCAGCACCGCGTTCTGGGGTGGGTTCGTGCCCTCGGGCAAGGAGAAGAAGATCGACCCGTCAGGAGGATTGCCGCCTGGGTAGTAGATCTCTCCGGTCAGTTGGCACCGGCCCCAGCCGTCAATCATGTAGGCGGCGCTGGAACCTGGGATCACTTTCCAAGGTGCCACTACCAGTGGAGTGGCGTCTATCCATGACGGCGGGATCAGTTGCTCCATGCCGCCCGTGGCCCCGGTAGCCCCGACCGGTCCTTGCGGTCCGATTGGCCCGGTGGCTCCCTGGATACCCTGCCCGCCCATGGCGCCGTTGGCGCCTGGTGGTCCTTGGGGACCGGCCGCGATGTTCAGCGTCATCCAGCCGGTCACTGGGTCGTAGAAGTGGACGATATAGGTGGTGGTCCCGACCAGCCACACCTTTCCCATGTCGGCGTTGGCAGGCACGGCAGGTAGGTACGAGGTGTCTGGTACCACCCGGGCGATAACAAAGCCGCCTGGAGGCCCCTGGGGACCACTGGGACCGACTGGGCCTGGCAGGCCGACCGGACCCTGCACCCCGCCTGGCCCCTGCGGCCCTGCGGGACCGGCAGGCCCCGGCATACCTGACTCCAGGATCTCGATGATGTCTTCGGTGGGGGTCGAGATGGTGGACATCAGGCTCCTTACGAGGTGTTAGCCGCGTAGGGCGATGGCGCTCCCGGTGTAACCGGCCCCGCCCCGGCGGGCATGGAGATATTCGGGTCTACATGGAACCAACCGCGCAGTATCCGGACCTGTGCGCCCGTGCTGGTATAGGTGGCGAAGAGGTCGTACATGTAGGCCCGCCCGATGCCCCAGATGCCTACGGCCTGTACGGCGCCCGGGTAGCTGCCGTAGTGGAAGGTGGTATAGCTGTCCTCGGCAGGGATGTGCAGCAGGATCGAGGCGCCGTCCGGCCCGATCACGCAGCGGCTGCTGACCTGGTCGAGGCGCATGGCCAGCACGCCGTTGGTGTTGCGGATCTCCATGAGCGCGGCCGAGAGCGGCACAAGCTCGTTGGTATTGGGATCGCGCAGGCGGATGGTGCGCTGCCAGTCGGCCCAGGCGTCGAGGTAGAAGTCGTAGAGGGTGAGAGGCATATCTACGCCGTTGGTGGTTCTTCAGGTGGGGGCGGTGGAGTCCAGACGCCATCGACCAGGGTCCACCCCATCCAGGGCATGGGATCCTTGCCCTCCAACTCCATCCAACCTTGATCGTTGCCGTAGGTGGCGTCCTCGCAGATGACCACGTTGGTGATGGTGTCGCTCTCGATTACTGCCCAGTGATTGAGGCTCATTGTGCAAACCACCTGATGTAGATAATTCCTGGACCACCATTCCCACCTGCGCCACCCGTCCCTCCCGGGGCGCCCCCGCCCCCACCACCTCCACCGGAACCGGGGTCGGTGCCGTTCTGTCCAGCTAAGCCACTGCTGGTAGGACCAGTGCCAGCCCCAGCATGTCCGCCGCCGCTATTGCTACCGCCGCCACCTCCCAGCGACCCAGCGTTTCCACCACCTCCACCAAGTGTGGCAGTAGCAACTGCACCACTACCGCCGCCGCCACCTACATACAACATGGCGGGACCACCGGGGTAGCCACCGGATCCACCAGCCCATATTGGTGGACCCCAGGTGAGAGTCCAACCACTGGATGGTGACCAAATGGCGTACACCGTTGGTGCGGTGGTGCTATTGCCAGAGCTAGGAATGCCTGCTGGGTGACCGGCGGCGTAGCTTCCAAGACCGGCATCTACCAGGAAGCCCGATCCCTGCTGGAATCGGGTGTCACCACCCTGGTTTCCCGCCTGTCCGGCGCCGCCGTTGGCTGTGCCGCCCGCTCCACCGGTTCCCCCTGCTCCCACGGTCGCGGTGAAGGTCTGGCCCCCGGTGAAAGGACCGAACATGGCGATCGTGCAGTTGCCTGAGAGGCCACCTGTCCCACCTACTTGAGCGGTTACGCCACCAGAAGTGAGAGCGCTTCCAGCACCGCCTCCACCACAGCCCCCCGAGACAACGATGACCTCAGCCTTGGTGGCCCAGGAGGGAGCGGTGACGGTGCCGGAGGCCGTGACGGTCTGGTTCAGGATGACCGGGTTTACCTGGGTGCCATCGGCATTGTGAGCGACGAGCAAATACTGGTTGAGGATGTCCCCCCACGCCTCGCCGTCGCCGCCGGTTACTGGAAGTCGAGCCATATCACCACACCAGGGTCTGAACGAAGAAGTCCTGTTGCTGGGCGTCGTTGACGACTTCCTCACCCTTGACCTGCTCGCCCAGCGCCGAGATGGTCAGGTAGGTGCCATGCACGAAGCCTTGCTTCTCATAACGGGTGACGCGATACACGATGTTGTCGTAGGAAAATCGGTCACGGAAGTGTGAGGCCGTGTACAGCGGGTTTATCCGGAACCGGTCCATGGCCTCGGTGACCTGGAAGGTGACCTGGGCGGTGGAGAGGACATAGAAGCCCTGATCGGAGTCGATGGGATCGTCCTGGCGAAAACTGAGAAAGAACACGGGCAGGACCACCGGGTCGTACCAGTTGCGGTTCGGCCCCTCGTCGTAGACGTTGTTCTTGGTGGAGGCCATAGCGTCGTACTCCGACCACAGCACGTTCTCGCCCCAGTAGCGCTGGTAGTTCCGCATGACCTCGTTCATGCGGATCATCTGGTTCTTCTGCTCCCAGCCTGGCGTGTAAATCGGCATCAGAGCCTCCTGCAGCGACGGCGGCGCATGGCGACGGCTACCTCACAGCGCCAACGGAAATGCCAGCGCGTCACCACCAACCCACCCATCCGGTGTTGATGGTGCTCCAGGCCCAGTAGTAGCCCGACCCCGTACATGGGTCCACGTCGCGATCCGGCTCAATATTCGTGTTGGGCTGGAGGCATACGTAGCGCCGGTTTTTGTAGTCGACCAGGTCATTGGTGGCATAGGACCGGGCGGGGCAGTTCGCCGTCCCTCCATCCCAGGCCCCCTGGTAGGTGTAGATCGGTTCCACGGCATCGACCTCTGGGAGCGATCTCTGGGGCCAAGTCAGATCGTCATACTCTTTCGACCGGTAGATCGGGACGAGCCGCTTCGTCGTCCGCGACACCCGCCGCAGTCGGCTCTGGGTGATCCGGTAGAGGCCCACGCCCAGGGCGCTCGACAGCGCCTGGTACTGCGCCTGGAGGGCGTTGATCATGGCCATGAGTTGCTGGAAAATCTGGCCGAAGGGGATCGTCACGCCGTCAGGGGTATGCACATCATGTTGCTGGGCAACGCCCGTGGCGATATCCCAAAGCGCCATGACCGCCACCAGGATCGAGACGGGATACTCCTCCACCTCGTTGAGCGTCATGGGCGCCGGGGTGCCGTAGGTGATGGGCTGCCCCGTTGTCCCGAGTTGGGGTGGCATGACCGGGGGGTAGCCGCCGTCGATCTGCTCGGGCGGATCGGTCCCGTAGGTGTGCTGCAGGTAGGCGGCGCGGATGTAGAGGTCAAGCTCGGGGGGTAGGAAATCCCGGTAGTACGTGCCCTGCGCCATCATGAGCAGGCCCTGCTTCGGCGCCTCGGTGAAGACCAGCACCCCGCCGTGCTCATCGAGGACGAAGTCGGTGCCCAGTACCGGGCTGGTAGTACCCCCCGGTGTGGTGTCGGTGAGCGCCACCTGGAGATTGGCGGCGCTCACATTTTCCACGGGAAGCTCAAACCGCCAGGCCACACCGGAGCACACCTGGCGACAGATGAAGGGCCGGGGTAGATCCCGTAGGCGCAGACGCGCCATCTGGGCGATGCGCTGCGTCGAGGAAGGATCGACGGGTGGGTACGGCAGCCCCTGATCGGTGTCGGGGTACTGCCCAGGTTGCCCCGCGGTGATGTCGTAGGGGTTCGGGAGGCCCGAGACTGGACCAGTCATTGACACAAGCCAAGGCTATGTTCGGGTGACAAAGGGGGACGCGACACCCCGGCCTACGCTTGCAACTATCCGGTCCGCTAACACCGGTCAAGCTGTAATCGCCAGAAAAATCGCCCAGATCTGAGGAGAAATGTCCTCCGTATTTAGCTGCGTCAATAAATCTGACCTCAGCAGGTTGGAAAGAACCGCAAAGCAATACGGCAAGCTCAACGAGCGGCAGGTCAGGGCGGCGGCGACGAAGGCAGCCGGATCTCTACGAGCCGACATGCGGAACCTGGTGCGTGGCGACTCCAGCCTGGCCAGCTACCAGGATGTGGGCCGCGCCTTCCAGGTATGGGGCGACAAGGCCAACGTCCATGTCGGCCTGCCGGAGGACCATCCCCTCATGTCTCGGGCGCAGGAGATGCACAGCAACTATCAGGTCAGCGATGTGGCCATGGACCTGGCTCAGCAGTCCGGCGAGGTCGAGCAGCAGTTCCATAACAGCCTGATGGAGTACGCCCAGCCGTCCTGGTGGCAAATGGGGCGGCGCTGGTGAGCAACGCCACCTACCCCACCAATCCCAACCCCACCTTCGACACTGACCCCAACCCGCCCTTCCTCGGCCTCTACACCGAAGAGGACATGGGGCTGAAGAACCTGCTCCAGGGCGTCACCGTCACCGACCTCAACGCCCCAGAGGAAGCGCCCCGCCCGGTGCCGGTGTGGTTTCACAACCCAGAGAGGGAAACTCGGCGCATCACCTACCCCAACATCGTGATCAACTTCACCGGGGAGCGGGTGGCGCATGAGCGCGAGCACCGGGGTTGGGTCCAGGTCTGGTACCGCTACTTGCAGAACATCCCCATGGATGACCCGCCGCCCTCCATGGAGTACCCCCTCCCCATGGACTTCGACTACACGGTCACGGCCAGCGCCCGTATCAACCAGCACATCTCCCAGATGAGCGGCACCCTGGCCCTGGGCCGACTGCACCCTCGCTTCGCCATCGTGAACTGCCCGGGAGGGACGGTGCGCCGCCTGGAGGTACTGGGCACCACCCGCACCAACGGTATGGAGTCCGACAAGCGGCTCTTCCGCCAGATCTACCGCATCCGCATCCCCACCGACATCGAGTCCCCCATCGCCATCTCCGGTACCCGCGTCGAGCGGGTGGTCCTGAGCATCATCGAGAAGGACACCGGAGACTTGCTGTGGGGCGAGCGTGCCATAGACACCATCTCTCCAGGCGAGTTCCTGGACAACGAAACCATCACCGGGCAGTACTCGTCAACCACAGCAGGAGGTTAGAAAATGGCTGTCCTCACTCGGCCTGGCGTATATGTGGATCAGTCCGCTTTTCCCACCTATGTCAGTGCCACGCCAGGTACGGCGTCAGCGTGCTTCATCGGTATGTGCCCTCGCGGGCCACTGACGCCAACAGTTGTGTCCAGTTGGAAGGCATTCGTGAGCAACTATGGCGGATTTGAGACTGCCTACGCCCCGAGTCAGTTGCATCTGGCCGTGTACTCCTACTTCTCTGCGGGTGGCACCTCGGCGGTCATCATCCGCATGACCACGGCGGCATCCCCGCCCGTTGCCGCCACCAAGATGCTGAACGACTCGGCCACCGGCACTCCCAAGGCCACGCTGCAAGTCGTTGCCGACAACCCGGGCCAGTGGGGTAACAACGTCTTCGTTGACATCACACCCGGTACGCTCCTGAACCCCACCGCCCCGGCGGGGTCGCAGGTGCTGAGCTTCAACATCGTGGTGCATTATTGTCCACCTGCTGTCGCCGGAGGCCCCCCGGGGACACCTGGTCCCGCCAACATCGTTGAGGTGTGGCCGGATGTATCCATGGTGGCCACCTCTATGAACGCGGGCATCAACAACTACGCCCTCAACGTCGTCAACAGCCCCTATACCGGATCGAACTACATCACTCTGGTGGACCAGCACTCGACCACCGCAGCACCAGCCAACAACCCGGCCACGGTCAATGGCCTTCAACTGAGTGGTGGACTCGACGGCAGTACTCCTGCCGCCCCGCCCGCGAATGCCCCGACACCACAGCCTACGGACTTTCAGAACGCCTTCGCCCTCCTGAACCAGTTCCCCGACCAGCCCTTCGTGATCAACCTGTGCGGTCAGTGGGATCCGACCGTGACCGGTCCCATCGTGGGCCTGGCCCAGACTCGTGGTGACTGCTTCGTGGTGCTGGATTGCCCGCCTGCTTACACCCCCACCGCTATGGCTGCCTGGGCTATCAACCTGGGCCGGTCGGAGAAGGCGGCGGTGTACTACCCGCAGGTGATCATCTCCGATCCGTACTCGCCCAACGCAGGCGTCACCCGTACGGTGGCACCGGGCGGGTACGTCGTCGGCACCTACATCGCTACCGATCTGAATCGAGGTGTGGCCAAGGCGCCCGCCGGACTGGGCACCTCCCTGCTCGGCGTCTATGGCGTCGAGGCTACGGGCGTACTCACCAACGTCGACATGGGCAACCTCAACCAGTCCATGGTCAACTGTCTGATCTCGGTGCCCGGGTCTGGGGTGGTGGTATGGGGGGCACGGACCTTGTCACAGTACCTGGTCACCCGCTATGTACCCGTCACCCGCACGCTGATCTATCTCTCCACTCAGTTGGCGGCTATGACTAAGTTCGCCGTCTTTGAGCCGAACGACTGGGTGCTGTGGAACTTGATCACGTCGGTGATCAGCCAGTTCTTGGGCGCCTTCTGGCAGAGCGGCGGGTTGTCGGGGACCAGTGCTTCCCAGGCGTACTACGTGACCTGTGACTCCACCAACAACACGCCGCAGTCCATTCAGAACGGCATCGTCAACGTCGAGGTCGGTGTCTCGCTGGAGTACCCCGCCGAGTTTGTCGTCATCAAGATCGGTCAGTGGGCGGGCGGGCAGACCGTGTCCGTCAGCACGTCATAAGGAGGCACCATGGCCAACAACAGACCGCTGAACTCTGACCCGCTGCGGAACTTCCGTTTCCAGGTCAACATCAACCATCCCCAGATTCCCACCATGGCTCGCATGGGTTTCATGGCCGTATCCGGCCTGTCAGTAAACAACGAGGTAATCCCATATAGGGAGGGTGGTAACAACACAACTACTCGCAAAATGCCCGGCCAATCTGACTTTGGTCCACTGACATTTACTCGGGGATTCATGGCCGCACCTGTGGCAAATGGGAACGCGGTAGCGACCGGAGTCGGCACCAATGAGGTGTACAAGTGGTTCAGCCAGATCTTCTCGGTGTCGGTGGGCAAGGGCTTCGGCGGTCCGACCACTGACTTCCGAGTCAGCGTCACGATCGACGTGCTGGAGCACCCCATCACCAGCACCGGCTACGCCGCGGGCGTTGACAACCCACCACCCATCAAGGCCCGCTTCTTTGTCTACAACGCTTGGCCCATGAACTACAGCTTCAGTGACCTGGAAGCGGGGGGCAACGCGGTGTTTATAGAGACGCTCACGCTTGCACATGAAGGCTTCGGTGTGCTTTGTGCCTCTCAGGACATCGGCAAGTTCTTGAGTAGCTCTGCGACGGTATGACCTCACCTCTGCCCGGTTCCTACGCCGGACCCACCGTCTTTGATCCCGATGTGATCGATGCCCGCTCCTCACCGGAGCAGGTCAACGACCTGTCGCGGGATCTGACCAAGCCCACCATCCCTCTCATGCCGGACCTGGAGCCGAACATCGCCGTCCTGCCCGGTGGCTACCTGGACAAGGACGGAGTGCTGCACACAGAGGCTCGCATCCGCGAGATCAACGGCTCCGACGAGGAGGCCATGGCTCGGGAGCTACGCAACCCGACCGTGAATGTGGCCAAGGTGGTCGACCTGTTGCTCAAGCGCACCGTGCTCGCTGTTGGCGACATCGAGCCGGTGCCGTCCTGGGTGCTGGGTGACATGCTCACCGGGGACCGCGCCGCCCTGATGCTGGCTGTCCGCATCCTCACCTTCGGACGTGACTGGGAGGTACCTGACTTCCCCTGTCGCATGTGTGGGCAGACCTTCGGCACCATCGTGGAGTTGGACTCGATCCCCATCCAGAAGCTGGACAACCCTATGGTCCAGGAGATCGAGATCGAGCTACGCAACGGCCACCTGGCCAACGTGGCGCTGCTGACCGGTGCCGTGCAACTGGAGATGGTTGGCGAGGGCAACCGCACCGGTCCGGAGGAAGTCACCCTCGCCATCGACCGTTGCATTCGTCGCCTGGATGGCAACCCCATCGCAGGCAACGTGGCCCAGAAGATGAGCATGGCGGACCGGCGCAAGATCGCCCAGAAGATGAGTGACGCACAGCCAGGTCCACGTATGGAGGAGGTGATGGTGACATGTATGAAATGCGGTCAGGAGGCCGACTACACCGTCAGCCTTGTGGACTTATTTCGTTAGCAAGCTCACTCCCAACGACCTCCTCTACCTCCAGTACCAGAGGATCTCAGAGAGATTCCCGGGCTGGAACCTGTCCGAGATCAAGGCCATGCCCTACCCAGAACGACAGCACTGGGTGAGGGTCGTACTGCACCGGGACAAGTAGATGGCTGACGGCTACGGGGTCGGGTTGTTCGACAGCAGCGGTCCGCAGAAGTTCGCGGACACGATCAAGAAGATCAGCGATGCCCTGACCGGCGTCCAGGGCACCTTCGGTACCTTCGGTACCCAAGCCTCCACGAGCATCTCCGGCATCTCCCAGGCCATAGAGCAACTCGTCAGCAAGCTGTCCGGTCTGCAGCAGCAGGTGCAGCAGACCAGGCAGGCGATGGGGGGCGGCGGTAGTTACGCCGGAGGAATGGGGCAGCCTGCACCGCCCGTCTCCGGCGGCGGCACCAACATGATGAGCGCCCAGAACTGGACGCCCCGCCCCAACCCCGGCCCTATGCAGATGCAGGGCAACCCGATGTCGGGCATGCCCCAATCCACCGCCTCGGGTGGCCCCAGCAGTTTCAACGATCCGCCCATCGGCACCGCTGCTGCCGCCCGTGCTGCCATCGGTGCCTCGATGGTCACGGCCACACCTCCGTTCTATCCGCCTGGCGGTGGGGGCGGCTGGGGTGGTGGCGGTGGCCCCACTCCTCCCAATGGCGGCTGGGGCGGCGGTGGTCCTGGTGGGCCTCCTGGTGGTGGCGGCGGTGGTCCTCCTGGTGGACCTCCTCCCGGTGGCCCTGGTGGTCCTGGTGGTTGGGGTGGTATGGCCGGTCGCGCCGCCGAGTCCATTCCCGCCGCTGCGGCCAGCACCGCTGCCGGGTTTATCGCCGGAGCGAGCAGCTTGGGGCAGACGGGAGTGCAGGGCGCCACCATCGGCCAGATGCTCACCGGCCAGGGCTTCATGTCGGCGGCTGCGAAATCGCTCTACGTCGTCCCCAAGGGCCAGATGGTGTCGAGTGCCGGTGACTTCGCCCAGGGCAACTACTACGCAGCCATGACCATGGGAGTCCAACCAGGCTCCCAGAACTGGAGCACCATCCAGAAAGGCGCCAATCAACTGGCGGCTCTCATGCCGGGTTCCAGCTACCAACAGCGGATCGCCGTGCAGGGACAGATGGCGACACCTGGTGTACTCAATGCTGCCCAGCAAGTGGGCCTGAACCTGCGCCCGGGCGGGCAGATGCAGGATCCAGAGACACAGTTCGGCCAGATCTTCAACCGCATGTTCCTGGGGCGCACCCCTGATGCGGCCACCTTCTACGCCGTCATGGCACCGGGTGGCAACGGCGAGGTCAACCTGGCCTCTATCGGGATCCAGCCTGGCAGTGACGCCTACCAGGCATTCATGCAGTACGGCATCACCCGGGTCAACCAGGGCAAGAAGGGCATGCCCGACCTCAGCACCAAGAAAGGTGTCAAGGCGGCGGGCCTCGACACCCCGGCGTATGCCCAGGAGCAGTGGACTAGCGAGAAATCTCGCCTCCAGTCTCGGCTTGAGCCAGGTCTGGCTGACGCCTCTAAGACACTGAACGAAGCCGCCACCAAACTCCTGACCTTGGCCGACAATGCCTCCAGTGGCGGCATCACCGGGATGCTCGGCAAGATCATCCCAGGCTTCGGTCTTGGTCAATCGATACTGGGCAAGATCCCCGGCGTCGGCGGTGCGCTTAGTGGTCACGGCCTGCTCGGTGGTGGTCTGGGCAGCCTCATTCCTGGCATGGGCCTGGGTAAATCCTTGCTGGGCAAGATCCCAGGACTGAGCGGCATTTTCCAGGAGGGCGGTCCGGTTCCCGGTACCGGCCCCAGTCTGGCCGTCGTCCACGGCGGGGAGTACGTCCTGACCAAGGCGCAAGTGGAACACATGCTTGGCACCAAGGATGCCAAGACGCAGACCGGTCACGCCGGAGGAGCACTCGACCCCGAGAGTCCTATGGGCATGCTGTTGGGCAAGGTCACCGACATCCCCAACACCGCTCTGAATGCTCTGCTCAGTCCCGCACCAACGGGATCATTGGTGGCAGCCCTGGGTGGTGGAGGTGGACCTGGCAAGGCCACGCAGCAGGGCGGCAAGCCCGTAGGTGGTGCGCCAGAAATAAAGGGTGATCCTCAATCGATCCTCGCCGCGTTTGGTGGCAAGAAAGGTGGCGGCGGAATCCTGGGAAGCATCGCCAGCCTCTTCGGAGGCGGTGGGACTGGCGGCGGTGGGGGTGGCGGCGGGACTGGTGGCGGTGGCACCGCTTCGCAGACCGTGAAGACGCCCTACAAGTGGAACTACGGCGACAGCACCGTCATGGCTGCCGACTACTCCGGCATGTTCTCGTTCCAGGGCGGGCAGAGCGGCGCCTCCTCCAATGCCGCCTCGGGATCGGGCGGGACCGGCGCCAGTGGCTCATCCGGCACCTCCGGAGCCTCCAGTGGAGGGGCGGGCAGCAAGGGCGGGGCACCGTCTGGAACTCTGGCCCAGTGGATCGCCAAGGGCATGCAGTTAACCGGTGTCTCGGGCAGCGACTGGACCAATGGCCTCAACCTCATCATCCAGCACGAGTCTGGCGGCAATCCCAACGCCGTCAACAACTGGGATTCCAACGCCGCCGCCGGTCATCCTTCCAAGGGCCTCATGCAGGAAATCGACAGCACGTTCCAGTCCAACGCCCTGCCTGGTTACAACTCCAACATCCTCGACCCGGTGTCGAACATCGCGGCCGGGATCCGCTACATCCAGTCGAGGTACAAAGCCATCGACAACGTGCCCGGGGTGAAGCAGGTGGCCAGTGGCGGCTCCTATGTCGGCTACGCCCGCGGCTCCCAACGCATCGACCGCACCCAGTTGGCCTTGCTGCATGCGGGTGAGGCTGTGGTCCCGGCCCAGGACAACTACTCCACCTCTCCCTACAACCGGGGTGGGCAGATGGGCGGCGGTGGTGGCGTCCTGGTGCATCTCGACTTCCGCCAGGGATCGATTGTGCTCCAGGTACCTGCCACCAGCAGCCAGCAAGACATGGAGCAGATGGCCCAGAAATTCGTCCAGGCCATCTCCAAGCCGCAACTCCTCGACGCCGTGAGGAATAGCTGATGCCTGTCCTCAACCCCCCCGACGCACCTGGTTCTGCGTACACCCCTGGAAATAGTGCCGCCCCCGCCAACGCTCAGCCAGCCCCGCAGGTAAAGCCGGGGGACCAGGCGTATGCCGTAGCTCACAGCAAACTCGGCTGCGCCTACGTGTACGGGTCCACTGGACCGGACACCTTCGACTGCTCTGGCTTGATGCAGTACTCCTACCTGCACGGCCCCGGCATCGATGTGGGCCGCGACACCAACGCCCAGTGGAACAACCAGATCAACCTGGACACCGTCTATGACGCCTTCGCCCTGGGGACGACGGGCACGGCCAACCCCCCGGGAGTCCTGATCCCGTACGGGCAACTGACGGTTGACAAGCTGGAAGTCGGAGACTTGCTTCTCTATTTCCAGCCTGGGAACAGTGGAGAAAACGCCCACGTCCGGATGTACGCGGGCGGTGGCAACAGCATCGAGGCCCCCTACACGGGCCAGGTGGTCCGGATCGTGCCGGTCGACCTCCAGGGTGACGCCCGGGAACCGTTTAGAGGAGTCAAGCGCGCCAAGGGAGGGGGCAGCACCGGAGGTGCGGCAGGCGGTGGCGGAAGCTCGTCGCAGGGTTCGGGATCAAGCGGGCCGAAGTCCATTGGTGGTGGAGCCACTAATCAAAACAACGACCCCAACTTCTCTGCCACCCAGGATCTTCCCGACCCAAGAACCAACCTGCCCTTCTGTGCTGCCTTCATGGGTGTGGGCGGCTTCAAGTTCGACACCCGCAGCCTGCGGGGCTACGTACAGCAGAGCCTGCAGATTGTGCGCGGGGGCATTGTCGAACTCATGGCGCCCAACGACTCCAATACCGGAGGGACACTGCGGAAGGGCGGGCAGTTCGCCTGCTATTTCATGATGAACCCCGAGAGTATTGACGTTAGTTGCGCCATCAACGCCGATGTCGCTGCCCCGACTCAGACCAACCAGGCCCAGCAATCCCAGGCCCCACTGTGGATCCAGCAGCAGAGCATCACCTTCGACTTGGTCTTCAACCGTCAATACGAGGTCTGGCAGGGCGGGGTAAAAGGCAAGAACGGTGGACCCGGCCCCTCGGACATCGGTGTGCGATGGGATATCCGCGCCCTGGAGCGCCTGATGGGGATGTACGACGCCAAGGTTGACTACGGCGGCAAGGGCGCCACCTACAACGGACAGATGGGCCTCGGTGCCTACGGAGAAGGTGACCGGGCACCCCAAGCGCTCAACGTGCAGGTGGTCTTCGGCGGCCAGTACTCCTATCAGTTCCAAGGGAACATGGCCTCCCTCGACTACGAGTACACCATGTTCGACGCCAACATGATTCCGGTCGAGGCCAAGGCCACCGTGGGCATCATGCGCCGCTACCTGCCCATGCTCTCTAGTGCTGACATCGTCAACCCGCTGGTCACCCAGATGGGCCAGAACGGAACGATCACCTTCCCGTACACCCAGAATGCACACTCCTTCAACTCCAAGCTCGGTGTGGTAACGACCACGAAGAAGGGAGGCGCCTGGATATGATCCTGACCGGCTCCCGCTACATGACCCAGCCGGTGGTGTCGGTCCCCACCGCCACCCAGGGCAACACCGCCACCGTGTTCGGCCCGCCCCCCAACCCACCGGCTTCCTTCACCTACTACACAGTGATGGAGGGGGATCGCCTCGACCTCATCGCCAACCGGGTGTACGGCGTGCCGGACTACTGGTGGAAAATCGCCAACGCAAATCCGGAGGTGTTCTATCCCGACATGCTGGTGGCCGGATCCATCATCAGGATCCCATCCTCATGACCTACGTCAAGTCTGGTGCCTACCCCGTCTTTGATCCCGCTGGCGTCAAGACCCAGAAGACGGTCAACCAGGTCAAGGTGATGATGGGCGAGGGCATGCATGACACTGCCGTCATCACCCTGCGGTCCGAATCACTGAACACGCCGGAGCTACAACCCGGCACCCCGGTGCAGATGCCGTACGGCTGGGCCACCCTCGACATGGACACCTTCTACGGCTACATCGACCACATCGAAACTCACTACGACCGGGCCTACCCTGATGCCAGCACGTACGAGGACGTGGTCTGCCTCGGGGTGAGCTATGCCCTCAAGGATCCCATCGTCGGCTCCTGGACCAACGTGCCCACCTCCTACCTGGTGCAGCAGGTGGCCCAGCAGTACTTCCTGGCCACCGTGATCGAGACTAACGACTACGTGTGGCCCCAGTTGTCCAGCCCGGGGGCTTCGGCCTGGGTATGGCTCAAGCAATTGGCCAGCAAGACGGGCTACAGCCTGGCCTGCAACAAGAGCCTGCTGCGCTATGTCTCCATCGACACCGCCATGAATCAGTACTGGGCGAGCATGCCGGTGTTCAAGAGCCGCAACGTGGCGCCCAACTACGCGGAGCAGAGCATCTCACGCTTCAAGGTTCTGCAAGGTGAAGCGCTGCCCCTGGCCGGACACACCAAGGCCCTTCGCATGATCAGCGGCATCAACTTGCGAACCGGCACCATGATCAACGCCGTCGATGACACCAGCAATCTCAACACCCTCGGCGCCAACTCGGTCTACCCCTTCTTCAGTCAGCAAATCTCGGACCAGGTGGTGTCCGACCAGGGCCACGCCCAGGCCGTCCTCTCTGGCATGACCGAGTGCAACCGCTTCGCCTACCAGGCCACCGCCACCCTGAGCGGGCTGACCTCGGTGAAGCAGGGCACGCCCCTGGTCATCTCGGGCATCGACTCCAACCAGGACGGCGTGTGGTGGTGCCAGGAGGTCACCCACAAGTTCACTGCAGACGGCTACTCCATGGATGTCTGCCTTGGTCGCGACTCCCTCGGTGACAGCGGGGCGCGCCCCATACAGACCACCGCCACGGCCTACACGCCCAGCAACCCCTTCGTCTACGCCGCCACCAACAACCCACCCACGGTACTGATCAACAACCACTGGCGAGCGGCCAACCAGTTCAATGTCGCCATCGGTTAGCGCTCCGGCTCCTACCACCTATCCCGGTGTCTACCCGGCCAAGGTCTACGCCAACAACGACCCCACCAATACGGGCCGTATCCAGATGTGGATCCCACAGATCTTCGGCAGCAGCCCGGTCAGGATCTGGGCGCCGCCTCTGATCAATGCCAGCGCACCCGCGGTGGGCAGCATCGTGTGGTGTCTCTTTCAGGGCGGTGATCCTTCCTACCCCACCTACCTGCCCTCGCCCGACGAGATCCCCGTCGCAGGCATTCCGCCTGGTGGCACCACCGCTCAGGTGCTGACCAAGAACTCCAACACCGACTACGACGCAAGCTGGGCCACAGCGAACCGCACCTACATGAGTCGGGCAACCCGTAATGCCGCCTACACCATGCCCGCCACGGCCAACCAGGAAGTCAACCCCTTCATCTACGACAACCGAACCCAGGGCACGGCCTACAACCCGACCACCGGCTACTACACCTGTCCAGCGCCAGGGGTGTACATCGTCAGGGCCACCATATCCATGAACCTGAACACCGCGACCAGCGTCACCTGCAACATCTACTGGAGTGGTGCCAGGAACGCCAACTGTAACGCTACCAATGGTCTGGCCGGGGCGTCAGCGATTACCGCTGAATGTGTGGCGATTATCAATGCCAATGCCGGTGACACCTTCAACGTGGGGGCGCAGACATCGGTGGCGAGTGGTCTGGTCCGCAACGTCACTACAGAGACGTTCTTCGTCTGTGCCCTGATGGGCGTCATGTAAAGGAGAACCAACCATGTCGTATATGGCTTCTGCCCTGCTGGAAAACGACTCGGAGTTCCAGATGCGGAACCGGGCTTGTGTGATCGAGCAATCCGAGACTTTCAAGGACGACGGGCGCGCCGACATGGCTGCCTGTGCCAGGGCGTGCTTGAAACTGGAGCCAGAACTGTTCGCCTCCTTCCTCAGTCAGGCCGCGAACGGTCCTGGCATGGGAGCAAAGGTGGACCTCGGTAACGGCAAGATCGATCAGAGCAAGGTCACTGACGAGGATCTGCTGTCGCTCACCCAGGCTAATTTCCCGTCGGTGGCCTCGCTGTTCTTCGACTCCACGGGTGCGCCCATAAGCTAGTGACGTGATCGACGGCCCGCGCCCGGTACGCCTGCAAAATAGCGGGGACATCTACGCCGAACTCGGCCCCAATTATTCCTCGCAGGAACTGCTGGTCACGGCTGCCCTCCGGACCGCCATGATCCCCGGCGACGAGATCGTGGCAGAGGTGCGGCCACCCATCTACCTCGACCCCTGGCCCCCCAGGTACGGGTACGCCCCCTACCAGGAACGCCAAGCCGACATCGAGCAGGTGCTCGACGTGGACCGTAGCTACCCCAACCGGCGCTGGGATCTCTCTGGCGGTGTCGCAGGCTGGCAGGGGGCGGCGCGTAACGTGGGCGTTGAGGATGTCTGGTAGGAGACGACATGCCACCTGACTATGGCTATGTGCAGCGAGTCCGAAAGGGACACGTCAGCAACCCGAGATACCACCTCCAGGGCCGCACTACGCTGTCGGAGGGCATCGGTTCCATGGCCAACGTCGCCAAACGGAAGAATCCCATGCTGAAGCTCCTGGCTGCGGGTGTCGAGACAGCGGGGGTGGCGGCTGGGGCCGCGGCAGCGCACATCGTCCATTCGCGCCAGGCTGCCAAGGACTTCAACGATGAACCGGCTGATCACATCGTCGGATCCTGGGGTGATGGCCGAGTGGCCAAGGAACCTGCAGACCCACGCCCCAGCACCGGACCAGGAGGCTGGGGACCACCGCCCACAATGGAGGACTGGTAATGGCTACCTACCGCGATCGCTCGATGAATGCCGAACTCCTGGAAGGCACCATCGACGGCACCTACAAGCGCATCATCCGCGACCGCTCCCTGTATCCCGATCCGGACCGGCGCCTGCAGAAGGAAGACAAGCTGGCCCTGAACAACCACGACAACGGCTACGGCGTGTGCGAGGCGCCCGAGAAGCGGACCCCAGACGGGAGGTTCTGTAGGTAATGGCAGGCAACGAGCGCGCCAAGCGCGACCTCCGCAAGAAGCAGAAGGCCGGGGACTACAGCAGCGGCGCCCAGGGCATCATGAACACCTATGGCAACAAGCGGCTCAAGGCGACGCGGGGCGACAAGGAAACCCCGCCGCCCAAGAAGCCCACCAGGTAGTGCCCCGCCTGCTGGTCTGCCGTGAGTGCAAGACGATCGAAGAACTGCCCCTCTACGACGGCCCCAAGGAACTAGAGGCAGCCGATCCACTTCTCGACAACCTGGTGCGCCGCCACGTCCAGAAGCACGGGGACATGCGGACCGACGCCGCCGCCCTGCTCGTGGCCTCGGAGGACATCTGCCGCTGCAACGAGAAGAAGCTGGTGGACGCCTCGGGCACGGTGACCATGACCCGCCCCCGAGTCGGCGGCACCCACACCTTCTGGCAGGGACACCGCGACGACATCCTCAAGGGCCTGCGCGAACGCTGGACCGGCTTCGACCCCTGGGTGTACCAGGAGATGTCCACCTTCAAGGAGGACGCCATGCGGTGCTTCAATTTGCACCGCCGTCCTGCCGGGACGGACTGCATCGACTACCAGACCGATCGCAAGCGTCTCACGCCCCATGACTGGAAGGGCCGCAACGTCTACCTCTGCGACTTCTGCCCGGTGAACTCGGCGGTCGAGACAGCCAAGCGGCACGCCGCGGGCCTCTACAAGCGACTGCCAGGAGAAGTGGATTGACCGTCAACGGGTCTGAGCCGCCCCCCCAGGAGATCCTCACCCTGTTCCTGGTGGTCCTCGACCTGGACGGATCGAGCCGGGTGGTGCTCAGCCAGGACGAGCGCTTCGTCAGCCACCGCCTGGCCACGGCCAAGGACGTGCTGCCCGCCCTGGCCAACTGCCTGTCTGATTTCCAGGCCCTCAAGGCTGCCGAAGCCGTGTTCAGCTTCCAGATGCAGGCGGCACGCCAGGCCGCAGAGGCGCAGGCGGCGCAGGAGCAGGAGAACCAGGACCACTAACGGCGCCGCCACGTCCGCCAGGCAGACACCAGCGCCGCCACCACGATGATCACGGTCAGGATCAGAAACAAGACGTAGCCGAAGGCCACGGCCACG
>Ga0126381_100000145_pt1 | contig 77273 bp, 62 predicted proteins | sample PanSoiMetPlot_28_FD_96465 | JGI IMG/M metagenome (GOLD analysis project Ga0126381, IMG submission 96465) | Tropical forest soil microbial communities from Panama - MetaG Plot_28 | ecosystem: Environmental > Terrestrial > Soil > Tropical forest > Bulk soil | place: Panama | collected 2016-02-17 | reverse complement strand
TGTCCAGCATTCACGTAACGCTGCCGGATGGCAGTGTCCAGCAGGTGCCTCAGGGAGCAACTCCGCTGGATGTCGCCAAAAACATCAGCCCTCGTCTCGCTGATGCTGCCGTCGTCGCCAAAGTCGACGGCCAGTTGTACGACCTGAATCGCCCGCTCGAAACCGACGCCTCCCTCCAGATCCTCACGCCGAAAGATCCAGACGCCCTTTACGTCTACCGCCATTCCACCGCCCACCTGCTGGCGGCAGCCGTCCTCGAACTCTTCCCCGAGACCAAACTCGGTATCGGCCCGCCCGTAGAAAACGGCTTCTATTACGATTTCGACCGCCCCCAGCCATTCACTCCCGAAGACCTCGAAAAAATCGAGAAAAAGATGTGGGAGCTTCAGGCGAAGGGTCTGAACTACGACCGTAAGCTGACGCCGAAGCCGGAAGGCATAGCCAAATACGTCGCGATGAATGAGCCGATGAAGGTCGAGCTCATCGAAGAGCGCGCCGATAGTGTCTTCTCCGAATACACGCTCGGTTCGCACTTCATCGACTTCTGCCGCGGCCCGCATCTCACGGACACCTCGAAAATCAAAGCCTTCAAGCTCCTCTCAATCGCTGGCGCTTACTGGAAGGGCGACGAGAAAAACAAACAGCTTCAGCGCATCTATGGCACCGCCTGGTTCACCAAGAAGGAACTCGACGACTATCTGGCCAAACTCGAGGAAGCGAAGAAGCGCGACCACCGCAAACTCGGACAGGAACTCGATCTCTTCAGCATTCAGGAACTCGCCGGCCCGGGGCTGATCTTCTTCCACCCCAAAGGTGGTATTGTTCGCAAACAGCTTGAGGACTGGATGCGCGATGCATATCTCGAGCGCGGCTACTCGCTCGTCTACACGCCCCACGTGATGCGCCGTGAACTCTGGAAGACCTCGGGCCACGCCAACTACTATTCCGAGAACATGTTCACGCCCATGGAGCTGGACGACGCCGAATACCAGCTCAAGCCGATGAACTGTCCCGGCCACATCCTTATCTACCGCGACCGCCAGCACAGCTATCGCGATCTGCCCGTCCGCCTCGGCGAACTCGGCACGGTCTACCGTTACGAGCGCTCCGGAACCATGCACGGCCTTCTGCGGGTCCGCGGCTTCACGCAGGACGACGCGCACATATTCTGCATGCCCGAGCAGGTCGAAGACGAAATCGTCAACTGTCTGGACTTCGCGTCCGACACGCTCCGCACCTTCGGCTTCACCGACTACAAAGCGGAAATCTCCACCTGGGACGGCGGCGTAGGCGGCAAATACGACGGCGCGCCCGAAATGTGGGCCCTCGCCGAAGGCGCTCTTCGCAAAGCCTGCGACCGGCTCTCGATCAAAGCCACCGTCATTCCCGACGAAGCCGCCTTCTACGGCCCCAAAATCGACGTCAAACTCGTGGACGCGATCGGGCGCCTCTGGCAGCTGTCAACCGTCCAGTTCGACTTCACTCTTCCCCAGCGCTTTGAACTGGAATTCATCGGCGAAGACGGTAAGAAGCATCGCCCCTACATGGTGCACCGCGCCCTCTTCGGCTCCGTCGAGCGCTTCTTCGGCATCCTGGTCGAACACTATGCCGGAGCCTTCCCGGTCTGGCTCGCGCCCGTCCAAGCCGCCGTCCTGCCGATTACCGACAAACAACTCGCCTACGCCAACGAAGTTGCGGAAAAGCTGAAAGCCGCTGGCGTCCGCGTCACGGTTGACGACCGCAGCGAAAAGATCAACCTAAAGATCCGGGACGCCCAGCTTCAGAAGATCCCCTACATGCTGGTGACCGGCGGTCGCGAAGCCGAAGCGGGTAAAGTGGCCGTGCGTCACCGCAAACGCGGCGATTTGGGCCCCGTCGCTTTGCCCGACTTCCTCCAGACGGTTACAGAAGAGATCCGCTCAAAAACCGCGGATTAACTCTTGCAATTGTCGTTGTATTTATCGTACTGATAGATACATAGGTCTACCAGTACTGGTGAAACGAGAAAATTCGCACTATAACTTTAATTACATGTTTCCACGCCTTCGGATGGCTGCGCTCGCGCTGCTCATTTGCCTCACCTCCTGTTTTTCACTGTGCCAGGCGCAAACCGGCCCCTCCACCACAATCTGCCCCACCACTGTTAGTACCAACACCGATTGCGGCTTCATCATCACGATCGGCCCCGGCGGTACTATTACGGGCGCGGCAGTACCAAATGCGCAGCCCTACGATGGTAGCGACGACACCTTAGTCGGCGTCGTAAACAACTCAGGCAAGACGTACACGGGTTCAATCATCATCAGCGCCTCGGCCTTCGGCACAGGAATCTTCGCCCTCGAAGGTGATGGTATCTGCTTTTACATTGGCCCCGGTGGCTTTCAGCCGAGTCCCATGGGCGCGTACTGTTCGGCAAACGATGTAAGCGGGATCGACCCCGGCGATTACGAGGGTCCGATCGCTAAATTCTCGAACATCACCAGCAAATCTGCCTTTGACGACACCGGAACGGTAACCATCACCGGCCTTGCCAGTGGCGCCAGCACGTTCTTCTCGCTCGAAGGTCCCCCAGCCGCGATTCAGGCCAGCGGCGGTATAACCCTGCCTCTACAGGCCACTCCCGCCAATTTGGGCCAGGTCACTCTGGGTTCGTCGATCTCAGGCAGCATTACCGTTAACGGCGGCACGCCTCCTTACACATACGCAACCGTCGGTACGCCGCCTCAGGGCATAACGGTCAGCGGCGCGACGGTAAGTGGTACTCCGACCCAGACCGGAACCTTCAGCGTAAACATTACCGTCACGGACGCAACGCACGCCACGGCAACCGCTGCCGTCACCTACACCGTCGTGCCGCAGTCGCTCATGGTGACCGGCGCGAACCTCGGGACGTTTAATCTCGGCGCATCGATATCAGGCGGCATCACCGTCACCGGAGGCACGCCCCCTTACACCTACGCGACCAGCGGAACGATTCCGCAGGGAGTCACAGTTACGGGCGGAATGATCAGCGGCGCGCCTACCCAGGCCGGAACCTTCGACATTGCCTTCACAGTCACCGATTCCGCCCATGCTACCGGAACCGCCTCGCTGACATTCACGGTTGTCCAGCCAGCCCCTGCCCTCATGGTGACCGGCATGAACCTGGGCACGATTAACCTCGGCGCTTCGGTGTCGGGCAGCGTCTCCGCCACAGGCGGTACGCCTCCTTATGCCTTCACGACCAATGGAACGGTTCCCCAGGGCATCACAGTTAACGGTGGAATGGTCGCCGGCACGCCCACGCAGGCCGGGACGTTCAGTGTGAGCATCACAGCCACCGATCATGCCGGGGCTTCCGGAACCGCGTCGGTCACATATACAGTCGTCAAGCCGGCGCCGCCTCCCTTGGTCGTGAGCGGCGTAAACCTGGGCACAGTCGGTTTGGGCTCTTCGATCTCCGGCAGCGTCACTGTAACCGGTGGCACGCCTCCGTACACCTACGCCGCCGCCGGTCCTCTGCCCCAGGGAATCAACGTCAACGGCAACACCGTCAGCGGCGCCGCAACGCAATCCGGAACCTTCAGTGTCGCCGTATCTGTAACCGATTCAGCTGGAGTCTCCGGCACCGCCTCGGTAACGTTCTCAGTCTTTGGCCTGACAGCCACCAGCCTTCCCTCAGGGGTCACCTACTCGCCTTACTCGACACAGATTCCGATCGGCGGTGGCACGCCTCCCTACACTTACTCGGTTTCCGGTCTCCCGCAAGGCCTGACCGCATCTTCCTCCGGGCTGATTCAGGGGACGGTGACTTCAACCGTTACCGCCAACTTATCGGTTACCGTAACTGACGCATCCGGCGCCGCCGCTTCGGGTACGCTTAGCCTCGCCTTCAACGCGCCGGCGCCCCTATCGGTACCCACGCAGACCCTTCCTGCCGGTCAGATCTCCGTCGCCTACTCGCAGGCGGTTTCCGTTAACGGTGGCGCGCAGCCTTACACCTTCGCCCTCGCATCGGGCTCCGTCCCCGGCGGCCTGCTTTTCCGTCCCACCGGCGTCGTGTCGGGTGTTCCGTCTCAGATTGGAACCGTGACCTTCGGCGTCAGAGTGACCGACGTCACGGGCGCCTCGGCCGTCGGATCCGTAACACTAGCCATTTCGCCTGCTCCGATCACCGTGACCGTCGGACCCACAAACCCGGGTCCTGCTCCGTCCGGTCCCTCGTCGCCGTCCGGCCCATCCGTCACTGGATCCCTCGCCGGCGGGATGGCCGACGTCGAGTATCCGTCTCAGACCATTTCCGCCGCCGGCGGCATTCCACCCTATACCTTTACCGTCACCAGCGGCAATCTGCCTCCGGGAGTAACTCTTGATTCGAGCGGCACGCTCAGCGGCACGCCGACCTCTTCTGGTAGCTACACCTTCACCATCACCGCGACGGACTCTTCCGGCGCCGCTATCGGCTCGGACCTTCCCGGCGCGCTCCAGCCCCGCGCTCAAACCGCCGCTAACACCGGCACTGCCACATTCACAGTTCAGGTGCGCCCGTTCGGTACCGACATCCTGCTCAACACCGGCGATCTCAGCTTCAGCCTCATTGCAGGGACCACAGTCGTTCCACCTTCACAGGTCATCGGCATTCAGTCGACTGTGACTACAAGCCCGATCAATTACTCCGTAACAACAAGCGGAGGCAATTGGTTCGGTGTCACCCCCGCGAGCGGCACGACGCCCGGCGCCCTTACGGTTTCCCTCAATTCCCAAGCCCTCGCTTTGGCCGCTTCTCAGACTCCCTATCAGGGCACAATCACGGTGAACTGCACGTCGTGCGCCAGCGGTTCGCAGTCGCTTCACGTCACCCTGATGGTTACGAATCCGCCGCCTGCGCTCTCGGTCTCGAACGCGATAGTCGCCTTCACAACCCTTGCGGGCGCAGCGGCCCCGACGTCCCAGTCTCTCGGTCTTCAGGATTCAGGCGGTGGATCCATCGGCATCGCCTCCATCACCTGCGCGGCGAGTTGGTGCTCTGCGACCTCTGTCCCCGGTGTCATCACTCCAGGCCCCGGAGCCAACGTTAATGTCAATGTCGATCCCACCGGTCTTGTATCCGGCTTCTATCGCACGACACTGACCATCAAGGCATCGACGGGCGTCACGATCGTTCCCGTCACGCTTTTCATCGCCAACGCCGCCAGCATGTCATTGAGTCCTTCGGGAAGCCTCTTCCAGTCCATCACCGGCGGTGTTCCGAACGGCGGTGATACGGATTTCCTCGTCGACGTCAACAACTCGACGCCGCAGAATTGGACCGCCACAGTTATCTCAGGAGCAAACTGGCTGACGCTCACGAAATCCAGCGGTTCGGCCAGCGCCTCTCAGCCCGGCACATGCGCTTTCGCAATTGACCCCGTGGTCGCCGCCGGCCTTGCGCCGCAGGCTTACTACGGAACCATTCGCGTCACCATACCCGGTCTGGTGAATTCGCCGCAGGACTTCCAGGTTGTTCTCAATGTGGCTCCGGCCAACACGCCGCAGCGGCCGAATCCTTCGCCTGCGGGAATGCTCTTTATCAGTAATGCAGGATCCACTCCTCCGCCTCAAACCGTCACTGTCACGACCAACGCCTCGGCTTCGGCGGGCTTCCAGGTTGCGACCGCCACTAATGACGGCGCCGCGTGGCTCTCTGCGACTCCGAACACCGGTACTGCGGGTCCGAACGCCCCTGCCACAACGCAGGTTTCAGTCGATCCGTCGAAACTTTCGCCCGGCGTTTACTACGGCGGCGTGAGCTACGCCTTCAGCGGAGCCGCCATTCGGACCGTGAACGTGACCCTCATAGTTACGTCCGCAGTCGCTCAGGCGCGCCAGGTCTCTCATGCCGCATCCTGCTCGCCCACCCAGCTGGTTCCAGCGCAGACAGGACTTCTGTCGAACTTCGCTGCCCCCATCGCATGGCCAACTCCCATCCAGATTCAACTGCTGGATGACTGCGCCAACGCCGTTACCAACGGCCAAGTCGTAGCCACCTTCTCGAACGGCGATCCCGCACTGTCGCTTTCTCTCGCGGACCGCTCGTCCGGTCTGTATTCGGGGACGTGGACGCCGCGCCATGCCTCCTCGCAGGTATCCGTAACCGCCAAGGTTTCGGCGCCCGGACTTCCGGCCGTCACCGCGCTGCTCGCCGGATCGGTGACGCCTAACGCGGCGCCGCTCCTCACGCCGGACGGAACGCTCAACATTTATAACCCGCTGTCCGGCGGAGCGCTCGCCCCCGGAACGCTCGTTCACATCGCCGGATCGGGACTGGCGGGCGTCTCGCAATCCTCGTCCGCCACGACTCTGCCCACCAATCTCAATGGAACTCAAGCTGTAGTTGGCGGGATGCTGGTTCCGCTTTCGCAGGTCAGTCCGACGCAGCTCACCGCTCAGTTGCCGTTTGAGCTGCAGCCCGCGATGCAGTACCAACTGGTCGTCAGCGCGAACGGAGCCCTCACGACGCCGATCACTCTGCAGCTTGCGCCGACCTCGCCCGGTGTCGCGGCCGATTCAGCGGGCCGGGTGATTGCCACCCACGTCGATGGCTCGGCTGTCTCTGAAACTTCCCCTGCCAAACCCGGCGAGTTCATCGTCCTCACCGGCGCTGGCTTGGGCGCAACGGACGCCACGGTAAGCGACGGTGCGCCCGGACCGTCCTCGCCGCTGGCCAACGCGCTCTCCCAGCCATCGGTGACGATCAACGGCGAGAACGCGATGGTTAACTTCGCCGGTCTTCAGCCGGGCGTCATCGGCATGTATCAGGTCAACGTTCAGGTACCGGCCGACGCGCCCGACGGCGATCTCACGCTCGTCCTTTCACAGGACGGCAATCCTGCGAACTCAACGGTGCTGCCCGTTAAGAAAGGCTCCTAAGCACAACCGGGCTGCTTCCAGTCCGCTCGCGATGGCGCCGTGCACGGTCCCCATATGGCCTGCCGGCGCTGTCGCTTCTCCAGCGAAATACAAAGTATCTTCCACCGGCGCGCCGAGCGCTCGCTGCGCGGCCATTCCGTTCACCTGTACATAGCTGTACGCCGCTTGCGACCACGGATCTTCACGCCAGTCGTGGACCCACGCCTGCTTCGGCGCCGGAACGCCGCGCAGGCTCCGAAGCGCCGCCTCCTTCAATTCTTCTTCGCCGCGGCCCCGCAGAGCATCCGCCTTGGGTCCTCCCGCCCAGGCTGTGATCAGCGGACCGTTGCCCCACCACACCGGGAACGCGCCGCCTCCGAAGTGAAATCCGTCAGGCGCCGAGTAGTCGGAGAACAGAAACGTCACTCGAATCGCCTGACCAACGCCGATAGCCGCCCGCGCCGCCCTGAGGGTTTCCGGCTCTGGTTCGATCTTCAGGCCGCCCGCCATCAGGACAGCGATCGGCGCCGTCACGATCACGGCCTCGGCGGGTAACTCGGCGTCGTCAGTCTCCACCACCGCTTCATTCCGTCTCCACCGCACGCGCCGCGCGGCGCAATGCAGCCTGACATTCAAGTCCTTCGCCAGGAAAGTCGGAACCGCATCGTACCCCGCTGGCAGCCGAAATGAGCGGTCGCCCTCAACCTCATCTGACGCCGCATCCTCCGCGTTCAGCCACTCCACGCTTACAAGTTCCTTGTGAGCCGCGTTGAAGCCTTCCACAAAGCCGATTGCGGAGCGTTTCGCATCTTCCCTGGCATCTACCTTCGCCACGAATTCCGCGAAACTCTGTTCTCTCGCGCCCTTCATCTGCTCGAAAATCGTGTCGGTTTCGTCCGGCTCCCCGCCCCCCGGAAGTTCGCGAACCGGCGTGTCGACCTGCCCGAGCACGTCCCAGAGCGCGCGATGCTTCCCGTGCACGAACTCCGCGCCCAGCTCAATCGCCACAGGCGACCGTTCATCATGCATGGTTAGAATCCGCCCGCCAACGCGGTCCCGCGCTTCCAGAACCACCGCCCGAATGCCGTTCCGCGTAAGCTCCCGCGCTGCGCTCAGACCGCTGACTCCGGCCCCGATGACTATTACCCGCTTAGACGTGTATTCCACAGTTTAAGTTTCTGATTTCACGATCTTTGCGCCTCGGCCAACCCGCAACTCACTGACCCCGCGCCGCATCAAACTTAACGGGTGATTATATGAGAGCGCAATGGTGGTTGGCCCTCGCACTAGTGATAATTCCCAGTGCTCAGGCCGCCCGGACTGCCGTCCCGGGTACGGTCAATTACATAGAAGGACAAGTTTCAATCGACGGCAACAAGCTTGCGACACAGCAGGACGGTTCCTCGCTTCTTCGCGCGGACCAGATTCTCGATGTTGGCTCCGGCAAGGCCGAAGTCCTGCTATCGCCGGGCGCGTTTCTCCGCGTCGGCAATAACAGTCAGGTGCGGATGATTTCGCCTTCTCTTGCTGATGCCCGCGTCGAAGTCGTGCGCGGGGAGGCGATGGTTGAAGTCGACTATCAGCCCAAACAGGCCAGACTCGAAGTCATGGAACGTGGCGCCGACGCGGCCATTTTGAAGGAAGGTCTCTATAAATTCGACGCTGACGAAGGCAAGGTGGCTGTCATCGACGGTAAAGCATCGGTCCAGGACAACGGGCAGACCAAAGAAATCGGCAAAGGCAAGGAACTCGTTGTAACCAGTGGCCCGCTGAAGCCGGTCAGCTTCGACCGTAAAGCCGAAGACGATCTCTATCGCTGGAGCGATGTTCGCGCTTCGTACCTCGCGCAGGCCAACGAGTCCAGCGCCCGCACTGTTTATGTCAACGGCGGATGGGGTTACGGTTGGGGCCCGGGCTGGTTCTGGAACCCCTACTTCGCCACATACTCCTGGCTGCCGGGCGATGGCTTCTTCTACAGCCCTTTCGGGTACCCATTCTTCTCGCCAGGCTATGTAATCTACGCTAGCCCGCGGTTTTATGTACACGGAGCGCATCCCGTCGTTCCCGCCGGACGCGCCTTCGTACCGCACGCGGCTGTTGGCCCCCGCGTCGGTGGCGTACCCTCGGGTGGCTTCCGGGCTATGGGCGGCGCGCCGCACATTTCGCATCGCTAACCCGCTGCGCCTTCTCCTCCCTCAAGGGCAGGCTTCGCGCCTGCCCTTTTCGTTATGCTGGATCTTCCGCCCGACCCCTTGTGCTTACCTCACGATCCACTCCGAGCGGTGTTCTCTCCGCGGTTCTCGATGGAATTCACCGCCGTCTGCAATTGAGTGATTTCCTGCGCCGGCTCGCGGCAGCGAAGCAGCCTCTTTCGGACCTTATCGCCGAAGCCGTTGGTTCTCCCGCCGAAGCCCTTGCCATATCCGTCAAAATCCTGAACCTCTGCCTGGCCCGCTATCACTTCGTTTCACGAAGCCCGCAGGTTCTCTCGCGTCCCCTCGGTCTGGTCGTCGACCCCATCAACAATTGCAATCTCGCCTGCCCCGGCTGTGTCCACTCTGCGCGCTCGGTGACAGAGAAACTCTTCCAATGGAACTCGGGTATGCTTTCCGAAGCGCGCTTCGAAGCCTTGCTCGCGCGCTGCGGTCCATGGGCGCTCGAGATCATGCTCTGCAATTACGGCGAGCCGCTCATGAATCCGCTGACGCCGCGCTTCGTCCACCTCGCCAAGTCCTACCTGATGCGCACCGGCCTTTCGACGAACATGACCGTTCGGCGCTTCGACGCCCATGCCTACGTCGACTCCGGGCTCGATTTCATGACCGTCTCTCTCGACGGCGCAACACAAGAGGTCTATGCCAAATACCGCCGGAAAGGCGATCTCGAAGCGGCGTTCGCCAACATCCGCGCGCTGATTTCCGCGCGCGCCGCGGCGGGACGCCCAACGCCCATCGTGTCCTGGCAATTCCTCGCATTCGAGCACAACGCGCACGAGATCGATCTCGCGATGCGCATCGCGCGCGAGCTCGGCATCGATCAGTTTGTTGTCGCGACGCCATTCGATGTCAGTTGGGATGACCCGAACATTCATCCTGCTGCCGGCGTCGAACCACGAGTCATTCAGTTCGCCGGAAAATCCGACGAACGCCTCGTCGCCAACTGGATGCCGCACCCGGGCGACTTTCGCGCGGCGGAACTCGATCGAGCACTCAACGAACCCCTCCGCGCGACGTGGCCTGAAGAGCGTTCCACTGCCGCCCACGCGTGCCACTGGCTATACAAAAACATGGTGATGGACGCGAACGGCCGCATCATCCCCTGCTGCGCCGCCCCCAAAGCGGAAGCGGATCTGGTGTTTGACAGCTTCACCGAAACCGAGCCCGCCGATCCATTCAACTCCGTGAAGTACCGGCTGGCCCGCGCGGCATTCTCAAACCCCGCGACCTACTCGCACAAGAAATCTCAAGCCGCAATTGACGGCGACCCTCACTGTGTCAACTGCGAATGGAACCAGGAAATCGCCCACACGGACAGCGCACAGGTCGCCCAATACCTGAGAACCATTCCAGGAGCGCCGTTCGATGCCGAATCAATCCAGCTTCTCGCGGACTGGTAAATCAACCCGTTACCCTGAAATTTGCCCCGTCAGATCACCTTCGAACTCCAGGCCGAATGCCCGGTAACCCGCGCCCGCGCCGGCATCCTCCGCACCGAACACGGTGACATCCCCACTCCCGTCTTCATGCCCGTAGGCACCCAGGCCACAGTCAAAGGCCTCACGCAGCGTGATCTCGCCGAAGACCTCCGGGCCCCCATCATCCTCGGCAACACCTATCACCTCTTCCTCCGTCCCGGCCACCATCTGATTCGCGAACTCGGCGGACTCCACCGCTTCATGTCATGGCCCAACGCCATCCTCACCGACTCCGGCGGCTTCCAGGTCTTCTCTCTCTCCGACCTTCGCAAAATCGACGAGGACGGCGTCACCTTCCAGTCCCACCTTAACGGCGATACCCACAAATTCACGCCCGCCTCCACCGTCGATGTCCAGCTCGCGCTCGGCAGCGACATCATGATGGTTCTCGATGAGTGCCCGTCCTATCCGGTAAGCCGCGAATACGCGCGTTCCTCAATGGACCGCACAATCCGCTGGGCCGAGCGAGCATTCACGCACTACCGCGCCCGCATCCCGGCAATCCCCACGCGCCATGCCCTCTTCCCGATAGTTCAGGGCTCCATGTTCCCCGAACTTCGTCGCGAATGCGCCGAACGCCTCCTTCCGCTCGACGCCGATGGCTACGCCGTCGGCGGACTATCGGTAGGCGAGCCCCGCCCCCTCAGCATGGAAATGGTCGAAGCCACCGAACCAATCCTTCCTCGCGACCGCCCGCGCTACGCGATGGGAGTCGGCATGCCCCATGAACTCCCCGAATACGTCGCCCGCGGCATTGACATGATGGACTGCGTTCTCCCCAGCCGCAACGCGCGCAACGGCTGGCTCTTCACCTCCGAGGGCCGCGTAATCATCAAGCACAATCGCTATCGCGGCGATCCCGGTCCGCTCGATCCGGCGTGCTCCTGCTACACCTGCCGGAACTATTCGCGCGCTTACCTTCGCCACCTCTTCCAGGCTGGAGAGATTCTCTTCGCCTCCCTCGCCACCCGCCACAATATCCGCCGTTACCTTGACATCATGGGGGAGATCAGGCAGTCTATCCTATTGGGTCAATTTCCGGACTATTTGAAAGCCATACGGGATCGGTATGCCCGCGCGGATTCACCCGCGGACGCTGCTGAGGGCGCAGAGGGCGTCCCGACCCGGTAATTCCTGTGTTTTTCTCTTTACTCCTTCAACAACAACAGCCCTCGAATTCGATCGCTCTCTTCGCGCCTTACATCCTCATAGCGATCGTCTTTTATTTTCTTCTTTTTATGCCGATGCAACGGCAGAAGAAGCGGCAGCAGAAGATGCTTGCGGAACTGAAGTCCGGCGATCAGGTCATTACTTCCGGCGGCATCGTCGGTACTATTACCGCCGTCGAAAATGACACTATAATAGTAAGAGTTAAACCCGATAACCTGAAGCTCCAGTTCTCCCGCTCCGCTGTCAGCTCGCTGGTTCCAACAGAAAGTTCGAAGTAATTTCCGCTCGATAAGGCAAAAATCAATGCAACGAAACTTGATGATGAAAACGGTTGTAATCGTCGCGACCGTTCTCATCTGTATTTTCGGCATCATCGGCGCGCCTCGCTCCGTCGATCAGCTTAAGGCGAACCTCGGTCGCAACATCCATCTGGGGCTCGACCTTCGTGGCGGCAGCCATCTCGTTCTTCAGGTCCAGGTTCAGGACGCTGCCAAGACGCAGGCCGACCAGACCATCGAGGCCCTTCGCGAGGACACCCGCTCCCGCAACATCATCGTGGGCGGCTACGATCGCAACGATCCTCAGACTCTTGAAGCTACCGACTCCATCCAGGTCAACGTTCACGGAGTCGATCAGGCCAAATCCGCGGACTTCCGCAACCTCGTCGCTGAAAAGTATCCCGAATGGAATCTGACGCCGGTAAACGCCACCGACTACCGGCTCAACATGAAGCCGACATCTCTCATCGAACTCAAGCGCAACACCGTCGAGCAGTCGGTCGAAACCATCAAGAAGCGCGTCGATGCCCTCGGTCTCGTTGAACCCACCGTGCAGCCTTACGGCGATCTGGTCAGCCGCTCCGAGATCCTGGTCGAACTTCCCGGCGAAGACGATCCGCAGCACGTGAAGAGCGTGATCGGCGCGACAGCCCAGCTCAAAATCGTTTCAGTGATGAAGGAAGGCCCCTGGAAATCCAAGGAAGAAGCCCTCTCCGCAAAGGGCGGAATCCTTCCGCTGGATAGCGAGATTCTCGAATACGTCTCGTCCGGTAATGGCGGTTGGTATCTCGTGAAGCGCAGCCCCGTAATTACGGGCCAGGACATGCGCAATGCGCGCATGAGCACGGATCCCGATCATCCCGGTCGTTGGGAAACCAACTTCAGCCTGTCGCAGGACGGAGCGCGCCGCTTCGAGCGCTTCACTCAGGCCAACATCGGCAATCAGCTCGCTGTCGTTCTCGATAATCAGATCCGCAGCGTTGCTACGATCGAGAGCGCGATTTCCGACCAGGGCCGCATCAACGGCCTCTCGTCCCAGGAGGAGGCCTCAGACCTGGCTCTCGTCCTTCGCACGGGCGCGCTTCCCGCGGGCATCAAATACGAGCACGAGCGCACGATCGGCCCGTCTCTGGGTGTCGACTCGATTCGCGAAGGCATCTTCGCCGGTCTCGCCGGTCTCGCCGCCGTGATCCTGATCATGCTCATCTACTACAAGAGATCGGGCATCAACGCGGTCCTCGCGCTCTTGTTGAACACCATTCTTCTGATCGCCGCGCTCGCTTACTTCGGCGCGACGCTTACGCTTCCCGGCATCGCCGGTATCATCCTCACCGTGGGTATGGCCGTCGACTCTAATGTGCTCATCTTTGAGCGCATCCGCGAAGAGCTTCGTAGCGGCAAGACTATTCCCGCCGCGGTTGACGCAGGTTTCGGCAAGGCGTGGTGGACGATCGTCGACACTCACGTCACCACGATCGTCTCGTGTCTCTTCCTCTTCCTCTTTGGAACAGGTCCGGTGCGCGGCTTTGCCGTCACTCTTGTAATTGGTCTCTTCGCCAACGTATTCACGGCTGTGTGGGTGTCCAGGGTCATCTTTGATTGGGAGCTTTCCGGCAAACGGCAGCTCACCGAACTCAGCATCTGACAGGTCGCCCCATGTGGCGCGAAGCGCCACTGGCAACTTCGAAGATCGTCGCGCATTTGATATGTTGATACGCGGAAATCGGGGAACAAATTAGAATTCGCCGGTGTCACTAACAGTTGGCACGGGTCGGCCCGGCTTGCCGGGCGGGCAGTGATCGATGGAATTATTCAAACAGACAAATTTCGATTTTCTTCGCTACAAATGGCCGTTCATCATCGCGTCGCTGATTCTCAGCGCCGCCGGATTGGTTAGCCTTGCGGTAAAAGGCGGCCCGAAACTCGGTATCGAGTTCAAAGGCGGCATGCTGATGACCGCGCGGTTCGCGAGTGATCGTCCACTCGAGCCGACCGTGGAGCAGGTGCGTTCGGCGCTCGACAAAGCCCTCCCGGTTCCTCCAACCGTCCAGACTTTCGAGAATGGTTCGAACGAAATTGAGATCGGAACCGGTGGCTCCGATGACGCCACGCTCGCAAAGAATCGGCAGATTGTAGTCGATACGTTAGCCAAAACATTCGGACAGCCGAACAACGGCAAGCTCGATCTCAACAATGCGAGCGCGGGACAGCTGGCCGATCGTCTGCGTGATCCTCTTCAGCGCGCCGGAGCGCAGTTATCCGATCAGCAGGTGAATCAGCTCGCCGCCGCGATAGTCGCATACCGCGATCAACACGGCGGGTTGCTTACAAAGATTGACGATCTGCGGGCCGTGCCGAACTTGACCCCGCAGGTGTTGAGCGTGTTGAATCAGGAGAGTTACCTTGCGCCCTACACGGCGAATCGTGACATTCAGATCGTCGGTCCCAAAGTTGGGGCCGATCTGAGCCATCAGGCGGTTCAGGCCACGCTGCTTGCTCTTGCCGGAATGCTGGTTTACATCTGGTTCCGGTTTGAGTGGATCTACGGCGTCGGCGCGGTGCTGGCGGTCTTTCACGACACCATCATCACGATTGGAGTCTTCTCCATACTGAACAAGGAGATCACCCTGACCGTGATCGCCGCGCTGCTGACGCTTGTCGGTTACTCGATGAACGATACGATCGTGATCTTCGATCGGATTCGCGAGAACCTCAGCATGAACCGGCGCGAAAAGCTGGTCGATGTAATCAATCGCAGCGTCAACCAGACGCTGAGCCGGACGGTCATGACTTCGGGCCTCACCTTTATCGCGGTGCTGGCGCTGTTCCTGTTCGGCGGTCCCGTGCTGCACGGCTTCTCGCTGGCGCTCGTGATCGGTATTCTGATCGGCACTTACTCTTCGGTATTCGTGGCAAGTCCGATTGTGTTGTTCTGGCATGACTGGGCCGACAAACGCCGGAAGGCCGCGCCAGTCGCGCCTGCCGCGCCGGTCGCTGCTGCGCGGCCTCAGGCAGGTAAGGGTTCGGTAAAGGTTTCGAGATAGGTTATAGGACGCCTTTGCAGCGTTCTCATTGAGTGATAGACTGGCTTGCGCTGCGGGCCAGTGAAGGGTTGAAAGTTATGTCCGGAGCGTCGGCGCGCGGATCGCGCGCTTGTAGCGAGAGTGCGCCGCGCTTCCGTTATTCACTTGGGTAAGCAGGAGAGGGCAACATGTTTGAACAGACTTTTGTGGACGGCGTCGGCAAGACAAAAAAGCCTTATACGATATTCCTGTCGTTCGCGATCCAGGCCGCGATCGTCGTCGTTTTCATTCTCATTCCCCTGATTTATTTCGAGCAGATGCCTTCCGCGCAGCTCTCGACGTTTTTGACGGCTCCGCCGCCGCCTCCGCCGCCTCCCCCGCCGCCGCCTCCCGCGGCTGTGAAGGTAGTGAAGGTTCAGAAGGTCATGAACCTCAACCAGATCGTCGCTCCCAAAACCGTTCCTAAGGAAGTGAAGATGATCGTCGAAGACGAAGCGCCCGCGGCGGGTGTGGTCGGCGGCGTTCCCGGCGGCGTTCCCGGCGGTTCGGCCGGCGGCATCATGGGCGGCATCATCGGCGGACTTCCCGCCGCGCCTCCTCCGCCTCCCCCTCCGCCCAAGAAGGTGGAAACACCGAAGAGCATTCGCGTCGGCGGTCAGGTTCAGGCTGCCAACATCCTTCGCCAGGTCCGGCCGGTTTATCCGCCGCTGGCCAAGGCCGCCCGTGTTCAGGGCACTGTCAAGTTTGAAGCGACCATCGCAAAAGACGGTACGATTCAGAACCTGAAACTCCTCGGCGGTCCGCCGCTGCTGGTTCAGGCCGCCATGTCCGCAGTGCAGCAGTGGCAGTATAAGCCGACCCTGCTGAACGGCGAGCCGGTGGAAGTTTTGACGACGATTGATGTCAATTTCACGCTCAGCCAATAACCGCGCCTCAATTTCCGGCGTCAGAGCTGAGAGCGTCTGAAAAAGACAGAAGCGTCTCAAAAGCTGCGTTAAAGAAACGAAGCTCGTAGTTTTATAAATCAACTCGCAGGAGAACAACAAAAATGCTTTTACAGTTGCAGGTACAGGCGCTGATGCTGTTGCAGGAAGGCGCCCCGCAGTTTGACCTCGTCCACCTATGGACGAATATGGGAAAACCCGCGAAAGCTGTCGTCATCATCCTGTTCTTCATGTCCGCCTGGTCCATCGGCGTCATGATCGATCGGTACATGGCGTTCTCGGCGGCCCGTAAGCAGAGCCGGGCTTTTGCTCCGGCTGTGGCTGGCGCGCTGCGCGAAGGTAAGCTCGATGAAGCGATCAAAATCGCCGACCGCTTCAAGAAGAGCCACCTCGCCAAGGTCGTTGTCGGCGGTCTGCAGGAATTCCAGGCGCACCAGGGCAGCAATGAGATTTCGGGTGAAGAGATCGAAGCTTCCCGCCGCGCTCTCGAGCGCAGCGAAGCTATCGTTCACGCCGAACTGAAACGCGGCGTCAGCGCGCTGGCGACCATCGGTTCCACGGCGCCCTTCGTGGGTCTGTTCGGTACCGTCGTCGGCATCATCGACGCGTTCCAGACGATGGCCACACAGAAAACGCCTGGTATCGGTGCCATCGCGGGCGGTATCTCCGAAGCTCTCGTTACCACCGCTCTCGGCCTTCTGGTCGCGGTGCCTGCCGTGTGGGCGTTCAACTACTTCACAGGTCGTGTCGATGCGTTCGACGTCGAGATGGGCAACTCCAGCTCCGAACTCATCGACTACTTCCTGAAGCGGTCCCAGTCCCGCGCCGGCGCTCGGCGTGCGTAAGTAACGGAACAAAGTCCAGCGAGTTGATTCTGAGGCGCGCGGACGGGGACCGTCTCCGCCGCGCGCGCTTCAAGGAGAATGCGAAATGGAATTAAAGAAAGCTCCGCCGCCGGTTTCGGAAATCAATGTCACGCCCATGGTGGACGTGATGCTCGTCGTGCTGATCATCTTCATGGTCATCACGCCCTTGCTCTCGAAGAGTATCCCGGTCGATAAGGCGTTAACCCGCAATCCCGTCGTCATGGCAGACGCCGATAAGGAAGATGCTGTGATCGTCGCCATCACCCGCGACGGGCAGACCTTCCTGAGCCCCGGCCTTCAGAAGATCGACGCGTCGAATCTCGCGCCGGCCGTGAAGGACCTGCTTCAGAACCGCGCCAGCAAGATGGTGTACATTAACGCCGATGCGCGCGCGAAGTATCAGGTCGTTGAGGATGTTGTTGATAATCTCCGCGCCGGAAGCGTCGACGAAGTCGGTCTGCTCACCGAACAGACTCTCGACAACGCGCGCCTCGATCGCGTGATGAAAAAAGGTGGCGGCGGACTCTGAGCAGCGCACGCGCTCGGGTCCCTGTATATTCGTTTAGCTAAGAAATTTTAAGGAGCGACTTCTTATGGCAATGGCAGTCGGCGGCGGCGGTGGTGGCGCCCAAGCCAATATCAACGTAACGCCGATGATCGATATTCTGCTCGTCCTGCTCATCATCTTTATGGCGATCTCCCCGGTCGCCCCGCACGGACTCGACGCGCTGGCGCCGCAGCCGCCGCCGCCGAATCAGCAGCAGAATCAGGATAATGACCGCACCGTGGTCATCGTCATCGACAAGAACCGCGGATTGAAGATCAACCAGGACGACACGACTTGGGATAAGCTCGAAGATCGCCTCGTCGACATCTTCAAGAGCCGGGCCGATAAGGTGGTATTCGTGAAAGGCGATCCGGACCTTGAGTTCCAGACCGTCGCGACCGCCATCGATATCGCCCACTCCGCTGGTATCGACAAAGTCGGACTGATGACTCCAAAGGTGGAGGAAGGTAAGTAATGCGGTTTCACCGCTTCAACTACGCTTCGCTTTTCGCGATCGCCGGCCTCGGCGCGAGCGTGCTTCTCGGCTCCGGCTGTAACAAGCTGAAGGCGCGCGATCACCTGAATCAAGGCGTTAACGCCTTTAAGTCAGGCAACTATTCCGAAGCGTCCGATCATTTTAAGACGGCGATTTCGCTCGATCCCACCTTCGATACCGCGCGGCTGTACCTGGCCACCTCGTATGTCCAGCAGTACATTCCCGGTACCGAAACGCCCGAGAACAAGAAGTTCGCAACGGCTGCAATGTCTGAGTTCCAGACCGTTCTCGGAGCCAACCCGGATCCGTCCGCCAAGCTCCTCGCGACCGAGTCCATGGCAAGCCTTTACTACAACATGAAGGACTTTCCGAAGGCCCAGGATTGGAACAAGAAGGTCATCGAACTCGACCCGAAGAACAAGGAGGCGTACTACACGCTCGGAGTCATCCCGTGGACCGAGTTCATCGGGCCTGATCGTGAAGCTCGCCTGAACGAGAAGATGCGGCCTGAGGATCCCGCGCCTTTAAAAGATGCCAAGGAACGCGCTGCCCTGAAGGATAAGTATTGGGCTTCGCTGACTCAAGGTATCGAGAACGAAAAAAAGGCGCTCGCAGTCGATCCCGAATACGAGAACGCCATGGCGTATATGAACCTTCTGATCCGTTATCGCGCTGACCTGCAGGACACTAAGGAACAGGCGGCGGCTGATGTGAAGGAAGCGGACAGTTGGGTCGAGAAAGCCCTCGAAACCCAGAAGATCAAGGCGAAGCGTAAGGCCGAAAATCCCAACGCCGCGCCAGCGAAATAGATACCCCGATTGGGGCAGGCCCCCTGTGCCTGCCCCCCTCTCTCCTCCCTTGAATCGACTTCAGACTGCGCTTCAGAAATCCGGCGGCCGTACCATTCTCGGCGCCGCCTGCTACACCTACACGCCCGAGTTCCTCGAGATGGCCCATCACATGGGCTATACCGCCGCGTGGATCGAGATGGAGCACACCTTCCTCACCTTCGCTCAGGCGGCGGATCTTTGCCGCATGGCGTCCGCCTGGGGCATGCTGACCATGATCCGAATTCCCGATCTCGGACGCGAAACAATCCTCAAAGCGGCGGAGTGCGGCCCCGATATTCTCGACCTCCCCATGGCCAATACGCCCGAGATGCTGGAGGCCTTGGTCTCGAACGCCCGCTTTCCTCCGAAGGGAGTGCGCGGCTTCTTCGGCGTCTCCCGCGCGGTTGATTTCGGTATTCCCGAACCACCCGCGAAACGCCAGCAAAAGCTTAATGACGAGCTTTGCCTGATGATTCAGATCGAAACTGCCGAAGCCGTCGAGCGCGTCGAGGAACTTTGCCGCGTGCCCGGCATCGACGCCATCTTCATGGGCCCGGCCGACCTTTCCGCCAGCCTCGGAGTTCCCGGTCAGACCGGGCACGCCAAGGTCTACGCCGCCGCGGAACATTGCATCTCGGTCGCCCGAGCGCATGGAAAACAAGTAGCGGTCGCCTGCGCTCCGCCCGACTTCCCCTTCTGGGCCGCGCAGGGCGTCGATCTGCTCTACGCCGCCAATGACCTCACCGCGATGAAGACCGGAGCCCTTCAGGCCCTCGACGCTGCCCGCGTTGCCTGCGCTCACTCTTCCACCGCGTCTGCTCATAAATAAAAAGAATCGGCTGTTTGCTCAGCGCATCATCAACCCCCGCCAAGGCGAAAGCGTGATGGGGGCCCTGAGCGTCGTCGGTATCGCGCAATCTGTATCCGCGCTCGCCAGGTGATCCCTCACTTTCCGAAGTTTAGAGAAAGGAGATAAAGGCCATGATGAATGAACTGGTCGATACAGTCGCGCAAAAAACCGGGTTGAGCCCCGAACAGGCGAGAGGGGCGATAGATACCGTCCTGGGATTTATCAAAGAAAAGCTTCCGGCGTCCGTCAGTGAATGCCTGGAGCCCCTGCTGGCTGGGACCGAAGGCGCTCCGCAGGCCGAAGGCGAAAGCCTGGTGAGCAGGGCAACCGCGGCGGTGGGAAGTCTCTTCGGGAAAGGATAAGCGATGCGAGTGAAACTGTATCGATTGTTCGCCGCCTCCGTTCTCGCGGCGATGTTCGTGTGGGCCGGGAGCGCGCTTGCCTGGCAAGCCTCAGCCGCAAAGGACAAAGGGAGCGCGACCACGTCGAAAACCGCCTCCGCCGCGAGTCCTGCTGAGATCGCGGATGCCAAAGCCAAAGGCCTTGTCTGGGCAAATACCAGCACAAAGGTCTATCACAAGAGCAGCGACCGCTATTACGGCAACACCAAGCAAGGCAAGTTCATGACCGAGGACGAAGCTCAGAAAGCCGGATATCACCTGGCCGGGGAATCAAGCGCCAAGAAGAAGTCGGCCGATACCGCCGCCAAGAGCGATACCGCAGCGAAGAAGAAATAAGCAGGAGACGCCGCTTAGTCTCAGTCAGACGCTGCCAGCCGGGCTGTCCACGCCCGTACACGTACTCCGGTAACACCCGCACGCCCGGCAGTGTTCCCCGGCATTGAGCGGAAACGAAAACGTCTCCTGCGCCGCCCGCAGTTCACCGATGATCGCGCGCGCCCGCGTCGTCGCCTCGTCGTCGATCGCCACCCGCTCCACCCGGTCCGCTCTCAGGTAATGCAGCGATGCGCTCGCCGGTTTCTTCCCCAGTGCCTTCTCGAGCGCCACGGCATACAGAGCAAGTTGAGGAGCATGCTCCGAAGCCCGCACTGTCGTGTCCGTCTTGTAATCCACGATGTGAACGCCATCCGCGTCTTCAAACCACAGATCGATCGTTCCGCGCACCAGCACTCCGTCGATCTCCGAAATGAAATCCCACTCGCGCTCCCGTCGCGAAGCCGTCGCTGCGCGCCGCGCTAACTCGCTTCGCTCGAACACCGCCGCAAGATCCCGCGCCGCTTCCGCGTACTCTCCGGGTTTTCCCGCCAGAATCTCATGAACGAGCGTCCCCATCTCCGCCGCGGGAATCTCATCCGGATCCGCCTGAGACGCCGCGCCCCGTTTTCCCCCTCCGGACCACCCTACATACCGCTCGATGTAATACCGCCGCGGACACTGCGCGAACGCCGAAAGCGACGTCACATTTACCGCGGTATCGTACTGCTCATTCACGGCCGGGCGGGGAACAATCGCAACCGCCTCGGCCCCCGCATGTTTGTGCGGCGCGTCAGTCAACGGAGGAGGATCGGCCTCCGCCCCCCAAACCTGCACCGCAACTGAGGGAGTGTCCTTGACGAACGCCTCGTCCACTTTTCGCGCCCAGGCCGCCCGGTTCTTCACTCGCGAATAAGAAAGGATCAGCCGCTCTTCCGCCCGCGTCATCGCCACGTACAGCAGCCGGTTCTCTTCTTCCAGTTCACGCTGCCGAAATCGCTCTGCATTCTTTTGCGCCCAGCTATCCGCCAGCCCCTCGCCGTCAGGCCCTTTCCAGCGAATCCCCAGCCCATATTCCGGAGTGAACGCAACAGCCGCCATATTCTGCCGTGCTCCGCGATCCATCCCCGCAATGATCGTAATCGGGAACTCCAGCCCTTTCGCTGCATGCGCCGTCATCACCTGCACACGATTCCCCTGGTCCTTGTCCGACAATTCGGATTCCGCATCCACTGCCGATTCGATACTCTTCAGCTCGCGCAGAAACTCCTTTAGCGAACGCCGCGTCCCGCGCGTCCGCGCGAGATGCAGGTACGCCTCTACGTTGTCGCCGGACGTATCTCCCGGCTCCCACACATATCCGCAATCGGAAAGCATCCGCCCAATCAGAACATCCAGCGGAACCACGCCCGCATCCGCGCGCCATCGCCTCAGCGATGTCGCGAAGCTCCTGATCCTCCGCGCATCGGCCTCATCGAATTCCGCCAGCAGTTCGCCATCGAATGCCGCTGTGTTCACGCCGCCAACCACGGAGCCCCGCAGCAATCGCAATCGCAGCAGCGCCTCATCGCTCACTCCCGCCAGAGGCGAGCGCAGCGCCGTCGCCAGCGCGATTCCATCCCGCGGATTCTCCACCACGCGCAGCAGCGCCGAGATATCGCGGCCTTCGCGCGACGCCAGAAACGACTCGCGCCGCCCGCACACATACGGAATGCCCACACTCTGAAACTCCGCGAGAACAGGCTTCATCGCCTCCCCGGTCCGGCATAGCACCGCAAAATCGCGGAACTCGTTCCCCAGACTCAGAATCCGATGGGCAATCCACCGGGCCTCTCTCTCGCGGGCTTCGTCGTCGTCTTCGCCCGATGCGCGGATCACCTCGACGAACGGCCCCTCCGCCCGCACGAACTCCCGTCCCGCCACGAGCGCGCGCGGTTCGATCCCCTCGCTTCCGTTCAGCGCCGCTTCCACCGCCCGCAGAATCGCTTCCCGGCTTCGGAAATTGCGCAACAACTCGGCCGCGTGCTTCCCGGCCTCCGCAACCTCCGCCCGATATCGGTGAAAAATCTCCGGCCGCGCATGGCGGAACCCGTAGATCGATTGGTTCACATCGCCTACCGCGAAGAACACGTCTTCAGCGCGAATGAGCCGCACCAGTTCCGCCTGCCGCTCGTTCACGTCCTGATACTCGTCGAGCATGATCTGCCGGAACATGCCTCTGACGCGATCCCGCGTTTCGGGTTTCCTTAGCATCTCGATCGTCCGCTCTTCGAGATTCGTGAAATCGAGCGCGGCGATCCCTGCCTTCCGCTCTTTGTAAATTTCGTCGAATCTTGTGAGCGCGTCGAATATCAGACCGCGCAGCGCTTCCATATTCCGGTCCGCTGTCTTCGCCCGCATCAAACTAAGCAACGGGTCAACGGCGCGCAGCGCATCTCGCGCATCCTGCGGTGCCCGTCCCAGGTTGATCGGCTTTACCGGTATTCGGGCCGCATCCCCTTCGACCGCGAGATTCTTCGCCAGTTCGTACAACTCTGTTCGCTGCGTCCGTTGAAGCGCCGTCAGCTTCTGCGGCCACGTATCGAGCGCCGATGTCAGTTCCGCCGCCACCGCCAGCGGCGAAAGATCGCCCACCGGATTCGGCATCGCCCGCACCTCCGCGATACTCCGGCCCGCCGACCGAATTGCTTCGTACGCCTCCGTCAGATCCCTCGCCAGATTAAACGGTGTTTGCAGCGCCTCGATCAGCGCCAGCGTCTCTTCCCGGCGCGTCGCCACCATTTCATCCAGCGCTTCGCGCATGCACTCAAACTGCAGATCCTCGGCTTCGCGCGCATCCAGCACGCGGAACTGCGGATCGATTCCAGCCTCGATCGCGTTCTCCCGCAAAAGCCGCGCGCAGAATCCGTGAATCGTCGACACCCACGCCGAATCCAGGTCCCGCAAACGCAAATCGTTATGCTGGAACTTCTCCGCCAGCTTCTCCTTCATGTTTGCGGCGGCCTTCTCGGTAAATGTGATTGCCAGAATCTCCGAGAGCCGGAATCCCAGGTCCTCAACCAGCCGGCAATAGCGTTCCACCAGAACCGTTGTCTTGCCGGACCCCGGCCCCGCAACGACGCACGCGTCCTTCTTCCGGTATTCGATGGCGTTGATCTGTTGCGCCGTGAAATCAGGCACCCGCCGCGCCTCCGATCGTCACCAGCTTCTCCTTCTCCGCCCCTTCATACCGGCACGCATCCTGGAAGTCGCACCAAACGCACTCCTCGCTGATCGCCGGCCTGGCGTGTACCGCCCCGCCGAAAAAGTCCCGGATCCGCTCCACCGTCCTGTCTCGTGCGTCCTCCATCCACCGCGCGGGAATTTCATGCAACCCCAGATCGGCTCCGGGAACCGCGCCCCACCCGAACCGCTGGTCGTCCCGCACCGCGACATACATCATCGCAACCGTCTCCAGATTCAGCCGCTCGCGCGCTGCCAGCGCATAGAGCGGTCCCTGCAGAGCCGTCGGGCTCTCCAGTTTCTTCCGAACGTTCAGCGGCTTCGACGATTTGTAATCCACAATCACGCACTGACGGTCGTTCAGCCGGTCGATCCGGTCCACGCGCCCCGTCACCGTAATGCCGCCCGGAAAATCGAGCGTCAGTTCCACTTCCGCCTGCGACGACTCCGCCGTCCACTTCTCGCTCGCGCTCACCTTTTTCGCGATCTCGCGCGTCTGAATCCGGTCCGCCTCCAGACGGAACCCGTCCGGCAGCCGCAGTTCGCGCCGGACCTTCTCGAATGCCTCCTCGAACAGCGCGACGAAATCTCCCTTCCGGTTCGCCTCGAGCCACGCCTCCAGCGCCTGATGCAGAATCGTTCCGTTCGTCCTCGGTCCCAGCCGCTGTTGCGGAGTTTCCGGCGCGCCTGCCAGCTTCAGCGTTCTTCCCGCGAAAAACTTGAACCGGCACTGCGTCAGTTCTTCCAGCGCTGTCAGGCTGATCGTCCGATGCTGCGCCGCCATCGCCTCATGCAGCGAGGGTGCATATACGCGTCCCGCCGCGCCGGCATCGTGAGGCGCTGCAAGAGGCGCGGCCATGCACGGCGCCGCCGTCACCCATTCGTTCTCCGTTTGCTTCGCGTATCGAGATGAGTGAACGCTCTTCCCCGACGCGTCGTGCGACGGACACGACAGAGTCAGCGCGTCTCTCGCGCGCGTTCGCAGCGCCTCAACCAGGAACTCCTCTTCTGCGTCCGCATCCGAAGCGCGCCTCAGCGCGAATCCCGCTTTACTGAGCGCATCCAGGTCCCGGTCCGACAGCAGCGCATTCCGCGCGTGTCTCTTCGGATAATCGTGGTCCGTGAAACCGCAAACGAACAGCGCCGCGACATCCCACTGCCGCGCTTCGAGCGAGCTCATCACGTGAACTACGTCGCGCCGGTCGTCGCGCACGCGCAGCCATGTCGCCGCAATCGTCTCCCGCGCCGCGTTCCAGAACTTCTCGAGCGAAACAGGCGTATCGTTGCCCGGCAACGCCGCCGCTTCTTCCACCGCATTCACTACCGCCGTGATCGCCGCAGCATAACTGCGCTGCGTCGCCAACGACTGCGTATCGCCCGCGGCTTCCACGAATCCCGGCCGATAGATCCGTTCCGCGAACTCCGCGATTCGTCGCGCCCACTCCTCCGGAAGCTGCGATTCATTCACCCACGGCGCGATCGCCAGGCAATCCGCTACGCGCTCCTTAAGCGTCTCGTCTTCGCCGCATAAGGCCAGAATCTCATCCGCCCCATGCCCCGGCATCGCCTCGCGCAGCGCGAAATCCAGACGGTCCAGCGATGCGCTTGCTCCCCAACGCGCATGCCCCCGCAGCGCCTCAATCGCCGCCCCGAACTCCCATCCCCCGATCGCGCACTCGATCAACCCGCCGACAAAGATCGCCGCCGGATGCTCCCGCAGCGGACCGCCGAAATAAAACCGCGCCGGAATTCCGAAGCGCTCGAAAACTCCCCTCAGCAGCGGCGCATACGAACCCACATCGCGCACCGCGACGCCCATTTCCCGAAACGCCGTCCCACGCGCACGCAGCTCGATAATCCTCCGCGCGATCTCGTCCGCTTCGCGCTCAACCGAAGTCGCCTTCACCAACTCCGTTTGCGGCCGCCGCGCGCGCCCGCTCAGCTCCGTCTGCCGCGCCCCCAACCGCATCGCCATCCTGCGGATCTCGTCGCCCCCGCGCGTGTCGGTGGTAGTCACAGTGGTGTCGCACGACTTCGCCAGCGCCGCGATCAGTTCCGTCTCGAGCGGACTGAATGCCGCGAACCCATCCATCCAGATCCGCAGCCCCGACGCATTTCTCGCCGCCGCCCGCACCGCCTCGGGCCATGTCACGAACCCGCCCGCCGTCACTGCCTCTGACGCCGCATTCCACACTGCGGCGAACGCCTTGGCCGAAGGACTCAATCGCCGCGTCCCCGCAAGCTGCGCCGCCGGCACGCCAGCGTTCTCGCACAACCCGATCGTCTCGAGTACCGTGGCGATCATTCCCTCCGCGCCGCACAATTCCGCGAACTCCCGCGGTCTCACTGTCGCCAGCGCATCGCGCACAAACACGCGCAACGCGCCATCGGGAACCACCTTCAGTTCCGGAGCCATCTCCTGGACGAAGCGCCGCAGGGAAATCACCGCCGAAGGAGGGAATACCACGCCATCCCGCGCTAGCTCATGCTGCAGATGGCGCACCAGCGTCGACGTGGGAACTACAATCCGCGCCGTGCCCCGCCCCTGCCGCAAGGCGTCTTTGAATTCACGCAAAACGAGAGCCGTTTTCCCCGCGCCCGGCGCGCCCCGAACTAGCCGCATCGGGGCACGCTGAAAGGCGAAGAAAAGGAGAAAAGCGGCATGAATCTAAATTTATCACCTGCGCGAATCGCTGATTATCGCTGGTCGTCGCCGATTTACGCTGACGCAGCCGAAGTCGATGTCGGCGCCGCCGTCCCGCAGGGCAACAGCGAGTACCCAACGCCGTCGTCTCCAGTTCCGAGAGCCGCGATCGCTGCATTCACCTTCGAAACATCAACCGAATTCGCGTTTACAGGCCAGATCACGTCAGCCGCGCTCAAGACAGCCATATTGGCGATGAGATCCTTTTCCGAAGCCGCGCCGTCAATTTCACCAAGCCGCCGTGGTCCTTCCATCAGCCCCGAAACAATAGCCCGCGCGGTCCGGTTGTCGAACTTCAGATCTCCCGCCGCTGTCGTCACCGAGTACTTCACGGGCTCAACTCGGCCTGCGAGCAGAAACGCGCTGGCCATCAGTCGCATTCTCCGCTCGACACCGCCGATTCGCCGCCCGTCCCGGACAAACACGTCCTGGCGAAACGACTGATTGACAAAAAAGTCCCGCGCAAATTCCCTCGCGTCCCGGTCGGCAATCGCCGCCAGCGCCTCGCGTGCGCTGCGGCCGAGCACGAACGAGTCGTAATTGTCGACCAGCCTGGCCGATCCGACCGGCTCGAGCCCGATCTCCCTCATCTCCGTGCGCACGTCGGCGACGGAAAGCGGCTGCCAACTCCCGTTCATCAACTCATGCGCGAGATAGGACAGCGGAAAGCGCCCGGGTTCCTTCAGGAAAGCCGATGCCATCGGGCTGACCGCAACGGCGCGCGCCTTCAGGTCGGCGAGCGGACGAATCAGAGCGAGCGCGTCGCGCACACGGTCATAGCTGTTTCCAGTCAGACTCATGCCCAAAGTGCGAACGAGCCGCTGGAACGGCAGGTCGGCAGCGCGGCCCGGCAACGCGTTGTAGCTGACATATACCAGCCCGCCCGGCTTCAGACGCCGGTCCACGAATTTCCGCCAGGAGCGCCTCACTCCCTCGTCGACCCACGAATATACGCCGTGCGAGACGATGTAATCGAACCGGGGAAACTCCCGTTCAACCGCTTCCTCGAACGTCGCCCTGTGGACCGCTGCGTTCTGAACGGAACACGTCGCCGCCAAACTGCGCGCGGACTCTACATGTTCCGTCATAGCGTCCACGCCATGGAAGCGCCCGTTGGGATGCGTGGCGGCAAGCAGGACCATCGTCGCGCCGAGACCGCAGCCCAAGTCGCACCACGTGAACGCATCCCTGCTGTCAGGCGGCGCAAATCCTGCGACGATCGCCACATGATCCAGCCAGGCCGGTGCAAGTTCTCTTGTGAACGTCCGCTTGTAGACCGTGTCAGTAACGTAGCCTGCTAAGTCCGGCGGCTTCATGCGGAAAGATTAGTGGCCTGCTTCGATCATCCCGAGACCACTTGCTTGCGCGCGCGGCTCAGAGCATCCGAGCCACGACCGCGAGGGAGTGGTGACGAAATCGGCGGGACAGACCAATATGAAGTCGCCGGAGCAGACCGGCGTCGGTCCTCGATCGACGCCGGCGGTGAGGAAAGCGGCCAAGTGCCGAGGCTGCTACTTATGCTCGAAAATTGGGATGCCGGCGGCCGAAATTTCGTCCGCTTCTTTTTCGTCTAGCTGGATGGACTCGGGTTCCGCCGTCTGCGTCAGATCGTCGGGTTTCGGTTCAGGCTTCAATGGATCGTTCATATTCAGACCTTTCTCTGCAATTTAAGACCGCGGGCTCTGGAGGGACGTCGGTTCTCGCGAGCGCCGCTAACCGTTGCCGCCACTTAATTTGAGGAAACTGTTGACGCTGCCGGCCGAGATCTCGTCCGCTTCTTTTTCGTCCAGTTGAATGGACTCGGCTTCCGTCGTCTGTGTCAGATCGTCGGGCTTTGGTTCAGGCTTCAATGGATCGTTCATGTTCAGACCTTTTTCGATAAGTTTCAGCGGCCGAAAGCCGCTAGGCATTCAGTGTTCCCTCGAAACAAGAAGTTTCCACATTAAACCAGAACCGCCAGCCGAGCATCATCGGCGAGTATTAAAGCACACTTCCGCTGAAGGGAGCAATCTCTTCAAGCGGCAACCGATGCAGCGTGGGCGCCGGGAACGACGCGGCGACGATCTGCTCGAAGTCCCGGTTGCGAGACTCGACGACGCCATCAACATACGCCTGCGCCATCCTGCGCCGGTTGCCGCGTCCGTATCAGCACCTGAGCGTCTCCGGGCGATATATTAAGTCGGTATCGATCGCGCCGCGCGTACCCTTCGCCGGTATCTGCGGCCAACAAGAACAGAGGATAAGGAGGATCAGAATGATCAAACGAATGGGATTGATTGCGCTTTCGTGCGCATTGTGCGGGCTGTCGGCATTCGGAGACGACAACGGCTGCGGGGCTTTGCCGAGCCAGTCGCAGTTAAAAGCGGCCCTGGCGGCGGCGACCACCGCGGAAGGCAGCGGCCTGAACGAGAACATGTGGGGAACGATCGTCGACCGCGACGGGATTGTCTGCGCGGTGGCATTTACGGGGACGAACCGTGGCTCGCAATGGCCGGGAAGCCGCGTGATCTCGGCCCAGAAAGCCAACACGGCGAACTCCTTCAGCCTGGACCCGAGCGCCGTGTCGGGTGGAAACGGGTTTGTCCTGGCGCTTTCGACCGCCAACCTCTATTCGGCGGTGCAGCCCGGAGGAAGCCTCTTCGGATTGCAGGAGAGCAACCCGGTAGACACGGGTGTCGCCTATCAGGGGCCGTCCTCACGCTTCGGCCAGTCCAACGATCCGATGGTGGGCTCGAAGATCGGAGGCGTGAATGTTTTCGGCGGCGGCCTGGCGCTATATAACGACAGCCACCAGATTGTCGGCGCGATCGGCGTCAGCGGTGATACGTCCTGCGCGGACCACAATATCGCCTGGCGCACGAGGAACAACCTTGCGCTCGACCATATGGGCTCGCCAGCCGTGGTGATTCCGGGACCGGCCAGTCTGTTTAACAATGACGCGGCCCACCCGGACAACATCATTTACGACATCGCAGCGAATCCCGCCGGCGGGACGGGAATCAGCCCAAGCGGATTCGGCCATCCGAGTTGCTTCAACCAGACGACGGATCCGAAAAGCCTGCCGCCCGTAAGGAAATAAGCGCATATTGGGGCGGGTGAAAGCCCGCCCCGAACCTAAGGAAGCCACATAGGCGCGCCCGCCGTCTACTCAACGCAATGAGGAGTCTTCCCAAAGGGCAACTCCTGACTTTCGCGGCCGTGAGTACTCTTGCCGCGCAACTGCCCTATCAGCAGTTATTCGAGCGGGCAAGCGCGGATCTGTCAGCCAACCTGAAGCGCCTCCCGGAATACACGTGTATCGAAACGCAGGACCGAACGCATTCCCAACTCCCTCACCCCACATCCGGTTGTAATCCCTCTGCTGAAGCTGCGGCCCGATCCGCTAAGTCGCGGCTTCCGGTCTGGCGCGATCGGGTACGCGTCGAAGTCGCCGAAGGATCGGCCTCCGAGATGTTCTCCTGGGTTGGCGAACGAGCATTCCATGCTGTGGACGTCCACCAATTGATGGAACTGGGAACAACGGGAACTGGCGACTTCAGCGCGTTTCTGAAGACCATCTTCAGCGGAGGCGCCGACCATTTTCAATACAAGGGAGAGCAGAAGACGGCTGCCGGACACTGGTCAATCTTCGACTACTCGGTTCCTCTGAGCAAGAGTAGCTATGTCTATAGCGATGGCGCAGCGGTTGAAAAGACGATCGGCTACCATGGCTCGCTTTTTATCGATTCTGACGCTGCCCAACTACAGCGGCTCACCGTAACCGCGGAGGGATTCGTCGGCCACGCCTGCAGAATCGAGCACGAGATCGACTACGGAACCGTCAAGGTTGGTGACACAGACATCCGTCTCCCGAAAGAGTCGACCATGGCTGTTCTGTACGACGACGGGGAAGAGGCGGTGAACCGAACCCAGTACTCCGGATGCCGCCGCTACGAGGTTCAATCCAGTCTGAGCTTCGGAGACTCGGACGCCCTTGCAACCAGTAACAGCAAATCCCCGGCGGCCTCAGTGCCGGAGATTCCAGGCGATACAACGCTCGACGTGGCGCTCCACTCTCCCATCGATTCCTTGACCGCAGCAGCCGGCGATCCGGTCACAGCCGTTGTAAAGCGCGATGCAGCCACGCTATTGGGCAATGTCGTGGCGCATAAAGGGGACCTCCTTCATGGCCGCCTGCTTCGTGTCGCGGAAATGATTGGTTTGGCAACCTGGATCGTCGCCATCCGGTTCGACGAAATAGAACACGCCGGAATACGGCAACCGATCAGGCTGCGCCCGCTCGACGACGGCGAGCGCCTTCTCATCCCGAAGATTGCGTTAAGACGGATACAAGGGGACTACAGACCCGCGATCCCGCCCCGCCCGCCAAATTCGGGAGTGTTCGCTTTTGAAGGCAATAACCGTTTATTACTGGATAGCTCCTTTCAGTCGCGCTGGATTACTCAATAGCCCTGCCCGCGCAACCTGACGCGCCGTCGAATACCCTATTCTGAATAAGGATTCGACCGATGGAAGTGCATTTCAAGCCCGAGGTCCTGGCAAAGCTGAACCAACTCACGCGGGAAACAGGAAGGCCGAGCGATGACCTCCTGGCTGACGCAGTGATCGGACTCTTTGATGAACTTACCCACGCGCGCCAAACGCTCGAACACCGCTACGATGACCTGGAAACCGGCCGCGTTCATCCGATCGACGGGGAAGAAGCCTATCGGCGGTTGATGGCGAAAACAGAGGAAGAGCGCCGAAAGCGGCCTGTCTGAGAGGATACGCGCTTCACCCGGAGGCGTATAGTGACATCGACGAAATCCGATCGTATATAGCCGACGATAACCCGGACGCTGCCGACCCGGGTGGTAACTGAGATTTTCGACGCAATTCGCCTCTCAGCGCAGTTCCCGCATCAGGGGCGCCGACGACCCGACCTGACGTCACGGCCTCTTCGGTTCAGGGTTGTAGGCCAATACCTGATCGCCTACGCGCCGGATCCAAAGCCTCTCTGGGTTGTGGCCGTCTTGCACGGCTGGCGCAGTCCGCGCGTCATGGCAGCCATTCTTCGGGCCGTGAGCAATAGATGCCGCCCATCCGTTTGCGAATAGCCTCGTCGTCTTGTCAAAAATATGCGCGGCTTTGTTCGCGCCAAATCAATCACTTAACTCTCGGCGGCGGCCGGCTCCGCCAACCCGCCCGATAGACTGCTCCCGGGAGCAGCCTTCACCCGCCCCCGAGAAAGGGAATCCAAAGCCATGACCAGCGAACCGTCCATCCCGGAGTCGTCCGTCAACGACGAAATCACCACCCAAACCGAAGGCTCCACAGCCACCGGTCCTCGCACCGAAGCCGGCAAATCCCGTTCCTCCCAAAACGCCCTGAAAACCGGCCTCTTCTCCGCCCACGACTTCATCCGCCCCGGCGAAGAAGACGAATACCAAACCACCTATCTCGCCCTAATGCACGAACTCGGCCCGCACGGCATCCTCGAACAGGTCTTCGCCGACGAAATCATGTCCGCGAACTGGCGCCTCCGCCGCTGCGGCATCATCGAAGCCAGCCTCGCGCTCAAACTGGAAACGCCCGAAGCCACCGCCTCCCAAAGCGAAACGACCGACAAAGCCCAGCGATCCGTCGACCGCGCCCGCGCCCATTCCCACTCCATCCTCCGCCGCTCCATCGCCGAACTGCGCAAACTTCAGACCGAACGAGCCATCCGCGCCAACATCGACAGCCTCAGCGACCTCACCGGCCTGGTCGATTCCCAAAAACTCCTTCAGGCCATCAACGCCGACCCATACGATGACGATCAACCGGACGACAAAGCCGCCGCGCCCGCGCCAAAACGCAGCAAACCCATCACTCTCGCCGACCTCGAAGCGCTGATGACGCAGGCTGATAAGGAACTCTGCGAGCAGGTCCGACGGGACGGAGCAAGTTCGTTTTGTAAACCGTCCGTAGCGCCCAGGCCGCAAGCCGCGAAAACGCCTCGCAACGCGCCGTGCCCCTGCGGTTCGGGCAGGAAATTCAAAAAGTGCTGCGGAAATCCCGCCGCGGTGCCCCAAAAACTCGCCGCTTAAGTTCTCGAAAGCGAATTTTCAAGGTCGAATCTGAATCGCCCGACAAACGGGACGCCGTAACTACGCCTGGCGAATCGTAATACGCCGGGAACCAACTGTGTTGACATCAATATAGTGAAATCACTATATTGATTACTGCGGATGACCGGGCTGAAGCCGGTGATCTGGATCGGTTCGAGCCTCAAGGACTTGTGGACATTTCCCGAGCCGGTTCAGGATCATATGGGTTATGCCCTGTATGTTGCGCAGCGCGGTGGCAAACATCGTGACGCCAAGCCTCTAAACGGGTTCGGAGGCGCGGGTGTCGTGGAGGTAGTTACGGATTTCCGCGGAGACACGTTTCGCGCAGTGTACGTAGCGCGATACGCAGACGCGATCTACGTTTTGCACGCCTTCCAGAAGAAATCGAAAGCAGGTCGGGAGACGCCGCGACGCGATTTGGAGCTGATCCAACGGCGCCTGCGCGAGGCTGAAAGCATTGCAGCGAGTAGATCCCATGAGTAAAAAGAAAATCTATGTTGAGAGCCGAAACGTCTTCCGCGACCTCGGGCTGCCGAACGCCGAGGAGCACCTCGTCAAAGCGCAACTCGTCTACAAAATCGACGCCATCATCAAGGATCGCGGCCTAAAACAGATCGAGGCTGGGAAATTGTTCGGCATACCGCAGCCGGACGTTTCGAGGATGCTGCGCGGCGAATTTCGTCAGTTTTCGGTGGAACGGCTCATGCGTTTTCTGGTCGCTCTGAATCAGGATGTCAGGATTGTGATCCGGCCGCACCGGGGTCACGCCGACGGCGCCGCAGTGCACGTCTCCTGACTACTTCCCCGCCTCATTCAAAATCCGGTAAATCTGCGCCCCGTACTTCTCCACTGAATTAATCCCGATCCCTGGAATCGCCAGCAACTCCGCCGCCGTCTTCGGCCGCCGTTTCGCAATCGCCTCCAGCACCTTATCCGTCATGATCCGAAACGCCGGAACACCCAATCGCTTCGCCGTCGCCAGACGCCAGGCCCGCAGCAACTCCTCGGCCTTCAACTCCAGCGGCGCAGCGTTAACCGTCGGCGCAGCCGCAACCTTCCCCTTAACCTGCCCCGCCGGACGCGAAAGCGGAATCCGCTCCCGCTTCTTCTTCGCCCCCTTCTTCCGCGCCCCGCTCTTACGCGACGGCCTCTCCACCACCGTCCCCATCCGCCGCACGGTAAACTCCAACGGCGCCTCCCGGCCAACGAAATTCGCCTCCCGCGCCAGCCACGCCTTCCGGTACGGAATACTCTTCCCGTCCTTCTCGAACGTCTCCTCCGTCAGCCGCACCAGCCCCGCCCGCGCCAGCGACCCCACTAGTTCCTCGAAATCATCACGGCTCGCCTCGCCCTTCGCGCACAACTGCGCATGGAGCTTGCCCACCGACCGCGGCGCCTCCTCCAGCTCATCCAGAATGTCGAACGCCATCCGAATCTCCGCCTCGGTCGGCTGCCGGTACCGCTGCGCGATGCAAGCCGCCGGAGCGCAGAAATCACAAATCCCGCAATTCTTCCGCCCGTCCGCGACATCGCCGAAATGCCGCACCAGACTCGCCATCCGGCATTCATTACTCTGCGCATACCGGATCATCCGCTCGATCTGCGCCCGCTTCTGCTCCCCCTGCGCGATATACGAATCGCGCCACTCGCCCGACCCCGCCGTTACGTTATCGCCCGAATCCACCACCGCCCCGCCGTGCGTCCACAGCTTCTCGAGCGCCTTCTCGAACACCTCCTGAAGAATCCGGCTCCGCTTCCAAAGCGCCCCGCGCTCCATCGGAGCCGCGCTCAGCAGCCCGCAAATCCGGTCCAGCATCGCCACATCCGGATAATCCCGCCCGAAGAAAAAATCGTGCATATGCCGGTCCGCATACGAATGCATCAGGATCGCCCGGCTCGCCGCCCCATCGCGCCCCGCGCGCCCCACTTCCTGGTAATACGCCTCCAGACTCCCCGGCAAAGCCGTATGAATCACAGTCCGCACGTTCGGCTTGTCGATGCCCATCCCGAACGCGATCGTCGCCACCACCACCTCGGTCTTGCCCGAGAGGAAATCCTCCTGCACGCGCTTCCGCCGCTCCGCGTCCAGGCCGGCATGATACGCCGCCGCCGGAAAGCGCCCGGCCAGCATCGCCGCCACGCTCTCGGCCTGCTTGCGGCTCGGCGTATAGACGATCGCTGGGCGCCGCTCGCTCTCGAGCAAAAGACTCAAGGCCAGATCCGCCCGCTGCCCCGGCGAGATCTCCACCGCTTCGATCGCGATATTCTCCCGCCGGAATCCGTGAATGAAACTCGCCGGCTCATCCAGCCCGAGCTGAGTCCGGATATCGTGCTGCACCGTCACCGTCGCCGTCGCGGTCAGAGCGATCACCGGAGCCGGACGCAGCGTCGGAACATACTGCCCCAGCAACCGGTAATCCGGACGGAAATCATGCCCCCACTGCGAAATGCAGTGCGCCTCGTCGATCGCGACCAGCGAAGGCTTCCGCCGCGCCAGCATCTCCGGAAATCCCGGCACGCGCAAACGCTCCGGAGCGACAAACAGAAACTGCAACCGCCCGTTCAGATAATCGACGCAAACCTTCCGCGACGCCTCGCGAGTCCGCCCCGAATGAATGCAATCAACCGCGAATCCAAGGGCACGCAGCTTCGCGTACTGATCTTCCATCAAAGCGATCAAAGGACTGATCACCAAAGTCGTCCCCCCTCGCGCAATCCCCGGCAACTGATAGCAGAGCGATTTCCCCGCGCCGGTAGGCATCACCAAAAGAACGTCCCGACCTTCGATAACTGTCCGGCAAACTTCCTCCTGATTCGACCGGAAAGCCGCAAACCCGAACGCACGATGCAAAAGCGCCGGCAAAGTCTCGCCTTCGCGCCCAGTGACCAACCCACCACCCACCGAATCGTCCGCTACCGAATCGCTCGCTACCGAATCGCTCGTTAACGCACCGCGACTTACCGAGCCGCGACCGCGAGGGAGCGGTCCCTCCCCCCCAACCTTCCCCACAACCCCCCCAACCTTCCCCACAACCTCCCGAACATAATCCTCAATCCCCCGCAAAAACGGCTCCAGCCGAGCCTGACCCCGTTCGATCTTTTTTAAGAACGCCTCCCACTGCCCCGTCATCGCTGGACTCTTCACCTCGGGATGCACCACCTCAATAAGATGGATCCCCTTATCCGTCGCCGCCAGGTTCTTCCCCTGCCGCTCCACATACTCCCGCTTCAGCAACGTCTCGATAATCGCGGCGCGAGTCGCAGGCGTGCCCAGCCCGTTCTCCTTCATCGCATCCGAAAGCTCTTTCTCATCGAGCGTCTTGCCCGCCGTCTCCATCGCCGTCAGCAAGGTCGCCTCCGTGAATCGCTTAGGAGCCCGTGTCTTCTTCCGGACCGCCTCCGCATCGAGCACATCCTGCGCCTGACCCCGAGCCAGATTCGAGGGCAAAGACTGCGCCTCATCTTCCTGCGAGCGACGTCGTTCGGGACGAACATCCAGAATCTTCCAACCGACCTGCTGCACCGCCGTGCCCGACGAATGATACCGATCCGTCACCAGCCCATTCACGATCGCCGTGATCACCGTCGTAACCGACCAGATGTAATCCTCATGCCAGCAACTCAACAAACGCCGGCAGACCAGGTCATAAATCTTCCGCTCTTCGCCCGAAAGATCCGCACCCGCCCCAGAAACCGTCGTCGGAATAATCGCATGATGATCGCTGACCTTCGAATCGTCCACGAACCGCCGCCCCAAAGCCCGTTCCCCGGTCCCCGCCGCCAACATTTCCCGATATGGCCCCACAATCGCCCGAACAATCGCCGGCAAAGTCGCCGCAACGTCTTTCGAAAGATGCCGACTGTCCGTACGCGGATAACTAATCAGCTTGTGCCGCTCATAAAGCGCCTGCGCAAGGTCCAAAGTCTTCTGCGCGCTATATCCGAACAGCCGATTCGCATGCCGCTGCAGTTCCGTCAAATCGTAAAGAAGCGGAGGCCCCATCCGCTGCGTCTCCGCGGTCACCGATTCGACGGCGGCCCTCCCCGTCTTCGCGCGCTCCACAATCTGCGCCGCTTCCACGCCGCCCTCCGGCCCAGTAGCCGGAAGCCGCATCGATTTTTGCGGATCGTTCACGTCGCGGAACCACGTCCCCTGATACGACTCCGCCTCCGGCTGCCCCGAAGGCCGGAACGTCGCGACGACTTCGAGATAATCCTCCGGCACGAAAGCCCGGATCGCCAGTTCTCGCTCCACGAGCATCGCGAGCGTCGGAGTCTGCACCCGTCCCACTGACAAATCGCCGCCATACGCCAGCGCATACGCGCGCGAAAGATTCATCCCGACCAGCCAGTCCGCGCGGCTCCGCCCCTTCGCCGCATCCGCCAGCGGATCGTATTCTTCCGAAGGCTTCAGCGCATCGAAGCCCTTCCGAATCGCCTCAGGCGTAAGCGATGAAATCCACAACCGATTCGCTGGCTTCGAGCATCCCGCCGCTTCGTATATATAACGAAAGATCAATTCCCCTTCTCGCCCGGCATCCGTCGCGCACACGACGCGCGACACTTTCGGCGAAGAGAGAATCTTTCGGACCGTCTCGAACTGATCTTTCGTTTTGTCGTAGACCACGAGCGGCCACGACTCGGGAAGCATCGGCAGCAAATCCCGCCGCCACGCCTTCCACTCCGGCCGGATTTCGTGTGGTTGCGCCAGCGCCGCCAGGTGCCCGATGGCCCAGGTAACCACGTACCCGTTGCCGTGCAGATACCCTTCGCCCCTCGTAGTAGCCCCCAGAACGCGGGCGATATCGCGCGCAACCGATGGCTTCTCCGCCAGCACCGCTACAGTCGAATCCGCCAAGCAACCAGTTTAAGGAAACTGCAATCGAGCATTCACAGCATTGCAGCGGACCGCCGCTATTTTGGGCTTGTGGAACGCCTGCCCCAGACGCTGGAACGAGCCGCTCACCGCCTGTTACAAATGGATAAACTTGAGGCGCTCTATCACCATGTCCGCACTGGCCCCTCCCTTGCCAGCCAGTTGATGCGCGAACTCAATATCCGCATCGAGATCACACCGGAAGACACCAAAAAGATCCCGACCTCAGGTCCGGTCCTCGCGGTATCGAATCATCCCTTCGGTCTTCTCGATGGAGCGCTCCTCACGTCGTTCCTCACGGGCGTCCGCTCTGACGTTCGCGTTCTCACCAATCGCGTTCTCCGTGATCTGCCCGAACTCGGCGAGACCTCGATCTTTATCGATCCGTTCGAGCGCCCGGAAACGCGCATCGCCAACGGCCGTGCCCTCCGTCAGGCTCTCGAACACTTAAAGAATGGCGGCATGCTCCTCATCTTCCCGGCGGGCGAAGTCGCGCACTTCGATTTCAAAGCCGCCGCCATCCGCGATCCCGAATGGCGTTGCACCGCCGCGCGTCTCGCCCGCATCGCTCGCGCGAAAGTTCTCCCAATTCACGTTTCGGGCTCGAACGGGATCCCGTTTCAGATGCTCGGCATGGTCCATCCGCGTCTCCGCACCGCCGCGCTCCCGGCTGAATTGCTGAACAAGCGAAATAAAACGGTCGAAGTGCGCATCGGCGGGATTATCGATCAATCCGAACTGAAATCGATCCCGGACGACGCGGCAGCAATCCGTTATATGCGCCTGCGCACCGATCTTCTGGCGCGCAGATTCTCGCATCGCGTGGCCGCGCCAACGGTCGACGTCCCGATCTCCGATGCAGTTCCGACCGAAGAACTTCGGCGCGAAATTGAAACCCTGTCGGACGGCCTGCTCGAAAGCGCAGGTCCGATGGAGGTTTACATCGCTTCCGCCGATCGGATCCCCCGCGCGCTCCAGGAAATTGGTCGTCTTCGCGAAGTCACGTTCCGCACCGCGGGCGAAGGTACCGGTCACTCACGAGACCTTGACCGATTCGACCCGCATTATCTTCACCTGTTTATCTGGAATCGCGAAGCCGGAGAAATCGTCGGCGCTTATCGCATGGGCGATGTCCCGCGTCTCCTCCGTCAGTTCGGACGGAAAGGCCTTTACACCGAGTCGTTGTTTAAGTTCTCCCCCGGATATATCGAGCGGCTCGGACCAACCCTGGAACTCGGGCGCTCTTTTATTCGCCCCGAATATCAGCGTCAGTTTGCGCCTTTGTTGCTTCTTTGGAAAGGTATCGCCGCCTACGTCTGGTCACGGCCCGAATATGCGACTCTCATTGGAGCCGTCAGCGTAAGCAACCAATATTCGAAGGCTTCACGCGAATTGATCGGGTGTTTCTTCGAAAAGCGCCGCCCCGGCGGGACATATTGCCCTGTCAAGCCGCGCCGCCCTCTTCGTCAGCCGCTGCTTCACCGCTGGGAAATCGCCGCCCTCTGTTCTCTGTTGCCCGCTGTTGACGATCTTTCGGCCCCGATCGCCGATCTCGAGCCCGACGGCAAGGGTATCCCGATTCTGATTAAGCAATATGTAAAGCTCGGCGGCAATTTGCTCGCTTTCAGCGTCGATCCCCGCTTCGGCAACACTCTGGATGGGTTCGTTGTCCTCGATCTGCGCAGTTCTCCGCCGGAAATTCTGACCCGATACATGGGAAAAGAACGAACGGCGCGTTTTCGCGCCTGGCACGCGTCGCAAAATCCACGCGTAGCCTGAAAAGTCTGTTGACCTTTCAGTAAAATGGATCGTAAAATTCGGTTATTGCGCCAAACAGGAGCGCGCCGAAGAATGCGATTCCGCTATTCTTACCTCTATCGCCTGATTGACGACAACGAATTGCGCGGGCTGTCTCCGGCGATTCGCGTCGAGATACGTAAGGTCCACAAAGAGGCTTACTGGAAAAATATCGCTCTGCTGCGGCGGGATGCGGCTCATGTCCTGAAGCTGCGCCGCCACATGATGGCCGCCCGTAAAGACTGGGATTTCAGCGCATTGGTGAACGACTATGCCCGCGTTCAATATCTTCTGGCTACTCTGACTTTGGCCGGGCTGACCCACGCGACCCGTATTCCCTCTGGAATTACAGCTGTTCGCACGGCGTGCGACGAATTCGAGTCGCTGTTCAGCGACGCGTCACCCCGCGCCGTTGCCGCCCTTGTTTAACGGACTCGGCGAATTCCATTAGCTGCCGATTCATCTCTTCGGCTGACGCCCAGGCTTCTTCGTCGCTTTCAGTAACCGGAACTTCTTCGCCGGCGCGCCGCATCGCGTAAATCCAGTACGCGAGAATCACCAGCACCACGCCCTGGAGCAGCGTATTCCCCAGGGTGTAATAGCGCGTGGTAATTAAGAAGTAACTAATTGCATTCGCAGTTAGAAATCCGGTCATCGCCCAGGTATGTCTCCACAAGTTGGCCGCCACGGGTCCACCGAATTTCACAAAAAATCCAAGGGTTAACGCAAGAAACGCCGCGAGGCCCGCGTTCACAGCGCGATTCGCCAGCAGAATCAGATAAGGCGCGAGCCGCCATCCCTTGGCCGACCAGGCGACGGGAAACGTCGAAAGCGACAATGCCGCCGCCAGAAGGCAAAGGATAACCAATAGCCGCTGGCCGAAGCGCCCGATTCCCGGGAATGTGCCCGACCAGCGGCGAAATATCTCCAGTACGGCTAACAACTCCAGGCCCAAAACCGCAAGCCGGGTGAAAGTCCAGATCTTGGTGTAGGTGAGTGGCTTCGATACGAATGCGCTCAGCAAAAGCGATTCCGCCGTCAACGCGGCGAAACACGCAAGCAACCTAGGGTAGGTCTTGGCAAGACCTTCAGAAATCAGGCGGACGCAAAACAAAACCTGAAGCGCGAGCGACGTCCACCAGAGCGCGAGAATCACTTGCCCACCATGCTAGCAAGGAAGCGAAATCCCCTCTGCCATTCCCGCTAGAGCTGATTCAGGACGCCGTCGGAAGATTCGCCTGACCGGGTCCGCAGATCGGCGGGCACACCGGAGCCGGCGGATCCGCCTGCACGGCGACGGAGGAAGCGACAGAAAGGGCCAGGATGGCTAACAACAGGAGTTTTTTCATGCCACCGATTGTCTGCCATCCCGCCGCGCGCCGGAATACAGGCTCCAAGGTTTTCTGTTTTCAGAAAAATGGAGACGCTAAAATCGCGCTTTTAGTACGGAAGAATCCTACGAAAATCCCCTATTACTCAGCAAAAATCCGAAGGATTTCCGAAGTCCCAAGGTTCTTGTTCCGGATTCGGATCACCGCGCTACGATTTTCAGATCACGCAGAAAAAAACGCCCGGCTGACTGGCCGGGCGTTTCGAAGGGGGAGAGGTTGGGAGAGATCTTAGTCGCCGAAGCTTCCGACTTCCTCACGCGTTTCGACGTTCTTTTTCGGAGCGGCTGGCGCGATTCCGCCAAGGGAGGACACCGGCACAAATCCGGGCTCGAGCGGCTTTTCCTTCAGGATAACTTCGCGATAGAGCTTTGCCATCCGGGCGTCTTCACCCGCCTTCTTCGCAAGTTCCGCGTTGCGCTTCCGGATCTTCTCTTCGCGCGCGGTCTTGGCAATACCCTTGTCATCAAGGTCGTGCTGCAGGCCGTGGTTGACGTCGTCGATATTGAGAACCAGCGAGTGGTCGTTCGAGGGAAGGTTGACCTTCTTGCCGCCCGCGAAGATCTCATGCCGCCCGCGCTCTTCATACCATTTCGTCAACGTAGCGGTCATGTGCATCTTCTCGACGATATTGCGCCAGCCGACGCCGGTATTGTAAGCGCAGAAGCTGATTTCGCCTTCCTGCGTGGCGTAGGGGATAATGCACTGCTCGGTCCGGCGGAAGTCGTAGTTGAAGAGATCCTGGAACCACATGCCGGCGATGAACAGGAAGTTCCACCGGTCCTTGCGGCGCTTCTCAATATCCGCCATGGTCCGGTCGCCCGAAACCTTGCCGTAGCTCCGGCCGGTGGCGTTGAAGCATTTGTCGAACTTCTGCAGCATGTCCGTCAGCTTGAATTCGCTGGGAGCCTCGAAAGGCCGGTAGTTCCGCAGCAAGGCGAGCGAAACGCCAAGGACCGAAAGGAACTTGCCGCGCGCGGCGTCGTTGATGCTGGCGATATCCTTCGAAAGCTGCTCCGCGTCCAGGAACGCCGTGACCGGGCGGAATTCCTTGGTTTCCTTATCGATCATGACGGCCATGCCGGTTCCGCAGTTCGGATGGCAGCCACAACTCAACTGACCCCATTCCGCGGTTGGTCCGTGAATCAGATCGGCCCAATCGGAGAAGGTGCTCATGAAGGAAATCGGGAACCAGTCGCGCGTCGGTTCGCCCATCCCGACCTGGTCCTTTACGTCGTGAGCCAGATGCGACAGCGTATAGCGCTGGGCGGCGCGGCGTTCGTCGGTGATTTCTTCGTCGCGGCCCGTGAAAGAAACAGGCTGGAAGGAAAGGAAGGAAATCTTCTTCGGATTATCGAGCGCGAAGCGAACAACCGCGCCGACCTGCTCATTGTTGACGCCGTTGACGATCGTGATGACCGGAACAATTTCGACGCCGGCCGAGTGCAGGTTTTCAATTGCGCGCAGTTTCACGTCGAACAGGTTGCCGATCGCGCGGTGCGAATTGGCGGCGTTGCCGATTCCGTCAAACTGCAGATATGCGTAACGAAGACCCGCTTCGGCCGCCTTGCGGCTGAATTCCGGGCTCTTCGCGAACTCGATGCCATTGGTCGCCGCCTGCACGCTGTTGTAGCCGACCTTGCGGCTGTAACGAACCGCGTCGAGGAAGTAAGGAGAAAGCGTCGGCTCGCCGCCCGAGAACTGCACCGACATCTGCCGGCGCGGCTTGATCGAGATAGCATTATCCAGCATCGTCTGGATTTCTTCCCAGGTCAGCTCATGAACGAAGCCCACCTGGTTGGCATCCATGAAGCACGGGTCGCACATCATGTTGCAGCGGTTGGTCAAGTCGATCGTGAGAACCGAGCCGCGCCCGTGAGTCACCGTGCTGGACCCGTGATTGTGGAGACTTGCGTCGTTATGCGCGCGGATGTCGCGCCCGGGGAATACCTTTTCGATGTGCGCCAGGAACGCCGGATCGATGGCCATCACGTCTTCGAAGTGACCATGGATGGGGCAGTCCTTTACCATCATGATCTTGCCATCGCGCTCGACGATCTGCGCTTTGATTTCGCCGACCTTCTCGTTGCGCAGGATCTCGACCGGAACCTCACCGTCGACGATCTTGTTACGAATTTCCGGGACACACTTCGGACAAAGTGAATCGGTCGTGCGCGGCCAGCCGAGGGTCGGTTTTTGCTTTTCCCATGATTTCAGCAGCGGTTTGTCGGACCATTTCGGCGTAAACGACGGGTTGGGCTTGATCGAGTTAAACGTATTGAAAACGTGCCAAGCGGCTCCCGCGGCCATAGTCGCGGCCTTTTCGACATACTTAATGGGCTTCTGCATTCCTGCGCTATTCTCCTTATCCGATACCATCTAGGTTAGCTACCCTCTAAGGGCCGTTTCGACGGAAAACCATTGAACTGCGCCGGAGCGGGGTTCGACGGGGCTCTCCGGGATTTAATGGCGCAACGAATAACTAGCCGTATTGTCCGTAACTTAGCTGCGGAAATCGGGTTCCCGCTGGCAGGGTCGGTCACTGCTGCTTCGTTGTCTGACTTCGAAAGGTACCGACGCTGGGTAAACCGCGGCCTGGCGGGTGAGATGCGATACCTTTCCGGCCAGCGCGCCGACCTTCGCTCCCATCCGGCGACCTTGCTTCCGGAGGTCCGGTCAGTGATCTGCGTCGGGATGCCGTACGGTGGCCCGGAACCATATTCCACGGAGTTCTCGGATTCGGAGCGTGGTTGGATTGCCCGATACGCATGGGGCGACGACTATCACGAGACTCTCCGTCAAAAGCTCGAACGACTTGCCGCCAGGCTCCTCGAAATAGAGCATTTCACGTGGCGCGCCTGCGTGGACACTGCGCCCCTGCTCGAACGGTCCCTGGCGCGCGACGCCGGGCTGGGATGGATCGGCAAAAACACCTGCCTGATCAATCAGGAGCGAGGTTCCTGGTTTCTTCTCGGCGAACTACTGACGAGTCTGGACATCGAACCGGGCGCGTCGCCGCCAGACCGGTGCGGGACCTGCACGCGCTGCATCAAGGCCTGCCCAACCAATGCAATAGTGCCCTCACCCGACGGTCGCTTCGAACTCGATTCCCGGCTTTGCATCTCGTACTTCACGATCGAATTGCGAGGGACGATCCCTGCCGAGCAGCGGGATCTAATCGGAAGCAACGTCTTCGGGTGCGACATCTGCCAGGATGTGTGCCCCTGGAACCGGAGGCGGGAGAAGGCCGGCGAGACGCATGAAGCCGGCGTTCCGCTCGAAAAGATGGCCGCATTATCGGAGTCGGAATTTCGAGCTATTTTCCGTGGCACGGCTGTGAGCAGGGCAAAATACTCGGGCTTTCTGCGGAATGTCGCGCTGGCGATGGGCAATTCGGGGCTCTCGAAATTCGCCGACCCGCTGGAGAAGCTTGCGGCGTCTTCCGACCTCCAGGTTGCGGAACATGCCCGCTGGGCATTGGAACGCCTGCGCGGTCAGAGCGACCGCATGTGAAATCCGCCGTCGGCGTGGATCACCTGGCCCGCGCAATAATCGAGGTGGCCATCGGCGATTGCCCGCACGACTTGGGCGACGTCGCGCCCTTCGCCCATGCGTCGCTGCGGCAGGAGCCCTCCGGCGATTTTCTCGTCATAAACGCTCTCTACTTTCGCGATCATGTCGGTGCGGATGATGCCGGGCTGAATCTCGAAGACCCCAATGCCGTTCGGCGCGAGCCGCTGCGCGTAGATCAGACGTGTCATGCTGACTCCGGCCTTCGACACGCAGTATTCCGCGCGATTGACCGAGGCAGTGAAAGCCGAAATCGACGACACGAACACGATCCGTCCGCGTCCGTTTTCGAGCATCCATCGAGCGGCGAGTTGGGTGAGAAAATGGGGTCCTTTAAGATTGGTCGCGATCAGTTCGTCGAAGCTTTGCTCGGTGGAGTCGATCACGTCGAGCCGTTCACGGGGCGCGATGCCCGCGTTATTCACCAAAAGGTCGAGCCCGTCGGGAAAGATCGCGCGGGCGAAATCGATGAGGTCGCGCCGGTCCTCGGCTTTTGAAACATCGGAACGGCGAATCTCGCAGCCCGTTTCGGAGCGGAGCGATTCCGCCTTTTCCCGATTGCCGGCGTAGGTCGCGAGAACCTTGTGGGTGCGGGCGAGCTCGATGGCGATGGCGCGACCAATTCCGCGGCTCGCGCCGGTGATGACAGCTGTCGGCATCAATTAGTGGCCAAGTTCGATATCGAGGGCTCGCGCCACGTCCTCGTAGAGGATAGTCTCGACGAATTTCTGGCCCCCAACGATGATCGTCGGCGTGCGCTCGATTCCCCGCGCGACGCCGCCCTGGTAATCCTGATCGACCAGCGCTCCCAGGCGCTTGTCGCTGAGAGCAGCAACAATTCCGTTGGCGTCAAGCTTATTGCGCTCCGCGAACTCGCGGAGCCACGGAGTCAGGGAGGCGGGCGTGATGTGATCCTGTTCGGACAGCAGTTCGCGGCGGAATACGAGCGCCAGGTCGGGATCCTGCTCATAGATCCAGCGCGCGGCAATCGCCGCCGACCGCGCCCAATCGTGTTTGCCCAGAGGGAAGTCGCGATGCACGAAGGCGACGCGCTTTCCATATTTCGGCAGCAGCTTCTGATCGAGCAGGGCGCGCAGTTTCTGGCAATCGGAGCACTGAAGATCGTCATAGATGACGACCTTCACGGGACTAGCGGGATTTCCTTCCACAACATCGCGGCGAATAGCCGCTAAATTGACGCAGGCGACAGCAGTCAGTATCCCGATCACGATACCGCGTTTGCTCATAGCTGAATCGACGACTGAAGCCGGAAGGTCAGCCGGGTTTCCGAGGGGATTTTGACGGTTTGCCCTTTGGTGAGCACTTCGGCTCCTGTTCCGACCGCAGCGCCCGAGGCCGCGCCAATCGCCGCGCCTTTGCCGCCACCGGCGAGGGCGCCAACAATCGCGCCGAGCGCTGTACCGCCGCCGATCACACCGGCGGAACGCGCGCCGCGCGAACTGCTCTCGGTTCGAACATCCGTGCTGGTGACCGGAACGGACTGGCCGTTAACGTTGATTGAGACAAGCGCCAGGGTCAGCGCCGCTCGCCCCTGAATTTTTCCGGACTTCTCATCCGCCACAAGCTTCGTCATCACATCGGCGCCGCGCGGAACGACCTGCTGGCCGTTTATGAAGAGAGGCTCATCAAGACTCGCGCGGTAGGTCTGCCCCAAGCGGGCGGTATCGGAATTGACCGAATCGATCATCCGGACGGTGATCGCCGTGTCCGTGGGGATGGTTACACCCAAACCGCCAGGCGGTGGCGGCTGAGGCGCGGGCGGCGCCTGTGCATACCCAACGCCGCGATCACCGTGATAGGACTCCGCGGGCGGGGCAGGGGCAGGCGGCGCTGAAGCATAGCCGTTATCCATGAAAGAGACCGACTGCACCTGTCCGACATCGAACGTCTGAATCGAACCGTTTACATCGACTCGGATCTGCCTTGCGGTTCCTCCCAGATACGTGCCCTGCACAATCTGGCCGTTGCGCAGGGTGACAGTGTCGGCGCTGCACACGGCGGCGAAAACCGCAAAAACCGTTACGATTCGATGCATAAGTCCTCTCTCCGATTCTAACGTTTGGAACGAAAAGAGCGGACGTTGGGTTGCAGAAAATCCGGATTAGGGAAAATCCGAGTGCCGATCAGGCGCTCGTATGGGTAAGGCTTGGCGCGAGTTCGCGAACGGCCTCTTTTCCCTTCGCGAAGGCGTCGGCGTATGCGTCGCGGCGCTCTTTGCGGGTGAGGCCGGAGCCGGTCCGGTTAATCTTATCGAGGCTCAATCCAACGACATATGTACCGGCGAAGGCAACGGCGGCTTTCGGAATCAGTCCGCCGCCGAGCGGAATCTTTCCGACGAGTTCGCGCGCGATAGCCCGCCAACCGAAGGCGCCTCCGATGATTCCCGCAAGCTCGATCTTCTGTTCCTTGTAGCCGACTGGGCGCCCATAGACCGCGGCAATCATCAGCGCCATCCGGACCTGATTCATCGTGAGAAAAGCCGTGTCCGTAGCGAACTCACCGACCGCCCACGGGAGCTCAAGCATATTAGGGAGCACATTCGGGAGGGCAGTGATGAGAGCGAACAGCGCGTTTTCGCGTGAGACCCTCGCAATAATCCGCGATGCGACGGCGCGGCGGAACACGGGGAACGTGCTGCCCAGAGCCATCTCGAGCTTCGGGTTCTCAGCGAGGATCAGGTTGACGAGCGAGCCGGATTCGTCCGACTCAAAGGCGTAACCGTTGCGCGGGACCGCGATGCCTGGCTCGCATAAAACGATGTTGTGCCGGCCGGGAGAACCAGTGACTACGCGAGCCGCATGCAGAGCCCGCGCCTGATCGCGTTGACTCGCAGCAGGCGGGGCGAGGAAGCGTTCCATGCGCCGGATGGTATCCGGACTCGACGCCATCAGCCCGACTGTGATCTCCTGAGCCGCGGAATCCCGTATTTCATCCGCATTCAGCCCTGCGTAAATCCTCCGGATGTCCTTCAGGACACTGAGCGCCATGGTCTCTCCCGCTTCATATTAGCGCCGGCCGAAAAACGGGCATCCAGCAGCATCAGACCAGTCGTTAATTCTCAGATGGCGGTTCCGCGCTGTCCACGATAAGCGTTTCTACCGGCTTCCTGCGCGAATCCAGCTTGAGTCCCAACTGTTCCTGAATCGCAGTGAAAATCGACGCCTCGACGCGATCCGATGCCGGCGTGGCGCCATCAACGTTATTCGCCGGAGCGTTCTCGCCGGGATCCCATTGCAGGCGGAAATCGTAGTTCCCCTTCAGCCCGGTCTGGTCTTCAACTGGCCGTCCCACGATTGACCGCAAGGCTTCGGCAAGGATCGCGATGGGAATCCGTTGGCCGACCATCACTCCCCGACCGCCCGTCATCTTCATGTCTTGGGGATGTTCCGGTCTACCCAGGTCCTTTAGTTTCGGACCGTCTTTTGCGACTACCAAAGCGAACGCCGGAATCTCGCGGGTGGACCGATGGAAGACCAGTTTGAATCGGTCCGCGAGGAAGGGCTGGAACATCTCTCGAAAGTATGCGCGCTGCGCCGGGTCACCGGTGGGGTTCACGTCATGCGACAGCTTCGCCGTGATATCGAACGAGGTCGAGTCGATCCATTTGGGCCCGCCGGAAACCTGATAATCCTCAACGTCGTAAGCCCACTGGATCAGGTATTTCAGCGTGACGTTTGTGGCCGTCGGGCTGCCGTTGCCGGGAGTGAAACGGACTCCCGATCGGCCACCGGTGTGATTTTGGCGGATTGAGGCGACGTCGATTTCGGGTTTGGGCGAGAAGGGTGGAGTCTGAGCTTGGATGCTGATCGCACAAATCAAGCAAAAGGCGAAAGGCATTCGCCGGGCTAGGCGTAGGACGATTGCCTCTGGCGAGTTCATTTCGGTACTCCTGACATCAAACTGGTTCGAAAATCGGTAGCAGTCTTGCCAACACTTCGTTCACGATCCGCTCAGGAACTTTTTCCACCTTCCTGCCTCCGCGCGCGCCGATATCGAGTGCGCGAGGCTGGTCGCAGCGCACAACGCCCGTTGTGGCCGTTCCCGCCCCATGAAGCGAGACGGCGAATCCCGCTGCGCGCGCAAAACCTCCACCAGTGGTAATTGGGACGACGATGGGTACCTTTGTTATGCGATTGAAGGCGTCCGGCGAGACGACGAGGACTGGCCGGCGACCCTTTTGCTCATGGCCTAGCGCTGGATCGAGTCCGACCAGCCAAATCTCGCCGCGCGTCATCAGATCAGTTCGCCGCCAACAGGTTTGGCGTCAAGCCATTCGCGGTCTTCTTTGCGCATTCGAGCTTTAGGATTGCATTGCGCCAGCAGTTCATCCAGGGTGTAGCGGGGCCGCTGCGCAGGTTCGACGACCAGGCGTCCGCTCTCGACGGTTAAGCCGACTTTCGCGCCTGGCCGAAGATGCAGTATGTCCAGCAGCGCCGGGGGCACCGCAAGCATGACGGAACCGCCGACCTTCCGCAGATTCATCTCGTACATAGTTATACTACAATATAACATTTGTGGGGCTCCTCAACCTGGCGAGGGTTCATAAAGGAGACGGGCCCGCAAATTTTACCCAGCCGCTCTAAAGGTTTCTGAAGCTTCTGCCGATCTACGCCTACGAAGCCGGAGAATTACGGCGCGGAGCCGGTTCCCGGACGCAGGAAAGGGAAAGACAGATCGGCACAATGTCAGGTTTAACATTACGAACCAAGTTTCTGGGCGGTTTCGCCGCCCTTCTGGTGATGATTGCGGCGCTGACGTTCACCTCGCTGCGCGCCATGAGTTCGCTCAACGGGGGACTCGATCGCGTGGTACACCGCGTGTCGGTCCGGGCCGACCGAACGAGCCAACTGGTAGAGAGTCTTAGTGATATCGGCGGCAGACAGCAGGCGTTGCTGCTGCATTCGGTCCTGAATGACGCGGCGGGCGTCGATCAGAATCGCCGGGCTGTGGCTGAAGCCGAGCGGCGTATTGACGCATTATTCGCGGAGTTGCTTCCGCTGATCGATTCTTCGACGGATAAGCGACTGGCCCAGGATCTCCAGGCGCGAATGGTGACGGTACGGCCGATCAGCGATGAGGTAATGCAGTTGGTCCAGAAGCAGCAGATGAACGACGCCCTGAAATTGGTGAGCGAAAAACTGCTGCCCGCTTACGACGACCTTCAGAGGAACGCGCGCGACTTTCTGACGAATCAGCGGGACCGGATGGCGAGCGACACGCTTGACGTTCAGGCGGGAGCGTCTTCCACGCGCATGCTCGCGTTCGTGTTCGTGACGCTGACAATCGTGTGTTCGCTCGTCATCAGTCTGGTGGTGCGGCAGATGAACAGCGCTCTGGGCGGCATGGGTTCACAGGTCTCAGAAGGCGCTCAACAGGTGGCCCGCGCAGCGGCGCAGATGGGGGCGATCAGCCAGTCACTTGCGCAGGGCGCTTCTGAACAGGCGGTCTCGCTCGAACAGACTTCGGCCTCCTCGGAACAGGTGAACCACATGGTTCAGCGCAACGCGAAGAGTTCACGCGAGGCGGCTGAACACACAAATGATGCCAACCGTCTGCTGACCGGCGCAAACCAGAAGCTTGAACAGATGCTCGACTCGATGCGCGACATTTCGTCTTCGAGCGAGCGCATTTCGAAGATCATCCGGGTTATTGACGAAATCGCGTTTCAGACGAACATTCTGTCGCTCAATGCCGCGGTGGAGGCGGCGCGCGCCGGAGAAGCGGGGATGGGCTTCGCGGTTGTTGCGGACGAGGTGCGGAACCTGGCGCAGCGATGCTCGCAGGCGGCGAAAGACACGTCCGCGCTGATCGAGGAGTCGATTCAGCATTCGAAGACCGGCAAAGTTCGGCTCGATGAGGTCGCAACGGCGATGCGGCAGGTAACAGAAAGCGCGGTGCAGGTGCAGCGGCTTTCGAACGAAGTAAACGCGGGAAGCGAGGAGCAGGCGCGCGCGATCGAGCAGATCTCGAAGGCCATTTTACAGATTCAGCAGGTGACGCAGCAGACAGCGGCCAGCGCGGAGGAAGGCGCCAGCGCGGGCTCGCAGATGAGCGCGGAAGCAGAACATCTGCAGTCGGCTGTCAGTCGCATGCGCGCCATGCTTGGCATGGCCGAAGAAGATCGCGGGGGGCGGGCAGATCGCCGCGGCGCTCCGGCGCCCGCGCCGGTTCGCGCCGGCTCCGTCAATTCCGAACAGTTCGCATGGAGGTAAAGCAAATGAGAGGATTCCGTCAGATCGTAATTATTGCTGCCGCGGCGCTATTTATGGGCGGCTCGGCCTTCAGTCAGGACGCTGTCCACGTCAGCCAGTCAGAGGCGATCAAAAACGCCAAAGAGAAAGTGGAACCGGAGTATCCCTCGATGGCGAAGCAGCTGCACCTCGAAGGAGCGGTGCAGCTTGAGGCCCGCATCGGCGAGAACGGCGCCGTTGAGGAAGTGAAGCCGCTTACCGGCAACGCGGTACTGATGAATTCGGCCGTTGCGGCGATGAAGAAATGGAGGTTTTCGCCATTTCTGGCGGAGGGCAAGCCGGTGAAGGCGATCGCCGACCTCAGCTTCAACTTCAAGCTTTAAGGCTTTCATCCCATATCTCCTCTCTTCATATCTCCTCTCTTTGGGGGAGATATGGGATGTCTCCGGCTCCGATGCTACGTTCGGTGAGCATGAAGCTCGCCATGGTGGCACTGCTTGGCTTTTCGTCTCTGGCAGCGGCGAAAAGCAGCGGCACGCGGGTCCTTTACGTAGGCGGGACCGTAGCCGGCATTCCGATGAAGTCGGACGCGATTCTTGAAGTTTCCGGCGGTGACGCGATGCGGCTCACCGTCCGTGCGAACAGCGTTCAGATTTCGTATAAAGACGTGAATACCCTCGAATACGGAATGCGCGTCAGCCGCCGCTATGTGGAGGCGATTTTTGTTTCGCCGGTCTTCCTGATCGCCAAGCGGAAAACGCACTTCCTGACGATCGGCTACTCTGATTCCGAAGGCAAACAGCAGGCGCTTGTGCTGAAGGTCGGCAAGGAAGAGATTCGGGTGCTTCTGGTGACGCTCGAGGCGCGGACGGGCCGCGCGGTCGAGTATCAGGACGAGGAAGCGCGAAAGGCCGGAAAGGGATGAGGCGGCCGGCCCTCATAGCGATTCTCATGGCGCGGCTGCTCGCGGGCGTGGAATCGCGGAATCCCGAAGCGACTCTTGCAGAGGTGAAGCGGATCTACGTGGATCAACTGGGCGGTGGCCCGACTTCCGATCAGATGCGCGACATGCTGATCAGCGCGCTGCAGGGTTCGGGGCTGTTCGCGATTACGGAAAACCCCGACCGCGCCGACGCGATTGTGAAGGGGTCGTCGGACGATAAGGTCTTCACGCAGGACCACATCACCAGCGACTCGATCGGCGTGCACGCCGGGCAAACTTCAGGGACGCACAACGCCGTGAGCATCGGGACGAGCAGTTCGTCGGACCACAGCGTCAGCGCGGGGGTCACCGAGAACGAATCGAGCCACATTCAGGAGCGGCGGCATGAGGCGGTGGCGGCGGTCCGGCTCGTGAATGCCGCGGGGGATGTGTTGTGGTCCACCACGCAGGAAAGCGGCGGGGCGAAGTTTCGGGGCGCCATGGCGGATATCGCGGACAAGATCGTGCGGCGCTTGACGGAAGACATCAAAAAAGCGCGGGCTGGGGAGATCTCACGCGAGCCGGTGTCGGGGCACTGAGCTTTTTTCAGAAGCCGGATATTAAAGTAGAGGGTTGCCGGAAATCCTGCAACCGCAGAATGCGGAAGAGCTGCGTCAGGCTCTGCGCTCCGCTGCGAAAGACAAACTTCCTATCGAACTGTTCGGCGCGAACACCAAGCGCCTGATGGCGGGCGCGCCCGCGCCGGCGCGGCTGCGTATCAGCACCGCTAAGCTGAACCGCATTCTCAAGTACGAACCGCGCGATCTCACCGTGAGCGTCGAGGCGGGCATCCCGCTGGCCGAACTCAATCGGGAACTGGCGCGGCACGGGCAGATGATTCCGCTTGACGGACCGTACTCGGATGAGGGCACGGTCGGGGGCATTCTGGCCGCGAATATCAGCGGTTCGAGACGTCGGCTGTACGGTTCGGCGCGCGATCTGACAATCGGGATGAGCTTTGCGACTCTCGACGATCATCTTGTTCAGGCCGGCGGCATGGTGGTCAAGAACGTCGCCGGGCTGGATATGACGAAGCTGATGATCGGCTCGTTCGGCACGCTCGCCGCGATCGTTACCGTTAATTTCAAGCTGATTCCGAGACCTTCGGCCGCCAGCACGCTGCTGTTCACTTTCGAAAGCGTCAAATCGGCGATGGAAGCGCGCGATGCAGCGATTCAGGGCGTTTTGAATCCGGCTGCGGTGGATGTGCTGAATCCGATTCTCGTCGCGCAACTGAATCCCGGCGGAATGAACCTGAAGGGGTACGTGCTGGCGCTCTCGTTCGTGGGAAACGAGGCGGTGATCGAACGGGCGAATCGGGAGGCAGCGGCGTTCGGCGCTCCCACGGCGCTATCTCCGGAAGAAGAGGGCCGATTCTGGGGCGCTCTCCGCAATGTGACGCCGCGGCATATGGAGAAATTCCGGGAAGGCGTTGTGTGCCGCGTGTCCACAAGCATGGCCGAATGCGGCGACGCGTTGGCGACGGTGGAAGGGCCCGGACTTGCGCATGCGGGATCGGGCATTGTGCGCGCGTGGTTCAGCCGGGCGGACGGAGTGAGCCGGTGGCTGGATGCGGCCGTGAAGCGCGGATGGCGCGCCGTAGCCGAATTTTCGGCGGAATCCGTCAGGCCGGGGCTTACGCTTTGGCCGGCTCCTGGCGGTGACTTTGAGATCATGAAGAGGATCAAGCAAATGTTCGATCCGGAAGGTCTTCTTAACCGTGGACGTCTCTACGGCCGTCTCTGAAACTGAAATCGACAAGCCACAGCGCGCGGATCTCGATCGATGCGTGCATTGTGGGCTTTGTCTGAACGCGTGCCCTACTTATCGGGAGCTGGGCGTCGAAATGGATTCGCCTCGCGGGCGGATTTATCAGATGGTCCAGGTGTCCGAAGGGGCGCCGATCAATGATTCGTATCGCGAGCATCTCGATCTGTGCCTGGCGTGCCGGGGGTGCGAGAGCGCTTGCCCCTCAGGCGTGCAGTACGGGCGGCTGATCGAGGCGGCGCGGGCCGAAATCGAAGCGAACACCGAGCGCGGGGCGTTCGCGTCGGCGGTGCGGGACTTTGTTTTTCGAAAGCTGCTGCCTTCGCCTGCGCTGCTCACGGCGGCGGGCGCCGGATTGTGGATTTATCAGGCCAGCGGGCTACAGAAGCTGATGCGGGCCACGGGCTTGACGGGCCTGATGGGACCGCTTGGGAAGAGAGAAGCGCTTGCGCCCGCGGCTGAGATTCCGTTCTTTTTCCGAGAAATCGGCAAGGTTTTTCCGGCTGAGGGCGAGCAGCGTTATCGGGTGGCGTTCCTGGCGGGATGTATCGCGAACGTCTCGTTCGCGCGGCTGAATGAAGCGACGGTTCGCGTGCTGCAGAAGAACGGCTGCGAGGTAACGATTCCGAAGGATCAGACGTGCTGCGGCGCATTGCACGTACATGCGGGCATTCGCGATGTGGCGCGCGACCTGGCGCGTAGGAATATCGACGCGGTTCTCGACGGCGGTTACGATGCGATCATCACCAACGCTGCCGGGTGCGGCTCGACGCTCAAGGAATACGACGAATTGCTGGAGCACGATGCTGCTTACGCGGATCGCGCGCGGCGATTTAAGGCGCTGATGAAGGACGTGACGGAGTTTCTCGCATCTATCGAACTGAACCAGGAGATGGGCGAAGTCAACGCGACGGTCACTTATCAGGATTCGTGCCACTTATCGCATGGGCAGAAGATTCGCAAGGCTCCGCGGCAGTTGCTGAGCGCAGTGCCGGGGCTGAAGTTTCGCGAGATGCCGCTTTCCGACGTGTGCTGCGGCAGCGCGGGAATTTACAACGTGATGCACACGGACCTCTCGATGTCGATTCTCGAGAGCAAGATGCGGAACGTGAATTTGGCGAAGGCCGAAATCATCTCGACAGCGAACCCGGGCTGCATGATTCAGTTGCAGGCCGGCGTGCGCAAGTGGGGAAACGGCGAACGCGTGATGCACGTCGTCGAGATTCTCGACGAGGCGTATCGCAACGCGCAGGGCGCTCAAAAAGCCTAGGGTAGTTCTTTCACCCGGATATTCCGGAATTCGACATGCGATCCGTGGCCTAAGAAGCCGATGTGTCCGCTGGTGCGCGCGAGGCCCGGATGCTTTTCGAGCACTTTCGGTTCACGCACGATGTCGAGATTCGCGTCGAGGATAATCACGCCGTTCAGGGTGACTGTGATGCGGCGGCCGTTGGCGACGATCTCCTCCTCGTTCCATTCGCCGACGGGGCGACGGAAGCCGGTGCGCGCCGGGATCGTGTCGTAAACCGATCCGTGATATTGCTCGGGCCGGATCACGCCTTTGTACTGCGGGTCGGAATCGTCGAGAATCTGGATTTCCATTCCTTTGTAGGCGGCGTCGCCTTCGTAGGGAGCGCGGATGCCGATTCCGTTGTTCGCGCCGGGCGTGAGGAGGAATTCGAAACGGAAGGCGAAGTTCGAGTATTCCTTCTCGGTGAAGAGATTGCCGCCGCCTTCCTTCGGGCAGACGATCCGGCCATTTTCGACGACATAGCCGGGGCCGTGGCCGCCGACGAGTTTCCATCCCGTCAAGGTCTTTCCATCGAAGAGGGAGTGGAAGCCGGTTTCGTCCGGCGCAGGCGCGGCTATGAGGGCTGCCGCGCACAACCCGAAAATCGCAAGGCGCATATGAGGACTCTATCGCATGAGAGGATGTGTGTGATGGAGCAGCAGGCGTGAGCGACCGGTATCACTTCATCACGCGATGGCGTTTCCGCGCCGCGCCGGCGGACGTCTTCGCCATCATTTCCGACGCGCTCGATTATCCCCGCTGGTGGCCGTCGGTCTACCTGTCGGTGCGCGAACTGGGGCCGAAGCGCGTGCGGATGCTGACGCGCGGCTGGTTGCCTTACAAGCTGCGGTGGGATGCCGAGACGATTGAGGCAAAGACGCCGGAACGCCTTGTGATTCGGGCGAAGGGAGATTTCGAGGGGACGGGAGTGTGGTCGCTGGCCGGGGATGGCGATTACACGGACGTTACGTTCGATTGGAAGATTCGGGCCGCTAAGCCACTGATCCGGCGGCTGACGTTTCTACTGCGGCCGATCTTAGAAGCGAATCACCGCTGGGCGATGGAGCAGGGGCGCATCAGTCTGAAACTGGAACTGGCGCGGGCGCAGGCGACCACCATAGCCGAAATGAACGCCGTTCCTGCGGCGCCGCGCGGGGTGCGGTGGCGTGGGGAATCGGCGGCGTAAGTATGCAGGATCGATCCATTCGCCCCACGATGAAAACGGTGTGGATGGCGTATATCTTCGCCGCAGCGTTGTGTGGAGTGACGGTGTGGCTTTGGAATCGATTTGCCAGCGACTATCCGATCTGGAGCGTGGCTCCTGTGTTAATCGTTTTCATCGCGCCGATTCGGATGCACCTGAAGCGAATGCTGATCGGGCTGCATCTTCACGACGGTCATCTGACCGTTGAGCGCGGTTTCTTCTCGCGCACGCGGCGCACGCTGGATATCGCTAAGATCCAGGACGTTACGGTGAGCCGGAGCCTGTGGCAGAGGATTCTCGGCACCGGCGATCTGCGGCTGGAGAGCGCGGGGGAGAGCGGCGCGGTGGCGATCGCGAATGTCGACAAACCGCGCGAAATTGCGGACGAGATTCTCGCGGAGAGCAAGCGACTGCTCGACGAACGCCGCCCGCATCAGACGTTTTAACGCCTTCGAAGCACCAGAGTTCCTGCGGAGTCGGTTCGGATGTTCCATCCGGGCGGGACGAGGGTGGTGGAACCGTAGTCGGCGATAAGCGCTGGGCCGCGCGCGGATTGCGTAGTGAGTTGGCGCCATCGGCCTCCCACCCAGACGCGGCGCGCAGCGGATTCGATTTTTCGCTTTGCCCGCAGATCCGGAGCTTTGACGGCGACCGACGCGCGCAACCGTAGCGTGACGATCTGGATCGGGCGTTTGGAATCGGAATATCCGTAGACTCGGTGGTGTTCGCGGTGGAAATCGCCGCCCCAGGGAATTGTCAGTTCGTAGCTTTGCCCTGCGTAACGGACGTCAGCGAAGCGCGAGAGCGTTGCGCCGCGAACATCGGCGCGGGCTTTGCGTTCGAGAGCGCGGAAGCGAGTCTGGTAATCCGAAACGCCGAGGACGCCGATGGAGTAGTCGCGCATGCGATCGGCCAGAAGCATTCCGAGGGCGGATAAGGCTCCGGCCATTGCGGGCACGAGAACGACGCGAATGCCGAGTTGCTCGGCGATCTCGCAGGCATGCAGACCGCCGCATCCGCCGAAGGCGACGAGGGGGAAGTCGCGCGGATCCTCCCCTCGCTCGACTGAGACAGCGCGAATGGCATGCTCCATATTCGAGTTGGCGATGCGGATGATTGCGGCGGCGGCGCTCACAGTATCGATGCCGAGAGCTTCTCCCACGCGGGCAACGGCGCGCTGGGCCGCTTCAATATCGATATGAACCTGGCCGCCGGCTAACTGATCGGCGGCAATGCGGCCGAGAGCTACGTGAGCGTCCGTGACAGTAGCGGCGTCTCCGACGCCGTAGCAGGCTGGGCCTGGCGAAGCGCCGGCGCTTTCGGGGCCCACGCGCAGACTTCCACCCGAATCGACGCGAGCGATGGAGCCGCCGCCCGCGCCGACGGTGTGGATGTCGAGCATCGGAACGCGCACCGGGAAAGTATCAACGCGCCCTTCTGTGGTGAGGCGCGGGTTGCGCGAGGCGAGCGCGACATCGGTGGAGGTGCCTCCCATGTCGAAGGTGAGGGCTTTCTCAAATTTGGCGAGCGACGCGATGCGCACGGCGCCAACGATGCCGCCCGCCGGTCCGGAGAGGATGGTCCGCACCGCGTTGCGGCGCGCCTCATGGGCCGTGAGTAGTCCGCCGTTCGACTGCATGACGGCGATAGGCCAGGGACATTCGGCCTCCAGCGTTCCGAGATAGCGGTCCATCAGCGGTCCGACATAGGCGTTGATTACGGTGGCGCTGGCGCGTTCGAACTCGCGGAATTCGGGAGAGACGTCGCAGGACGCGGAGATATAACCGCAACCTTCGAGCGAGTTGAGAAGAGCTCGCTCGTGCGCGTCGTTGCGATAGGAGTGCAGAAGGCAAATCGCGATCGATTCGGCGCCGGAGCGCTCGATTTTTTCGCGCAGACCATTGAGCCGCAAAGGTCGCTCGACGGAGCCATCGAAGAGGATTCGTTCGTCCGCGCCGAAACATAGCTCGGGTTCGACTAAAAGCCGTGGAAGCGGCGGCGTGAGGTTATAGAGTTCGGGGCGATTCTGGCGTCCGATGGCGAGGATATCCTCGAAGCCCTTCGTTGTGACGAAGGCGGTGCGCGCGCCTTTGCGCTCCAGCAGCGCGTTTGTGGCGACTGTGGAGCCGTGGACGATTTCGGCCTTGCGCTTTGTCGCTCTTCTGATGCCTTCGAGAATTACGCTTGCGGGGGACTGCGGGTTGGAGCGTAGCTTAAACGATTCCAGGCTTCCGTCGTCGCGCAATACGACGAAATCCGTGAATGTTCCGCCCGAATCGATCCCGATACGCATCGGAAATATAATGGCATTTCAACTGTGAGGCTTCTCTTTATCGGGGATATCTTCGGCCATGCCGGGCGGGGGATTGTAGGGGATCATCTGGCGGATATCAAGGCGACGCAGGAAATCGATGTCGTAATCGCCAATGTAGAAAATTCGGCAGCGGGCTTTGGGATTACGCCGAACGTGGCGGAAGAATTATTCCGCTACGGCATCGATGTCATGACGTCCGGGAATCACATCTGGGATAAGAAGGATATCTACGATTACCTGCCGCGGCAGCCGCGCCTGCTGCGTCCCGCGAATTTTCCCGAGCCCGCGCCCGGTTGCGGCGTGTTTATCCACGAGACTAAGGGCGGGCAGAAGTGCGCCGTGATCAATCTGCAGGGACGCGTGTACATGGCGAACACGGATTGTCCGTTTCGCAAAGCGGACGCGATACTGGCGTCGCTGCCGCCGGATGTGAAGGTAAAATTCGTCGATTTTCATGCCGAGGTTACGAGCGAGAAGATCGCGATGGGCTGGTATCTGGACGGCCGCGTCTCGGCAGTGGTGGGAACGCACACGCATATTCCGACAGCGGATACGAAGATCCTTCCTGGCGGAACGGGTTATCAGACCGATTGCGGGATGACGGGACCGTATGACTCAGTGATCGGCGTGGAAAAAGAGCCGATCCTGCGAAAGTTTTTGACTGCGATGCCGGTGAAGATGGAACCGGCGAAAGGGTCCGTAGAACTGCATTCGGTGATCGTGGATGTGGACTGCGAATCCGGTAAGGCGCGGGCCATCCGGAGACACACGATTCAGGGCGGATAGCCGCGGGCGGTCGCGTCCTTTTCACAAACATTTGCACAAAGAATAGGTAAGTAATGGAGCGCGCCCCCGCGCGCAGCATCCAGAGAGCGGGGAGGGCCTTAATGCAGTTTCGGTCTGTCTTTATCGCCGTAGTCATTGGTTTCGCTCTGGTGATCGGCGCATTTCTGATCAATCGGGCGCGTCCCAGCGCGGAACTCGAAAAGCCGAGCGCGGCTTTGGTACGGGCAAGCGGAAAGTGCGCGGAATGCCATGCCAGAACGCAATATTCGGTGGTCCATGAATACGAGATGAGCCTCCACGCCGCCAAGGCTGTCAATTGTCTCGATTGCCATCAGCCGGCGACAGGGCAGGAGAAGAAGGACCATCACGGTTTTGTTATTTCTACGAAACTGACAGCCGGCAACTGCCGCAGTTGCCACGAAACGATCTACCAGCAGTTTGTTCGCAGCCGACACGCCGCACCCGCCTGGGCCGCCATCTATGGTGAAAAAGGACTGACACCCGAACAGGTGAATTTCTCAGAGACTTATCAGCCGGGCGGCACTCGCCGCGGACCGCATCCTTTTGTGCAGGCTGAAGGCTCCTCCGCCATGAACAGCGGTTGCGATCAATGCCATAGCGTGGGAAAGCCCAATGCGGACGGCACCATCGGAACCTGTACTGCATGCCACACGCGGCACACCAGTTCCGTAGCCATCGCCAGGCTGCCCAGCACATGCGCGCAGTGTCACATGGGCCCGGACCATTCGCAGATTGAAATCTATGAAGAGTCGAAGCATGGCGTCATGTTTCAGGCGCAGGAGCACCTGCTGAATCTTGACGCTCCTCCCAAGACTCTGACCACGCGCGACATGTTTATTCCGACCTGCGCGACGTGCCACATGAGCGGAATCAACGGGCTTGGCGTCACTCACGAACCTTCGGAACGGCTGTCCTATTACCTGGCTAATGCGATCACTGAAAGGCGGCCGAACTATGGCGCCGCACAGGCGAAGATGAAGCAAGTTTGCGAACAGTGCCACGCCGCTTCGTTGATCGACGGGATTTACGCAGCCGGGGAGGAGGTGGTGGAATCGACCAATCAGCGCGTGAAAGCCGCCCAGGAAATCGTAGACAGCTTGCGGAAAGACGGAACATTGAGCGGTCCTCCTTTCAGCCAGCCCATCGACTTTGTCTATTTCGATTTCTGGCATTACGACGGGCGCACGACCAAGCACGGAGCTTTCATGGGCGGCGCCGACTTCGTTCAATGGCACGGCAACTATCCGATGCTCCAGAAGACGGTGCAGCTAAATGCCATGGCTGCCGAACTCAGGAGGGAGCATGGCCGGGGCAAATGACCGTTGGTGGAACGATCCGGAGCTTTGGATCGAGATTTTTGCGCTCCTGAATATCAGCTTTCTCGCACTGGACATCTATCTCGCGCACTCCGCAAATCAGTTTCGGGCGCGCGCCGAGTACATTCCGCTGCTGTATTCACTCATCGCGCCACCTATACTCGTCGTGGCTCTTACTCAGAGGAAGAAGCGCCGATTGGTCTGGAAGTCGCTAGGTCATTTAGTCGGAGTGACCGCGATTCTGGTAGGGCTTGCAGGCATGGTTCTGCACCTCGACAGTCATTTCTTTTATGAACGCACAATCCGGAGCCTGACCTATTCCGCTCCGTTCGCAGCCCCTCTCGCGTATACGGGACTTGGTTGCTTGCTCGTGATGAACCGCATGGTGAATGCGGAATCTGTCGAATGGGCGCACTGGATTCTTTTGTTCACCCTTGGCGGCTTTTTCGGAAATTTCATCTTCAGCCTGGCCGATCATGCGGCGAACGGGTTCTTCTTCGCTGTCGAGTGGACGCCGGTTTTCGCAAGCGCCCTCGCGATCGGTTTCCTCTGCATACCGGTGTTTATGCGTGTTTCCACGTTATTTATCAATGTGTGCTTCGGGGTCCTGCTGTTGGAGGGGGTGGTAGGAGTCTGGGGATTCGCTCTGCACACGATCGGCAATCTGCGTGGGCCTTCGACTCACGCCTACGATAACTTCATCTTCGGAGCGCCGGCGATTGCGCCGCTGCTGTTTCCGAATCTGATGCTGCTGGGCCTAATCGGGCTTTGGCAGTTGAGGAACACCGAATACCGGCAAGGTACGTTACCGGCTTAAGTTAAGCTACTGCGCGGTTTCCGAAAACAGCATCACTTTAAGGGTGTGGAAGATGATGTAGAGGTCGAGTGAAAGCGCGAGATTTTTGATGTAGTAAAGGTCGTACTCGAGTTTCAGGATCGTGTCTTCAAGTGTGCTTCCGTACTTGTAATTGATCTGCGCCCAGCCTGTGATGCCGGGCCTCACGCAGTGGCGATAGCTGTAATAGGGGATCTGCTTGTTGAGGGACTCGACAAATTCGGGACGTTCCGGGCGAGGGCCAACGATCGACATGTCGCCCTTGAGCACGTTGAACAACTGGGGCAATTCATCGAGACGCAGGCGGCGCAGCCACTTGCCGACGGGCGTTACGCGCTTGTCCCCCTTTTGCGCCCAGACCGGGCCGGTTACGGCTTCGGCATTCACGTACATGGAGCGGAATTTGTACACCGTGAATACGGAGTCATTGAGTCCCACGCGCACCTGACGATGGAGGACAGGGCCGGGAGAACTCAGCTTGACCGCTAAGGCGACGATCAGCATGATGGGCGCAAATATGAGGCACAGCGCCGCGCTGACCGGTATCGAGTAGGCGGAATGCCAGAAGAGACTCCCCTTGCTTGGCCCAAGATCGGATGAAAAAACGAGGCGCGACGGCCGGAGTTCGTTTGTCAGCACCCTGCCGAAAAGGTTTTCGAAGGTGACCACGGCTTCTTCGAACGGTATGCCCGAAAAGCGAAGGTGGAGCATCTCATTCATCGGCAGTTCCAGCCCGCGGTCGGTAAGACCTACAACGATCAGATCCGGCTTCTTTTCGGCGGCTGTGCGGCTCAGATCCGAGAGGCTGCCAATCACCTTGCCTGCCGGGAGATCGCCGTTCGCCGCCATGTCGCCGCAATCGATGTAACCCAAAACGCGGAAACCGAGTTCCGGATGTTCCACCACGTGCGTCGCAATCTGGCGCGCGACAGCCGATGCGCCCAAAAACAGAATCGTCTGGGGCCGTATCGCTCGCAGTACGATGCGGCTGTAAAAGACGCGCCACCCGGGGATCAGCAGCAGTGTGAGCCCACTGCCGAGGATCATGCCCCATCGCGGCAAAGTCCAGTCGGATCTGCGGAGATAGGAAAGCAGGGCCTGGAAGAGGAACGCGAATCCCACTACCAGACAGAGTTGCTGGATCAGAACAACAACCGATTTCACCCGGAAATGAGAGTAAAGATCCTGAAAATACAAACCAGCGACGATACATCCGACGACCACGAGAATTTTGACCCAGCCGTCATCATCAATCAGAAAAAAACTGAGGCTGAAATCGGGGCTAAGGAGATTGCCGGCGACCAGCGACCCGAGGACGTAGCAGCCCAGAATCAGAGCGAATTCCGACAGGATCAGGCCGATGACGCTCGCCGGAATAAAGACTCTGAAGATCTGGATCATTGCGCCTTGGACGCAGACTCCAATTATAGGGGGCGGCAGCCAAATGTACGGCCAGACACGCTCGCAGTTAACGCGGTCCCGCTGAGGCGGCGTCTCGGCCTTCTGTCAGAGCGATCTGGCGGTTCGCGGCGATATTGCGCCACGTCTGAGTGGCGCCGGAAGGCCATCGAACCTGGATCGAGTCGACAGTGGCGGCATCCGCGAGTCCGAAATACAGCGTGGGGCTATTCTGCGAAAAGTAGCTGCCGCCACCGACGATTTCCGCGATTTGCCGGCGCCCTCCCGCTTCTATGGCGCAACGAGCTCCGATCGCGGAGCGGTTTGATTTCACGCCAATCAGCGAGATCGAAATCCAGTTGCGTCGCGGCGTGAGGTTCTTCAGCAGCGAAGGCTTGTCGTTCATGTTCACGATCACAACTTCCGGGCGACCGTCGCCGTCGAGGTCGCCGACGGCGAGTCCGCGCGAGGGCCGCAACGGGGTGAACGCCGGGCCGGCCGAAGCGGTGATGTCCGCGAAGCGGCCATTGGCGAGATTGCGGTAGAGCAGTGTCTTCTGGCGATAGGTCTCGCCGATCCGGGAACGGTCGATCTCCGGGTAGACGTGGCCGTTCGCCATGATGAGGTCTGGCCAGCCATCTTCGTCGACATCGAGGAAGGCAATGCCCCAGCCTAGGAGTTGATTCCGTCCCAAGCCCGCGGGTTCGGAGACATCGTCGAAAAATTTGCCGTCCTGGTTCTTGTAGAGCGAGGGGCGGTCGCCCGAAAAGTTCGTTTTGGCGATGTCCAGAAAACCGTTGCCGTCGTAGTCGCCCAAGGCGATGCCCATTCCGGCCTGAAGCTGACCGTCGGCGTTGTACGCTACGCCGGCGGCGTCCCCGCGCTCTTCGAACGTGCCGTCGTGTTTGTTGCGATAGAGGAGGCTCGGGGTCTGGTCGCAAGCGACGTAGATGTCCGGCCAGCCGTCGTTATCGAGATCGGCGGAGACGACGCCAAGCCCGAAACGGCGGCCCGGCGTGAGGATCCCCGCCTTTTCGGAGACATCGGTGAACGTGCCGTCGCCGTTGTTGTGAAAGAGCCAGTTGCGGCCCGGGCGAAGGCCATGCGGACCGCACCATACCGGCATCCCCTTCCAGTCACAGGTCTTGCCGGATGGATTCGCGATTTCGGAGGGATCGAGATCGACATAGTTGGCGACAAAGATGTCGAGGCGCCCGTCGCGGTCGTAATCGACAAAGGCGCAGCCGGAACCCCAGAGTGTGCCCGTTACGGGAAGATGAGCGCGTTCCGTGATGTCTTCGAAATGGCCGTTGCCGAGGTTTCGATAGAGGACGTTGTGGCCGTAATAGGTCACCAGAAGGTCGGGATGGCCGTCGTTGTCGATATCGCCCACGCAAGCCGCCTGAGCCCACCCGACACGTGTAAGACCTGCCTGCGCGGCGATTTCGGTGAAATGGCCCTTTCCATCGTTTCGGTACAGCTCGGAATGGGAAGGCGGCCCATTCGCAATGAAGATGTCGTTCGCGCCGTCGCCGTTGAAGTCGAAGATGGCGACGCCGGTTCCGGTGCTTTCGAGAATGGATTGTTTCTTTTCCTTGCCGCCGAAGGTGTTTGGAACGGTGAGGCCGGATTCGGCGGAGATATCGACAAAGCGGATCGCGGGCGTTTCGAGGGCCAGGGCCGCGATTCCGGCGACCGCGCCCGCAAGCAGGGCGACGGTTCGGGTCATCGGGTACGCCTTGGGCAGCGAAAGTAGCGCATCCCGTCACAGTGGCGGTTGGGGCAAATCTCCGATTTCACGAAATCCACAGCCAGCCTAAGCTGCGATGGAAATATCGGACCGACGGGCGCGAGAAGAGGGGATGGCGCAGCGAGCTTCAATTCAACTCCTGATTTTACGTCGTTTGCGGGCATTTAAGTAAGCGCTTACAGTAACCAATTGCAATTTCTAATTCTGTGGCGTAAGCCTTCCGGAATTCATAGCTTGCGAGTCCCGTATTACGTAGATTTTAGCGTTGAAGGAAAACGTTTAGCTTTCGGCGTAAAACTGTTGAATCCCGCTTGCAGAAGTGATAGCATCCAACACAGTTCCGTCCTGCCAGGGGCAGGAGAGGGGGATAAATGTATCGCTACGTTGCAGGGCTGAGAGTTGCCCTGCTAGCTCTCGTTTGTGCGTGCGCAATGTTTGCGCAACGCGATCTATCAACATTGGCTGGCACCGTCACCGATCCATCGGGCGGAGTGGTTGCGAACGCAAAAGTAACCATTACGGAAGCTGGCACTGGTCAGGTTTATGACGTGACCACAAACACCGAAGGCTCGTTTGTTCGCGCGGCGCTGAAGCCGTCGACGTATTCAGTTTCGGTCGAAGCTCCCGGATTCCGTCGCGCCGAGCAGAAGGACATTGTGCTCACGGCCGGCGAGCGAACCGGTATCACGATCACTCTAACCGTAGGCGATGTGGGACAGACGGTCGAGGTAACCGCGGCGGCTCCGCTGCTGCAGACCGAAAGCACCCAGGTTGGCGCGGCGCTGAACTCCAAGACACTGCAGGACGTTCCTCTTGGCGGCCAACGCAACTTCGCTTATCTGGCTCGTCTTTCTCCGGGCGTTGTCCCGGCCGAAGCTGGCGCGCGCGACGCGAACAACGGCGGATTTTCGGCCAATGGCGTCCGTTCGAACGGGCAGAACAACTTCCTGCTGAACGGCGTCGACAACAACATCAACACGATCGACTTCCTTAACCAGACGGCTTACGCAATCGGACCCTCGGTTGAAGCGATCGGCGAAATGACGGTTATTACGAACGGCTACAACGCGGAATACGGCCGCGCAGCCGGCGGCGTCATCAACGTGAACCTGAAGTCCGGCACGAACCAGTTTCATGGTTCGGCGTTCGAACTGTTCCAAAATCGCGATCTGAACGCCAACTCCTGGAACAACAACCTGGCGGGCGCGCCCCGGGCACAGCTGTCGCAGAATCAGTACGGCGGTACTGCAGGCGGCCCGATCATCAAGAACAAGCTGTTCATCTTCGGTGACTATCAGGGAACCCGCATCGCAACCGCAGGCGGCAGTGTCGCCGGTCTGGGTCGTTCGGGCTTCCTTCAGATTCCGACGGCGGCTATGAAGACGGGCGACTTCTCCAGCTTGCTGGGCCCCACTTACACAATCCCCGATGCTAACGGCAACCCGGTGAGCGTGCAGAAGGGCGCGATCTATGATCCGCAGAGTACGGTTTACGGCCCCATTGGGGGAAGTCTGTCGGGCTGCCCGGTAGGCGGCTGTCCGCTCTCGCGCTCCATGTTCCCCGGGAACCTCATTCCGCAGAGCCGCTGGGATCCCGCTTTCGCGAAGATCCTGCAGATGTATCCGAACACCAATCAGCCAATCCTTCAGGGAAATGCGCCGACCCGCGACTACTATTACGTTGCTCCCGGCAGCCAGTTCACGGATCAAGGTGACGCCCGCGTCGATTACCGCGTATCGGAAAAGGACAGCCTGTTCGGTTCGATCAGTTGGTCGAACACTGCCAAGACGAGCGGTTCGCCCTTCCCCGGTCCTCTTGACGGCGCCGACTTCAATGGCGCTCAGGAAACGGACCTTAGCCGGAACGCGCAGATCTCCTGGACCCGCGTGTGGAATCCGACGATCATTTCGGAAACCCGCGTTGGCTTCACCCGCCTGGTCACGTCTCGTCTCGGCGCCAATCCGAACACCGATCTCTTCGCGGCGTTCGGCATCGGTGGTTACAATCCGACCAGCGCGACCGCGAACAACGGCGGCCTGCCGCAGATTTCGTTCAGCGGCTACCAGCAGACCGGCGCTAACGACTGGATCCCGACCAAAGAATTCAACAACGTTTGGGACTTTATCGAAAACGTGGCTATGAGCCACGGCTCCCATGCGTTCAAGTTCGGCGCCGAGTATCGCCCGATCAAATTCCCGTTCTTCCAGGTTCCCGATCCGCACGGCAACATTGGTTACAGCACCAACGAAACCGCGTTCCCGACGGCCAACAACCAGTCCGGTGACGCCATGGCCTCCGCGTTGCTGGGCCAAATCGACAGCGGCAACATCTCCACAACGAACTTCGTTTCTTCGCAGAAGTCGGCGTGGGCGGGGTATGCGCAGGACGACTGGAAGGTCAACTCCAAGCTGACCCTCAACCTTGGCGTACGCTACGAATTGTGGTCGCCGATCGACGAGCGTTTTGCGCGGCAGGCGAATTTCGACCTGCAAAACCTGACGCTCTTCATTCCCAAGGGACCGAACCAAAACTCGCCGCTGCCTCCGAACTTCGCCACGGCGTTTCCGACCGTGAAAGTTTCGGTTGGACAGGTTCCCAGCACCCTGATTCCCTGGGACAAGCTTGATTTCGGGCCGCGTCTCGGAGCTGCCTATCAGATCAATCAGAAGACCGTGCTCCGCATCGGATACGGCATCTTCTACGGCGGTGAAGAAAACCAGGGAGGAAGCCCCAACCGCGGTGAAGGCGTACCGTTCAACGAGACGGTCAACCTGAATCGCGTCGGCGTAGTTACCGGTGGAAACAACACGTACATCGGTGTCTCCGACCCGCATTGCAACGATCCGTCACTCGGAAGCTGCAATTACTTCCCGGGCGGTCTGACCGGTGGTTACCCGCTCAACGTGTTCACGCTGCCGGCTCCCATTTCGTTCCGCGGCGTTCAGGACGACTTCCGCAATCCGCTGGTTCATAAGTGGAATGTGATCCTGCAGCGCGAACTGCCGGGCAACATGTCATTGGAAGTCGGTTATGAAGGTAATCACCAGGCCCATCAGGTGATCCTGCTGAACACCGATCCGTGCCCCAACTCGCCTCTCAAGAGCTATAGCTGCACCAACAACCGCGTGGTGCCTAACCCGGCTAACGGCCAGGACATCGGCAGTGGCCTTTCAATGACCACGAGCTTCGGCTATGGTAACTACGCCGCTGGCTCGGTGAAACTCGAGAAGCGGTTCTCTGGCGGGCTGCAGTTCCTGACGTCTTATGTCTGGAGCCACGCTCTTGCCAACAGCGGTACCCCGCTCAGCGGCTCGACCAACTTCGGTACGCCCGATCCGACCAACCTCGCCTCGGCTTATTCCACTGCGGCCTGGGACATCCGCCACAACCTGACCACGAGCTTCAACTATGAGATTCCTTTTGGTCGGGGCAAGAAGTATGGCGCCAACATGAACAAGGGGCTGAACATCCTCGCGGGTAACTGGCAGGCGAACGGCATTCTGTCGCTGCGCACCGGTCAGCCCTACACGCTCAACGGAACCAACTGCATCGGAACCTGGGGCAAGTGTATGCCCGATGTTGTTCCGGGCATGAATCCGAATGCCGCTCCGTCCGGCGGTCGTCAGGTCAACACTGACGGCTACTGGTTCAACCCCGCTGCATTCGCGGTGGCCGCCCAGACCGCTACAACCGGAACGGAAGGCAACCTCGGGCTGCAGAGCCAGACCGGTCCGCCGACCCATATCATGGATCTGTCCGTGTTCAAGGATTTCGCGCTGACCGAACGTTTCCGGCTGCAGTTCCGGGCCGAGGCGTTCAACCTTGCGAATTCGGCGGTCTACAGCACTCCGGACGGTTCGCTCGGCGATGCTAAGATTGCCGCTACCGCGACGGCTCCGGCTATTAACGGCAACGGAAACTTCGGTAGGGTGCTCGGCGCCAACGTGGGAACGGAACGTCACGTTCAGTTCTCGCTGCGGCTCCAGTTCTAAGCCAGCATTCCAAAGTAGTAGGTAAGGGAAACGGCCCGCTTCGGCGGGCCGTTTTTCTTTGCAGCCTTAGCTGACCCGAATTACGGCCTTTCCGAAGTTTTCTCCCTTCAACAACCCGATCAGGGCGTTCGGGGCGTTGGCCAAGCCCTCTACGATGTGCTCGCGATGTTTCATGCGCCCTGAAGCAACCCACGCGGGCACGTCCCGCTGAAAGTCGGCGAACTGAGACATGAAGTCCGTCACAATGAACCCGCGAACGAACAGGCGCTTAGTCAGTATGGTTCGCAGCAGGATCGGTGAGCGGTCCGGACCCTGGGGCAGTCTGTCCAGGTTGTACCAGGCGACCAGGCCGCATAACGGGATACGGGCGAAATTATTCAGGAGGGGGATTACCGTCTCCAGGACTTTACCGCCCACGTTCTCGAAATAGACATCGATACCATTGGGGCAGACGTCCTTCAGTTGCGCTGCGAAATCCGCCGCGCGGTGATCGATACAGGCGTCGAAATTCCACTCATCGCGGACCAGGCGGCATTTCTCGGGTCCGCCGGCGATTCCTACCGCGCGGCAGCCTTTGATTTTGGCGATCTGGCCAACTGCGCCGCCCACCGGGCCCGAAGCAGCCGCAACGACTACCGTCTCACCGGGTTTCGGCTGTCCAATGTTCAGCAAACCGCCATAGGCAGTGAGGCCGGGCATACCAAGGACACCAAGCCACGCGGGCGCCGGCGCCAGAGATATATCGATGGGGCGCAACGTTTTCACGGGCGCCACGGCGTATTCCTGCCAGCCTGTAGCAGCGGCGACTAACTGACCGGCGCCCATCACTTCGCATATAGTTGCGCCTGGCATTACTTCGCCGATGCCGGTGGGGGCGGCGTAAGACGGCGCATCGTTCATCCGGCCTCGCATGTAGGGATCGAGCGAAAGCCACAGCGTCTTCAGCAGCGCCTCTCCTTCACGTGGGGCTGGAATCGGCGTTTCTTCCAGCCGAAAGTTTTCGGGCGCCGGTTCTCCCGTTGGGCGCGAGGCAAGCACGATACGGCGGTTGACCTGGGACATGGCAGTATTATGGCGCGGGGTCGCGTCTTACTGCTCGCGGATCAGGAACGTTTTGTCGGCGGTCTGGCTGGTGAGGTTCTGCAGGTGGCCGCCGGGCCAGGTGATTTCGATTTTGTCCACTGCGCGGGCGTTTCCCAGGCCGAAGTGAAGGCGAAGGTCGCTTTGAGAGAGATAGCTGCCGCCGCTGCGTACCTCGGCGGTCTGGACGAGATTTCCCGCGGTGACTTTCACCTTCGCTCCGATGGCGCTGCGATTGGATTTCACGCCTTCGAGCTTCAGGGCTATCCAGTGATTCGGTGGGCGATTGCTCAGATGGAGCAATGATGGCGGTTCGTTCTGATTATTCACAAGCGCTTCGACCAGGCCGTCATTGTCGTAATCAGCGAACGCGAGGCCGCGCGAGGAATGCTTCTCGAGAATCGCCGGGCCGCTGGATTGCGAGATATCAACGAAGCGTCCGTGATCATTGTGGTAGAGGATGGCGCGCTCGCGATATTGGATATCTATTTTGAGCTTGTCTACTTCGGGGAAGGCGTGGCCATTGACCAGCAGCAGGTCGGGCCAGCCGTCGTTGTCGAAGTCGAAGAAACCGCAGCCCCATCCGACGTAACGCGTGTTCTGCCCCAGGCCGGATTCTACGCTGACGTCCTGAAACTCGCCCTTGCTTCGGTTGCGGTAGAGAGTTTCGAGTTCGTCCGAGAAGTTCGTGCGGAAGATGGAAGGCAGGCCGTCGTGAACGTAGTCGGCCGCCGCGACGCCCATGCCGGAGAGCGCCTTGCCGTTGTCATCGAGCGCGACGCCGCGGAAAAGCGCTTCATCCGTGAACTGGCCGTTGCCGCGGTTGATGTAGAGGATGGATGGGGTCTGGTCGCTTGCGACGTAAATATCGGTCAGTCCATCGCCGTTGAAATCCCCGGTGAGCACGCCCAGTGAGTAGTTGCCGTCGGGCTTCGAAATTCCGCTCGCGTCGGAGACATCACGAAATACGCCGCCTTCGTTGTGATAAAGGATGTTGCGGTCGAAGGGCAGGCCACGGGGGCCGCAGTTCACAGCGATGCCGCGGTAGAAGCAGTAAGGGTTCGCGCCGGGCTTCGGGGTCGTTTCGAAATCGAACTTCAGGTAGTTCGCGACGAACAAGTCCAGCTTGCCGTCATTGTCGTAGTCGAGGAAGGCGCAGCCGGAGTTGTAGCGCGTGCGGTCCTGAAGCAGGTGGGACTGCTTTGTGACATCTTCGAATCGATGGCCGCCGATGTTGCGGTAGAGCGCGTTCTGGCCCCAGTAGGTGACGAAGAGGTCGGTGAAGCCGTCATTATCGTAGTCGCCCGCGCAGACGCCCTGGGTCCATCCTTCGCGGGTTAGGCCGAGGGCAGCGGTAACATCTCGGAACTTGCCGTTCCCTTCGTTGTGGTACATGCGGCTGGGGGAGCCAGGGCCGGAGCCGATGAAGATATCAGGGAGCCCGTCGTTGTCGTAGTCGATGAAGGCGACTCCGCTGCCGGTGGTCTCGATGATGAACTGTTTGGACTCGGAGCCGCCGTTCGGGATCGACTGGGTGAGGCCGGCTTCACGAGCTACGTTGCGGAAATCGGGCGGGGAGGCGATGTTCTGGGCGGCGGCAATTCCGGCGATAAAAAGCGCGAGGAGCCTCTTCACGGTTTGGCTTCTTGAGGTTTCTCCCCGAGCCGCTTCAGGAAATCGGTGAACTCGCCTTCGGGTGGTTTCTGGAGTTTGTCGAGGGCGTCTTTCTCCCGCTGCGCGTCAGCCGTACGGCCCGCGTTTCGGTAGGCCATCATCAGGTTGTAGTGCGCGGTCTCATTGCGCGGCTGCAGCTTGATGACGCGTTCGAGAAGATCCACGGCTTCGGGATAGCGATGAGCTTCGGAACGAAGCTTGGCGACCGCAATCAGGGCTTCGGGAAAATCAGGGCGGAGTTCCGCGGCGCGCTCGAAGTGAGTGGCGGCTTCGGGCTTCTTCTGTTGGGTCGCGAAGATTTCTGCGATCTGGTATTCGGCCACGGCGTCGGACGGATTGAGCGCGACTTCGGCTTCGAATTCGGCGCGGGCCTGATCGAGAACTGCGGGGTCATGGGACTGATGCAGAAGGGCTCGGCCGAGACGGTAATGGAGGTCGATCGCTTTCGGGTTCTTGGCGATGGCTTTGCGATATTCGTCGATCGCTTCGGGGAATTTGCCCTGAGTCTCGAAGACAACAGCGGAGAGTTCATCGACTCGCCACGAGCCGGGCGCCTTCTGGTACATGCGGTAGATCGCGTCGTTCCACGCCTTCATGTGATAGTCGGCCGCGATGTAGAGGACATCGGGATCGGACGGGAAGTCCTTCTCGAGTTCGGCGACGACGGGCGCGGCGTTTGTGAAATCGCTGGTTGAAATGCGGCATTGAGCCAGCGCGATTCCGGCCAGCCGCCGTGTGTCTTTTTCGCCGAAAGCGCGGGTAAGTTCCGGCAGCGCTTCGGCGCAGTGGCCGGTTGCGGCCTGAGTCAAGGCATAGAAGGCCCTGCCAGCGGGATCCTGAGATTGCGAAAGCAGTTTCGCCGCTCTCGCGTAATCGCCTTTGTTGAATGCGTCGATTCCATCGACTACCGACTGGCCGAATACGGAAGTGGAAAAGAGCAGGCATGCCGATACCTGCCAGACGCGTGGACTAATGACCGGCATCGTCTGTCATCAAGCCCAGGTTGCCGAAGCGGCCACGGTCGCTCGCGTCGAAGTAGCGAAAGCTCAGTATGGGAGGCGCTCCGGGCGCCAACAGGAACGGCGGATTCAGACGCGCCGAGGGCGATTCGGTCATGTTCACAATGCGGCCGGAAGATGAGATCGCCTGGATGATTAATACGACTGCGGGTATCATTGGGACTCCAGTTGGGCAAGAGCGTGGGTGGCGGTCGGGTTGCCGGGCTTGCGCTCCATGAGTTCGTTCAGCGCCATGCGAGCTTTCTCCCGCTCGCCCATCGTAACGTAGATGCGCGCGAGATTGAGATAGAGTTCGTCGTCGTCCGGATTGGTTTTGATTCCATAGCGGAAGGCTGCGATTGCGTCGGCAGGCTGGCCGATTTTGGCGTAGAGGACGGCGAGATTGTTGATGGCGCCGGGGTGGTCCTGCTGCGCTTCGATGGCTTTCTGGAACCAGCTACGCGCGTCGGTGAGGTCGTTGGCCTGGGCGGAGAGCAGCCCCAGTTGGTTCATCGCATCGGCGCATTTGGGGTCGAGATCGATGGCTCGGTGGAACATACGTTGGGCGTTGGGACGGTCGTTTTGTTTGGCGTAGACTTCGCCCGCACCGACGAAGGCGGGCGGGTAGTCGTTGCGGATGTCGATTACCTGGAGGAAAGAGGTGAGAGCGTCTTTGTCTCGGCCGAGTTCGAACTGGATGCGCGCCATGGCGTTGAGCGCCTTCCAGTTCATGGGTTCGCCACGAAGCGTTTCGGCGAGGTAGGGCAGGGCGCGGTCCGGATATCCGGCCCAATAGAACGCGGCGCCGAGCTTGAAGTAGCTGCGATGCGGGCGCAAGTAATAGCGTCCGGGAAAGGGCAGGGCGAGCGTGTGATTCTCAGCGATGCGCGCGAGGTCACCGCGCATCTGGGCGGGCGACGGCGGCGAGGCATAGACCTTGCGCGCGCGGCTTTCGCCGTCAATCAGAAGCACAAGGGGCAGCGCGAGATCGACGCGGTATTCGAAGAGGTAGCGGCGGAAGAGTGAATAGACGGCGGCGACGTCGTCCTTCTCCTGACGGACATCGAGATATTCGACCGGGATGCCTCCCGGGATTTTCGGCGGCTCGCCGGCGTGGATTACGAGGAATGCGTTCTCGCCTTTCGGAGTGCGGCGGTCCGGGGTGGGAACAGGTTCGAGCAGCCATGAGTCGCCGAATTCGGGGTTGTTTTGTCCGGCGACAGACGAGGCGGCGCGCTGCGTTCGCGGACGGAACGCGGCCGCTTTGGCAGCAGCGGAACCTTCGACGATCGTGTAGCAGTGGCCGGGCGCCAGATCCGCGATTCGCTGCGTTGCGCCGGACGGCCAGGTGATTTCTGCCGTTGCAGTGGGCTTGCCTGCGAGGCCGAAATAGAGTTTTTTTGAATGCTGGGTCAGGAAACCGCTACCCGCGGCAAGGAACAGGGTTTGGCCATTCACCGTGACACGGGCGCCGATCGCGTCGCGATTCGACTTGACGCCCTGAAGCGCGATGGCGATGGAAGGACGGTTGGCAGTGGAGTCGTTGCGCATCGCGCGAATCTGCGGGCCGAGACGATTTCGGAGGATCAGGTCGGGTACTCCGTCGCGATCGAAATCGATGAGGGCGAAACTTCGTGTATCGTCGGCGAAATCCAGGCCGCTCACGCCCGACGCATCGCGGTAGCGTCCGTCGCGTTTGACGTAAAAAACGTTCGGCTCCTGACCGTTCCAGTTGTAATCGCCGCGAATCAATTGATTCAGGCCGTTCCAACCGTTTTCATAATCGGGCGCGGGGGATTGTTTCGGGGGCGATTTGGCGACTACCTGACGCCAGAAAAAGCCATTCAGATCTTCGGCCGGATCGGCTCCCACGCGGTTGGTGACCATGCCGGTCGCGACGAGAATTTCCGGGACGCCATCAAGGTCCCAATCGAAGCCGCCGGAACTCCAGGCCCATCGACCCATCTCGACGCCTTCGTGGGCTCCGGTTTCCTCGAACGATCCATCGCCTTTGTTGCGGTAGAGCGAGTTGCCTTTGGTGTGGCGGCGGAAGTCCTCGGCATGGCCTTTGGCGGGCTGAAATGCGGGGTCGGTGACGACGCGCTGGCCGGGGGCGGTCCACATATCGGAGACGTAGAGGTCAGGGCGCCCATCGCCGTTGTAGTCGAACCATGAGGCGCTCATTCCGGGACCCGCGCCGTCCAGTCCAAGGCGCGCGGCTTCGTCGCGGAACTTGCCTTCGTGATTGCGATAGAGATTGCCGCGGCCGAAATCGTTCGCTACAAAGAGATCGGGCCAGCCGTCGTTATCGAAGTCGCACCAGGCGGGAGCGAAGCTGAAACGGTTGTTGTTGTCGTTCATGCCCGATTGCGCGGTGACGTCTTCGAAGAGAATGCCGCCATCGGGCAGAACGCCACGATTGCGGAACAGAAAGTTGGGCGGGCCGTTGCGCGCGTCCTGATAAGGCGCGGGATATTGATACTGGTCTTCGCTTTGGAAGTAGACGTAACAGCAGAGGTAAAGATCGAGGCGCCCGTCGCGGTCGTAATCGGCGGCGGCCATACCGGTGAAGGAGCCGGCCGGATTGGTTTCGAAACGAAAGACGTTGGGCTTTTCGATAAAGCGCCCATCACCCTGGTTGACGAAGTACAACGGGCCGGAGGCGCGCAGCACGACCGCGTCCTGATTTCCGGAATTGCGAAAGTCCGCGAAGAGAGCAGAAGTGGTTTCGTCGAGGATGCCGAGTCCGGAGCGTTCGGTGATGTCTTCGGCTGTTCCATCTTCGCGGATGCGATAGAGGCGGTTGGGAAGACCGGCGGGCTGCAGCACGTAGATTTCATCGACGCCGTCGTTGTCGATGTCCGCAACGGAGATTCCCTGATTGCCGAAGACGTCGATTCCGCAGGCGGAGTCGAGGCGCGCGCGCCAATACGGATTTCCCGGGATGAGTTGGTCACGGAACGATGGGACCGCACCGAAGACATGACCCGTGACATCGGTGAAATACGGCCGCGGCGAGGTGACGGTGTCCTCCGCGAGGGCGCGAAAATCGGGCAGGGACCAAAGGCCTGTATGGTATTCGGTCGCGGTCTTGATCTCGTAACGGACACGCGAACCAGGAAGGACGTAGAAGCGCGCAGCCAGAATTTCGGCGCGGCGATTGGTCCAGGATTGAAGCGCGGGCGGAGCGGGCTCTTTGCCAGCGAAGATGCGATAGAGGCGAGACTCCCATTCGACCGCTTCTTTCTCGGATTTGAATTCGTCCGTGCCCGGCCTGATAAAGCGCAGCGCGGCGTCATAAGGATTCGGTTTGGCGTAATGGACCGGGAACGGCGTGGCGGCGGGGGACTTTGAAGCTACGAGTCCGGCGGCTGCCGCCGCGGCGATGAATTCGCGGCGGGTCAACGGACGGCCTCGCGGGCCTGAACCAGCTGCGCGTGTTTCTCGCGTTCGGCCTGCGCGGCATCCGGTTTGCCCAGGCGGTCGTAGTCGCGGGCGAGGCGGTAATGGGTCGCAGGATCTGACGGCGCAAGCGCGATGGCGCGTTCATATTCGGCGGCGGCGTCGGAAAAGCGATTCAACCGGTCGTAAACGGAGCCCAGCTCGAAATGCGCGGAGGGATCGCTGTCCTTCATCGAAATGGATTTCGAAAGAAGACGGATCGCTTCGTCGGGCTGAATGGCCTGAGCGTTGAGAACTTTGGCGTGCCAGAGGTAGACAGCGGGATTATCCGGGTGCGCGGACTCGTAGGCGACGAAGCGCTTCGCCACTTCCGGCAGACGCGCCGGGATCTGATCCAGCATGCGCGCCAGAAATGAGTAGGGCTGCTCCGTGTCGGGCGAGATTTCGATGGCGCGAAGGAACGCGCCGGCGGCTTCATCGAAACGGCGCAGGCCATAGTCAGCTACGCCGAGCGCAAGTTGCAACTGCGCGCTCTTTGGAAGAAGAGCCGCGCCATTTTCGAGAATCGCGATCGCTTCTTCGAATTTCTGCTGTTCGAGCAGCGGACGGGAGGCTTCGAAATAGAGTTCGGCGGCGCGGTCGGCGGCGGGCTGGTCCGATGGGACTTTGGATGAATATTTCGCTGCTGCCTCAGCGGCTTTCAGAGTTGCGCCCGTTTCGGAATAGTAGATGGCGAGACTCTGCAGCACGGCGGGATCTTCGGGGGACAGAGCCGCCGCCTTCTCGGCAGCCTCTTCGGCCTCGGCCGTATTGTGAAGACGCCAATGGGCCTGTGACAACGCCACCCAGACGCGGCCGTCCTTCGGGTTTAGCTTTTCCGCGGCTTCGAGATTCGTCCGCGCGGCGGCAAAGTCTCCGTTCTGAAGCGCAATGAGCCCGGCGCGGAAGGCGTCGTCAAAAGGGGTGGATGCCGCGAGCAGCAATAACAGGGCTAAAACCACTGGTTTAGCCCATTTTATCGCCCGTCGGGCTACACAAAAACCGTTGTAATGTCGACGGGAGTGCGGTTGCCTTCGACCACAACCAGGCCGCTTTCGGTTACATGGTAGAGGCGGCGATCCTGTTCGGGGTCGTATCCGATGGTCGCGTCTTCCGGTACCCTGATGTTCTTGTCCAGGATGGCCCGCCGAATGCGAGCACGCCGGCCGATGTCGCAGTTGTCCATGATGACGCTGTTTTCCACATAGGCGCCCGTGTGGACCTTCACGCTGCGGCCGAGGATTGATCCCTTCACCCGGCCGCCAGAAAGAATACAGCCGCCGGAGACGATGGAATCGACCGCCTCACCGCGCCGGTTCTGCTCGTCGAAGGTGAACTTGGCGGGAGGGTCCGGATAGCTGCTGGTGCGCAGAGGCCACTGCCGATTGTAAAGATTCAGAGCCGGAACAATGGCGCGCAGATCCATGCTGGCTTCCCAATAAGCGTCGATGGTCCCCACATCGCGCCAGTACGCGCAACGGTCGGGTGGTTCGCCGGGGATCGAATTGGTCTGGAAGTCGTACGCGTAAATCGGGTGGCGTTCGGCGACAAGTTTCGGAAGGATATCGCGGCCGAAATCATGCGTGCTGTTTTCGTCGGCAGCATCGTCGCGCAGGGCTTTGAGCAGCATGCGGGTCGCGAAGAGATAGTTGCCCATCGACGCGTAAACGTGGTTGGGCTTATCCGGAATCGTCGGGGCGTCGGGGTTCTTTTCATGAAATCCGACGATGCGGTTGGTCTCGTCAGCCTCGATGACGCCGAATTCGTGGGCGTGTTTTTTATCGGTTGGAATTGCTGCTACCGTGCAGGCGGCGTTGAGGTCCTCATGAAAATCGATCATATGCGCGATGTTCATGCGATAGATATGATCGGCGCCGAAGATCGCGACCACGTGGGGTTCCGTCTGTTCGATGAGATTGATGTTCTGGTAAATGGCGTCGGCCGTGCCCTGGTACCAGGTCTCGCCGACGGAGCGCATCTGCGCCGGTACCGGAATGATGAACTGGTTCTTGAGGAGGCCACCCATCTGCCAGCCATCGTTCAGGTGCTGGAGCAGACTCTGACTGCGGAACTGAGTTAGGACATAAATCGAGTGAATTCCGGAATTGACGAAATTACTGAGGACGAAATCGACGATTCGGTACTTACCCCCGAACGGAACGGCTGGCTTGGCGCGCTCTTTCGTCAAAGGATAAAGCCGGGTTCCCTTGCCTCCGGCGAGGATCACTCCCAGTACCCGCAGTTTCATGGCAAGGCCATTGTGCCAACATGCGGCGAGAAACCGCAAC
>Ga0126381_100000144_pt1 | contig 77433 bp, 66 predicted proteins | sample PanSoiMetPlot_28_FD_96465 | JGI IMG/M metagenome (GOLD analysis project Ga0126381, IMG submission 96465) | Tropical forest soil microbial communities from Panama - MetaG Plot_28 | ecosystem: Environmental > Terrestrial > Soil > Tropical forest > Bulk soil | place: Panama | collected 2016-02-17 | reverse complement strand
GGGGATTCTTGTTCGCCCAGTTGACAATCGCGGGCGCTACGCTTGAAAGCTTGCCCAGGCGGTCGGGGTCGCCCAGGATCCGTCCGCGCAGGCCGACGCCATGCTCGCGGACTTTTATCGCCTCTCCGCGCTGCATCAGTTGGGGGAAGTCCAATTGGAATTCGTGCCCGTCGCGCGGCGTATAGGGACAGCGCAGATAGCACAGGCGGCAACCGTAGCACAGGTCAACCACCCGTTCGCGCTCGGCCGCGCTCAGGTTGCGCACGTCGTCGCCCTTGGCATCGATCGCGTCGAACAGCGCGGGAAATGACGGGCAGAGGTTAAAGCACAGCCGGCAACCGTGGCAGATGTCGTAGATCCGGGTCTCCTCCTTGCCGAAAGCGGCGCGGTCCCAGTACTTCGGCTGGTTGGGATCGTAGGTGAGCCCATCGGTCGGGCGCGACTCAATACGGCTGCTCATGATCAATCCTCATCGGGATGCGCCGCGGCACCCGGCGCGATAGTTCAGGCGGTTACAAAAGCAACCGGCCAACCGCATACGCGGCTGGCCGGCTGTGGTACCGCCCATGCGGCCGTCTTACAGCGTGTCCTGCGCCTTGGCGAAGCGTCCGGCGTGGGACTTCTCGGCCTTGGCCAAGGTCTCGAACCAGTCCGCAATCTCGGTGAAGCCTTCCTCACGGGCGGTCTTCGCCATCCCCGGGTACATATCCGAGTACTCGTAGGTCTCGCCATGAACTGCAGATTTCAGGTTCAGCAGGGTGTCGCCGATCGGCTGATCGGTCACCGGATCGCCCACCGTCTTGAGGTAATCCAGATGGCCGTGGGCGTGGCCCGTTTCACCTTCGGCGGTGTCACGGAACAGGCCCGCGATTTCCGGTTGCCCTTCCACGTCCGCGACCTTGGCGAAATAAAGATAACGGCGATTGGCCTGGCTCTCTCCGGCGAAGGCGCCCTTTAGATTATCGTGTGTTTTGGTTCCCTTAAGCGTTTTGGCCATAGTGTTTCTTCTTCCCTTCCTGTTACGCGTCAGCCCTCGGCAGGTCGCCAAGGCTCTTGGCAGCCGAGAGGCATTCCTTGCACAACGCATGGACCTCCACAGAACAGCCCAGCAACTGGAAGTCACCCAGGGTCTGGCGTCCATGCAGCAACTCGTTGAATTCCGGCACTTCGATGTCGCAGATCTTGCGGCACCGCACGCAGACCACGTGATGATGCGGCGCGGTATTGCCATCGTAGCGCGCGCTGTCGTGCAGGGGCGTGACCTTGCGCGCCTCGCCGATTGCGCACAGCGTTTCCAGCGTACGATGCACCGTGGCCAGCGAGATGCTCGGATGTTCCCTACGCACCTGGGCGAAGACCGCCTCGGCGCGCGGATGGTCACCTGAATTTACCAGCACGCGCATCACGGCGACGCGTTGCGGCGTAATCGCCAGCCCGCGCTTGCGGCATCGGGCGTTAAACTCGGCCAGCCGCGCGGCGGCATAGGCGGCGCGCCGCTTGTCGCTTATTAGCGTTGGAGTATCCATATCAGATGATAATTATTATCATCTGCGAATGGTTCGCGTCAAGATGGATCAGCGCAGGAGAGATCCAGCGAGACTTGAGAATGGAAAGAATTCGTGGACAGGCGGCCGTGCCTGTCATCGATGCGCTAGCTGCCTACTTACCAGGCTGGAGGCCGGAGCACCCTCAGCGCCTTCCAAAACCTTCCACCCACGCGGCTTCCAAACTCACCCCGCAGGGTGTTGAGCGCCTGCGCCATGTCCTGCTGCTTTAGCAGCGGAGGCAAAGTGGAGGCGGCAGTGGAGACCGCCGACGCCGTGGAAGTCGATGAACCGGGTATAAACAACTCGCTGCTGGCAAGCACGCTGTTGACGCCCAGTCCGCCCGCGATCAGCACATCGCCGGCTTCGCTGCCGCTGAGCACCGAGGGATCCAGGAAGGCGCCGGCCGCCAGCCATCGGGCGGTGGTCATCGAGTTGGTGGTGGTGAACCGGTTGGTGGTGGGGTCGTAGAGCTCCACCCCCGAGATCGGCACGATCTGCCCTTCGGAATTAAACGTCGCACCGCCGGCAAACAAAATATCATTGTTGGAAAGCGTGGCCACGATGGGGTCAAACACGATTTGCGTCAGGTCGCCGGCAGGCTTGAAGGACCGCGTGGACGGATCGTAAAGCTCGGCGGTTTGATCCCCGCTTCCTCCCGCAACCAGCATATCGCCGGAATTGGGACCGCTGGTCAGCAGAACTTCGATCTGCAGAAAGCGCGTCTCGGACATTGAACCGGTGGGGGTGAAGATTCCCGTGGCGGGGTCATACAGTTCGGCGCTGGCCAAAAAATGGCCCGGGGCGTCGGAGCCACCGGTCACCAGCACCTGTCCAGCGAGCGGGCCCGAGGTAAACAGTGCGGCGGCGAATTGCTCGCGCACGACGCTCATCGACCCGGTCGCGCTGAAGGTTCCAGCGGCGGGATTGTACAGCTCCGCGGACGAGATTACGTCGCCGGCGGCGTTGACGCCCCCGGCGAGCAGGACTTCCCCGCTTTGCAGGGCAACGGCCACGTGATTGATGCGCGCGCTCACCATGCTGTCATTGCAGATCGGGGGCGCCGGACTGATCCCGCCCACGCAGGTGTAGGTCTTGGAGGCCGCATTGTAGATCTCCGCGGTCGCTACAGTCTCGCCGTCCGACCCGCCAGCGATCAGCACCTGGGTTGACCCTTTAAGCGGCGTAGCAGTCTGAGAAAAGCGCACGTCGTGAAGGCTGGCCGAGCAATCCCGGCCCGTAGTGCCGCCGATGCAAGTGAACGCGCCGGCGGCGGGATCGTACAGCTCGGAGGTATCGAAGATGCGGCGGGTAAGGTCGGCGCCTCCGGCAATCAGCACGTTGTTGTTGTTGAGAGCCGTCCCGGTATGTCCCACTCGCGCGCGCACCATCGTCTGAGCGGCGAAGGAGAATGTTCCGCCAGAGGGAGAAAACACTTCGGCGGTGTCCAGCGAGGAGCCCGGAATAAGCACTCCGATAGTGTTCAGAAGCAGCGCGCCGCCCGGGATCAACACGGCCCCGCTGGGAAGCTCTACGGAGGGGAACTCAAAGCGAATCAATTTCATCTTTCCGGTCGCGGAGAAGGCGTCGGTGGCGGGATCGAAAATCTCTGCGCTGTTGTCGTCGCTGCCGCCGGTAATCAGCACGCGCCCGTCGCTCAGAAGCTGCGCCGAATGAAAAGCGCGCGGAGCAATCATCGGCGTTGCCGTGAAAGAGAAACTCCCGGCGTTCGGATCGTAAATCTCGGCGCTGCCCAGCAGGTTGAGCGAGTTATCGACTCCGCCCGTGATCAGCACGCGCCCGTCCTGCAGCGTGGTGGCGGTATGATTGTGGCGCGCCACGTTCATCGAGCCGGTTGAGGTGAAGCTGTTCTTGGACTCGTTGAACAGTTCGGCGGAGGTAAGCGTGGTGCCCGAAGCGTCGATTCCGCCCGCCAGCAGAACTTCGTTGTCCGCGGTGCATCCGCATCCCTTGATCAGCACGGCGGCGTGTTCGGTGCGTGCGGCGTTCATTGGCCCGGGATTGCCGAAGAACTGGGAGCTGGCGGGATCGTAGAGTTCCGCGTTGGGCAGCGCGCCCACCGGCAGACCGCTGCCGGTCATCGTGATCGGATTGATAGTCGAATCCACCGCGGGGCTGCCCCCGGCAACCAAGACTTTGCCGTCGGCGAGGCGGGTGGCGGTGTGCCAGGTTCGTGGGGCGAACATCGCGCCCGTCACCTTGAACTTGTCGGCGGTCGGGTCGTACAACTCGGCGCTTAGAAAAGCGGTTGCGGTCAGCAGGCCGCCGCCATTGTCGCCGCCGGCCAGAAGAACCGTGCCGTCGTTAAGCAAAGTGGCCGTATGATGCTGGCGCGCCTGGGTCATCGAGCCGGAGGTAGCGGTGAAGGTTCCCGCGGATGGATTATAGATCTCGGCCACGTCGAGCGTTCCCGCGATTTGGGATCCGCCGGCCACCAGCACTTGTCCGTTGTCGAGCAGGGTACCAGTGTGGAAAATGCGCGAGTCAGTCATCGGACCGGTCAAGACAAAGTGCGGCGAGGTCGGCGACACCGGTGTGGTGGGACAGGCAGAACAAGGATCGCATCCGCTGGCCGCCGCAGCCGCCATCGCGCACAGAGCCGCAACACCGATCAGGGCGCTGACGTTGAAGATCAGATCCGACGATAACGCTGATTTCCCGCGCATAATGGCGAATCTCTAGCCGAATCAACCCCGTATGGGCAAACATTTTGCTTACGAATCAGATTTCGTTTTTTCAAGGCAGATATCAATTTGATGACGTATGCAGAGAGCGCCCAGATGTGCGAATTTCGAATGAATTTGAGTGAGATGAGGGCGGCGGCTTCGGGTCTGAGCCGGAGATTCAGACGTTGGCTCTGCGCGAGCTCTATCGCAGCGCCGGCATCACTTCGCGGGCGAAGATTTCCAGCGTGCGGGGGCGTCCAAAGTCGGTGAACCATGCGATCCCCATGTGCACGCCGCGTTGCGCCCGCTCGCGAAATTGAGCAATCACCTGTTCAGGCGTGCCCATCACCACCCGTGAGCGGGCGCTGCGCATCATCGGATGCTGGCTGTCTTCGGCCCAGCGCTGCTTGAGCGCGTCCTCGGAAGTTTCCAGGCAAACCAGAATATGTTCGGAAAGCTCCAGCGTGCTGAAATCGCGCCCGGCCTCCGCGCAATACTTTTTCAGCAATTCGCATTTGCGCGCGAAATCCGCCGCGTCGGCGGGAACGATATTCCAGCGGTCGGCATAACGCGCCACCAGCCGCAGCAGCACTTTTTCGCCGCCGCCGGCGATGGTGATGGGCGGGCGCGGCTTCTGCAGCGGCTTGGGATTGTTGCGGGCGCCATCGATAGAATGGTAGCGGCCTTTAAAGTTTGCCACCGGCTCGGTGAACATCAGGTTCATGATCTGAAGGGATTCCTCCAGAGCGCGCAGCCGCGCACCAATCGGTGGAAAATCAAAGCCATAGGAGCGATGCTCCTGCTCGTACCAACCGGCGCCGATACCGATCTCCAGCCGCCCGTTGCTGACGTGGTCCACCGCCGTAAGCGCCTTGGCCAGGTAGGCGGGATTGCGATAGCCGTTGCAGAATACCAGCATCCCAAGGCGCGTGCGCTCGGTGCGCGCCGCCAGCGCGGTAAGGCAGGTCAGCGCCTCGGGATGGTCGCGCTCGGGCGCCATGAAGTGGAGGAAATGATCGTTAAGCCAGATCGAATGAAACCCCAGCTTGTCCGCGAAGACGGCGCGTTCGAGCAGTTCGGGATAACCCATGAACTGGGGCAACTGAATCGCTATCTTCATCCTGGCAAACCTCCGGGCCCGGCCGTGTTGGCGCACGACACTAGCACATGGCGCCGCCCATCAGGCAGGCAGAGCCCCCAAGGGGATGCACCCAAAAAAACGGCGGCCTACGACTCGCTGCTTGACGACAGACGCAGCGTCACTCGGGTGACGTTGCGCTCATTGACGCGGCTATACTGACGTCCTTCGCTGAGCAGCCGCACAATACGCAGGCCCAGCCCTCCAACGGGCCGGCACTCCGGCGGCCGATTGGGGTCCGGCGCCGGCGCATCGAACGGATCAAACGCGCATGCGTCGTCGTTCAGTTCGATTGTGAGGCGGCCTTCATCGAGCAGCAGATGGACCTCCGCCGCGCCCGCGCCGGTTCGGTCGCGATAACCATACTTGACCAGGTTGGTGATCAGCTCTTCGGCCACGATTAGCGCCCGCGCGCGATCGTCGTTGCCAAGCCGGTGGCGCGCCGCGAACGCCTCGACGAAGGTTTGCATCTGGGCGGTCGCCCCTTCCTCGACCCGAAGCTTAAGATGCGCTTGCTCCGTCACGTCATTTCCGCTCGTTTGCCGTTCCACAGGCAGTGATTCTTTCCGCAAGCAATCTAGCCGGTTTGGGGAGATAATTGCGACTGGTTTTAATGCGGGCGCGAAGCTAAGGTACGCTATGCGTTTACACGGAGATTTTTGCTCCCGCGTCGCCGCAACCCTGCTCCTCGCGGCAATTGTGTTTACGTTCGGGTCTTTTGCGCTCGCGGACGGACCCCCAATCGCGCAGATCAAGACGGTCAGTGGTGACGCCGCAATCATACGCGCCGGCACCCGCTTGCCCGCCAAGGTCGGCGATCCGGTCTATGAAAAGGACACCGTCCAAACCGGGGAGGGCGGCGCCATCGGACTGACCTTCACGGACAACACCGTGATGTCGGCGGGACCCAACAGCGAAATAGACTTGGCGGAGTACCGTTTTGACTCCAGTAACTTCAACGGCTCGATGCTGACCGACATGCGTCAAGGCACGGTCACGATGGTATCGGGCGATATCGCGCGCAGCTCGCCCGGCGCGATGAAGGTCAAGACGCCCTCGGCAATCCTGGGTGTGCGCGGCACCCGGTTCGCGATTCACGTGGCGGGGAGCAACTGAGCCGTGCGCCGCCTGGCCTGGCTGATCCCGCTCGTCACCCCGCTTCTCACCCTGCTTGCCGCCTGTTCCAGTAAGCAGCAGGAACTGTTTGTGGTGCTGCCCAATCCCGGCGGCGGCTCCGGCGCGGTCACCGTTAACGGCGGCGGGAAATCTGTGCTGCTCGACCAGCCCTATTCCGCCGACGAAGAGCGCGGCGGGAAGTTCTCGGCCACCTCCAGCAACCAGGATCAGGTCCAGCAGGTGTTCGGCAGCGCGCTGTCGGCACAGCCCATCCTGCCCAAGCACTTCCGCCTCTATTTCATCAGCGACTCCGACCAGCTGACCCCTGAGTCGCAAAAGGAATACGCCGGCGTGTTCGAAGACATCAAGCAGCGGCCGGTCTACCAGGTCGAAGTCATTGGACACACGGACACGTTTGCTTCAGCCGAATACAACCAGAAGCTTTCCATGGAGCGCGCCGTCTCGATCAAGCAACGGCTGGTTCATGATGGGCTTGATCCCAAGTCGATCTCAGTCGCCGGCAGAGGCAAGCGGGACCTCCTGGTGAAGACGCCCGACGGCGTGCATGAGCAGCGCAACCGGCGAGTCGAGATCACGGTGCGCTGAGTTATGCCGTCACGCGGCTCCCCAGCCATCGCAGCGCGATCATGGTGATATCGTCCGCCTGCTCGGCGCCGTTGACAAAGCCGCGGACGTCCTCGCGAACCAGGTTGACTACCGCCTCGGCGCCACTGGTGGGCGCCTGCGCGAGCAGCCGCTCAAGACGCACCTCGCCGTAAAAGCAATGCTGCGGGTTCTCCGCTTCGGTGACACCGTCGGTGAACAGCAACAGCAGTTCGCCTGGCGCCAGTTGCTGTCGCTCGACGCCATAGGGAAAGTCGTCCACCGATCCGAGCGGAGGTCCGCCTTGTCCACCGAGCCGGATCGGCGGGCTGTACGGGCGCAGCAGGAAGGGAGCGTCGTGCCCGGCGTTGATGTAAACCAGCTTGCCGGTAGCCAGGTCCAGGACGCCGGCGAACACGGTCACGAACATCATGTTGGCGCCCACGCCCGCCATGTCGTTGCTGGCGGCTGAAATACGCGCGTTGGCTTCCGCGAACACGCGGTTGAGCGCGTCGCCGTGGCTTATGGTTGCGGCGCGTAGGACTTCCTTGCTCATCGCCATGAACAGCGCCGCCGGAACGCCCTTGCCGGAGACGTCGGCGATGGCGAAGGAAAGCCGCTTGGCGTCGAGCATCACGAAATCATAGAGATCTCCGCCCACCATTCGAGCCGGTTCGATCACGGCATAAATATCGACGTCAGGGCGCAGCGAGAAGCCGTTAAACCGGTGCGGCAAAAGGCCCATCTGAATGGCGCGCGCGGCGTTTAGTTCGCCTTCGATGAGCGCCTTGGATTCGCGTTCGTGCGCCAGCGCGGATGCCAGCCGGCGGCGGGCCGCCTCCGCCGCACGCAAACTGCCGCCGAGCATCACCGCGAACACAACGGTAACGCCAGCCGCCGGAAAAACGCCGTCAAACAAAAGGTGCCAAATGCGAAAGGCCCCATATTCAAAGCCCGTCAGCGCCAGCACCAGCGCCGCCAGTATCGCGCCCACGACCCGCGGATGGCGAAAGGGCAGCACGAATATGGTGATCAGGCCGAGGATAATCGGCAGCGCAATCTCGACCTGGTCGAGGTAGGCGGGGCGGAGCAGTAGATTGCCCGAAAGCATCGACTCCAATAACTGAGCAGCTACCTCCACGCCCGGCATCAATCCCAGCGGGGTTTGTTTTTGGTCAATCAATCCAAGTCCGGTCACGCCGAGAAACACCAAGGAGTGGCGCAAATTGGCCGGGTTGAAGGAACCATCCATCAGATCGGCGGCCGACACGTAACGCGCCATCTCATTAGGCGTGAAATAGGGATAGGCGCGGGCGCGCCAATCGGTGGGAAAGAAGAGATGGTCAACCAGCGCGCCGCGCACGCCTTCGGCGCCCGTGGCGACGCCGATAGAGCTACCCCACGCGATCTGGAGCATCGCCAGCGCCAGGGTGGGCACCATGCTGCCCTCACCCATTACCAGCAGCGGCACGCGGCGAATAATGCCGTCGCGGTCAGGCTCGCCCGCCAGCACGCCTTGGCCGAGCGCGGCGGCGGTCAACTCTGGAACACTGCGTACCAGCCCCCGATACGACAGCAGATAAGGGCGAGCATCGCCGCCCGCTTCACGTACCAGGGACACGCGCTCGGGCCCATGATGCTCCGTCTGCGTTTCGTAGCTGAAGCCCATCCCCAAGACGGTCGGCATCTTGCGAAAAGCGTCGGCCAGCGTCGCTCCACTGGGCGGCAAGGAGGCCAGTTGACGGGCCAGCGGCGCGGGAATTCCCGGCAGCTTTGCAAGTCTGGGCGGGGAGTAGCGGTCCGGCTCGGCGAAAATGATGTCAACTCCGAGCGCGCTGGGTCCACCGGCTGCAATTCGGTCCACCAGTTGCGCAAGCTGTGCGCGCGGCCAAGGCCATTGCCCAAACCGCGTCAGGCTCTGGTCATCGATCGCGACGATGCGCACCGGCAGCGGTTTGTAAGGACGTGGCGAGAGCTGTTGCTCGAGGTCGAAGCCGCGCATCCTGACGGTGGCGACGGTGCGTGGATCCGCGATGCGCAAAACTACCAGTATCGCGAGCACCGCCAACGCCAACAGACGGCCCGGGTGCTCAAAGGTCGAGGTCTGTGCACGCGCCGCCGGGGCTTCGCCGCTGACCTCAGACGGCGATTTCGAGTCCGTCATAGGCCGAAGTGATGGTCAGCTCATTTCCCGTGCGGCTGATTTCGTCGTAGCGGCGGGTTTCGCCCAGAATCCGTTCCACCATCCGGTCGTCGTAAATCGGCTCGTGGTGATACATCACCAGGTGCTTGACGCCTGCCAGTTGGGCCAACTCGACCGCGACCATGTTGCTCGAATGCCCCCAGTCCTCTTTGACCGAGATCTGATCGGCCAGCGAGTACATCGCGTCGAAGATCAACAGGTCGGCGCCGCGGTAAAACTCCACAAATGGATAGCTTTCGTCCAGTACTTCGTACTTGTGCTCGCAATCGGTTGAGTAAACGATCGATTTGCCCCCCTTTTCGAACCGGTAGCCATAGGAGTCGCCCGCATGATTTTGCAAAATGGGCCGCACCGACAATCCATCGATCTCGTAACAATGGTCAGGTTTCAGTTCGACGAATTCGATGGTCGCCGCCAGATTGCGAAAATCGACCGGAAAGCAGGGGTCGGATTGCTGGCGCACAAAGGCTTCGCGCATCACCTCATGGCATCCGTGAATGCGGATTACGTTGCCCGGAATGAAGGCGGGAGTGAAGAACGGGAAGCCCATGATGTGGTCCCAGTGAAGATGCGACATGAAGATATTGAAGCGATGCTTGCGGGCGGGACCAAACTTGGCGATCAGGCTGTTGCCGAATTCGCGCGCTCCCGAACCCAGGTCGCACAGCACGAACTCGTCGCCGCCAGTAACCAGTTCCACGCAACTGGTATTGCCGCCGTATGTGCCGGCTATGGAAAATGGCAGCTCATCGTCAATAAACGGATCGATTTCAGCCAGGCTGCTTATGCCGCGCTGGAGCGCGGCCGCCAATGCGTCACGCACCTTGGCCCGAACCGCACGATAACCAAGCGGCGCCGGTAAAGAACCGCGGGTTCCCCAAAAGTGGATTAACATCTATTAATCCTTTTTTCGCAAGACCGGCAGCTAACGCAAGGCTGTGAGCGCTTCCGCGCGCGTTTCGAACACCGTCACGACGTATGAGAACCGGCTGATGGTGAAGATCTCGCTGACCACCGGGTTGAGGCCGGTGACCGCCAAACGCCCGCCCGTTGCCTTGGCCTGCTTGGACCCCGTCATCAGCGCGCGCAATCCGGCGCTGGAAACGTAATCGACCCCGGAAAGATCGATTAGGACCGCGGCGCCCGCCGAGCCGACGCTGCCCATCAATCGGGTTTGAAATTCAGGGCTGGTTTCGTTGTTGAGGCGTCCCTTGGGGCACAGAACAACGATATTGCCGTCACGCTGCTCGCTGATCTCCAAAGGGTTCCTCCACGCCCAATACCGAAGCCACGATCATAGCGCTAAATTGTCACCATTTCCTACGCAATAGCGCAAGCACGCCAACCGGAGAACCCGCATGCCGGCTCAAGTCCAGAATAGACCTCGCGGGCAGAGTGCAGGTCGGGGATATGAACTTTTTGGAGTAGCACCATGCCTTGTCCGGTTCACCCCCGAGTCGAATGGCGTAAAAATGGCGCGATTACAGCGCGTCATGACGGCACTCTTTATGCTTCTTCCAGAACTCGGAGGCCCTGTTATGAAGCTCCGAAAACTTATTCCGCTGCTTGGTTTAACTGTGCTCCTGGGCGGCTCGGCGCTGGCCGTTGAGGGATGTGTTGCCGAAACGCCGGTGCCGGCTTACGGATACAATGCGCCCTACTATCCATACGGCCCAACCTACAGCAGCCCTCCGATCGTGCTGGGCGATTGGGACGAGCATCGCGAATGGCACAACCGCGACTGGTGGGTCAGCAACCGCCGGCCCTGGGTGGAGCAACACCATCACGAATGGCTAAGCGCGCGTCCGGCACCGCATGATGCGTACGGCCACGAGCATGCGCGGCGCGACTGATTCCACCAGCAGCGGCTGCATCAACTGAAGCCTGAGAAGGCCAGTACCAACAATAGCCGCCGGCGAGGTCAGGCCGCACATTGTACGGCCGGGCTTTGCCGGCGTTTTTATTCCAGCGACAAACGGTCGAGCAGGGTGGGGTCTTCAACGATCCTGCCGGCGCCCCGCACCACCGCGGACAACGGATCCTCGCTGATATGCGTGACGACGCCGGTTTCGCGGCTCAGCAGCACATCAAGATTACGCAACAGTGCACCGCCGCCAGTCAGCATCAGGCCGTTATCGGCGACGTCCTTTAGCAGTTCGGGCGGCGTCTGCTCCAGGACTTCGTGGACCGACTCGATCAGCTGGTTGACCGGTCCGCGCAGCGCCTCGCGAATCTCGTCGTCGTCTACTTCGACGGTTTTGGGCTGCCCCGTCATTTCGTCGCGGCCCATAATTTCAAGGGTCCGGGTTTCGGGCTCCGCGATTACCGATCCGAGCATCAGCTTGAGCATCTCAGCGGTCCGCTCTCCGATCCGCAGATTGTGGCGATGCTTGATCTGCTCCATGATTTCGCGGTCCATCCTGTCGCCGGCGGCGCGCAGTGAACGCGAGGCCACGATCGAGCCCATCGACAACACCGCCACATCGCTGGTTCCACCGCCGATGTCCACCACCATGCTGCCCTGCGGTTCCAATATCGGGAGTCCCGCACCCAGCGCCGCGGCGATGGTCTCGGTCATCAGGATAACTTCAGCCGCCCCCGCCGACTCCGCTGATTCCTTGACCGCGCGCTTTTCGACCTGGCTTATCTCCGACGGCACCGATACCACCACCCGCGGACGCATCATGAACCGGCCACGACAGACCTTCCGGATGAAGTAGCGCAGCATTTCGCGCGCGGCTTCGAAATCCGCGATCACCCCATCGCTCAGCGGACGCGCCACTACCACGGAACCTGGGTTGCGCCCCAGCATCGCTTTGGCTTCGGCGCCTACGGCAAGTACCTTGCGCATGCCCTTGGAGTCGTAGCGCAAGGCCACAACCGAGGGCTCATTGCATACGATGCCCCGCTTCCTGGAGTAGATAAGAGTATTCGCGGTGCCCAGATCGATGGCCAGGCCCCCGGCCAAGGCTCTGGGCAGCAAGCGCCCAAATAGCATGACAACACCACCTCCGCCCCGTCTCCACACCAACCAATGGTGTTTACATGGAACTATTTAGCATGGAACACCACAAACTACAAATTTTGTTAGGCTAAAATATGTAGAAAATATTAAGCCTGGCCAGGAATGGGGAATCATATACCCGCCGGTTCAACCGGTTGGAGTTCTTGCAATCCTTCCCTCTGGGCACAGTCGATCACTGAATTCCTCATAGCGGCGCGGATTGGGTGCGATTCTCGCGCGCGGGTTTCCGCGCCTGAGCTGTCCCGTTGTGATTCGCGGGCCGCTGTTGCATAGATGGCGGTGAAAGAAAGTCGAGGAGGACAGCACCATGCCGATCGATTTTGAAAAGCGCAGCAATGGGATCGCGATTGTGACGATGAATCGCCCCGAGAAGCTCAACGCCATGAGCAAGGACGACCTCAAACGGCTTACCGAGGTGTTTTACGAGCTGCGCACCAATCCTTCCATCCAGGTTGCAATCATAACCGGCGCCGGAAATCGCTCATTCACCACCGGGATGGACCTCTCGCTGGTGGGCGATCTTCATCCCGACCATTACAAGGACGTACCCGAGGGACTGCTGCTCAACATGGTTCCCTATATGAAGGGAATCGACATCTGGAAGCCGATCATCGCGGCGGTAAATGGCCACGCGATTGCACTGGGGGCCTGCATGCTGCTCGGCACCGATATTCGCCTGGCGACACCGAACGCGACCTTTGCGCTGAACGAGGTGCTGTTCGCGGATCTCGCCGATGGCGGCGCCCTGCCACGGCTGCCGCGCCAGATACCCTATGTGCACGCGATGAAGGTTCTGCTCACCGGGGAGACTATCAAGGCCGACGAGATGCTGCGGATCGGCCTTGTCAACGAAATCGTGCCGCATGAAAAGCTGATGCCGCGGGCGCTGGAAATCGCCGAGCACCTGGTCACCAAATGCGACAAGTACTCGGTGCAGGTCACCAAGCAGGCGGTGCTGCGTGGAATGGACGTCGGGCTCAGCCAGGCGTTGTTGGAAGAAGCACTGTTCAAAGAGATGCTGGAAAACCGCCACGGACTCAAGAACCCGATGATGTCGAAGTACGCGGACAAATTCAGGAGATAGAAATGGGAAAAGAGGAGTGAGAATCAAGCGGCGTTTCTGCGCGCCCTGTTCCCATTCCTCACTTCATCACCCCTCGCTTCCCTTCTCTTGGCTGCGCCATGTTTGATAATTTGGCGCGAACGGGTTTTCAGACGTAATGCGTATCGCACTGATCGGCCAGGCCGCATTTGCGGAAAAGGTTTTGCAGGAACTCCACGGCGCGGGCGAAGAGATTGTTCACGTCTACGCACCGCCCGACAGCGGTGGCCGCCCGGACCCGCTCAAGACCAAGGCGCTGGAACTTGGCCTGCCGCTGAGCCAGCCGGCTTCGTTTAAGGGCGACAAGATCTACCAGCAGTTTCAGTCGCTCAACGCCGACCTCGCGGTCCTGGCCTTTGTCACGCTGATTGTGCCCGAACGCGTGCTGTACACCCCCAGGCTCAAGTCCATCTGCTTTCATCCCTCGCTTCTGCCGCGCCATCGCGGCGCTAGCGCTATCAATTGGGCAATCATCCACGGCGACAGCGAGACCGGGATCACCTGGTTCTGGCCTGACCAGGGTATCGACACCGGCCCCATCCTGATCCAGAAGCGGCTCCCGATCGGCGAAAACGACACCTTGGGCTCGCTTTACTTCGGCCGCCTCTTCCCCCTCGGCGTCGAAGCCCTGTTCGAGGCGCTCACTCTGATCAAAGCGGGCAAGGCGCCGGCCATCGTTCAGGACGAGAGCCGCGCCACCTACGAGCCACCATGCCGCGACGAGCACGCGCGAGTGGATTTTACCCGGCATGCGCGCGAGGTTCACAATCTGGTGCGCGGATGCGACCCGCAGCCGGGCGCCTTCGCCATCTACGAAGGCAAACGAGTGCGGCTGTACGAGGCCGTCCTGGAGCCGGGTTTGTCTTCCGGCGCGCTGGGGGAGATCGTGTCGATTGGGGCCGACGGAATGCGGATCGGGCTGGAGGGCGCGACGCTGCTGGTGAAACGGGCGCGCGTGGAGCCGAGCGTCAAAAAAATGGCGCCGTCGGAGCTGGTGCAGACCGGCGAGCTGCGCGCCGGCATGCTTGTGGACAATTAGCGCGTCTCCCGTTCCCTTCCTGGCGGGGAAGCGGCTAAGGGTGAAGAAGTTGGTCATCCTAACCGCGATCCGCGGGGGTCGGAGGCGTGGCGGGGCGTAGCAGAATGCGTCTTTGTATCGGAACTTCGAAGGGCATCGTAATCATCGATCCGGACCGCGGGCGAGCGCCGGTCGCGGCGATGGCCAACCCCTCCTCGATTTCGAGCATGGCGCAGAGTGCCGGCGAGCCGCATATCCTGTATGCGGGCTCGCTGGAGCGTACCCACGTGGGAGACGGCCCGGGATCGGGCACGCTGTCGCGCTCCGTTGACGGCGGCAAGACCTGGACCGATATCACTCCGTCCGGCACCCAGGACGAGAGCATTTGGGCGGTGGCGGCGCCGCCTGACGCTCCCGGCGAATTGTTTATCGGCACCTCGCACGCGCGGCTGTTCCACAGCGACAACCATGGGCGCAGCTTCAAGGAATGTACCGCCTTCCTGGCGCTGCCCGGACGCGACCGCTGGAGCTTTCCGCCGCCGCCGCATATCCCGCACGTGCGCGCTATCACTTTCGATCCCGCCAACCCCTCGATCATGTACGTCGGTGTGGAAGAAGGCGGCGTGTTCCGCTCGCGCAACCGGGGCGTGAGTTTCGAGCCGCTTAACCGGGGGCTTTACCCCGACGTGCACTCCCTGGCGGTGGATCCCACCGACTCGCGCCGGCTTTACGCGACCACGGGGCGCGGCTTCTACCATTCCGACGCTGCCGGCACATCATGGAAATTCGCCGGCGAGGGCCTCAGCCGCCGCTACGTGGTGCCGTTGCAGGTCGACGGCAGTATCGGCGGAACCCTGTACACGGCGGGCGCGGCCGGTCCTCCTCCGAGCTGGATGGCGCATGGGGCGGACTCGATGCTGTTTGTCAGCACCGACGGCGGGTGCAGCTTTGCGCCCGTCACGGTGGCCGACGGAATGTGGCGCGGAATGGTGATGGCGTTTTTGCAAAGTGAATTGCGCCCCGACGAGCTGTTCGCCGTCACCACCGACGGCAAGGTTCTGCGCTGGCGCCCGCGCGATGAAGAAGTGGTCGAACTCACCTCCAATCTGCCGCCCGCATACGCTCTCGCGGCGTTGCCCTGACCGGGCGGCGCGCGATTTGAAGCACCCGGCGACCCGTGCCAGACTTGATCGAGCGCGCGAGCATGTTCGCGCTCGAGTTGCTTATGGAAGACGCCATAGAATCCACCTCCACTGAGAGCCGCGCGGCTAAAACGCTGCGTGAAATTTTCCAGTCCGGGCGGCCGCTGACATACGTGCGCTCCGCCGAAGAGCAACGGGTAGCGAGAGTTCTGCGTGAAGCGGGACAGAAATTTTTTCTCTCCATGCAAGCGCCCGTGTGGACCTGGAGCATCACCGAAGGGATGCGGGCAGACGACGGAGAAGTCGAGTCGGGCACGCACGATCCTCGCGAAGCATTGGATTTCATCGCCGCGCATCGGGATCCGGCAATCTTTCATCTAAAGGATTTTCACGAAGCGCTGCGCGAGTCGGGCGCCATCAGGCGCCGGTTTCGCGACCTCTACGACGCGTGCTTCGACCGGCAAAAATTCGTGGTGATCAGCTCCCCGGTGCGATACGTTCCCGAGGAAATCGAGCGCGATCTCGTCTACCTCGAGCTGCTGCTGCCCGATCAGATCGAACTGGGCGATTTCCTGCGCGACGAGGCGCGCCAAATTGCCGCCACCGGGGGCAGCGCCGATTCGAGCGAGGCCACCATCTCCCAGCTCGCGCGCACGCTGCAGGGACTCACCCTAAACGAGGCACGGCACGCGGTGCGCCGCGCGATCGCTGCCACGCGCCATCTGGGCTCCGATTCCCTGCCTTCGCTGCTGGAGGAAAAGCGCCTGCTGGTGAACCGCAGCGGGGTGGTCGAATTCGTTTCCACCGGCACGGAAATCGCGCAGGTTGGGGGCCTGGAGATTCTCAAACAATGGTTGGTGGAGCGCAAGAAACTCTTTCAACTGCGCGACAACCTGAGCACGGATATCGTCCCCAAAGGCGTGCTGGTGATGGGCATCCCGGGATGCGGCAAGAGCCTGTGCGTGAAGGCGATTGGCTCCTACTTCGATCTGCCGCTGTATCGTATCGATATGATCGAGGTTTTTTCAGGCCGCCATGGACCGGCGGAAGGGGCGTTCGTCCAGGCGTGCAAGATGCTCGAGGAGATGGCGCCCGCGGTGGTGTGGTTCGACGAGATCGAGATGGGTATCACGTCGGCGGATACGGGCGGAGAGCAAGGCCGGATTTTTGCCTTCTTTCTCACCTGGATGCAGGAGAAGGCGCGCGGACTTTTCGTCGCCGCGACCGCCAACCGAATCGATCTGCTGCCTGCCGAGATGATCCGCAAGGGGCGCTTCGATGAGGTCTTCTTCGTCGACTTGCCCCAGGACGAAGAACGCAATGAGATCTTCAAAGTCCATCTAAGCCGGCGCGGAGTGGATCCGGAGCAGCTCAACGTCGGACGATTGGTGGCGTTTGCCAATGGCTGGACCGGAGCCGAGATCGAACAGTGCGTCGTGTCGGCCCTGACCAAGGCGCAACTGGAGGATCGGAGCGTCAACGAGCAGGACCTGGTCAATATCGCATCTGATATCGTGCCCTTGTCGCGCACCATGAAGGAGCAGATCAATCACATCCGCGGATGGGCCTCCGAACGCGCGCTGCGCGCCTCGCGCCGACCGGTCGGCGGAAGATAATTCAATTCGCGGCAGCGGCCGCCTTGCCGGCGATTTCTTCCGATTGAAATCCGCCGTTGACGCGGCGATCAGATGATGCATAGCTCCGCTTCAGGAGTTCTCCTATGGCCGATCGAATTTACGACGCGGATCGCATCAACCGCGAGCAGCTTGAATTCTGGAACAACGCGGCGGCGGGTTGGAAACAGATGTGGACCATCCTGGAGCGGGCCGCGCAACACGTGTCCGACCGGCTGGTCGAGCTTGCTCGCTTGAAAGCGGGCGCGCGCGTGCTCGATATCGCTAGCGGAGCAGGCGAGCCGGCGGTGACCGCGGCACGCAAGGTGGGCCCCGGCGGCCTGGTGGTCGCCACCGATCAGTCGCCGGCGATGCTGGAGTTGGCGCGCGAGCGCGCCGCCACGCTGGGACTCCGCAACATGAAATTCGTCGTGACCGGAGCCGAGGAGTTGGCCGTAGAGGATCGCGGCTTCGACGCCGCGCTGTGCCGATGGGGCCTGATGTTCGTCGGCGATCTGGACGCGGCAATGCGCCGGCTCGCGCAATTGCTCGATGCCGGCGCCCGCTTCGCCACCGCGGTATGGGGTCCGACCGAGAAGGTGCCGATGATCAGTCTGGGCGACGATGTAGTGCGCGATCTGGCCAAGCTGCCGCCGCCGCCGCCAAATGCTCCGGGCCCGCTGCGGCTGGCCGACACGAAACCGCTGGAGCGCGCGCTTGGCGCCGCCGGATTCACGGGCATTGCGGTCGAGCCGCTTAACGTGCGGTTCGAGTTTGAATCGCCGGCGGCTTTTACCGAACAGCGGCGCGCGGTTTCCTCTCCGTTCCGGGCCATGCTTGCAAAACAGACCCCGGAGATGTCCCAGCGAATCCTCGACGCTCTCGCGCAGGAAGCGCGCCGCTACGCCGACGCTTCAGGCGTGGTCCGCATGGACAACGAGGCGATTCTGATCGCGGCGCATCGCTAACAAGCCGAAGATGGCCGGTTCCCGCGACGGCATCGGGGTGATTGCGGGCGCTCCAGCACCGCCGGCCCGACTACGCGTGCATGTACCATCCGCCGCTGACCGTGATGGCCTCGCCCGTAATGTATGATGCGTCGTCGGAGGCGAGAAAGCAGGTCACCGCCGCGACCTCTTCGGGCTTGCCGCCGCGGCGCATCGGGCAGTCCCTGGTCATGCGGTCGCCGCCGATCTCCTTCCAATGCGTTTCGACCCACTTCGTCAGGATCATACCGGGGGCGATCGCATTGCAGCGCACGCCGTCGGGACCAGCCTCGGCGGCCACCGTGCGCGTCAGCGCCAGCACGCCGGCTTTTGCGGCGTTGTAGGGCGCGGATGAGTTCACGGTCCACGCCGCGACCGACGCGATATTGATAATCGCTCCCTGGCGGCGTTTTTTCATTCCGGGCAGGATCACGCGAATCATGTTGAAGCAGCCGGTCAGGTCCACGTCGAGCACGCGCTGCCAATCCTCGGGACTCAGTTCGCTCACAGCGCCGAATGCGTTGATCCCGGCGTTGTTCACCAGGATATCGATGCGGCCCAACTTCGCATCGACGGCGGCAACGACTTCGCTCACGTTGCTGCGATCCGATACGTCCAGCGGAAAACCGATCACGCGGCCGGGAAATTCCTTGCTCAGTTCTTCAACGGTCTCCTGGGTGCGCCGCGCGTGAGAATCCGTCACCACGACGGTCGCTCCTTCCTGGGCCAGCCGCTGCGCGGTGACTTTGCCCATCCCGGCGCCGGCGGCGGCCGTGACCAATGCTACCTTGTCCTTTAGTCCTCTCATGTGATGCCCTCCGCTTGTCTCCGGGTTGAACGAAACGTCCTCAGGTGGCTCATGTTGCGGCAATGAACCGGCGGTGTAAACCTCAACCATCCAGCTTTAAGTGCAGCGCGCGCACGGTCGAAATCGTGATATGAATGAGCCGATGAGCGAGGAACATGGCGCAGGACGCGAGCGGGCAGACGGCTGAGAAAATCCTCGCCACGGTGCGCCGTTTCTGGGGCTTTGAGGGCCTGCGGCCGCTGCAGTCGGAGGCCATCAGGGCGGGGCTCGATCAACGCGATTCGCTGGTGGTGATGCCGACCGGGGGCGGCAAGTCGCTCTGCTACCAGGTGCCGCCCGCCGTCGCCCAGCGCACCGACATCGTCGTGTCGCCGCTAATCGCCCTGATGAAGGACCAGGTCGACGCGCTGCGCGCCTGCGGCTATCCCGCCGCCGCGATGCACAGCGGCATGGACTTCGCGGAGATTCGCGCCGTGGAACGCGAGATCGCCGCCGGCCGTCATCACCTGATTTTCGTCGCACCCGAACGGATGCTGACGCCGCGCTTTCTGGAGCTTGCCGGCAAGCTGCGGGTGTCCACCTTCGCCATCGACGAGGCCCATTGTATCAGCCATTGGGGCCATGACTTCCGCCCGGAATACCGCCAACTGGCCGAGCTCAAGACGCGCTTTCGCGACGCGAGCGTTCACGCCTACACCGCGACCGCTACCGGCCGCGTCCGCAGCGACATCGTCGAGCAGTTGGGTCTCGAAGATCCAACCGTGCTGGTTGGCTCATTCGATCGCCCCAATCTTCTTTACCGGGTGATTCCGAAAGTGCGGGTGGACGCGCAGGTGGCCGAGACGTTGCGACGCCACCGCCGCGAGGCGGCCATCGTCTACTGCATCGCGCGCAAGGACACTGAAGCGATGGCGCAATTTTTGGCGGCACAGGGAATTCGCGCCGCCCACTACCACGCCGGTATGGAGGCGCAGGAGCGCCGCCGCACGCAGGATCGTTTCGCCGCCGAAGAGATCGACGTAGTGGTGGCAACCGTCGCCTTCGGGATGGGCATCGACCGCAGCGACATCCGCTGCGTGATCCACTCCGCCCTGCCGAAATCGATCGAGCATTACCAGCAGGAGACCGGGCGTGCCGGCCGCGATGGTCTGCCCGCCGAATGCGTGCTGTTCTACTCGGCCGCCGACGTACTGCGCTGGCAGGGTCTCATCGACCGCAGCGCCGAAGACGCGGCCGCGCCGCCCGAAGTACCCGAAAACGGCAGACAACTGCTCGAGGAAATCCGGCGCTTCGCCACGGTCGTCCGATGCCGCCACGCGGCGCTGTCGGCCTATTTCGGGGAAACATACGCGAACCCCAATTGCGGCGCGTGCGACCTTTGCCTGGGCGAAGTGCAAGGCGCGGCCGACGGCACCGTGCTCGCGCAAAAAGTGCTTTCCTGCGTGGCGCGTGTGGAGCAGCGCTTTGGCGTCGAGCACCTCGTTGACGTGCTGACCGGCGCGGCCAACGAGCGGGTACAGCGCTGGCGTCATGATCAGCTTTCAACCTACGGCCTGCTCAAGGAGATGCCGCGCAAAAACGTAACCAATGTAATCTATCAGCTCGTAGACGCCGGGATCCTCGAACGCACGGCGGGCGATCGCCCGGTGCTCAAGCTCAACGCCGCCTCGTGGGAGGTGATGCGCGGCAAGCGGCCGGTGAAACTGCTGGAAGCGAAGAAGCCCAAGGCGGAGCGCACCGCGATGGAGGCGGACACTTGGCGCGACGTTGACGAGGCGCTGTTCGAGCGCCTGCGCGCCATGCGCCGCGACATCGCCGCCGAGCGGGGCGTCGCGGCCTTCGTTATCCTCCACGACTCAAGCCTGCGCGAGCTGGCGCTGCTGAAGCCCAGCACGATGGAAACACTGCGCAACGTCCGCGGGATGGGCGAAAGAAAGCTGGCCGACTTTGGCGCGCGAATAATCGAGTGCATCGCAGCATACGAGCGGCAAAAACATCAGGCGGCGGACGAGCAACACCGCGGCGACGATCCAGTTAAGCCGGGCGATCCGATTTAGGTCGCAAAACGGTGAACACGAGGCTTGATCCCGGCGCGGCTTTACGTGGCAAGAGCGCCAGGCCGCAGATCCGCACTATCTGCCGGCGCGGTATTGTCTGGGCGAGACGCCGAACTCGGCGCGGAAGGCCCGAGTGAAGTTGGATAGGTCCTCGAAGCCGACGTCCAATGCGATTTCGGTGACCGGCTCGCCGCTGGTGGCAAGCCGGTGCGCCGCGTCACGCAGGCGGGCGCGCAGCAACCATTGATGGGGCGTGACGCCGGTCGCCCCCTTGAACGTGCGCAGGAAATGATAGCGGCTTAGGTGCGCCGCCCGCGCCAATTCATCCAGCGTATGAGGCTCGGCGGCGCCGGCTTCCAACTCGCGAATCACCCGCGCGATTGCGGCCGGATGGCGGGGCGCCGACGGGACGTCGGGCCGAACTTGTCCCGCCGTCTGAATTACCTCGCCGGCCAATTCGAGCGCCAGTTCCTCAAAGGAATCCTCCCGTCCCATCGCCGCCGTGGCGCGCGCTGTGAGCGGTGCGAGCGCGCGCAGCGGCGGCAGGCAAACGCCGGCAAATGCAAATCGCGGCGCTCCCGCGTCGTGCGCTACGCGCTCGAACAACTCGGGATGGTATTGGAAGGAAAGACAGCGGTCCCCCTCGCCATGCGGATGGGAACATTCAAACTTGTTACCGGGGCTCCCCAGCAGCATCGCGCCGGGCGCCATCAGTGACGATCCTTGCTGGCTGCGATAGATGAAATTACCGGACAACACGACCGATATCGAAGCCCATCCATGTTGTTCTTCATAGGGTCGATCGCGCGGCCCCGACGTGCACACCACGTCAACCACCCGCCATCCCTCGCCCGCGGCTACCGGTATGCCCTCGGCCGTCCCGGACGCGTCGGTCTGGACCTTGCGCCTTAGCGCGCTGGCCAACTGATCGGGATGGAATGATTTTGAGAACAGCAATTTTTGCCAAGTCTCCGAGGCGGCAAGGATTAAAACAAGACTGTCCGATTTTTCCACGGTGAAGCCTGACGGGCAACCGGGTAAAAATATTTCAAAGGCTTCGTGCCAGGGAGGCAAGTCATGAATCTGAAAGGCCGATGCGCCTGCGGGGCTATCACATACGAACTGACCAGCGATCCACTGATCGTTCACGCATGTCATTGCCGCGACTGCCAGCGGCTGACCGGCACCGCGTTTGTTACCAACATCTGGATCGAGAGGAATATGGTTGAAGCCAAGGGACCCGAGCCGAAATCATTCCGGCTGGCCGGAGGCAGCGGGCGGGCTCACGACGTATTCTTCTGCGGCGAGTGCGGGACATTCATGTGGAGCCGTTATCACGGCGCGCCCGGCGACTTTTTGTTTGTGCGCGCCGGCACGCTGGAAAATCCAGATGCGGTCCGGCCCGACGTGCAAATCTTCACCAGGAGCAAGGTGCCGTGGCTGGAACTGCCCAAGGATGTGCCGGCTTATAAGGAGTTCTATAAGCTGAGCGACGTCTGGTCCAAAGAGAAACTGGCGCGAATCGGGCGCTGACGGCAGGACCCGGTCCGCCGGCCGCGCTTTCGCCGCGCTAGCGCAATACGCCAAACGCAAGTCTGGCGTTTGGCACGCTGCCGAACGCGGCCTCGGCCGGGATGCTCCGAAGCATTGCCTTGAGCAGGCCGCCGCGTCCCCCCGCGTTCGCGATCCGATCGGAGATGTTCAGGACGATCCCGATCTTTAGCTGGTCGGCCTGCGCCTTTGCCTCGGAGATAACGTCTTCATGGGCATCGAAAAAGGCCAGCGCCGCGCGGCTGCCGCGCACATCCCTGATATCGTAGGAACGGGCTACGCATTCCAGAACCTGCCGCGTTGCTCCAGATAACCGGGCGGCACCCGCGCGTTGCTCCCCGTCTGTTCCTGCCAGCGCGCTTATCGCCTCAAGATGGCGGTCGAGGTTGAGCGCGCTGCTCCATACCCCGTCCAGAAAGCGCAGGTCGGTGGTGGACAGGAACGCGCGCTGGTCGATGCTTATCCGATCGACGTTGTTACGAACATCGTCCAGCAGATACACGGCGCTTAGGCCCCGGTTAAATGAATCGTTCATTGCGGCCATGCTCTGGCTGTAGGCGTTTGAGACGGTCATCGCGCTCCATGTGATCAGTAGCGCGGCTGCTACTCCTATGGTGACTGTCGCGGCGAATCGTAGAGGACACCTATTCATCTCTTGCCCTCCTTACCGAATAAGGAGCGCGAGGCCGTGTGCGCTCCGGTCAGGCCGCCGGTGGCCGCGGCGGCCTGACCCAACCACTTCTTATTCCCGCGGGAAACCCTGCGGACTAGAATTTTTCCTTGAACGGGCGCACCTCAGTCTCCATGGTCCAGGCGCTGCGGTCCTGATGCGCCAGATGCCAGTAGGTCTCGGCAATCGCGTCGGGGTTGAGCATGTCTTCCTTCTTCATATGCGGTATCGACCGATTGGGCAGGTCGATTGCGCCGTCGATATTGATCCACGCAACATGGATTCCCTTGGGCCCGAGGTCGCGGGCCAGCGATTGCGCCAGACCCCGCTTGGCGAAATTCGCGGGGCCGAAGGCGGCCGACCTGGCGCCGGCCTTTACACCCGCCGTCGCGCCGGTAAAAAGCATCACGCCGCGCCCCCGCCCGATCATCGCCGGGGCGCATTCTTTCGCGCACATAAAAGCCCCCAACGCGTTGACCCGCAAACAGTTCTCGAACTGATCGGGCGTGACCTCGCTGATGCTGCCGAAAGGGCCGGCGCCAGCGTTGTGGAGCAACACGTCCACTTCGCCCAGCCGCTCGCGAATCAGCTTGAACCCCGCCGCGACCTGCTCCCGGCTGCCGACGTCGGCTTGCACCTCGAGCGCGACGCCGCCGGCTTTGCGAATATCGCCGGCCAGTTCGCGCAGGTAGTCGGCGCTGCGCGCCGTAAGCGCGACGGCATATTCGCGCGCGAACCGCCGCGCCAGCGACGCTCCCAGTCCGGGACCAACTCCGGTTACGACCGCGACCGGCTTTTGCTTGGATTCAGCCATTGAACGATCCTCCGTGGATGCTCCTTAACGTGCCATCGACAGGTGGTTCGCGACCCGCGGAGCGGCGGCCGCGACGGAGCGCCTCAATGGCTCTCCCTGCCTCGAATATAGTTGCCAGACCGTCAGGCCGAGACTCACCATCAGCAATGGTACATAGAAACTCACCACCATCCACGTTACACCGGTAGCGGCGCCAAAAAGGTGCTCGCGGATTCCGCCTGCCACGTTGAGCACCGTATCGACCGCGGTCGCGGCGAGCAGCAGCCATACCAGCGCAATCGCCGCGCGAGCCTCGTAGCGTAGCGTCGTGATCGCAATCAGCGCCAGGATCATCCCGCCAACGTCGCCGTAAACAATCCGGTTCACGCCGCTGTCGGAGATCGGAAAGCCGGCGTGCTGAGCCGAGTAGGCCTGCAGCGCCACATAGCGGAAAACATGCGGCCAGAGCAGAGCGATAAGGGCAGTGGCCCGCTCCTGCAGCCTTAGCCACGGCATCACGTACCACCTTGCGATCGTGACGAAGACCATCAGACTGAACAATTGGGAAAGTCCCAATGCTGCTTTCAAGTCCATCATCTCAATACCCCTCTCCTGAGATCGTCAGCGCCTGGCGGGCGCTACGCGCTCTCGATGCCACGATCTGATCGTGCCTGCCACCAATTCAGGATCGTCGCACATCGGGAAGTGATTGCCCTTGGGCACCACCACCTGCCGGGCATCGGGGAACATCGCCTGCCAGTGTTTCTGAAAGCCAAACGGGTCGTTGCGCTCGCCAAATATGGTGAGCAGCGGCAGCGTTTTGAACGGTCCGGCAAGCGCGGCGCCGGCGCGTTCATAGATCGAGGCGGATTGGCGCGCGTCGCGCATGTAGCGATGGAACGCGCGCAGCCCGCTGCGCCCGACTCCGGCACGGAACGCGTCGCGGCTGCGGTCATCCAGATGGCGCCCGACGCCGAAGTTGCTCGCCGTGATCCGGCTGAGGAAACCGGTAAGAGCGTCGAACTCCCGCATCGGCGCGCTGCCCATCAGGGCGAGCATGCCGCGCAAGACCGCCCCCGACGGCATCCACGCAAACGTATTGACGGCGGCCAGGCCTCGCACGCGCTCCGGATGGCGGGCCGCTCCGGCGATGCCGGCCGGACCGCCGAGGTCGTGGCACACGAGCGTTAGATCCCGCAAGTCTAAAGCCTCGATTACGGCGGCCGCTGCGCGCGAAGCCCGCTCCAGGCTGATTTCGCTTCCCGGGAGGCGCTGGCTTTGTCCGGTTCCGGGTGCGTCGAAAGCGACGCAGCGGAAATCGGTGCACAGACGCGCAATCACGTCGCGCCATACGAACGACCACATCCCGGTATGCACGAACAGCAGCGCGGGCCCGGCGCCAACGTCGGTTAAGGCGACTTCGGCGCCGTCGGTCTCCAACCTGCGGGTTTCAAATGGCCACACGCGCTCCGGCAGCCAGGAAGGTCGCGGCACCGCAACGGTCATGGTGGAAACGTCATTGCCGCCGGGCAATTCGGCTTCAAGCAGTGCTTTCATCGGCGGTCCTCCATCTCTTCACGGCGAATCGGCGCGAAGACGTTGATCAGATTTCCTTCCGGATCGCGAAACAGCATCGACCGGTTTCCCCACGGCTGGTTGGTCGGCTCTAGAACAAATTCTCTGATTATCGGGGCAAGCCGGGCACGCTCTCGATCAACGTCGTCAACCTGGAAATCGAGAATCACCGACCGATTGGCGCGGGGAGCGGTGGCACCCGCGCCATGCTGATCCATCATGCGCTGATCGGAAATGGCCAGCGTCGCGCCCGCGGCGGGAAACTCAACGTAAGATTTGCTGAAAAATTTCGGTGTACCGCCCGTAACCTGACGGTAGAAACCGGTCAGCGCCGCGACATCACTCGTGACCAATCTGACAAACGTGAGCTTCATTGGTTCCTCCTCCTGCTTGGAGTGCGTTTCAGTCAAAAACTCTCGCAGTGGCATCCGATCAGGTGGGCGCGGGATCTCAGCCTTAGGCCGCGCGTATTTTTCTGCCGTCCTGTTGCGGGTCCTCTCCCTGGCCAGGGTTAGTTTGCCGGGCAGCGGCGAACAGAGGCCCGAACGCCGCGCGATACTGCCAGGCCATAAAGATCTCTAGCGCGCCGACCACGATCGCCCCGGGCATCGCGCCCGGCGCCAGGAAAACGTGGAATGCGCCGATGTTGACGATCACCGGCGCCAGCAGAACCAGCGCGAAAGGCACGAGGATACCCCGGAGCAGGAGCAACCCGGCGGCAATCTCGGTGCTCCACAGCAGCGGAAGCATATAGCCGGTAGCGGCGAGGGCCTTCGAGAACGCCGCGGCCCCCGGAGGGAGGGCCGGTTCGGGAGCCAGATGCAAGGCTGCGGAGAGCGGAGCCGCGACGAAGATCAGACCGAGAATGCTGCGCAGCGCGATCGTCGGTTTGCCTGTTTTCATGATTCCCTCCTGAGCGAATTCTCAGCTTCAAAAGATCGCTCTCTGACCGGCTATTCACAAGAATGGATTTGGGCAATACTTTGTTGCTGAGAACGCAACAATGGATCTTAACGGCGTAAGCCTCTTCCTGCGCGTGGTGGAAGCGGGCAGCTTCACCAGGGCGGCCAACGAACTGCACATGACCACCTCGGGTGTGAGCCGCGCGCTGACGCGGCTGGAGGACGATCTCGGCGTGCGGCTCCTCCAGCGCACCACGCGCAAATTGAGCCTGACCGCCGCCGGCCGCGTCTATTTCGACCAGGTGAGGGGGGCGCTGGCGATGGTCGACGATGCGAGCCTTGCCGCCAGCGAGATGGGCGAGGAGCCGCGCGGCGCGGTGCGCGTCACCGCGGCGCCGGCGATGGCGGGCGTGTTGATTCCGTTCTTTGCCGAGTTCCTGCAGCGCTACCCGAAAATCCGCCTGGAGCTGGTGTCATCGCAGGGAATCGTCGATCTGGTCGAGCAGGGACTCGATCTGGCCGTGCGCCTGGGGCGTCTGCGTGATTCCTCTCTAATCGCGCGCCGCGTTGGAAGTTTCGTCCGGGGCCTTTTCGCCAGCCGGGAATACGTTGCTCGCAACGGCCGCCCGCGCAGACCCGCCGATCTCGCAAACCACAATTGCGTGCTCTTCAGGGGTCAGGGCGGAAGGGACACCTGGCGCCTTGCCGACGGGAGCCGCGAATTGACCGTCGAGGTCACGGGTTCGCTGGAGGTTGACGATATCTCTTCGATGCATCAGGCGGTGCAGGCAGGAATCGGAATCGGAATCATTTCGTTTTTCTCCAGCGCTCGGATGGAGGGCCTGGTCCGCATCCTGCCGAAGTACGTGGGCGGCGAAGTCCCGATCAGCCTGGTGTCGCCAAGCCGCCGGCTGGAGCCGGCGCGCGTGGTCTTGTTTCGCGACTTTCTCGCCGCCAGGCTTGCGTCCGTTGCCTGGCGTGGATCAGCGTCACATAAATGAGAGCGCCGGCACGGATTTTTTGCGTATCATGGAAGAGAACGAAGTCGATTGAATTCGATCGAACAACGATGGCGGCGGATCGAAAGTCGAATCGCAAGGGCGCGGTGAAGCGGCGCGTGGCTGCAACGGCGCGCCGCCCCCGGCAAAAACCCGCCTCAACGCGGAAATCCACCCGGGTAAAAAAGATGCCAGGGTTCATCGATCCGCAACTATGCCGGCTGACGCAGCGGCCGCCGCCGGGCAAAGAATGGGTGCATGAGGCCAAGCTCGACGGCTACCGCATGCAACTGCGCGTGGAGGACGGGCGGGCGACGTTGAAGACGCTCAAGGGCCTGGACTGGACGGGGAAGTTCGGTGCGATCGCCGCCGCCGCGGCCGATCTGACCGACCTGATCTTCGACGGCGAAGTCGTCGCGCTGGACCGAAACGGCGCACCCGATTTCGCCGCGCTGCAGGCCGCGATGGCGGAGGGCACGACCGACGATCTGATCTTCTTTGCTTTTGACCTGCTGTTCGAATCCGGCGAAGACCTGCGCGGCCTGCCGCTGCGCGAGCGCAAACAGCGCCTTAAGAAGATTCTCGAGGACGGCAGGAAAGACTCCCTGATCCGTTACGTGCACCACTTCGAAACCGGCGGCGACGCGGTGCTGAAGTCGGCCTGCCGCATGTCGCTTGAGGGCATCGTCTCAAAGCTTATCGACGCGCCCTACAAATCGGGCCGCGGCGGCGCCTGGACCAAAACCAAGTGCCGCGGCGGTCACGAAGTAGTGATCGGCGGATGGATCGAAAAAGACGGCCGCTTTCAGTCGTTGCTGGCGGGGGCTTATCGCGGCAAGCGCCTGGTCTATCTGGGACGCGTCGGGACCGGCTTTGGAAAAGCCACGCTGGACCGCGTGATGCCGCGTCTGCGGGCGGCAGCTTCCGACCGTAACCCGTTTGATGGTGAGAGTGCGCCACGCGCGGCGCCCGGAGTGCACTGGGTAGGGCCCGATCTGGTTGCCGAAATCGAGTTCGCCGGATGGACCGCAGCGGGTCTGGTGCGTCAGGCCTCTTTCAAGGGTTTGCGCGAGGACAAACCAGCGGCCGAAGTCAAAGCCGAGCGCCCGGCGCCGCCGCAGGAGGCGGAACTGGCGGAGCCAGACCCGTCAAGCGGAAAGACAGCCAGGCCTCAATCGGCTGCGCGAACTGCAGCCAATTCCCCAGGGGCCGCCACTGTCGTAATGGGAGTGCCGATTTCCAACCCCAACAAGGCGCTGTGGCCGGATCCGGGCGACGGCAAACCGATCGCAAAGCTGGAGTTGGCGCGCTACTACGAAGCCGTCGGGGCCTGGATGATGCTGCATCTGAAGGGCCGGCCATGCTCGATCATTCGCGCGCCTGATGGAATCAACGGACAGCGGTTTTTTCAGCGCCATGGCAAGCCCGGCACCTCCAGCCTGCTGGAGCAGGTGCGGGTGAGCGGGGATCCTCAACCATATCTGCAGGTCGATCGCATGGAAGGTTTGGCGGCGCTCGCCCAGGTCGCCGCCGTAGAGCTGCATCCATGGAACTGCGAGCCCGGAAAACCCGACGTGCCCGGCCGCCTGGTCTTCGATCTCGATCCGGCCGGCGACGTTGTTTTCCAGATCGTGGTCGAGGCCGCCCGCGAGATTCATGATCGGTTGGAAGCCCTGGGTCTGGTGAGTTTCTGCAAAACGACCGGGGGAAAAGGTCTGCACGTTGTCACGCCGCTGGCGCCGGCGCGCCGCCACCCAATGGATTGGCCGCAAGCCAAAAATTTCGCGTATGAAGTTTGTGCGCGCATGGCGGCGGACAATCCCGGCCGCTATCTGCTCAAGATGACCAAGAAGCAGCGCTCAGGCCGCATCTACCTGGATTATCTGCGTAACGATCGTACCGCGACCGCGGTCGCTCCGCTGTCCCCGCGGGTGCGCGCAGAGGCGACCGTGTCCATGCCGCTGCTGTGGTCCCAAGTGCGCGCGGATCTCGATCCGCTGCGCTTTACAATCCGCACCGCGCCCGCGCAGATCGCAAAGAGCACGGCCTGGCAGGATTACGAGGACGCGCAGCGGCCGCTTGCGGAAGCTATTAAACGTCTGGCTAGCCCTCGGGCGGCCTGATCGACGGCCTTCGCGGGCGCTTTGGAGTTTTTTTCAGAGTAAGGGTATTACCGGCCGCCGCCTGCACCACCGCCAGCACCAGCCCCTCCGGCGGCAGCACCGCCGGCTGTGCCTGCGCCGACCTGGGCCGCGCCGCCAGCGGCTCCCGCAGATCCGGTCGTGCTACCTTGTCCGCCGAGAGAGGAGCCGGCCGCATTGCCGTAACTGGAACCACCGCCGTAGCCTCCCTGACCGCTTGGGCACGCGGTTGCGGTAAACGCGCAAACTACTGCGATTAGCCCCGCCACTTTGATTCGTCGGCTGATGGTCATGTGATTCTCGCCTTCTGAAGTTGATTCCGTCGAGTCACTCGACGTCACCGTTCAGATTATACCGCGGAGAGGAGAATCAGGCCGTTTGTTTTTGTCGGATGGCTGCTTTTCCAATCGCGGTGCTAAGGCTCGGGCTTTGAATCGGATGCCTGCTTCCAGTCAAAGAACAGTGGCGGCCATTTCTCGACCGGGTCGCGGAAAAAGCTGTCCAGGCGTCCGCCACGATCGTGAATCTCGAGAATTTCAGCTCCCTGCGGACCGGCGATCCATGCATAGTCCTGCCCGGGCGTGAAAAACCCCATTCCTTCGCCGGTTACTTTCTTGCCGCCGTAATGGAGCGACCCCTTCAAAACAAAAGTAAGCTGATTGGTGCCGTGGTTGAGATACGGAACATGAAGGCCGGGCTCAAACTTGTAGTAGGCCACGCTGAGAGTCGGGATATTGAGGATTAGCTTGACGACTCCGCCGACATCGGCAAAATGCCGGGCGATTTCGTCTTTGAATCCGTTATCGGCCTTTGCTCACATCCCGAAGTTCGGCGAGGTCGTAGAAAAAGGGCTTCAGCTTCCACGCGCCCGGCTTTGGTTGGGAGGCGGCCTGGGCCGTCTTTTCGTCGATATCCGTCGCCATGTTGGACTCCTTGGGCTTCGAATGAGATATGGCCGCGGTCGGCGCAAAATTCGGCGGCTATCGCCGGTAACAAAGATCCTCGCGCGAGCGATGGCTGTTGATCGGCACCTCGTAGCGTTCGGCAACCGGATCGATACGGTTCCAGTCATGCAGCACGTTGCGTTTGAGAATCTTCCACTCGCCGCCGCGCCGTTCCATGCGGTCGATATAGCGCCCGCCGAAGATCATATCGTATTCCTTGCCGTCGCGATCGAACCGATGGTAGGCGACAAAATATGATTCGCAATAGGCATTGTCGCCCTTGACCTCGATCAGCTCATTGCAAATGCAATGATTGGTCGATTTATACAGTTTGCGCATTTCGGGAATCACCCACGCGATGAAGTCGTCGGCTTTGCCGCGAAATCCGCCGTGGTTGTCGTAGCCGTCCGGATGATAAACGGTGCGCAGCAATTCCGCGTCCAGGCGGTCCACGCCCCGGCAATAGCGCATTATGGTTTCATGGATCTGCTGCTTGGCCAGCATCTCGTCCATCGCGGCTTCTTTTTCGGCATTCATGATGTCTCTCCTTGTTCGAGTTTCGGCGGCGGCAGATTTAGTAAGGGATGTAGGCCGGGGTCATCCAGCGCGCGCTGTGGAAGGTACGGTAGAAGAGCGCGCGGCGCATCCATTCCGCCACCTCTGGATCCTTGGCGCGTCCCTCCATGAAGCGGCCCCAGTGCGTCCAGTCCTCGATAACGCAGATTTGGGTGCAATTGAACGCCTCGGTTTGGTCGGGTCCGCCTCCGACCCAGTAGCCCAGCGTATGCAAGCCGTGCTTTTCCTCGAGACGCATCCCGTTGTTGGGAAACAGCTTCAGGTACTCCTGCAGCCGGTCGGGAACGATTGGGATGGTCGCGAGCATGTACAGACCGCCTTTGATCTTCTCGCGCTTGATTCGCGCCAGGTCGGGGCAGAACGGCGTCGGATGCAGCAGCTTGACACTCCAGTTAAGACGCTGCGCGTAGTCCTGCTCCTGATAGGCGACGAACTCCGCGTCCTCCTTGATCGCCTGGCTGAGCCGGTCGAGATCGGACCATTGCTGAACCTCCCACAGGTCAATGAAATCGTTTGCCTGCAGCGCTTGCCACAGACCGACCAGTTCCGCCCCGTGGCGGTGCATCAAGGGGGTGAGAACGGTTTTGAAACGTTCAACGTAGGCGTTCATCGCGGTGGGTTGGACGCGGACGATTTGGTTTAAGTACAGCATCGCACTTCCTTTCCGGCGGCTGCCGGGCGCGCTCCCTGGGCGTGACTATGCGCCCTAAACCGCCCAAAATGACAGCGTTGCGGAAATCTCAAATCGCGGGAGGCCAGATGTCAAGCGTCAACATTTCGGAGTCCGCACTGCAGGTGCTGTTGGACAAGCAGGAGATCACCGAGGTACTCACTCGCTACTGCCGCGCCATCGACCGGCTCGACGAGGAACTCTTGCGCTCGGTTTACTGGCCCGACGGGTACGACGATCACATGTCCTTCGCCGGCTCGGTCTCCGAATTCATACCCGAGGCGATCAAAAGCTGTGCGAGTCTTTTCACCTCCACTGTGCACTCGATCTCCAATATCCTGATCGAAGTCGATGGCGACACCGCCCGCAGCGAGACGTACTTCACCAGCTTCAATCGCCTGAGCGAGCGGCGCGACGGACGCCAGTATGACCGTATCACCTGCGCCCGCTATATCGACCGCTTGGAACGGCGCAATGGCGAATGGCGAATCGCGCGCCGCCTGGTCGTCACCGATTGGAATCGAGTCGATCCGGTCGGCGAAAGCGAGGTGTGGGGCAAGGCGGTGGGACTGCGGTCGCGCGAGGATCCCGTGTATCGGAATGCCTGAGGCGCAAGCCTGTGAGGTGCGGAATCTTAGTGGACCAGAGCCAAACGAGGATCAAGAGCCGGGGGGTGTTTTGGGCCCAGGTGGCAGGTAGAGCCCGGCACCAATGGCTCCGAAACTTTGAATCATTCTCGCTTTCGGACTAGGGGAGCGCCTTGTTGTGCTGGTTGCGGATGCCGTTGTCTGGGACCAGCCAGCGATAGATCAGCGGCAGGACGTAAAGCGTAAAGGGCGTCGATGTCAGCAGTCCGCCGATCACTACCGTAGCCAGCGGCCGCTGCACCTCGGCCCCGGCGGCGCGCGAGATGGCCATCGGAATGAATCCGAACAGCGCCACCATCGAGGCCATCAGGATCGGCCGCAGGCGGTCGCGCGACGCCTGCGCGATGGCGTCGTCAGAGTTCGCGCCGATTTCGCGCAGGCGATTGATTTCAGAAACCAGCACGACGCCGTTCAGCACTGAGACACCGAACAGGGTGATGAACCCGACTCCAGCGGTAATTGAAAATGTCAGGCCGCGCAGAATCAGCGCCAGGATGCCGCCGCTGGCGCCGAGCACGACGTTGCTGAAAATCAGCAGCGCCAAGCGCATCGAAGTGAACGTGTTGTAGAGCAGCACTACTATCAGCAGCAGCGACACCGGTACCAGAATCATCAGTCGGCTGGATGCGCGTTGGAGGTTTTCGTACTGTCCGCCCCATTCCAGCCACCATCCGTGGGGTAGCTGGAGCTGCTCGGCCACAGCGCGCTTGGCCGCCGAAACGAAGGTGCCGAGATCGGTGCCGCGCACGTTGACCGCGGCCGTTACCCGGCGAACGAGGTTTTCCCGCCAGATGGAGACCGGACCCTCATCCACGGTGAAATGGGCCAGTTGGGCCAGCGGGATCAGTTTGCGGTCGGGCGCCGCCACCTTGATATCGTGAAGGCGCTCCAGTTCGCTGCGCGAACCCTCGGCGAAGCGCACCTGCAGCAGGTAGCGCGCGTCACCCTCCACGACCTGGCCCACGATTTTGCCGCCCATTGTTTCGATCGTGTCCAACACGTCGCCGGCGTTGATGCCGTAGCGGGCAACGGCCTCCCGGTCGATCGCGATGTTCAGCGAGGGCAGACCCGGGCGGGGCGCCGTTTTGCCGTCCGCGGCGCCGGGCAGCGCGCTGAGGATTTTCAGCACGCGCTGGCTGTAGGCCATCATCTTGTCGAAGTCATCGCCGTAGATATGGACGGCCACGTCGGCCTTGATTCCGGCGATCATGTCGCTCACTCGCTCCTCGATCGGCTGGGTAAAGCCGAAATGGGTTTCCGGTACGCGCTCCTCCAGCTTTTTCTCCATCGCGGCGATCAAAGTATCGCGATCGCGGAAGCGCCACTGCTCAGGCGGTTTCAGGAAAACATATACGTCGCTTTCGTCGGGACCGGTGGTATCGGTCGCCAGTTCGGGACGGCCGGTGCGCGAGACCACCCGTGTAACCTCCGGCATTTCCAGCAACGCCTTTTCAGTCCGATCGGCATCCTTGTTGGCGTCCTCCAGAGAGATGCTGGGTACCCGCACAACGTCGAGGTTGATCGTCCCCTCGTCCAGCGCGGGAATGAACTCCGTTCCCAGCATCGGCGCCAATGACAGACTGCCGAGCAGCAGGATCGCCGAGCCGGCAAGCATCAGCCGGGGCCGCGACCACGCCGCCTTGCTCAGCCAGGCGTGGAGCCGGTCGAACTGGCGCGCCACGAAAGGATCATGATGGGCCGGATGGCGCAGCAGCAGCGATGCCATCACGGGAACATAAGTCAACGCGCACAACAGCGACCCGGCCAGGGCGAAGACCACGGTCAACGCCATCGGGCGGAACATTTTCCCTTCGACGTTCTCGAAGGTGAGGATCGGCAAATAGACGATGATGATGATCCCGATCGCGAAGACGATCGGGCGCAGCACCTCGCGCCCGGCTTCAAAGATGCGATGACTGACGGAACCGTCGCGCGGGTCGGGGTGGGAAAGCCGGCGAAAAATGTTCTCGATCATCACCACCGAGCCGTCGACGATGAGTCCGAAGTCGATCGCGCCCAGGCTCATAAGGTTTCCCGATACACCCGCCCAGGTCATTCCGATGAACGCCAGCAGCATCGAAAGCGGAATCACGGAACCGACAATCAGGCTGGCGCGGATGTCGCCCAAAAAAAGGTACAGCACGATGACTACCAGCACCGCGCCTTCGACCAGGTTATGGGTCACGGTGCGTATCGTGCGGCGAATCAGATCGGAGCGGTCGTAATATGGGACGATCGTGACGCCGTCGGGCAGTGTCGGCGCAATCTCGGCAATCTTCTCCTTCACCTTATCGACCACGACGCGCGAGTTCTCTCCAATCAGCATCATCACGAGGCCAACCACCGCCTCGCCTTTGCCGTCGTGCGTGACCGCGCCTTGTCGAATACGCGGAGCAAAGGCAACCTTGCCCAGGTTGCGAACGTAGATGGGCACGCCGTTATGATTGCCGACCACGACGTTGGCCACGTCATTGAGATTACTGACCAAGCCGGTGCCGCGGATTACCTCCTGCTCTCCGTTGCGAACGATGTAACCCCCGCCGGTGCTGGCGTTGTTGCGCTCCAGCGCACGAAAAAGATCGTCCAGTCCGATGCCGTACTTGACCAGTTGGTCTGGTTCCAGTTGCACCTCGAAGGTCTTGAGCTCGCCGCCGAAGCTATTCACCTCCACCACGCCGGGCACGGCTTTGAGCCTGGGGGCAATCTGCCAATCCAGTATCGAACGCAAATCCATCAGGGAGCGCTTGGGGTCCACGACTTGGAATTGGTAGATCTCTCCCAGCGAGGTCGACACCGGGGTCATTTCGGGGGAACCGTAGCCCTTTGGGATCAAATCGCGGGCAGCCGGCAGGCGTTCCATCACCAGGCGCCGTGCGAAGTAGATGTCGTACTTTTCCTCGAAATAAATCCACACCGATGACAGTCCGAAGCGCGACTGCGATCGGATCTCGGTAATTCCCGGCATACCGCGCATCGCGATCTCTACCGGAAAGGTGATGAATTTCTCGACCTCGGCGGGCCCCAGCCCGGGAGCGTCGGTCACCACCTGCACCACGTTGGGCGTAACGTCGGGAACCGCGTCGATCGGAAGCAGGGTCATCGCGCGCACGCCCAAACCGACCAGCACCAGGACGAAGATGATGGTCAGGAGACGGTTTTCCAGCGCTGCTTCGAAGATTCGCCTGGACATATCAGTCGCCGGTGTTGACCAACAGCGCCTTCAGTAGCAATCCACCGTGAATTACGACCTGCTCGCCGCTGCTTACGCCGGAGAGGATTTCGACCCGTTCATGACCGGCCGCGCCCACCTGCACCGGGCGCAGGGAGAAGACATGCGGCTTGGTTTGCACGAACACCGCCTTGGCGCCGTTTACGTCGTAGATGGCGGAAGTCGGCGCGGCCAACACCTGGCGCGCATTGGCGTCGGTCTGAATTTCCGCGCTGGCAAACATGCCCGGTTTGAGCCGATGGCCGGGATTGGGGACATCGATCCGTGCCTGCACGGTGCGTGTCGCTGGATCGACGGTGTCCGAGAGGTAGGATACCACGCCTTCGAAACTGCGGTCGGGCCAGGCCTCAACCTTGATCTGTGCGGCGTCTCCCACCGTCAGGCCGGCCAAATCGTGCTCGAAGACGTTGGCCAGCACCCACACACGGTCAAGATTCATGACTGTGATCACTTCGGCGTCGCCGGTCACCATCTGGCCCACGATCAAGTCGCGTCTCACCAACGTGCCGGCGATGGGCGAGGTCAGAGCGAAATCCGACAAGGAGCGACCGGCGGTCGACCAACCGACGCGCGCCACCTCGGCGGGGGGAATCAGCAGGCTCAGCGTTTCGCGCGCGGCCTGGTACTGCGCGAAGGCAGTGTCATAAGCGGCGCGCGCCTCGAGCGCGTCTTTCATCGACGCGACCTTACGCTGGTACAGGCTTTGCTCGCGCGTCATGTGCTGGTGGGCAATGTCACTGAGCGAGCGCGCCTTGAGGTACTCGGCCTTGGCCTGGCCCAATTCTACGCTGCTCAGGATCGCCAGCGGCTGCCCGGGCTTCACCCGCTGTCCCGGGTCGGCGATCAGGCGGACCACGCGCGCGCGGATTCGCGGCGTGACGCGGGCCACGTTGCGCGGGTCAGGTTCGATCATAGCGGTTGCCGAGATAAGGGCGCCCAGCGGCTTCTTGCCGATGGTAACGACCTTGATCTGATGCTCCGCCTCGGAGTTGCTGCTGAGCGTGACAGTGCTCGGGGCCCCCGGCTGGTTGGCCGCCGGCAAGCTGACCGGTGCGGTTAGCGCCGCGGCCAGGAACGACAAAAGCAGCTGTATTCGCAACGTCATGGTGATGCAGTCTGGAGGGGAGTGCCGGTGGCCAGCTCGATCGCCACCTGGGCCGCGAGCACGTCGAACCAGGCGTCAACGTAAGCCATCCGCGCCTCGAAGGCCTCGCGCTCGGCGATAGAGAGCCGGAGCAGGTCGATCTTGCCTTCGGTGAACGCGGTTTCCAGCAGGCCAAAGCTCTGGCGGGCCGGCATCACCACTTCGTCCTCGTAAATCCGCAGCGCGTGCCGCGCCGTTATGTAGTTGTTGTAGGCGTCCCGCACCTGCTGCTCGACGTTGAGTTCGGCGCCGTGCAATTGGTCCTCCGCCTGGGCGCGGCGGCCCGCGAGGATTGTCGCTTCTCCCACGCGCCGGTTGAACAGCGGTACCGAGAAACCGAAGGTCGGACCGATGAACCGCTCCGTGTTGTTATCGTGGCCGAGGAACAAACCGACCGCCGGGTTGGGACTGTTGAGCCGCCGGTTAAGTGCGATTTCGGTATTGAGCTCGGCGATCGCAAGCTGGCGGGCCCGCAGGTCCGGGCGTCTTGCGCGCGCGCCCTGAAGCATGGTTTCGACATTGACCTCGACTGGATTGAGCCGCGTCTCACCGGCGGGTTCCGGCTCGGCTCCGGCATGACCGCCCAGCAAGCGTCCCAGGCTGGAACGCAGCAGACGATAACGCTCGCCCCCCTGCAGCAGCGCGCGATGACTTTGCCCGTAGCGGATTTGAGCGGAGTTATATTCGACCTGGTTGATTTCGCCCGCCTCCAGACGCGTGCGTGCGGCTTGAACCAGGTTGAAGTCGAGCCCCGCCAGTTCAGACAGCAATGCCACCTGGTCGCGCACGCGCATCGAATCGTAAAAGGTCATCTTGGTCGCGTTCTCGAGCAGGCGGGCTTGATCGCTCAACTGTGCGACTGCGCCATCATAGCCAATGCGGGCGCTCTTGCGGCGCAATGCGCGCTGCCCGAAGATTTCGAATTCCTGGATGAATCCAACCCGCCAATCCTGGGAGTTTGACCTGGTACTGCGCGCCCTGTAGTTGGCCTCGCCTGCAAGCTCGAAATTGAACGGCGTCAGATAACTGGCCTTCTGCAGTTCGCCCTTGGCAACTGTCAACTCCTGACGCACCGCTGATAGCTCCGGATTGTGGCGGCGCATCAATTCAAGCGCCTGCGGCAGCGTGACCTGCCCGGCGCGGGCCGGTAAGGCTGAACAGACCGCCCAGAGAGTTGTCAGCGACATTGCGAAGCGCAGGATTTGAAAGCGGGCGCGCATCGATTTAAGGCCAGTGTCCGCGCGCCCATGCGGCCACCGGCGCAACCACCCATTTGCAACGTTCCCTTCCACCTCGCCGTTGGAAAAGCAAGGCGTGGGCCACATCGCGAAGCTTCAATCAAACCTACCGGCAGTTCGATCTTGGGCACGTAAGGTTGGGTACTAATAGTGCGATCGCAGGCGGAATTTTGCCCCACCGCTGCCTGTTTTGGTGCGTCGAGCCGCCGCCAAACGCGTCGCTTACAAAGGGTTATGGCGATTTGGTCGGAAGATACTCTGGCATGCGATTGGCTATTGACCGATTCAGGTAGTCCTGGTGAAGCCCACCGCCAATTCCCCTTGGGCGCGCTTTATGGCTAGAATGCCCGAGATGAAAGTCGGAACACGGCTTGCCTTGGGTCTGCTGGCCGCACTCACCCCCGTGGTGTCCGTCTACACCTACAATCGTATCCGATCCTCGACCCGAATTTTCGAACAGGACCTTAAACGTGAGACGAGGGCGACCGAGCTGGCTCTGAACGCGGCCATACGGCTTGATGTTCAGCGCTCGGAATGGAGCGACATCCGCACCGTCCTGCAGACCATCTCTGAACAGAGCATGGCGGTCGCGGTACTGGATAACTCGGGCAGGCTCTGGTACTCGCTGGACAATTTTCCGATCAAGTTGCCCCCGGCCGCGCAAATTCGGGCCGAGGTCAAGGCCAACGGCAGCAGCGAGTTCATGCAAACAGCGGACGGACGCTACTGGTTCTGCCGCATCGCACCGATGGGCAGCGACCCATCGATGGGTTACCTGCTGGTGGCGCAGGACTGGACCGAGGTCAAGCATGATCTTTTGCGCCGCACCGTTTCCTCGATCGGCGCCGGCTGCGTGGTGGTGCTGCTGACCGCGATTTTGATTCCGCTGGTGGCACGCAAATACGTCTCGCAGCCGCTGGCCGAGCTGTCGCGGCGCGTCAGCAGCTTATCGACGGGCGAAGAACCCGAGCGCGAGCCGAGCGGCGACGAGGTTACGCTGATCACCGAAGAGTTTCGCAAGCTCGCCCGGGAGTTGAGTGTGGCCCGCCGGCGCCTGCTGGATGAAAGCGAGCGCAAGATTGAGCTGGAGCGCCGCCTGCGCCATTCCGACAAGCTGGCCACGATCGGCACGCTGGCATCGGGCCTGGCGCATGAAATCGGCACGCCGCTGGGAGTCATCAGGGGGCGCGCGGAACATTTGCTGCGCACCGATCCCGACCAACACAAGCGTGCCCAGGGGTTGGAAATCATCATCAATCAAATCGACCGCATCACCCGCATCGTCCGCATGCTGCTGGATTTCGGGCGCCGCCGCGAGCCAGTCCGGGTGACCAGCGATGTGCGCGCTATCGTGCAACGCACCCTGCATCTGCTGGAAACCGAGGCCGAGCGGCGCAACATCCGCCTGGCCGCCGATCTCGGTCCGGCGCCGCTGCTGGTCGATTGCGACGTCGACCAACTGCAACAGGTGTTCGTAAACCTGGGCATGAATGCGCTGGACGCGATGGCGAACAGCGGCGGCGTGCTGCGGGTCAGCTCCCAGTGCCGTATGGTTGACGGCCGTGAGCAGGTGCGCCTGTGCTTTGAAGACAACGGTACCGGCGTCGAGGAAGAATTCAGGGATCGGGTGTTCGATCCATTCTTCACCACCAAGGACCCGGGCAAGGGTACCGGCATGGGCCTGGCGGTCAGCCAATCGATCGTGCGCGATCACGACGGCGATATCACGCTGGAGCCGCAGGGGCGGGGCGCGCGCTTTGTCGTGACGCTGGCGCTGTCACAACGCGCGGAATCCGAGCTGGCGGCCAGCGCGTGAATATGGAAGGCGAGCGCCCCACAGTTGTGGTCGTCGATGACGACCGCGAAATGGTCAACATTCTGGTGGAAATTCTGGGTGCGGGCGGCTATCGCGCACTGGCCGCCAACTCGGGCGTGGAGGCGCTCAATCTGGTGCGCCGCGAACATCCCGACCTGGTGATTTCCGACCTGCGCATGGTCGGCATGAGCGGCCATCAGCTTCACGCCGAAATAAAGCGGGCCGCACCAAGCCTCCCGGTCGTGATTATTACCGCGTTCGGTTCGATTCAGACTGCAGTCGAATCGATGAAACTGGGTGCATTCGACTACATCACCAAGCCGTTTTCCAATGACGAGCTGCTGCTGGTGGTATCCCGCGCGCTGGAAGATCGCAACCTGCGCCAGGAGATCAAGCGCCTGCGCGGTGAGCTGGCCCACAGTTACGGACTGGAGAACATCATCGCGGCCAGCCGCAAGATGACCGAGGTGCTGGAAATCGTCGGGCATATCGCGGACAGCGCCGCCAGCGTTCTACTGGCGGGGGAAAGCGGCACTGGTAAGGAATTGATCGCGCGGTCACTGCATTTCCGCAGCCGGCGCCAGCAGGGTCCGTTCATTCCTGTCAATTGTGCGGCGATTCCCGACAATCTGTTGGAAAGCGAGCTGTTCGGGCACGTCAAGGGCGCCTTTACCGACGCGCGCCAGAGCAAGGCGGGGCTGTTTCAGGCCGCGCGCAGCGGCACCCTGTTCCTCGACGAAGTCGGCGAGATGCCGCTGATGCTGCAAGCCAAGCTGCTCCGGGTGATCGAGGACAAAAGAGTCCGTCCGGTGGGTGCGACCGAGGAGACACCGGTGGACGTCAGGATCGTCTCCGCCACCAATGCCGATCTCGAAGAGGCAATCGCGGCCGGAAAATTTCGCGCCGATCTGTACTATCGCCTCGCCACGGTCACGCTGGTGTTGCCGCCGTTGCGGGAGCGGACCGAAGATATCATGCCGTTGGTAAAGCATTTCCTGGCCCGCGCCAGCGCGGAGGCGGGCCGCCCGGTACCCGAGGTTGACGCCGATGCGATGGCCGGGCTGACGCATTACCAATGGCCGGGCAATATTCGGGAGCTGCAGAATGCGATTTCCCGCGCTGTTATCCTGTGCCGCAACGACCGTATCACCCGCGGCGACCTGCCGGCCAAGGTGGCCGGCGGAGAGGGGCAAACCGTCACTATAGATGATGCGGTCAACCGCCGGCTGACGATGGACCAACTCGAACGCGAGTATGCGCGCGCGGTATTGGCTTCGGTCGGAGGCAATAAGAGCGAAGCCGCCACAGTACTGGGCATCGACCGCAAGACCTTGTACCGCAAGCTGGGCGAGCCCGACGCGAATTAATGCTCGTACGAATTGCACAATCAGCGCTAGTCAGTTCTCACCGTCAACCGTTGCCTCGCCAGGGATAAACACATCGGGAAATCTATTTTCCCAGGATCTCCTCGATTTGCGCGGCGCGCCCGCGCGCCAGGCTGGCCATGCAGGCCTGGTATATGTCCGCCGGTGCTCCGGTTCTGGCCGATGTGCTGCGCCATCTGCATTCGGTTTCGCGGTAGTGCATGAAAGCCTGCTGCGCCGCGTCGAAGTTGCGCGCGGCGCCGATTTTTACATTGCCGACTTTGTCCAGCGCACGCATATCCTCCGTCATCCGCGCCGCCGCCTGCGCCAAAGCTCGCTGGGCCTGACGGTTTTTTTTCTCCAGGCATCGATCCGGTTCATCGCCTGCCGCCGCGCCGGCGCCGCATTCGGCGAGCAAGGCCTCGGTCCCATCACCTTCGCCAGCCGGTGAGGTTACCGAAACCTCCTCGTACGGCGTCTCCGCCAGATGCGGCCTGACCCACATGTATTCGAGCAGGCGCCATCCCGCGAGTATAAAGACGGCGAGCAGGATCACGTCGTCAACGATAATGACGATCCGTTTGGCGTAGCCGTTGGGAATTAGGTAGGTAATCAAGCGCGCCGTTATGCCGAAGATAAAAATCGCCGCGATTACGGCGGTGGCGTGGTGAACCAGGGCCTGGATAGCGTCCAGATGAACCCACTCCTGCAATTCACCCACGGACGGTTCTCCCGGCCAGGCCGCCGGCCGGCTGCGATCGATTCGCGCATCGATTTCTCAAGGCAACCAACCCTCGGTGCGGGATTCTAATTACTTCCGGGCGCGGCTCCAATGGCCGCCGCTGCGCGCCATGTGCGGGGGACAGGGGGCGGTTTGCGGCGCGTGCTCACATCCCGGCTGTCAACAACAAGCCGTCGGCTATTTTTACAATCAGTGCCAAGCATGGAGGCGCGCGTTCGATACCGGGCAAGCAGGGAGAGATTTGGCTTGCCAGCGGAGGAGAGATGCCCTGATGGTCGCGGGCGGCTGTTAGCCCTTCATCAACTGGGCTTCATCGGCGGCCAGGGTGGCCCATACTTCACGGTCAATGGTGCGGTAGCGTTCCAGCGCCTGATCGGCGCGTTCGGGCTTGCCCTGTTCGCGGGCGATTTCGCGCATCTGGCGCTCGATCCAGGCCAGATGCCAGCTTTCGTCCTCGGTCACGGCTTTGAGAACCTTGAGTGTTTCCTCGTCGACGTTGGGCAACTCGGCATGTTGCATGTAGCGCGAGCGCGCCCGTTCTTCGACCACCACCGTAAGAGCGAGCAGGTCGATGAGGTCCTTGGGCACCCCGGTCCGCAGACCGAGGCGGCGCTGATAACCGTCGTCAATCATAACCGGCGCCGCGCCCAGGTCAGCGATGCGCTTGGTCCACAGCCAGGCATGGCGCGTTTCGTCCGCCAGATGGCGCGACATTTTAAGCTGTGCTTCGGCGTCTTTTAGATGATGTATCAGGTTGAACAGCAGCCGTGCGCCGCGCAGCTCGGCGTCGCGATAGAAGCTGAAGATCATGACCAGCTTCTCGGTTGCCGACATCTCGCTGATGTTCATTATCGGTGTTTCTGTCATTTGTGGCATTTCTGACATCTCTCGGCCCTCCACATCCCATTCCCACGATCCTGCTTACACAGATTACAGCAACCGGACCTGCTCCGCGACAACCTCATCCAAACCGGCCCAAGGAGGGATCGAAATAATCCCGACCTTAGTTATGCGATCGTAAAAGGTGGGTCAAGAATGATTTGGGGATGGATCGGCCGGGCATAAATTGATTAGTCACAGGCTCAAGGGTAAAAGATTTGGTGGGCCAAACGGGGGGAACAGGGGGATGGCAACCAGTACCGACGCTTACTGGCTTGCGTTGCGGCGCGTAAGCGGTGTTGGCGCACGCGTGGCGCGGATGCTGCTGGAGAAGTTCGGCGAAGCGCCGCGAATTTTTGCACAAGGCGAAGAAGAACTCGTGGCGGCGGGAGTTTACAAGCCGACCGCAAGGAATATTGCGCGCTTTGCAGAATTCGAAGAACTGGAGAAGGAATTATGCGAACTGGCGCGCCTGGGCGTTAGCCTGGTCCGCTGGAACGATGAGAATTATCCGGCCAATTTAAGGCAAATCCCCGACCCGCCGCCCTTTCTGTACCTGCGCGGCAGCTTGCCCGTCGGCGAGCGCGACTGTGTCGCGATTGTGGGTGCCCGTGCAGCCAGCGACGCGGCCTTGCATATGGCGCATCGCCTGGGCCTCGAGTTCGCAATCAAGCGCATCGCCGTGATCAGCGGGTTGGCGCGCGGAATCGACGCACAGGCGCATCGCGGCACCTTGGAAGGAAATGGACGGACAATTGCGGTCCTGGGGTGCGGAATTGATATAATCTACCCGCCTGAGCATCGTAATTTGGCCGAAACGATCATTGCGCAGGGCGGCGCGCTGCTGAGCGAAGTGCCTCTGGGCAGCGCCCCAGCGCCGGAAAACTTTCCGGTCCGCAACCGTCTGATCGCGGGCATGAGCCTGGGCGTGGTGGTAGTGGAGGCGGCCGAGAAAAGCGGCTCGCTCATCACCGCGCGACTGGCGCTGGAGCAAAACCGCCAGGTGTTCGCGGTGCCGGGAAGTCCGCTTACGGGTAAGACGCGGGGCAGTAATCGGCTGCTCAAGGAGGGGGCCCGACTGGTTGATTGCGTCGAAGATGTGATCGAGGATCTGGCGCCGCAACTGACCAATGCCGCGCCCAGCGCGCCCCCGCTCGCGTCAGCCGCCCCGGCACGTCCCGCACCACCCTCAAATCAGAGGAACCTTCAGGACAACCGGGAGAAGCAATTCCAAACAGTGCTCGAACATCTAAGCGCCTCAGAAAGGATACATGTCGACTCGATAGTTGAAAGTTCGGGATTGAATGCGCAGACTGTACTTGGCGTCTTGTTGGAGTTGGAGCTAAACGGCGTGGTGGCTCAGCATCCTGGCAAGCTGTTCTCACTGGCACAAATTTAGCATGTTGGAGCACCGGAGGCGGTCTTGTCTGTCTCTTCCGTTGGAGACTGGACGATGCCAGAATTACAAGGCACGTGGCTAAAAATCTTCTAATCGTCGAATCACCGGCTAAAGCAAAAACGATCAAGCGCTATTTGGGTTCGGGCTTTCAGGTAGCTCCGTCAGTCGGTCATGTGATGGATCTGCCCAAGAGCAAGCTGGGCGTGGATTTGGAGAATGATTTTCTGCCCGAGTACGAGATCATCAAGGGCAAGAACAAGGTTATAGACGGCATAAAAAAGGCCGCAAAGGAAAGCGAAAACGTCTATTTAGCGACCGACCCCGACCGCGAGGGCGAGGCGATTGCGTGGCATGTCGCCGAGCAGATCGGTGCAAATCGCCGCAATCTGCATCGCGTGCTGCTGCATGAAATCACTCCCGCCGCGGTGCGCGCGGCGATTGCCAACCCCTCCGAACTCAATCGCAACCTGTACGAGGCGCAGCAGGCGCGCCGCGTGCTCGACCGCCTGGTCGGGTACCAGATTAGCCCGCTGCTGTGGGAAAAGGTGCGGCGCGGAATAAGCGCCGGGCGCGTGCAGTCAGTTGCACTGAGAATAATCGTCGAGCGTGAACGCGTGCGCGAGGCGTTTCGGGCGGAAGAGTACTGGACGCTGGACGCCCGCCTGGAAGGCGCCAATCCGCCGCCGTTTAAGGCGCGCCTGTTCGCGCACGCAGGCCGCCGAGTAGACAATAAAAACTACAAATTGGCCAAGACCGAGGTCGACGCGATTCTCGCCGCGCTGCAGGGCAAGCAGGCGCCGCCGTTCGTGGTCGGCAAGATCGAGCGCAAGGAAGTTCGCCGCAGCCCGGCGCCGCCATTTATCACCTCGCGCCTGCAGCAGGAGGCGGCCCGCCGCCTCTACTTCTCGCCCTCCCGGACAATGAAGCTCGCCCAGAAGCTTTACGAGGGCGTGGAGCTGGGCGACCAGGGCGCGGTCGGCCTTATCACTTATATGCGCACTGACTCGGTGCGGGTGTCGGACCAGGCTTTGAACGAGGTGCGCGGCTATATCGAGCAGCGCTACGGAGCGAATTACGTTCCCGAGAAGCCCAACTACTACCGGTCCGCCAAATCTGCCCAAGAGGCGCATGAGGCAATCAGGCCGACCTCGGTGCTGCGCGATCCTGAATCGCTCTCGCGCTACCTGGCCAAGGATGAACTGGCGCTCTATACGCTGATTTTCAACCGCTTCGTTTCCAGCCAGATGCCGCCGGCCGTATTCGACCGGACCACTGTGGACATCACCGCCGGCGACGAGCAGTTCCGCGCCACCGGCCAGGTGATGAAGTTCGACGGCTTTGTCCGGGTTTACCTCGAGGGCGTGGACGAGCCGGCCGAAGACGACGACCAGCCGCAGTTGCCACAACTGAACGAAGGCGAGGTGCTGCGCCTGCTCGAGTTCTTCCCCGAGCAGCATTTCACCCAGCCGCCGCCGCGGTTCACCCAGGCGACGCTCATCAAGGAGTTGGAGGAAAACGGGATCGGCCGGCCCTCCACCTACGCCTCGATCATGTCGAGCATCCTCAACCGCGAGTACGTCGACGAGGACGAGAGCAAGCGCCTGCGCCCGACCTCATTGGGACGCATCGTAAGCGACCTTCTGGTAGCTGCATTTCCCGATATCGTCGAGACCGGTTTTACCGCGCACATGGAGGAGGAACTCGACCAGGTCGAGGAGGGAAAGGAAAACTGGGTCAAGACGCTGCGGCGCTTCTACAGCCCGTTCAAGAAACGGCTGGGAGAGGCGCGCAAGAAGATGCCGCAGGTCAAGGGCAAAGGCGTTCCGACCGACCTCAAATGCGAACTGGACGGCGGTTCGATGGTGATCAAGTTCGGGCGCAACGGCGAGTTCCTGGCCTGCTCGAACTACCCGGATTGCGGCAACACCAAGGAGTTCGCACGCGACGAACAGGGCAACATCGTAATCAAGGAGTCCGCTCCGTTGTCCGCCGGCGACGAGATTTGCGAGAAATGCGGCCGGCCGATGGTGCGCCGGCGCTCGCGCTTCGGCGAGTTTCTCGGATGCTCGGGCTATCCCGAATGCAACGGGATCAAAAAGCTGCGCAGCGAACCGGTCAAGACCGGGGTTGCCTGCCCGGAATGCCACGAGGGCGAGGTCCTGGAGCGGCGCAGCCGGCGCGGCAAGTTATTCTACGGATGCGGCCGGTATCCGAAGTGCACCTTCGCGAGCTGGAACAAGGTCGTCGGCCAGAAATGTCCGAAGTGCGGCTCGCCCTACCTGGTGGAAAAGACCACCAAGCGCAACGGCACCACCTGGTCGTGTCCCAATCAGGAATGCGATTACGTGGTAGCGGCCGCGCCGGCCGCGCCGCCCGAGGGCGCCGCCGCATCGCCGAGCGCGTAGTCTTTCTCGAATCGGAAGCAGCGAGGAAAAATTTGTTCCGATTTCCGGGAGAAAAATCTCGCAAGACCTGCGTTGATTTCACAATTTGCCAGCGCGGATTCTCATTGCCCGATGTTCTGATACACTTTTTCCCCGTACGGTAGTACGCAAGTCCATGAGCGAACCGATCGTCAGCGTGGTTGGCGCCGGGCTGGCCGGCAGCGAAGCCGCCTTTCAACTCGCCCGCCGCAACGTGCGCACGCGCCTTTACGAGATGCGGCCGGTGCGCATGACCGAAGCGCATCGCACGCCGCTGTTCGCCGAGCTGGTATGCTCCAACTCGCTGCGCAACGCCTCGATGGAAACAGCGGTCGGCGTGCTGAAGGAGGAAATGCGCCGGCTGGGCTCCCTGGTGATGGCGGCCGCGGCGGCAGCAGCCGTTCCGGCCGGGGCCGCGTTGGCCGTTGACCGCGACCAGTTCGCCGGCGCTGTTACCGCGGCTATCGAGCGCGAGCCGATGGTCGAAATCGTGCGCGAGGAAGTCGCGTCAATTCCATCGGGCCCGGCGATTATCGCAACTGGCCCGCTGACCGGTGCGGCGCTGTCCGCGGCTTTGAGTGAGCTGATCGGTTCGCGTCACCTGTACTTTTACGACGCGATTGCTCCGATCGTCACCGCCGATTCGGTCGATATGAGCGTCGCCTTCAAGGCCTCGCGCTACGGCAAAGGCGGCGACGACTACATCAACTGTCCGATGACCGAGGAGCAGTATTCGGACTTCGTTGCGGCTGTGCTGAGCGCCGACAAGGTCGCGGCCCATCCGTTTGAGCGTCCAATCTACTTCGAAGGCTGTATGCCGATTGAGGAGCTGGCCCGGCGCGGACCAAAGACGCTGGCTTTCGGTCCGATGCGCCCGGTGGGTCTCACGGATCCACGCACCAATCGCCGCGCGGCCGCGGTGGTGCAATTGCGCCAGGACGACCGCGTTGGGCGGCTCTATAACATGGTCGGTTTCCAGACCAAGATGACGTATCCGGAGCAGCGCCGGGTGCTGCGGATGATTCCAGGACTGGGCAAGGCGGAATTCGTCCGCTACGGGTCGCTGCATCGCAATACCTTTATCGATTCGCCGCGCCTCCTTACGCCCGCCCTGAACCTCCGCGCCCGGTCCGATCTTTTTTTGGCGGGGCAAATGATTGGTGTCGAAGGTTACGTCGAATCGGCCGCGGCGGGTCTGCTGGCCGCAATCAACGCCGCACGGATGGCGGCCGGCAAAGAGCTGATTACTCCCCCGCGCGCGACCGCGATGGGCTCGCTCGTTGGCTATATCACCGACTCCGGCCGCAAGGATTTTCAGCCGATGAACGCTAACTTTGGCCTGATGCCGGAGCCGGCGGGCCGCAGCCGCGGGCGGGCAAAGAAAATCGAACTGGCCTCGCACGCGCTGTCGGAAATTGACCGCTGGATCGCCGAGCATCAGCTTGCGATCGAGCCGGTAGTCACCGCCGCCGCCTGACCAGGAGGCCAGCGCGATGGCGGCCGGAAAAACCACCACGATCGCGGCTCTGGACGTGGGCTCGAACACGGTGCTGATGCTGGTGGCGGAGCTAGGCGCCGCCGGCCTTCGCCCCTTGTCTGAAATGATGAGGCTCACGCGCCTGGGACGCGGCGTTGATCGCACCGGCACCCTCGACGCCGATTCGGCGGCGTTGACGCTGGGCGCGATCGCCGGGTTCGTGGAAAAGGCGCGAGCGCTCGGAGCGCAAAAGATTCTGACCGCGGCCACGGCGGCGCTGCGCGACGCGCACAACGGCCCCGAGTTCATCGATCGGGTTCGCGCGCGCACCGGAGTCGAGCTCGAGATCATTTCCGGTCAGACCGAAGCCGACCTGAACTTTCTTGCCGCAGTGCACGGGCTCGGAATCGACCCCGCGCAGTCGATGCTGATCATCGATATCGGCGGCGGCTCCACCGAATTGATCCGATGCGATGCGGGAGCGGAGCCGGCGATGGTCAGTATGCAAATCGGCTCGGTGCGGCTGACGGAGCGCTTCGTCGCGCATGACCCGCCCGCGGCCGAGGAGCAGGCGCGGATTTACGATACGGTAAGAAATCAGCTAAGCGCCCTGGGATGGAACGATTTCCGCTCCGCGTGCCTGGTTGGCGTAGCCGGCACCGTCACCACCGTTGCCGCCGTCGCGATGGGACTTCACACGCAGGATCATTCGACCGTCCATGGTCAGCGGCTCGCCAGGGATCAGGTGGCGGAGACGACGCGCAGTTTTTTCAGCCTGACAGTAGAACAGCGCAGGCGGCTTCCGGGGATGATCGAGGGACGGGCCGACGTAATCTGCGCCGGCGCCGCAATCCTCGATTCCGCCACTCAATTTTTCCACGCCGACAGCGTCATCGTCAGCGACCAGGGCGTGCGCTGGGGTTTGGTGTACCGCGAGCTGGAACGCGGTCTTTGAGATGCGCCCGCGCTGCCGGCGCGCGGCTTGACCTTCCAAAGCCGAAGGGATTAGCTTCCGCCTCAGACGATGCGATTCGCGGCCGCCGCGCTGACAGCGGGAAGGATTAAGCATCATGGCGAACCTCGACGAACAGTCACAGGCACAGGGTTTTTTGAGTTACAAGGGCCGTCTTCTCAATCATCTTGAGATGGTTTACCGGCCGGGAGAGCGCCACCTGGTCACCAAGTTGTTTACCGCCCTGGGATGCACGGTCACCGATAGCGGCCATACCCATCTCGGTATCGCGGTTGGCGCCACCGACAAGTTCGGGCTCAACAATGCCATGTACGCGTCGGAGGTCACCGCGGAGCAGTGGGCGCTGGAGGAGCAATTGCAAAAAGCGCTGGAGGGAAAATCTCCCCTGAGCGCTGCCTATGCCGGATACGAAGAGAAATTCCGCCGCAACCCGCAATTGACCTCGCATTTCGGCATCCGGTATCCGTCCTTCGAGGCATTGGAAAAGACCCTCGCCCAGCTGGAAAACAATCTCGATCCTGAGCTGGCTGGACGCGTTCAGGTCAAGGGCGTTTTCCGCCCCGGCGAACCCGGTTCCATGTCCGACTTCATCATGCAGGCGTTCATCAAGACCGACATCGCAGCGAGCGGACTTATCACCTTCGGCCAGCATATCGAATTGCAGGCGCAGCGCATCGGGGATTGAACCGATTAAGGTGCCAGCGCGCCGCGGCGCCCGTTTGAGTATCGCAGATCGACTGCAACGTTCGCCCTGGGCGGACGGCTTTAGTAGCAGCCGCGGCGCGTGCGGATAAAGTGGCGACTGAGGCCAAAGAGTTGAGCGCGATCGTGCGGGTGGACCCCGCGCGCAATGCGCTGCGCCGGCCGGGCCAGTTCACGATCCTGCTGATCGCGATGTTGGCTTTCCTCCTGATTCCGCCCTTTTTTATAAACTATGAACCGACCGGAGTGCTGGCCAGCACTTTCCTTTCGCTGCTGCTGATGTCGGCGCTTTACGTCTTTCCGCGCCGCCATGAGTTCAAAACCGCGTTCATACTTGCCATTCCGACGCTCGTCGGCCGATGGCTCATGCTTGCATTTCATGACAACTTGATTTTTTTGGCTGCCGTGTCGCTGTGCTGGCTGTGTTTCTTGATCCTCACGGATTTAGTCGTTTTGCGCCAGGTGCTGTCGGCAACCCACGTCACCAACGACACCATCAGCGGGGCGATCTGCGGCTATCTTTTGCTCGGGCTGATATTCGCTTTTGTGTACGCGCTGATCGCCCTGGCATACCCCCGTTCATTCCTTACCGAGGGCCGGGTTTTCGATCCGATTGGCAGCAAGGTTTTTTATCAGCACGAAATCAGCGGCCTCATCTATTACAGCTATGTGACCCTGGCGACCCTGGGCTATGGCGACATCACCCCGCTGAGCGCCCCGGCACGCATGGTAGCCGCGCTGGAGGCGATTGCCGGCCAGTTCTACGTGGCAATTCTGATCGCGCGCCTGGTCAGTATCCGTTACTCAAACTGGGGCAACCACAACTAGCTGCGCTTGCGAACCGCAATCGATCGAGCGATTGCAAGGTGTGCCGGTACAACCGAGGAGCAATCTTTGCTCTTCGGCGCTTTGCATGGCGGGCAGGAACGCTCGCCCCACTCCGGATCCGTGGACGCGGGGCGCGCGGGTGAGGATGTCTGATACACCTCAAACCATACCCGTCGCGCTTGTGGCGGCGCGCCCGGCTCATTTATAAGAAGTCATAGAGGCGAGCCCCAGATTAATTTCGCGCGAGGTGAGAGCGATGACACACGATTTCACGCTTTGCGTAGGCACGGTCGGCGCCGGCGTATGGCACAGCTCCGACGGCGGTGAGCATTGGCGGCGCAGCAGGATGAAGCTGCCGTTTTACGCCGAGCCCGGAGAGATTCAAATCCGCTCCCTGGCCGTCTCACCTCACAATCCGCATCATGTTCTGGCCGGCTCCGAGGCCGGGCTGTATCGCAGCGAGGACAACGGGATGTCCTGGGACCTGGTTCCGTCACCGATGGAAGGGACGCAAATCTGGTCGGTGGCATGGTCTCCGGCGGACCCCGGCGTAATCTTCGCGGGAACCAAACCCCCGGGCATTTTCCGCTCCACCGACGGCGGCCGGAAATGGGAAAAGCTTGCGGTCGATATCGTCGAGAAATGCTTTGCGGGCGCGCCCAAGGTCACCAACGTCGTTCCCGACCCGCGCAATTCAAAAGACGTCTGGGCCAGCGTGGAAATCGACGGTATTTTTCGCAGCCGCGACGGCGGCGACACCTGGAAGCGGCTGCCCGCGCTGGGCGGCAACGTCATCAACCAGGACCTGCACGGCCTGGCGCTGAGCCTCGGCAATCCGGTCAAGGTGCTGGCCACCACACCCGATGGGATCTGGATCAGCACCGACGAAGGCGAGAGCTGGTCGCTGCACGGTTTTCCAAAGTTTGCCGAGCGCGACAATATCTCTTATTGCCGCGGCGTAGCGCTTAAGGCCGACGATCCGGATACGATCTTCGTCGCCAACGGCGACTTCATACCCGGCAAGCGCGGCGCGATCCATCGCTCCAGGGACGGCGGCAAGACCTGGCAGAAACTGCCTTTGCCCGTGGAACCGAATTCGACCATCTACTGGTTCGCAACCAACCGGGCCAATCCGGACATAATCGCCGCCAACAGCTTGCACGGTTATGTGTATGTCAGCACAGACGCGGGTAACTCCTGGAACAAGTTGCGGCGGGAGTTCGGCGAGATCCGCGCCCTGGCGTGGCTGCCCAACTAAAGGGCTCCGGAGACCGTCGTCGGAAGGCAAGTAACATGAAATACGGTGTGGTTTATTTTCCTACTGACTATTCAATTCGTGTCGATGACATGGCGCGCGCGGTCGAGGAGCGCGGCTTCGAGTCGTTGTGGCTGCCCGAGCATACTCACATCCCGTGCTCGCGGCGCTCGCCCTACCCGCTCGGCGGGGAACTGCCGCGCGAATATATCGACGGTTACGAGCTGCTGACCGGGATGGCGTTCGCGGCTGCGGCGACCAAAAAAATCATCATCGGCTCCAGCATCTGCCTGGTCGTCGAGCGCGATCCGATCGTGCTGGCCAAAGAGATTGCCACCCTCGACAAGCTCTCCGGCGGCCGCATCCAACTGGGTATCGGCTCGGGATGGAACGCCGAGGAGATGGAGAATCACGGGATTCAGTTCAAGGACAGCCGCAAGGTGATGCGCGAAAAAGTCGCCGCGATGAAGGCGATGTGGACGCAGGAGAAAACCGAGTTTCACGGCAAGTTTGTCAACTTCGATCCCATCTGGTGCAATCCCAAGCCGGCGCAGAAACCCCATCCGCCCATCCTGATGGGGGGCAATGGCTCCCTGGCGATCAAGTACGCGGCCCGTCAATGCGACGGATGGGTGCCCAGTGCGGTGCTGGTCGAGCAATTGAGCGCGTCAGTGGTGACGCTGCGCGAGCAGCTCGAGCAGGCCGGACGGGATCCGAAGAGCTTTCCGATTACGGTGCTGTTCGCGCCCCCCGATCGCAAGCAACTCGACGCCTACCAGGAAATGGGTATCGAGCGGGCGGTGTTCGCGATGCCGTCCGCTGACCGCGAAAAGGAGCTGTCTGTGCTGGACCGGCGCGCCAAAGCAGCAGGTTTTTAAGCGTTTTTAACGGCTTCCTCGTGTTGGATCGGTAGATTCGTCCAAAAGCAACAGCTTCTACCAAAAGGACGCCAAGATGAGTGCCGGCGGTCTTGCGCACCGGCCACGCCTGTGGAAGCCTCGTTATGGTCCACATTTTGCTGCCGGGAGACAAACAGGTTGGCCGGATTGGACTACAGCAAGGCGGTCGCCGGTTCAGATGACACCCTAGCATTCGACCCGCTCGAGAAAGTTGAAAAGCCGCATCCGCCGCGTTCACTTAGCTGGTCTGCGACGGTTGGATTGCTGCTTTTCTACTTCCTGGCCGGCAAGGCCGGACTGCTCTTCGCCTCGATTCAGCCCAACACCTCGGCCTTTTGGCCTCCTGCCGGAATTGCGTTGGCGGCGCTATTGCTGTTCGGCTACCGGATCTGGCCGGCGATTTTTTTTGGTGCGTTTCTGGTCAACCTGACCACCGCCGGTTCGGTGGCAACCTCGCTAGGGATCGCGGTCGGCAATACGCTGGAAGCCTTGACCGGCGCGTACCTGGTCAACCGGTTTGCCAACGGCCCGCAGCCGTTCAACCGGGCAATGGACGCGTTTAAATTCATCGCGCTGGGCGCGGTGGCGAGCACGATAGTGAGCGCCACGATCGGGGTTACGACCCTGTCATTGGCCGGATACGCGGATTGGTCACAGTACGGACGGATCTGGTTTACCTGGTGGCTAGGCGATGCCGCCGGCAACCTGGTATTCGCGCCCCTGCTGCTGCTGTGGGACATCAACCCGCGCCTGGATTTGGACCGGGCGCAGTTCTTCGAGGCAGTGACTCTTTTTGTTTCCCTGACCCTGGTGGCCTGGACGGTCTTCGGCGGTGCGCTTCCCGCCCATATTCAGCGGGCGCCGATCGATTTTCTATGCATTCCGTTTTTGATCTGGGTCGCGTTTCGCTTCGGTCCGCGCGAAACTACCGCCGCCAACCTGCTGCTGTCCGTGGTCGCCATCGCCGGAACGCACCAGGGATTCGGCCCATTTTCCGTCGACGGGGCCGCGAGTTCATTACTTTTGCTCCAAAGCTTTGTGAGCGTGATGTGCTTTTCGCTGGTGATTGCGGCCGGTGTCACACAACGCCGCAGCGCGGACGAGGCCCGCGCCGGCCTCGCCGCGATTGTCGATTCATCCGACGACGCCATCATCGGCAAAACGCTGGAGGGCCGTATCACTTCCTGGAATACCGGCGCCGAGCGCCTGTTCGGGTATCAGGCGGCGGAGGCGGTCGGCCAATCGATCAACATCATAGTTCCCAAAGATCGCCAGGACGAGGAAGCCGCGATGTTTGAGCGGCTGTTCCGCGGCAGAGCTGTCAAACTGGTTGAAACCGTGCGGCTGCGCAAGGACGGCCAGCAGGTCGATGTTTCCCTCAGCGTCTCGCCGATTAAAGACGCCAGCGCGCGCGTGATCGGCGCATCCGCGATCGCACGCGACATCTCCCCGCACAAGCGCATGACCCAGGCTCTGCGCACCAGCGAGGAGAAATTCCACCAGATGGCGGAGACGGTCCCCGACATTTTGTTTACCAACACTCCGGACGGACGGACCGATTTTACGAATCAGCGGTTTTACGATTACACGGGGATGCCGAAAAGATCGGCCGAGGGGTTGGGCTGGCTTGCTGCGCTGCATCCCGAAGACGCCAAACGTGCTGAGGAACTGCTGCCGCGACTGGTCGGCAATGGGCAGCCGTTCTCGCTTGAATACCGCCTGCGCGCGGCGGACGGGAGCTATCGCTGGTTCATGACGCGGACGCGTCCGATACGGGACAGCAACGGGCAGATAACCAAGTGGTTCGGCTCTTCCACGGACATCGAGGAACATAAACGCGCGCAGGAAGAGCGCGAGCAGCTCCTGCGCGCGGAACAAATCACCCGCGCGAAAGCGGAGGCGACGGCTTCAAAGCTGAGCCGGCTTCAGACCGTCACCGACAGCGCCCTGCCGGAATTGACGCTGCACCAGATGCTGAACGAATTGCTGGCCCGGTTGCGCGCGGCGCTCGCGGCCGATACGGCGACGGTGCTGCTGCTCGAACCCGGCAGCCGGGAATTGGTGCCGGCGGCGTCGGTGGGATTCGAGGAGGAGGTCAGGGCGGGCGTCAGGATTCCGTTCGGCAAGGGGGTTGTCGGACGGATCGCGGCCAGCGACGGAGGCGTAATTTACAATGATCTGACCCGTGTCGAGGGGGTGAGTCCTCTGATTCTGGCCCGCATGAAGTCGCTGGTGGGCGCGCCGTTGAAAATCGAGGGCAGCATAATCGGCGTTATCCATGTCGGGTCCCTCGCGCCGCGCAATTTCACCGAAGAGCATCTCGACTTGATCCGGCTGGTTGCCGACCGGGCCGCGTTGGCGATCGAGCGCACCCGGCTGCATGAAAACGAACGGGCCGCGCGCGCCGCGGCGGAAGATGCCAACCGCGCCAAGGACGAGTTTCTGGCGATGCTTGGGCATGAGCTGCGCAATCCGCTCGGCGCGATCATGAGCAGTATGGAGGTCCTTCACCTTTCAAACCCGGATGCGCAGCCCGCCGTCAGGGCGCGCCAGATAATGAACCGCCAGCTCAGGCATCTGGTGCGTCTGGTCAACGACCTGCTGGACGTGGCACGGGTTACCTCGGGCAAAATCGAGTTGCATCGTCAGAGCGTGGATATCGCGGAAAACGTCAAATCGTGCATCAACGCCTTGGGAGACCGGCTTTCGCCTTATGACGTAAAACTGGACGTCGAGCCGGTTTGGGTCGACGGCGACCCTACCCGGCTGGAGCAGATTGCGACCAACCTGCTGCGCAATGCCGTCGAGTACACGCCGGCGGGCGGAAGTATACAGGTAAGCGTCAAACCTGAGGGCGGCGAAGCCATGCTGCGCGTGGCAGACAACGGTGTGGGAATCTCGGCAGACCTTCTGCCCCAAATCTTCGACCTTTTCGTTCAAGACAAGCGCGGGCTAGACCGTAAACGCGGCGGCTTGGGGATTGGGTTGACCCTGACCAAGCGGCTGGTCGAACTGCACAGCGGTTCGGTGCAGGTGGAGAGCCCCGGACCGGGGTCGGGCAGCACTTTTACGATTCGCCTGCCGAGGGTTGCGGCGCCGCCGTCGAAGCCCGAACCGGTGCACCCGTCGGTCAAGGCAAATGTCCGCCGCCGCGTTCTTATCGTTGAGGACAATGCCGACGCCCGGGAAAGCCTGCGCACGATTCTGGAACTGTCCGGACACGAGATTTACGAAGCCGGCGACGGGCCGCGCGGAATCGAGCAGGCGTTGTCATTGAGACCCGATATGGCGTTGATCGATATAGGACTGCCCAGCCTCGACGGTTACGAGGTGGCCCGCCAAATCAGATCGGCGCCAATCGGACGCGATATTTTCCTGGTTGCCTTGACCGGCTACGGCCAACCCCGCGACCGCCGCCAGGCGCAGGAGGCGGGCTTCGACGCGCACCTGGTAAAGCCGGTCGATTTGGAGCGCCTGTCCGAGATCATCGCCGGGTCACCCGCCTGACGTCCGCAAATTCAGTCCCTTGCCAGCGGCGGGGCGGATGATCTACAGCTTCAAGTGGTCGAACCGATAATTCACACAGGGAGGCTGATACCATGAGCGCCGCGCTTTACGATATCCCCATCCGCCGCATCGACGGCTCCGACACTTCCTTGGGCGAGTACAAAGGCAAGGTGATGCTGATTGTGAACGTTGCATCCAAGTGTGGCCTGACGCCCCAGTACTCGGACCTGGAAAAGACTTATGAAAGCTACCGCGACCGCGGACTGGTGGTCCTGGGCTTTCCGGCCAACGAATTCGCCGGTCAGGAGCCCGGCAGCAATCAGGAAATCCAGCAATTTTGCGAGAGCAAGTTCGGCGTTCGGTTCCCGATGTTCGAGAAGATTGTGGTCAAAGGCGATGGACAGCATCGGCTTTACCACCAGTTGATCCAGGAATTTCCCAAGGCCCGGCCCAAGCCCGACAGCGCGCTGCGCAAGACGCTGGATACACATGGGTTGGGACCCAAGAACGACACCGACATCATGTGGAACTTCGAAAAATTCCTGGTCAATCGCCAGGGCAAAGTCGTGGCGCGCTTCGCCCCGGATTTCAATCCGCAGGATGATGAGGTCAAGCAGGCGATCGAGGCCGAACTGTCCAAAGGATAGTGCGACCTTCCGGCTCTAATGCGACCTCGCCCGCGGCCGCTCGAAGGCGGCGGTCGCGGGCGAGGTCAACGCGATTGCGGCCGCTGCGCGTGCGTTCGAATCTCATCCGCTGTCCGCTCCATGTTGATTGCTCAATTCGTGCTTCTCACCGGCAGTAAGGTCGCGGGCGCCTGATTCATCGCTGATGGCCTCACGATCGCGCGGTTGGTTGGTGAAACTGGGCCAGGCGGCGCTGGGCACGGCGGTAGCGCTGATCGTGCTCAACTACGCATTCCTGGCGGGCGGTTATTTCACCGGTCATCAGCGCATGTACATGTTCGACTCGGTGCTGGGATGGCGCGTGCTGCCCAACCTGGAAGGGGCGCGCACGCCGTATGTCACCTACACCGACGTTCACGGATTTCGCATCCTGCCCGGCGAACCGCGCGCCATCAAGGCATTCGATGTGATGCTGGTGGGCGACAGCTTTTGCTTCGGCAGTTGGTTTAGCGCGGAGCAGACCCTGGCCGGCATGCTCAAGCAGGGACATCCGTCGCTGCGAATTGCCAACACTTCCGTGCCGGGTTTTGGGACCGATCAGGAGTTGCTGGCGCTGCAGCGCTATGCCCCGATGCTCAAGCCGGGCGGGGTGGTGGTTCTGCTCACCTATATCAATGACTTCGACGATATTCGCGACCGCTGGGAAGAGGTTCGCCAGAAGCCGTTGTTTACGATCGATGGCGCCAACCTGGTGCTCGAACGGCCTGACTCCCTGCTCAATCGCTTTCTGTGGTCGGCGCATGTTTTCTCCGTCACCGCTTATCTGACTAGTCTCGCCTTTGGGCTGCAACCGGAGATCTATGGCGATGACGCTTACGCCGCCCAACTATATACAGCTTTGCTCGTCCAGATGGCGGCAGTGGCCCGCGCCAGACATGCCCGTTTCATCGTGCTCTTTACCGCGGGCCGCGGCGCATACACGCCCAGCGGCAGGCGCGGCGCCGTGGTGGTTCGCGAAGCGGCCGCGCGCGCCGGCGCCACTTTCTTTTCGCTGGACGATCAGAATCCGCTCGGTCCGTCGATGTTCGCCGCCGACAAGATCCATTGGAACGCCGCCGGCAACCGCGCCATTTACGACTTCATCGCGCCGCGGCTTGAGCCCTTGCTACCGGGTTATTCAACCGCGCTGAGCACGGCCCACTGACGCCGCGATTGTTCAGGCGAGGTTCGGCACTCCGAGCAATCCCCGTCTTCCTTTGCGGTCCTCGTCTCCAACATTCAGGCGTGCGAGCGGATGAGACTGACCGATGGAGTTCGAGAAGGGTTTCGGGCTCAATCAGTTCGTCACTTGAGCGTGAACCCGCCGCCTGGTTCGTTGCCGGTGCTGGTGAATGGCACGAACGGCGGGTTGAGCGCCTGCACGTATGACGCGCCCGGCTCTGCCGCAGCGGGTCTGGTAAAAGTGAACCGGTCGGAGTTGACGAACGTCAGTGGAATCTTCGCCTTCCCGCCCGCGCCGAGCCCGCCCAGGTTGACGGCCGTGCCGCCCTGCGTGTTGAAGAAGTTGATCACGGTGAGCTTCGAGAAACCTGTCCCGTTAACCGTGATGATACTCCCCGACTGAGTCACCGAACTGACCGATATTGACTGCCCGATCGGCACCGAGACCGCGTTGCTCTTTTTAATGTAGGTTTTCGCGGAGCCGGCATTGCTCACGACGAAGGACCCGGGCCCGGTGGTGGGCGCCATCGCTCCGCTCGCGGGCAGCGTGAACCTGATCGAGCTGCTGCCCAACCCCGGATTGCCGGGGTTGATGAAGAACGGTCCGACCTTGCCGTCGGTACAGGCGCAGAACAGATCGACCGCTACGCCGTTGGTAGTATCGAAGCCCTTCCCGCCCAGTGTCACATCACTGCCCTGCGGCACTACCGTCTCCACGTTGTTGGTGGCGTAGCTCGGGTTGGAGCTGGTGGCGGCCAGCGCTTTGCCGTCGATTGAGGTCAAGCTCGGTATACCGGCTGGAGCAAAACCCTGGAGCAGGGCGCCCTTGAAGTTGGAGCTGGCGAATTTCTGATCGGTATTGACTACCTGGAGGTCCACGAAGCCCTCACCCAGCGTGATGGTGGGCGCGACCGGAACGGTAAGCTGCGTCGGCGTGTGACCGCTCGGGGTCAATGGACCGGCGTTGATCGCGCCCCCGGAAGTGGCAACAAAGAAATTGACCCGCGATCCGGCGGTGAAGTCCAGGCCGGTAATCGTGAAGCTGCTCCCGACCAGGATCACCGGCGGCAGCGTGCCGATAAACGGCATCAGCGGCGTCGGCGTTGCGGTCGGTGCCCGCGTCGGAGTGCCGGTCGGCGTGGGTGTGCGCGTCGGCGTATGGGTTGGAACCGGAGTTTTGGTTGGCGTCGGAGTCTTGGTCGGGGTTGATGTAGGCGTCGCCGTCGGCGTGGGGACAATTACGGATGCAAAACTGGATTTGTAAACCTGCAGAGCGGGATTGCTGCTGGTTATGTCCAGCGCGAACAACGCGTCGGCGCCCGTCGGATCGGTTGTGGCAAACGGAGTCTGGTTCTTGTTCAGCAAGTAAAAGGAGAAGGCATCGGGAATCCCACCCGGCATCGTGTTGGTCGTAACCGACAGCCTGAAGTGCATCGTGGAACCGAAGGTGACGCCCTGGTTCCATTCGTTGAGAAAGTCGGCGTCGGTGAACGTCAGCGGACCCGGCACGAGCGTTCCCGTGACACTGCCGTTTGGAGTGGCGCTGCCGAGCGTCGCGTCGGTGGTAAAGCCCAGCACCTGCGCAGAATCCTTTGGCAGTGGGCTGCCGGCGACGAAATCGAAGACTGCGAAGCCCGTCTGCCCCTTAATCGGCGCGGTGTTGACCGTTATGTCGAAGGTCGTTGCGCTGCATATCGCGTTGAGCAACAGCACGATCGCGGCGGTGAGGATAAGGTGCTTGTTCATCTTCACTCTTTTGCGCAAGTTCTCGCGCGGCGAACCCCAGCGGTTTTCACGGTGTGGTGGAAGTTCTAAAAACCTTCGGCGTGTAAGCGATTTGCGTGCGCGCCGGGTCCAGGAACTGCAATGTTCTGCTCAGGCTCGCTCCCGGCTGCAGCGTGATTCCGTCGGGCAGAGCCAACTTGAAAAAAGGGCTGCCTACGGGAGCGATATTTTGGGTCACACCGGAATTGATCAGGGTTACCCCGGCCGGCAGGTTCGGCACCACGAAGTACAGCGGACCAATAACGGGAACCGGAAGCGGGTTGGTCCATTGCACGGTCTGGGAAAGAAACCCGGTATTGCGATCGACGCGGAAACCGAGCCTGGTAATGGTCAACTGGGAGGAAACATCGCTGGCCGCCAGCGGATGCGTGGGATCCTCGACGGAGAAGGTAACGAAAATCTGCACACCGCTATTGGCTACCGTAACGGTCGCGGTCCCGAATCCGATCGCCTTGACATTGCCTTCGGTGTCAACTGTTACCACCTTCGTGTTACTCGACACGTAGGTGGTGCCAGAGGCGGACGAGGTCAGATCCATATCAAGGCTACCCGCATAGGTGCCGGTCACATGGATGCGGTCCGTGTCCCCGATCGAGGTCAGTACGTCGTTGAGCTGGGTTACGGAGAGGCTCAGCGGCGGCGTGGTGGGCCGCACCGCAATCGTGGTCGTAACCCCGATGATCAAATTGTTGCCGGCATCCCGGACCGTGGGCACGATTTCGAGTGGACCCGCGAAATTACCCGGAATGCTGAAGTTGACCTGGTAGCCGCTCGCGCTCAAACCGGTCCCTTCCACGCTGGCCAGTCCGCGAAAGCTCACCCCGGCTTCGGTCGCAACCAGGCCCGCACCGATTGATACATTCACCAGCAGGTGGTCGCCCGGCGCGAAAACCTGGCCGTTAACAGGGGCCGTGACCTTGAGCCTTGTATCTGCGGCCACGGCACTGACCCGGGCGATACCGCCCGAGGTCAGTACCACATTATGCTTCATCGGTGGCGGCGAACCGGTCTTGCACTGATTGGTGAAATTGCTGGCGTCCTTGGAGGCACCCAGGCCCGGAGTCGTCACCGCGGTGCCGGTCCCGTTCGCAGCAAGTCCCGGGACCGAAGAAGCAAAACCGCTTTTGGGTCCGTCCAGCAGTGAGAAGACCTGGGTCGCCACCGCCTGGGTATTAGTCACGCCGCTGACCGCCGTGATTCCCCATTTTTCCGCGCCGAAGTGGATCAAATCCGGGAAGTTGATACCCGCTGAACCGCCGCGCGGACACGAGCTCCTGTTTACGCCGCCTTGTTGGGAGCACAGCGGCACGATGGCGTCATTGGCCTGGGCGAACCTGAAGTCGTTGACGGTGGTCTGGTTATAGAGGAACTGAACACATTGAAAAAGCAGGTTCCGCTTCACACACTTGGTCAGTTCGCCTTCGAAATTGCCATTGCCTAACACGCCGCCAAAGAACTTGGGTACCGGCGGGCCTCCGGTAGCTGTGATCACCTGGGCGGTCAGGCTGGTCGGGCTGGCAAGCGGCGTCAAACCCTGGCTGTTTTCGGCCAGGTCGCACACCGCCCCGTTGGTTACATCGTCGTTTGCTCCCACCAGGCTATGGACGGAGTTCTCGATGTCGGTGGGATTGGTGGTGTGAAGCGCGATCACCAGGTTGGCGAAGTTGCTGCCTCCGTGAGGCGTGTCCAGCGTAATGAACCGGTGGATGTCGCCCATGTTGTAATTGTCCGGACGCATATAGGTCGCAGATCCGGCGTACAAGCGGGTTAGAATTCCACCCATGCTGTGCCCGATTACGTCGGCCTGCGTCGCCGCATAATTCCCTTGGGTGCGGGCGAGAATAAGCGCCTTGGCCACGAACCCCTGCACCTTGGTGAAGTTGGTAGTGAAGCTGGAGTCATGGGTTGGCCCGTAATCGCCTATGTAAACGAAGTACGAGTCCTGCGGTTGGCGCACCCAGAATTTTGTCTTCCAGCTCGAAGCATCGGCCCACACGCCGTGAAGCAACATCATCGGCGGCCGCGCGACCGTGAGGTTTGCGGTGAATTGCGTGGTGTTACCGTTGCCAATGTTCGGAGTGAAGGTGAACTGAACCTGAACCTGCCGGGTGTCGCTGGTATCGCCATACCCGTCGGGCGATTTGTAGAAGGAAAATCCGTAGTTGAGGCTGCCGACGTTCTGGGTGGCGACCACGTCGGTGCCGACGCCGCCCTGGTCGGGCGGGCCGGTGGAGACGATACTATAGCAGGCTGTTCCACCCAGTCCGGAAACCATTCTCATCAGCAACTGCGTAACTCCGTCAGACACCGCACCTTTAACCGACCTGCCGCAGGCCGACAGCACGGTTGGATCTGTAGATAGGTTGGGGCTCCCAGACGCCCGGCAGGTATTCGGGGTTGGAGGGTTGGCGTCGAGGAACTTGGTGCTCGGATCCGCTCCCGGATTGACGTCCCAGGCTCCGAGCGGAACCGAAAATCCGATGAAACCCGATGTTTCAGCCGTCGCGTCCAGAGTGGTGCTTCCCACCTTAATGCCAAAAACCTGAAACGGATTGCTCATCGTCTGCCCTTCGGGAATGGTCACCATGGGCAGAAATGATTGATGCGGGTCGCCAGCCGCCACTACCGAAGGATCCGCCGAGGACAACTGGAAGGTGGCGCCACCTGGGGGCGCCGGGATGGAACTCACCACCGCGAGCGTCAGCGGCTGCGAGACCGGGACTGAAACCGAGTCCAGGATGCCGCTCTGGTTTGGACAGCTGGTGCCGTCCTGGCGAACCTGGCGCCCGGCGGGCGACGCGGAAAAGGTGGTGAATCTCACCCTCGCCTGGGCGCTCGCCTGCGCGGGCAACACACAGGTCACCGCAAACGCAATCAGCAGCGTGATAAAAACCCGTGAGGGATTCAAAATGCGACGCACAAGGTTGCCTCCGTATCGTTCCGCATTCAGGGGCGATTCAGCAGCACTGGATCCCATAATCTCCCAAAGATTTTGACTCATGCTGCATCGATGTCAAGAGAAGCTGTATAAGATAATAATGTACAGATATAACGGAATTGGAGCCTTTTTAGTGGTCCGCTGATTGCCGTGGTGCGGCCGCAGAAGATGATGTTGCCGGGTTCGGCCATAAGCCGTGGCAGGCCCGGTTTGGTTCTGTGGTACTAATTCACGACATTGACCGGATTGCCTTCCAGAAATGCGCGCAGGTTGGAGACCGCCGTGTCGAGCAGCCGTGAGCGCGCCTCCCTGGTCGCCCAGGCGATGTGAGGCGTCACGATACAGTTGCGGGCGCGCAGCAGCGGATTGTCCGCCGCCGGCGGCTCGACCGAAAGCACGTCAACCGCGGCGCCCGCCAGACGGCCGCCGTCAAGCGCGTCGGCCAGATCCTGATCGACGACCAGCGGCCCGCGCGAGGTGTTGATCAGCAGGGCGGTGGGCTTCATGCGCGCCAGCGCTGCGGCGTTGATGATTCCCCTGGTTTGGGGCAGCAGCGGACAATGCAGGCTTACGATATCGGCTTGGGTCAACAACTCATCCACTTCGCACCAGCGAAAGCCCGGCCAATCGGGCACCGTGCTCTTGATCTCGTCGGCGGCGATCACGCGCAGCCCCATCGCCACGGCGATTTCCGCCACGCGCCGGCCAATCCGGCCCAGACCGATGATTCCCATCGTTTTCCCGGCCAACTCGGTTAAAGGGGTTTTCCAGAAACTGAAATCGGGGTTGCGCGACCATTCTCCGGCGCGCGCCGCGGCAGCGTGAATGGCCGGCGGATGGCACAGTTCGAGGATCAGGGCAAAGGTGAACTGGGCCACAGAGGCGGTGCCGTAGATCGGAATGTTGGTAACCGGGATGTCAAGCTCGCGCGCGGCCCGGATGTCGACCACGTCGTAACCGGTGGCCAGCACTCCGATATAGCGCAGCCGCGGAAGTTGTTTCAGAGTTTGCGCCGGCAGCGGAGTCTTGTTGGTAAACAGAATTTCAGCCTGACTGGCGCGCGCCAGGACCGAATCGTTCGCGGTTCGATCGAATACTTGCAGCTCGCCGACCGCGCGCAACCCATCCCAACTGAGGTCGCCGGGATTCAATGTATAACCGTCGAGAACCACGATTTTCATCAGGTCACCTCCGTGGGTGGATCGCCGCGGTCATGCGAGCCCGCGAATTCGAAACAGAGATTCCTACCGGCCCGCAACGCTTTGCAAACCCAAAACCGGACCCTTGAACAATACCGTCTGCGTATCGGGAACTGCTTCAATCGGCGTGAGCCAAGCCGAGGGTCAACGCCAAGCGATTTGTCCCGAACTTGGAGCAGGCAAGAATCGCTTCGCGCCGATTCCTCCAATGGCCTCGCTTACGCTCGGTTGGCCGGAATGACAAAACTGAATTACCGGAGAACGGGCGGCCCGCGCCACTGTTTCAATTCTTGCTAAAAGATTCTAAGTATTTCTGTTTTCTCAGACTCAGAATCAGGCCCCGATCAAAACCTTGGGGAAAATCCGATGCTGGTCGAAACTCATGTTCATGTCGTGGCGCCGGATCAGGCGAAGTATCCCCGCCGTGTGGCGCAGGGCGTTCTGGGAGGCTGGGTTCGCGACCTTTCCACCGACGATCTGGTGGCGCTGATGAACGAGGCGGCGATTGACCGCGCGGTGCTGGTACAGGCCTATGGCGCTTATGGCGCCGATAACAGTTACCTGGCCGACAGCGTGGCGCGCTATCCCGATCGTTTCGCGGGCGTTTTTGCAATCGACCCGCTGCAAAGCGACGCGCCTGAGCAAATCAAGTACTGGACCCGCGAGCGCGGCCTGCGCGGCGCCCGGCTGGTGACGCTGACCCAACCCGAACTGGCCTTGAGCGATCCGCGGCTGGTGAGCTCATTCGAAACGATCGCGGCATTGCAAATCCCGCTGTGCGTCTTGACGCAGTTCCATCAGCTGCCCGTACTGAGCGGGCTCCTCCAGCGCTTTCCCAACGTCGCCGTGGCGCTGGACCATATGGCAACACCAAGGCTGAGCGGCGGTCCGCCCTACGCGCAGGTCACACCACTATTCGAGCTTGCCCGCTTTTCGAATTGCTACCTGAAGCTTTCCACCGTGAGCATCTATGCCGCGACGGCGGGGCGGAGCACGTCAGCCGAGTTCTTCCGCCGCCTGGTCGACACCTTCGGCGTCCGCCGGCTGATGTGGGGGTCCAATTTTCCCGCAACCTATGATCGCAGCTTGAAACAGCAGGTCGAGCTGGCGCGCCAGCAGCTCTCATTCCTGAGCGCAGAGGAACAGCGCTGGATTTTCGCAGATACGGCGCTCAGCGTGTGGCCGTCGCTGCGCTGATTCGCGCCGGCGGCTCAGGCGCCTGGGCGGTCGGGATGATTGACTTTATCCCCCCCGATTTGATTGAAAGACGCATGAATCCCTTATCTCAGACATTAGCAATCACTGCTCGCTGAAGCGCAGATTTCCGACTAAAGGAGAGAAGTCTATGTCTCTTAGAGACGAACTCAAGAAACAGGCGGAGGATCTGATAGACGAGGCCAAGAAAGAGCTCGAAGAGAAGGCCGAAGACCTGCTCGACGACGCCAAACAGGAGCTGAACGATCAGGTCGAAGACCTGAAGAACCAGGCCGCGCAGAAGATCAATCAGAAAACTGATGAGCTGTTAAAACAGGGCGCCGACGCGATCAAGAGTAAAACCTGAGGAGGTGTCATGAAAGCTCCGAACAAATCAGCGTATTTGCTGGTGCTTCTTCTGCTGCTGGTGTCGGCCGCAACGGCTTCGCCGCAGACCTCCGCGGCGAAGGTAAACGTCAACACGGCAAGCAAGGATGAACTCGCGACACTGCCGGGTATGAGCAAGCGCAAGGCGGCCAAGGTAATCGCGGGCCGCCCTTACAGCTCGGCCGCTGACCTGTCGAAGAGTGGTCTGTCCGCCAAGCAAATCGAAAAGCTGACGCCGCTGTTAACCTTCGAAGGCGGCACAGCTCCAGCGGCCCCCGCGGTATCGGCCGCGCCGGAGAACGCCGCCGCTTCACCCGCGGCCAGCGCAACGCCCGCTCATCACCGATCGCGAAAAGCCCAGAGCACCGCCGCCGCATCCTCGGGCGGCGAATCGTCCTCCACCACCGCGCAAACCCCGCCACAACCGGGCATGGTGTGGGTCAATTCCAAGACCAAGGTGTACCACGTGGAGGGAGATCGCTGGTATGGAAAGACCAAGAACGGCAAATGGATGACCGAGGCTGACGCAGTGAAAGCAGGCTACCGCAAGGCGAAGTAGGCGGTTGCCCGTCGTCGGGCAAGAGCGGGCCTTTTGTTACGCGACCGACGACACCACCGCGTTTTCGATACGGCCCATCGCGCCGCGCATCACGGCCTCCTCGCGCATCGCATGGCGATAGAAGTAGCGCGTCAACTCGGCGTCCATCTCGGGACCGGCGCGGCGCACGAACTCGTCCATCGCGGTCATCCCTTCGCGGCGATCCTTGGGCCGGCGGCCCAGTATCGGCTTCATGTCGTCGAGGTCATCGGCCTCGATTTCGCGCCCGAACTCGGTCAGATGCCTGATATGAGTGAGCAGCCGCAGATCCATGCTCATACGGTAGCGCAGAAAGCGGTCCTGGATGCGCGGGAATTGTTCGTCGCGCAGATTCTCTTCCAGAACGTCGAAGAGCGCTGACAGCCGGCTTTCCTGCGGACGCGGAATCGCGGGGGGCGTCAGCTTGACGCCGATCGCCTCGGCCAGGCATTCGATGGTGGCGCGCTTGGACCAGATTTCTTCGGCGATCCATTCTGCATGCACGTCGCGTGGATCGAGCCGCTGCGCCACCGGGCCCAGCGCCAACGCCGTAGTCATCATCGCAATTACGCTGTAGTAGCGAAGCTTGTCGAGTTCCAGCGGGGTTCCCGAGTACTCACTGTAGTACCGAAACCATTTGGGAAGGTTGCCGGTGGGATACCACATGTCACGGGTGCGGATGCGCGCGAGCTCGTTCGTCGGGTCGCCCACGAATGCCAGTTCCCAATCAACCACCGCCTGGATGCGGCCGTCCTTGAATATGAACTGGCCCGGACCCGTGTCGCCCTGAGCCAGCACCGGGCGCGCGGGCGGGCGCGGCGGATTGCGCCGCAGCCACTGGCAGGCAAAGGTGACCAGCGGAACCGGCTCCTTCAAATGGGGAAAGCATCCCTTTTCCCAAACGTCGAGATCCTGGACCAGGTATTCCTCGCCCGTCTTTGGAATCAGGAAGCCGATCTTTTCGAACTCGCCGACCGGAATCGCATGCCATCTGGCCATGATTTCCGCGAACTGGCGACCGTATTCGTCGCGCTCCTTCTGATCCGTGATCAGGGTGAAGTCGTCCTGGCCATCGACAAACTCCAGAATAACGGCGTACGGATTGCTCGATTCCGCCACGACTCCCGGAACCGGGACGCCATGTTTCTTGAGCACCTTGAGCAGCCGCGCTTCCCGGTCCAGGCTGTAGATGCTGTTGTATTCAAAGCTGGGTCCGCGATTGCCGCGAATGTAGTAGCGGGTCGGCCCGCTGCCATTGCGGCAGGTTATAAACCATGCCGGACGCCCGCCGTTGTCGCGCGATTGCCGTGTACATTCGATGACCTTGCCGCCGAGTGCGGTCTCGGCCCACGTGATCACGTCGGATTCAAGCAACTCTGCCATTACGAAGCCCTCCGGACCGCCGGCAGGCTAACATACCGTGCGGGTACCTGGTTAATCGGCCGATGCGCCAAATGCCTCTGTGCGGTGCCTTCAGGCGGGCAAGCCTGACACGAACAGAGCGCTGAACGAACGGCGATATTGCCAGGCTACGATCAGCGCCAGCAGGCAAGCGACGATCGCGATGGTCATTCCGGTGGGATTCAAAAACACGTGAAAGGCGAAAATGTTCACCAGCACAGGCGCGAGCACCACGAGGGCGAAGGGGACGAAAATGCCGAGCAATATCAGTATCCCGGCCACGACCTCCGTTCCCCAAACCAGGGGCATCATGTAGCCGGTTTTCATTAGCGCTGTTACGAAGTCCGTCGCACCCTGCGGCATCGGCGGATTTGGCGCCAGATGCAAAATTGCCAACCACGGCATCACCCCGAAGACCAGACCCAGCAGAATTCTTGGAATAGCGGCGATTATCTTCATACACCACAACCTCCTTTGGCCGTTTGCAAGCTGGAGCATACTGCAAACGCCGTTAATTGTCCCGACCTGCACCGGCGCGATTCATCTCCGCATTGATGACGATCATGGCTTTGCACTATTGCGGCCGGTATCATCCAGTCATGGATTTCGCCGACCGGGTTGTGGACGCGCAGCGGCAAAAGCGCACCCCCCTGATCCTCGGCGTTGACCCGCAACTGGACCGCCCCGGCGCGCCGGGCATCCCGCGCGACACCAGCTTGGCCCGCTTCTGCTGCGAGATTATCGAGGCTTGCGCCGAATTCGTAGTCGCCGTAAAGCCGCAACTGGCATTTTTCGAGGCCCGCGGGCGCGACGGCATGGACGCCTTCGCGGAGGTGCTTGCGTTCGCGAAAACCCGTGGACTGATAACCATCGCCGACGCCAAGCGCGGAGATATCGGCAGCACCTCCGCCGCCTATGCTGAAGCCTTTTTGGGGAAAGGGGATTTCGCCTGCGACGCGGTCACCGTCAATCCCTACCTCGGCAGCGATGCGCTGGCCCCATTCGTCGCGCGGATGCGTACTGGCCGGGGCTTGTTCGTCCTGGTAAAGACCTCCAATCCTTCATCCGGTGAGTTCCAGGACCTGGCCGTCGGCGGCCGTCCAGCGTGGGAAGCGATCGCCGAACGCGTCAACGGATGGGGTAGCGATTACATTGGCCGGTCCGGACTAAGTTCCGTCGGCGCGGTAGTCGGTGCGACCTATCCGGCCCAGGCCGCCCGGGCGCGAGCGCTGATGCCCTCGGCAATCGTGCTGGCGCCGGGCTTTGGCGCTCAGGGCGCCAGCGCACCGGACGCCGTCGCCGCGGCGCGATCGGACGGCCTTGGGGTTATCGTCAGTTCCAGCCGCGCCCTGATGTACGCCCCGCTCTCCGCGACGGTACGTTCTCAGGCGGCTGCCGCGGCTCGCGCGGCAGTATCGATGCGAGATGAACTCAACGACGCTCTCGCCCGGCGTAGCCGTTGCTAGCGATTCAGAGAGAGCGTCCTTTCGCCATCTGTTCGTGGGCTGGCTCGTTCTCTCGCAATATCTTAAAAGATTGGATTGAAGTTGGCAGTCTTGACTTTGTTCTGTCTTTGGAGATACAAGCGATAAGCCGTATTTTAAGATTCGGGGTGGTGGGTTGATGGAAGCTCGTGTTGCGCATAGCAGATTTTGTGGTCAGGCCGGGCTGACGGGCCTGGCGGCCACGGCATTGCTGTCGGCTCTGTGTGCGGCGTTCGTCGTCAACGACGCGCGCGCCGAGACGACAATCTCGCGCCATAGCAACCTGGAATTTCCCAGGCCTGCTTCGATAGAACCCAACATCAAGTTCTGGGTTGACACCTTCACCAGCTACACGGCGCGAGACTTCGTCCTGCATGACAAAGACGATATCTGGAAAGTGTACCAGGTCCTTCGCGTTCCGGGTGATGGCGATCCCACCCCCGAGGACGTGCAGTGGGCCAACACTTACCTCAAGACAAAATACGCGGACATCCTGAATCGCCTGGCCGAGGGGCACCAGCCCGGCACTTTCGAAGAGCAGCGCGTGGTCAACCTGTTCAAGGCCGATCGCAACCCCAACTACGCCATGGCGGCGCAAAACCTGCGCGTCCAGCAGGGGATGTCCGAACGCTTCCGCGAGACCTTGGTGCGCGCGCGGCTATACTTGCCTCATATCCAGAACGTGTTTCAAACCTATGGTCTGCCGGCGGAACTCGCTCTGCTACCCACGGTTGAATCAGGCTTTCATCCTTATGCCCGTTCCAAGGCCGGAGCGACGGGCTTGTGGCAGTTTACCCGCTCCACCGGCGCGCAATACATGACCGTCAACGGATGGCACGACGACCGGCTCAATCCGTCGCGCGAGACGGAGGCCGCGGCGCAGTTGCTGCTGCATAATCACGAACTGCTGGGCAGTTGGCCGCTGGCTATTACCGCTTACAACTACGGCACGGGCGGAATGATGCAGGCCGTGGAGGAGACGGGAGGCGGTGACTACAGCGAAGTCCTGCGCCGTTTTGCGGGACCTCATTTCGGTTTTGCGAGCAAGAATTACTACTCGGAGTTTCTGGCCGCTGTTCAGGTCTATCAGTATCGCGACGCTTACTTTCCGGGTGTCGATCAGGAAGAGCCGGTTTACGAAGAACCTCCCCCGCCGGTCGTCCATCCCGTTCGTTACGCGTCGCGCCGCCACGGCCGCTACCTGAGGCGCGTCTCGTACAGCGGGCGCGGCGGCAGGCATCGTACGCGCCGCGCTGTTTACCACTCGAGGTCGCGAAGGCGTATGCGCAGCGCCTAGCAAGCCGTCGCTCCGGACGAACGAACACCAATGGCGCTTCGGCAATGGCTCGGGCGCGCCTTTTTTTGCCGCTTGAACACAAACCCTGGCGATAGACGCTCGCCTGGCGGGCCACGTCCACTATAATCATCCTATCGATGGCAGCGCGCGGCGCATCCGACCGCGCATCCCGCCGGCGATGCAGTTGAACGCGGGAGTTTTTACGTGTCTGTCAGCCCGGTGCTGAGTCCTGACTTACATGGCCTCGCGGCGCGCCTCGGCGCGCTGGCCGGGCGCCCGGCCGCCGACGACGCAATGCGGATGGTGGTGCAGTGCGCACCTGACGAGCGGATGGCTGCCGTCGCACTGTTGAAGCTGGCCGAGCAATCGGTGCCGGTCTTGCTGCGCGCCTTGCAGGACCATCAGATGGCGGAGGATTTGGTCGTCTGCCTGGGATGCTCGGAAATTGTCGGCGCCTGGCTGTGTTCGCATACTGACTGGCTGGGGGCTTTTCAGGCCGCGCGCGGCTCCAACGCTGCTTCGCTCGGTGAATCGATCAAACTCGAGCTGACTCCTCCCTCGGACCGCGCGGGTTCGGCGCGCGAGCTGGCCGCGTTCAAGTACGACGTTTTCGCCCGGCTGATAATCGCCGACGCGCTCGGCAGACTCGATGTCCTTGAGACCATGAGGCTGATGTCGCGTCTGGCGGACGTGTGCATTCGTGAAGCGGTGAACGCCGCGCACGCGCTTGGTAACAGTCACGCCCGCGAACTGTCGGGATTTTGCGTGCTGGGGCTGGGCAAGCTGGGCGTCAATGAACTCAACCTCAGCTCCGACGTGGACCTCGCTTACATCTTTGAAGGCTCGCCTGCGCCAGCGGCGCAATTGGCTGCCGCCCGGATCGGCGAGATGGTCACCGAAATGCTGGGCGGCGCCTTCCGCGTGGATTTGCGCCTGCGCCCGGGAGGCAGCCGATCGCCCCTCGCGGCGTCGCTGGAAGGCGCGCTCGGCTTTTATCAAAGCTTCGGCCAGACCTGGGAGCGTGCGGCGCTGTTGCGCGCCCGTCCGATCGCCGGGCAATTGGAACTGGGGCGCCAACTGCTCAGCGAACTGAATCATTTTATCTACCGCCGCTACCTGGACTTCGAAACCCTGCGCCAACTGCGCAACATGAAACAGCAGATCGAGCGTGAGCTGCGCTCGCCCGCGCTGGTGGAACAGAACATCAAACTGGGACGCGGCGGAATCCGCGAACTGGAATTCATCATTCAGGCTTTGATGCTGGTTTACGGCGGGCGCGATCCGCGGCTGCGGTCGCCGCAAACCCTGGTTGCGATTGGACAGCTCGAAAGTCTTGGGTATCTCAACGGCTCGCGCGCCCGCCAACTGGGGGCAGCGTATCTTTTCCTGCGAGACGTGGAGCACAAGGTGCAGATGGTGGCAGGGCTGCAGACGCACAACCTGCCGGCTTCGGAATCCGGGATGCGCCAGCTTGCGGCGCGGATGGGCCTGGGAAAGGAACCGCGCTCGGTTGCGCTGCTGCGTTCGGTCCTGGAGCAGCATCGCAGTATGATCGCCGGCCTGTTCCACGAACTGCTGGCTGCGGCGGAGGATCGCGGACGGGTCCCGGGCTCCGACGCGGCGACCCAAGCCTGGCAGGCGGCGCTGGACCCCGAGCAGTCGGCTCCGCACCTCGGTGCGCTCGGATTCGCGCATCCGCAGGAAAGCGCCCATCATCTATTGCTGCTGGCACGCGGTCCGGCTCGGGCGCTGGCCAGTCCGCGACGTAAGGAACTACTGGAGGGGCTGGGGCCGCGCCTGCTGGATGAGATCAGCACGCAGTCCAATCCTGATCTGGGACTGATGAACCTGGCGGCGTTCATCGCGGCGATCGGTGCGCGGACGTCGTTCCTCTCCCTTCTCGAACAGCATCCTGCAACCCGACGGGTGCTGCTGCGGCTGTTCGCGTCCAGCCAGTATCTATCCACGCTCTTCATTCGCCATCCCGATATGCTCGACGTGCTGGTGCGCTCCGACCTGGCGCGTTTGCGCCGATCGGCTATCGAACTCAACCAGGAGTTGGCGGAATTAATGGAGCACAGCCCCGACTTCGAAAGCCGCCTCGACGCGATGCGCGCCTTCCGCCATCAGGAGTTCCTGCGCATCGCGATCGCTCATCTGGCCGGCCAACTCGAGATAGCCGAAGTGCAAACCGAGCTGACCCTGCTGGCGGAGACCGTCGTTCAAAGAGCGCTGCTGATGGCGCGCGAGGAGGTGGCGGACCGCTTTCCCGCCGCGCGCAAACTACCGCTGTGCGCGCTGGCGATGGGCCGCCTGGGTTCGGGCGAGATGTCGTACAACTCCGACGTGGACCTGATCTTCGTCTATCGCGAGTCGGGACAGGCCGGCACCGCGGAGCGCGAAGCCGCGCCGCGCATCGTGCAGAAACTGATCGCGATCCTGGAGTCGCGTACGCGAGAAGGCTACGGGTACAAGATCGATCTGCGGCTGCGGCCCTCGGGCAATTCCGGGCCGTTGGTCGCGTCGCTGGAGGGCTTCCGCGAATATCATCGCTCCAGTTCCGCGACGTGGGAGCGCCAGGCGCTCATTCGCGGCCGCGTAGTGGCGGGGGACGAGCGGCTGGGGGCGGAAGTGGAAGCCGCGCGCCAGGAGTTCGTGTACGGCCAGAGTCTGCCGGCGCAAGGCGTGGCAGAGATTGCCGCGATGCGCGAGCGAATCGAGCATGAACTCGGTGCGGAAAGCGCGGACCAGCTCAACATCAAGCAAGGGCCGGGCGGGATGGTCGACATCGAGTTCCTCACCCAGATGATGGCGCTGCGCTACGGGTGGCGTTACCCGCAGCTGAGGCGGCGCGGCACCGCCGAATTGTTGGCCGCCCTGGTCTCCAGCGGATTGCTCAGCGCCGAGGACGGCAAGAACCTGCAAAGCGATCACAGTTTCCTGGAACGCCTGGAAAGCCGCCGCCGGATGGAAACCGATCAGGCGTCATGGGCGGTGTCCACTGATCCGGAAAAGCTGACTCCCCTGGCGCGCCGGATGGGTCTGAACGGCGCGGGCGCCGCCACCGAACTGCTCGACGAGCTGGCGCGCCGCCGCCGCCGCGTGCGGGAGATATTCGTCCGCTATTTCAAGGCTGAACAGACACCGAAGCCGCCACCCGAGGCGGCCTCCCGCTGACCACGCCACCAATCATGGCGGATTCGCAACTCGTGCTGATCACCGGCGGTAGCCGCAGCGGCAAAAGCGCCCACGCGTTGAAGCTGGCGTTGGAGCGTGCAACCGGGTCGAGACGGGCCTTTTTCCTGGCCACCGCCCAAGCGATCGACGATGAGATGCGCTCGCGCATCGAGCACCATCGCGCTGATCGTCCCGCCCTCTTTGAAACCATCGAGGAGCCGGTGGAGGTCTGTCGGGCAGTTAGAAAGCTCGAAGCAGGCGGCGGGGTTTTGGTGATCGATTGCCTCACTATCTGGATTTCCAACCTGCTGGCGGCGGACCGCAGCAATGAAGCGATCCTGATGGAAGTCCGGGATCTTGCCAGCCTGCTCCGCTCGGCTCCGCTTCAGACCTATGTCGTGAGCGACGAAGTAGGTTCGGGCATCGTGCCGATGGAGCCGCTGAGCCGCCGCTTCCGCGACCTGCTGGGCTGGAGCAACCAGATCATCGGCGCCGACGCCGCCCAGGTTCTGCTGATGGTCGCCGGCTATCCACTGCGCGTTAAGCCCTAGATCGGACGATGGCGCTTGTAGAACACCAGTCGTTGACAGCCTTGCGGATGTCAGACAGGCGGAACGCTCGTCATCAAGCGTCTCGCAGACCGCCGCCTACTTCCGGAGTTCTCCAAATCGCAAGGCCATAGGCGCCTTGCAATTTGGGGCCGCTGCGAGTGGACTAGCTGGTGCTCTCCGCGGAGAAAATGCCGAACTTGCCGTAGGCCTTGACGACGGTTTTCTCCTTGGGCGCCTCGATCTGCTTTTTGCGCTTGAGCGCGCGCTCGATTGCCGGTGCGATGCGTGCGTTCTTTTCCTTTAAACGCTGCTCTTCGCGCTCGTGGTACTGCGGCGCAACTTCCTTGAAGAACAGTTCGTGGGAGGAGCAAATCGCGTCATGCGGCACGTTGCCGTTTTGCGCCAGCAACAGAATCTGATCGACGCCCGTAGTTTCCCATTGCGCCAGGTAGCTGCGCAGTTCCTCGGGCGTTCCGTAGCCGTCCTGCGCCGTGGGCGCGGGCATGCTGTTGGCACGGTAGTTATTGTAGATGCTGGTCTTGCCGGGTTCGTGCTCGCCGAACAGGTAATGATGTCCAAAGGAATGAAAGAAGAAGCCGGCCCCGTCGCGGCCGATCTCGCGAGCCCGGTCGCCGTTGCGATCGCACAGGTAGAACATCGTGAACGCGATGTTGGCGTTGACCGTGTAGCCCACCGGCTCACATTCGGTCTCGATGATCCGGTAGTATTCTTCGGTGTATTGGCGCGCTTCCTCCGGAGAGACGAAACCAAAAGTCAACGCGCCGATTCCCAGCTTGGCCGCGACGCGAATCATCTCCAGCTTTGAACACGCCACCCACAGCGGCGGATGGGGCTTCTGGCGCGGTTTGGGCACCACGTTGCGCACGGGCGCCTTGATGTACTTGCCGTTAACTCCCTGAAAGGGTTCCTCAACCATCATGCGCGTGACGACTTCGAGCGCCTCGCGCCACATCGCGTGCTTCTCTTCGCGGGGCACGTGGAAGGCATCGATTTCAGAATTCGACGAGGTCTCGCCGGTGCCGAATTCAACACGCCCGCCGGAGACCAGGTCGAGCATCCCGATCCTCTCCGCCACACGGAAAGTCGGATTCATCGCCGGCGGCAGCGCCACGATTCCGTGGCCCAGCCGGATGTTCCTGGTGCGCTGGCTGCATGCTGCCAGGAAAACTTCGGGCGCCGAGCAATGCGCGTATTCTTCCAGGAAATGATGCTCAACCGCCCACACCGACGTCGCTCCGACCCGGTCGGCTACCTCCACCTGCTCGATCGCGTTCTGAATCAGCTTGTATTCCGCATCAGGTCCCCAGGGACGCGGAAGTTGAAGTTCGTACAACAGGCCAAATTTCATATTTTCGCTCCGCGGCGCTTTTGAACGGCGGCGTCCATCAAGCGTGAGATCAGTTGAGGATACCGGTACGATGCTCTTGACGCCAGTACGGCCCGGGCCCGCCGGCGTTTCATCGGCGACAGCAAAAGCGCCGATTGATGTTCAAAAATCTTGGCGCGTCTGGCGACGCCTCTGTTACCCTGTATGAAAAGCCGGCATGAAGTGTCCAAGCACATGAAGTGTCCAAACAGATGATGAAACGCGCCGCGGCGATGCTCCTGCCGCTGTTTTCCTTGCGAAGCGATAATGATCTGGGCCGCGGCGAGATCCGCCAACTGTGCCCGTTTGCCCAATGGATGCTCCAGACGGGGCATCGGGTGCTCCAGTTTCTGCCGCTGACCGAATCCGCCGCCGGCGAGAACAGCCCATACAGCGCGTTGAGCATCTTTTCGATCGATCCGCTTTACATTTCGGTGGGCGAACTGGCGGGGGTGCCCGGCGGCGACCTGCAACGCGCGCGCGAGCAGGTCGGCGGCCGGCGATCGATTCCCAGGGCCGAATTGCGGGCGCTGAAGTTTTCCTTGTTGGCAGCCGCGTTTATGCATTTCCGCGACCATGGCGGCGCTGGCGAACGCGCCGGCTTCGCGCAGTTCGCCGCGGAAAATCAGCATTGGCTGCCCGATTACGCGCTGTTTCGCGCCATCAAGGACCGCTTGCAATGGGCCGACTGGAAGCAATGGCCCGCGGAAGTGCGCGATCGACATCACGACACGATGGCGTCCGCGCGCCATCAACTGGCCGAGCCGGTTGCGATGTACAGCTACTGGCAATACCTGGCGCGGCGGCAATGGGCGCAGACGCGGGCGGAGCTTGCCGGTCTGGGCGTCAGTCTGATCGGCGACCTCGCTTTTCTGCCGGCGTGCGACAGCTCCGACGTGTGGGCCAATCAACATCTGTTCATGCTCGATCGGTTGGTGGGTGCGCCGCCCGACGCGTTCAGCGCCAAAGGTCAGCGCTGGGGGCTGCCGATGCCGAACTGGCCGCGGATGCGCGACGATGGTCTGCGCTGGTGGCGCGAGCGCGCCCGCCACGGGGCGCAACTATTCGACGCCCTGCGCATCGACCACGTGGTCGGCTTTTACCGCACCTATTCCTTCGATGACGACCCCGACGCCGCCGGCGCGTTCTATCCGCTGGCCGAAGATGCGCAGCGCGAGCAAGGCGAGGCGTTCTTCACGATGCTTAAACAGGAGGTCGGCGACGACACGCTGATTGGCGAAGACCTCGGAACCGTTCCGCCCTGGGTGCGGGTCTCGCTGAGCGCGTTGGGCGTGATGGGGCTGAAGGTGCTGCGCTGGGAAAAAGTTGATTGGCGGACTCCGCGCGAACGATTCATCGCGCCGGCGCAGTATGCCGAGCGGTCGGTGGCCGTGACCGGCACGCATGACACCGAAACGCTGGCGCAATGGTGGCGCGAGTTGCCGCCGGTGGAGCGCACCCAACTCGCCAAGGCGCTGAACTTTCCCAAAGCGCTGAACCTCGATGCTTCCCGGTTGGATATGTATTTGCTCGACGCTATCCTGGAGCCGCTTTATGCGGCGCCCTCACGCATCGTGTCAGCGCCGATCCAGGACCTGTTCGGCTGGGAGGATCGCATTAACCTGCCGGGTTCGATCGACGAGGACAATTGGACCTACCGCCTGCTGCAAACGATAGAGCAGCTCAGCGCCGATCACGCTATCTGTCAGCGCGCCGCGAAGTTGCAGGTAATGGCGCAGCGCACCGGCCGATTCTAGTTGCGACAGGTTCCCCTGCCCGTCTTTGCGCGCCTCGTCCAAAATGTTACTCCGAACGCGGCCTCGGC
>Ga0126381_100000143_pt1 | contig 78329 bp, 66 predicted proteins | sample PanSoiMetPlot_28_FD_96465 | JGI IMG/M metagenome (GOLD analysis project Ga0126381, IMG submission 96465) | Tropical forest soil microbial communities from Panama - MetaG Plot_28 | ecosystem: Environmental > Terrestrial > Soil > Tropical forest > Bulk soil | place: Panama | collected 2016-02-17 | reverse complement strand
GGTGGGCAGGAAGTCTGGGGCAAAGGGGATTTTGAGAGGTATTTCCACAGTGCGGGCATCAACGGCCCGCGCGGTGCCCTTCTTGTAATAGGGGCTCAGCGCCGGCAGGGTCACCGCGCGAGCGGGCTTGGCGTCAGAGTCCACCATGCTATCCATGGAGTAGACCACATCCTCGGCGGTGACCGGCTGGCCATCGTGCCACTTGGCCTGCGGGTTGAGGTGGAAGGTATAGACCTTGCCGTCCTTGCTGAGTTCCCAGCTCGTCGCCAGGTCACCCCGCAGTTCGAAGGGGTCCTCGGCCTCGGGGTTATACTCGATGAGCTGATTGTAAATTCCCGAGGAGCTCATGATCTGCACGGTGTTGGTGACGTGGGGGTGCCAGTTGGGCGGCGGGAACGAGTAGGAGTGCATGTTGATGGTGCCGCCGAGCTTGGGCGTGGGAGCCGCCGTCGCTTCCGCGTTAGCGGTAGAGGCGCGCGCCAGCGCCCCCGCCGCGGCGGCGCCCAGGGATGCGCGTAACAACAAGCGTCTCGTCGGATGGGTCATCGACGCTATTCCTTCCTGTTCAAACGGGTTGGCTGGGCGGCGCTTCGGCCTGTGGCGGCTGCTGTGGCCCGCCAACTCTCGCGTGTGTTTCCGCTAGATTACTCCAGCTGGAGAGCAAATCTAGGGGAAAATCCCAGCCTTTCGGGACCCCTTATGAGTGCCGGCTTCGCCCCGCGCCACCGCGATCACCTTATGCTCGCTGCGGCCCGAGGGCTTCAACATCATGCTCGCAAACAGCCAAGACGCCGTTCTCGTCAGCGGGACCGGTCCGTACCGGCGAATAACTGCTAAGGAACGGGCGCTGTTGACTCTACCAGGGCGCCAGAGCCCGGGATCGGCGCATCTCGCCCGTTGTCGCGTGTGCCGGCGAAGGTCTCCTCACTGAACCGAGAGCGGCCGCTCGCCCTTCGGCGGGGACCCTTTCAATGTTTGCCGACAGATCGAATAGTGAGTTCACGACCTACGCCCTGGCAAGCCGCCTGAGAGCAAGTTGGATGGAAGCGAGGGTGACGAAGGTGGCCAAGGTTTCGGCAAGGTTCTCAAAATCCCTGGCGAGCCGCCGGTCTCGTCCGAACCAGAAAAGGTATGCTCGACGACCCAGCGGCGCGGCAGGACGGCGAAGCCCTTCATTTCGTCGCTCCGCCTGACGATCTCCACGCGCAGCCGCGGCAGCTTTGCCACCGCAGCGCCGACCTGCCAGGCGTTGTAGCCACCATCGGCCGAGATCAGTTCGAGCCACGGGAACTGTCCGCGGATCTTGTCGAGGACCAAGCCAGCCCCGTCGCGGTCCTGGATCGCGGCGGAGTGGGCGACGACCCGCATCGGCAGCCCTTCGCTGTCGACCAGGGCGTGGATTTTGCCGCCCTTCACTTTCTTGCCGGCGTCGTAACCCACTTTGTCGTCTCTACCGCCCCCTTTTACGCCGATTTGACCGATTGGCTGTCGAGAACCGCAGCCGAGGGGCTGGCTTCGCGACCCATCCGCTCGCGCAAGGCCATGTGCAGTTCGGCCCAGATTCCCTCCCAGACCCCTTCGCGCTGGAGCTTGCGAAAGATGCTATATACCGTCGAGCGCGCCGGAAACCCGTCGCGTGGCAGGCAGCGCCAGGGGCAGCGGGTGCGCGGCAAATAGAGAACGGCGTTCGTCGCCGCCCGCATGCCGGTCTTGCGCGGTCGCCCGCCCGGCGACACCTTGGGGATCAGCGCTCCAGCCGTGCCCACTCCGCATCCCGCAGGTGCTCGGATACCCGTCGCCCTCCCGCCGATAAATCCGGCGCTGCTCCTCCGTCCACATCGCTGTTCGCCATCGCGGTGAGTCCCGCTACCGTGAATCACGAAGCTGCGCCGCGCGCAACCCACTTTTGGGGTCAGGGTGCTAAGACAAACGGCGATCGAGAAGTTCGCAACCGCGTCCCCATTAACTTCTTCCTAACCCGGCCGAGGAAATGCTGCACCGATGCGCACCCTGGCGAAATTCACGGCGGTGTCCGCGCGGCCGCCGTCAGGCCGGTTGCCACAGGGCCGCGGTGCAATGCGCAGGACGCTGATCCGGTCACTAAAAGATGAGCGTGGCGTTACCGCGATCGAGTACACTTTGATTGCCGCGCTGATCGCAATGGCCATCATCGTCTTCGTCTCGCAGATCGGCGACTTCGTTAAAACAACCTTCCAAACGGTTGCGAGCTCCATCTGATCGCGGCGGCAAGCTGGCAACCGTTACAAAACTTTTGACGCGGCTGCGGAGGCTGGTCCAATCTCACCCGGCCGCTGGCAAATGCAGGCGGACGCGAAATTTTCCAGCGGACCAGCGATGGATCTTCCGGCCAGTGTTATCGCCCTTGGAGAACAGCTGCGCGCAAACAGCGAGATCGCGCTCGACCCCGCCCTGTTGCAGGACGCTAACGTCTTTGCCGCCGAGAGGGAGCGCATTTTTTTCCGGCCGTTTATCGCAGTCGATCATGAGAACCGCCTTGCTGGGGAGGTTTCCTTTTTCCGGTGTGACGCCGCGCCGCGCGGCCTGGTGGTCACCCGCGAGGCCGCCGGGCGGCTCCATGCGCTGCGCAATATTTGCCTGCATGCGGGCTATCCCGTTTGCGAGGAAGAGGTGGGAGCGGGGGAGCGCCTCGTATGCCTTTATCACGGCTGGGAGTACACGCTCGATGGAAGGCTGGTCGAGCCTGAGCTTTCGTCGCGCATAGATCCAGCACGGCTGCGGCTCCTCGAGTATCCGTTAGAGGTTTGCAACGGGCTGATCCTGGTGGACCCGTCGGGCAAATCCGGCGCCGGGGGTCGATATGCCGAGCTCCTTCCCGCCTGGCTCGCCTCCGCGAAGGTGACGGGGCGAACGAAGCACAGTACGACGTGGAATTGGAAATTCGCGCGTCAGTTCCTCCAGTCCTCGCCGGGTCTATTCTTTGCCGACGCGCCCGAAACGAGAGTAGAGTTTGGACCGCTCTGCTTTATGCTCACCCAGGCCCAGCGGGCTCTTCTTTTCCGAATTGTTCCGAGATTTGCCGAGCAGACCGATTTTTATGTTATCGAGATGATAGCAGAAGAAGCCCGAGTGAGCGACGCCTCCGCCGCTGACCCCGATGTCCTCGCCAGCGGATTGCGCGATGCTGACACCGCATCGGCGTGGTTCGATCGCATTCTTGCCGAGTGGTATTGGTTGCTGATGTCTGCAGATTAGCGGCTGGTTCCGGCTGCAGTGGCGTCATTGCGAGGAGTGAAACGACGAAGCAATCTCGATTGGAGGAGTGCTTGGCGGCCCCAGATTGCCTCGCTCCGCTAACAAGAAACTTTTCTGGGCTTACCTGTCATTGCGAGGAGCAGGCGACGAAGCAATCTCCATCCAACGGAGCTCAACGTGGCCCGAGATTGCTTCGCTTCGCTCGCAATGACAGCGGTTAGCGAGGCGACAGTTCGTTCAAGGCGGGTCGGCCGCGCCGGCCGGTGCGCAACTCGCAATGACCGCCCTGTCCGAGAGTAGCGCGGACGCCTTCCTTAGCGATCATCCGCGACCGCGTTTGCCGATTGGCGCCTGGCCCGCGGGTGCGGCACCCAGGGGCGATCGCCGCGGCTCTCGTTGACGCTTTCGACTTTGACACCGCTCTGCTCGAGCCACAATGCGACCGCGCCGCGCCGCCACGAATCGATCCGATCGATCACCGGGATCACTGACCGGCAGTGGAACCCGGCGGGCGCTTGGCTGACGATCGCGTCGAGCCCGCGGCATGGCATCGGCAGCACGGAGGCGCCGGTGATGATCGCGACGGTCCGCCCGCGCGCGCTATAGCGGCAGAGTTCGCCGGCGCAGTCGAGCCCGCGTGCGGCTCCGTTGCCGGCCGAAGGCCAAGTCTCCAGTGTTTCCCCGGTCTCGGCGGCAAAGAACGAGCGCAAAGTTTTCTCGCCGCCGTCGGCGGCAACAAAAAAAGGCCCCTCGGGTGTGCGCGCTGCGACAAAGCGGCTGCCATCGGCAATAACGATGTCGGGCAGCCGGACCAACAGCATCGTCGCCGTCCCGGCGGCCATCGCAATAACCCCCCAACGGCGCCAGCTGCCTTGCCATAGGCACAACCACAGTCCGCCGAGCGAGATCAATATCAGGCCCGCGGTTGACAATGGCGGCATCATCCAGACATTGCCCGGCAGAGCCGAAACGTGCCGCGCCACCCAAATCGTGACGTCGATCCCCCAGCCCATCGGCACCAACGCCAGCCGTTCGAGGCCGAGCGGCATCAACAGGCAAGTTACGACCGCCCAAGGCAATGTCCACAGTGCACTCAACGGCACTGCGATGACATTGGCGAGCGGCGAATACAGCGCGATATGGTGGAAATGATAGATCGAGTAAGGGTAGGTGCCCAATGTCACGATCACTGTGGTGACCACGACGCCGGCGCAATATCCCAATATCCTTCCCGACACCGAACGGCCGTGCAGCAGCCGGCCGAGACGTGCGCCATAGGTTTCGTAGACCGCAATCAGCGCGACGACCGCGCCGAACGACATCTGAAAACTGACACCGACGAGGACCGAGGGGTCCAATGCGAGAACGACCGCCGCGGCGACCGCGCAGACCCGCATCGAAAGGCGCAGGCGATCGATGATGATCGCGCCGAAGACGAGGCCATTCATGACAAAAGCCCGCTCGGTCGGGATCGCGGCGCCGGAGATCAGCAGATAGCAGAAGAGTACGGCGAGCGTAACGCCGGCAGCGATTTTCTTGATGGGATACCGCAATGCAATCCAGGGGATCAGCGCCAGTCCGCCGCGCACCGCAAAAAACACGAAGGCGCCCACCAGCCCCAAATGCAAACCGGCGATCGCCAGCAGGTGCGACAAGCCGGAATCGCGAAAGGCCTGTTTGACGTCTTCGGTAATTGCGCCGCGCTTGCCGGTGATCAGCGCGGAAGCCACTCCGCCGGTCGAGCCGGGGAGGACGGCGGCGATACGCCGCGACATCTCGGTCCGGAGCTGCCGCAGATGCTCACGCCAGCTGCCCTCAGCCGCTGGAGCGGCGATCCGATGGGCGGCGCCGAAGGCGTAGCCGACCCCGTCGATCCCGGCAAAGTAGAGCTCCCGCTGCAGGTCGCGGCCGCTGGGCAGCAGCTGTGCCGGAACCGGATAGATCGCCGCCTTGAGGTTGACCCGGTCTCCCGGATTGAGCTCGTCGCTGCTCGGCGGGATGTGCAGACGCAGGCGGCGCGGCTGGTCTTTCGTGTCGAGCCCGGGCAGCGGCTCGTTTTCGATGACAATCCGCCAGCCTCTCTCGACGAGGTCAATGTCGACGACGCGGCCGCTGACGGCAACCGGCCCCAAGCGCCGCTGCACCATCGCCGCCTCGCGCTGCCACGCGGTTTCCCGCATTAGCGCAAACCCAGCACAGAACATCGCAAGCACCAGCGCTGCTTCACGCCAACCGGGACGCTCGCGCAGCGCAAAAACTGCACCGGCGCTAGCCGCTGCGGCGGCGCCGGCGGCCCACAAAGGCGGCTCGACCTTGAGGAGAAAATAAACCCCGATGCCGGCGCCGAAGAAGACCGGAAGCCACAGGAGGCGTCGGCCGCCTTCGTTGGCGAGGTTATCGGCCAGCGCGCCAAAGAAGCGGTGCCGCCATTCCGACGCCCAACCAAAACCGCCGGCCGGTACCGCCGTATCCGTCATTTCTGCTCCGCCGCTCGCGTATTACGAGCCTAGCGGAACAAAAGGTTAATTTATAGTAGTCTTACGCACCCGCCAATCAGCGAAAGCCGGCCTTTTTCAGGCCTTCCAGCATATGATCGCGTGCCGACTGCGTGCCAAATTGTGACGCGAACCGCTCGGCGCTGAGAAGCGGCGACATGCGCGTGACCGCGGCTCGCTCTTGCTCAGCCTCCGGGCGCCTATCCAACTGTGCGTAGTCGGCCGCCAAGATGGAGCGTCCCGTTACCTGCGTGTTACGTCCGAGATTGCCAGCGAGGGCTCGATCCATGGCTCCGACGGAATCGTCATAACGAGCAAGGAGATAATACGCCATTCCGAGATAAAAGGCCGCTCTTGCATTGGCGGGGTCGAGCCGAAGCGCGCCTTCAGCCCAGGGTAATGCCTCAGTGGCTCTGCCCGCCCACGCCAAGATGGCGCCGCGCGCTGCAAAGCTCTCAGCGTCGTTGGAGTTGATCTCAAGAGCGCGTTCGGTCTGGGAGAGGGCAAGATCAAAACGCCCTCTGTTCATATGGACCTCAGCTAGCAGGCGATAACCGCTGGTCAGCGCGGGATCGAGCGACAGGGCTTTTTGCGCCAACCTTTCGGCACGGCCGAGATCGTCAGCGGGAAATTCGGTCCACCCCGAGGCCACCGCTTCGATAAGCGTCAAGCCTAATTCCGCATAACCGGACGCGTAGCTCGGGTCGAGGTCGATCGCGTGCCGGAACATCTCCTGCGCCTCGTCATTGCTCTCGCGCGTCGCGCGCGACAAGTGCTCACGACCGCGCAGAACGTATTCGTAGGCGGCCAAGCTTTCCGTGGGCTTGGCGAGCACGCGGTCCCGCTCGCGTTAACTGGCAGCTAATCGCAGATAGGGCGGAGCCGGTCATCGTCGGAGCGCCCTGTGCCGCATCTCCGCCGACGACTAAAGTCGCACTGCGCGATGGCGGCTATTGGGTCGTCGTCGGCGGGCAAGTGGCGCGCGGCGACGCGGGCAACACAGTCGGCAAGGGCGACATGCGAGCCCAGATCGAGCAAGTGGGCAAAAACGTCAATGCCTGTCTCAATGCCGGCGGCGCGACGGTCAACGACATCATCTTCACCATTAGCCAAGTCAAAGACGCGGCAGAATTCGAAAAATACACCGATTTGCGCGCGCGCTATTTCGGTCCGCCGTCGCCCGAGAGCGCGACAGCGCCCGTGTCACAATTAGCCGACCCCGATTTCCTGGTGCAGGTCGAGGCCTTCGCCGCGATCAAGTAACCCAACGAAAATCAAAGACCAGGGTGGCTTCTCGCTAGATCTCGCCTTCCTGCTTCAGCATACGCACGCTCTTGCGGAGGGCGGCGAGCGTGTCCGCCATCTCGGCCTCGTTATGGGTTGCGGAGATGAGCCCGCCGGGGCTGCCGCTGAGATCGATGCCGTTCACCATCATCGCCAAGCGCAGTTTGTGGACGACGCCGGCCTGACGGTTGCCGGTGAGGCCTGCGGCCGGCTGCCCGAGCGGATCAAAACGCGTCGGCGTGATTGCCACGCCGTCGGGGTTCGTGAAAATGTGGAACATCGAAAAGGTGCCGTAGGCCGCCCACGGCACGCGCTCCTCCTCGAACACCTCATTGATGCGGCGGCGCAATTCCTCGCCATAGCGGTTGGCGCGGGCGCAGGCGTCCGTCGTGCCGACCACCTCAAGCGCCGCCACTCCGGCCGCGGCGGACAGCGGGTTGGCGTTGAAGGTGCCGGGGTGGTGGATCTTTTCGCGGTCGGATGCTTTGGTCATCTGGAAGTCCAAGAGATCGAGGATCTCCTTGCGGCCGGTGACCGCACCGCCGGGCAGTCCACCGGCCATGATCTTCGCCAGTGTCGTCAGATCGGGGGCGACGCCGTATTCCGCCTGCGCGCCGCCGGGCGAGACGCGGAAGCCGGTGACGACCTCGTCGAAGATCAGCAAGACGCCGTGTTGCTGCGTCAATTCGCGCAGCGTGGTGAGGAACGGCGGGTCGATCGGCAATTGCGCGCCATGCGCGCCGGTCGGCTCGATAATCGCGGCGGCGATGTCGTCATGCTGCTCGATGAGGCGCGCGAGCCCCTCGGCGTCGTTTTGCTCCGCCAGCACGACATTGCCGGCAACGCCGGACAACACGCCCGTCGTCGGGGTGCCGTCGAAATGGCTCGCATAACCCGAAGTCATGTGGTCGTGCCAGCCGTGGAAATGGTGCTTGAAACGGATGATCTTGGATTTGCCGGTGAAGGCGCGGGCGAGCCGCAGCGCCATCAGCGTCGCCTCGGTGCCCGAGGACGTAAACCGCATCCGCTCTGCCGACGGGACGAGCTTCAGGATCCACTCGGCCCAGGCAATCTCGGTCTCGTGGCTTGCGCCAAAATGCGTCCCGCGTTCGATCTGATCGTGCACCGCCTGCACGACCTTGGGATGGCAATGCCCGAGCAACAGTGCGCCGTGGCCGCCGAAATAATCGACGTAGCAGTTGCCGTCGACATCCCACTTCCGCGGCCCCTTGGCTCGGGTAATGTAGAGCCCATAGGGCTCGATGTAGCGGGAATCATGCGTAATGCCGCTCGGGAACAGGCGAGCGGCTTTTTCGGCATCGGCGGCGGAGCCCGGGGTCGCGGCGCGATAAGCGGCGATGATCGGCGAATTCGTCGTCAACGTGGCGGGCATCGCGGTCACTCCTTTCCTGGAGAGGCGTCGGCGTTCTTTTAGGCCAACCACGCGGTCGCGGGCAAAGAGAAAGGCCGCCCCCGGGGGCGGCCTTTCCAAACCGATAAACGCGGCCAATCGCAGCCGCAAGCCGTCGCCGTTAGGCGAGGACCTCCAGAGCGGGGATCCTGGTCACGGCAGCGGCGGACCGCGGTTTATGGCTAGACACAGGATCACCTCCTTTCTGTTGTTGAGACGAATGTGAGCGAACTTAAGGGAAGCGCCGGCGCGGCACAAGTGAGTTATTCTCAAATTGCAGCGTTCGCGGTGCCTCCGTTTCGCAGTACACTCTACAAAGCCCAGCGTTTCCGCCGAAAGGAGAGACAATGCGCCGCAGCGAAGACCGCATTCTGACGACGCATACCGGCAGCCTGCCGCGCCCGCCGGAACTGACCCGGCTTTACCTGCGCCGCGCCCGCGGCGAATCTGTCGATGCCGCCGAGCTCGAAAGACTGGGACGCGAGGCATTGCGCTCGGTCGTGTGCAAGCAGGTGGAAGCGGGGGTCGATCTCGGCAACAACGGCGAGCAGCAGCGCGAGGGTTTCTTTCTCCACATCCGCCATCGGATGAGCGGCTTTGGCGGCTCCTGGCAGCGCCGCACTCGTGCCGACGCGCTGCGCTATCCGGTGTTCCGGCAGATGATGGAACAGCAGCTCGCGGCGCGCGAAGCGGTGAGCAATATGGGCCCGCCGAAGGCGATTGCTGAAATCCGCTATCTCGGCACTGGCGCGGTCGAAGCCGAATGCGCCGATTTCACGGCGGCGCTCGACGAGACCGGTACGCACTTTGTCGAGCCGTTCCTCACGGCGCCATCCCCGGGTATCGTCGCCGCGGCGATGAAGAATGAATATTACGACAGCGAGGAAGCCTATCTCGACGCGCTCAGTGCCGCGCTCAAGCAAGAGTACGAGACGATCGTCGGGCGCGGCTTTCTGTTGCAGCTCGACTGCCCCGATCTGGCGCTCGAGCGGCATCTCTCATATCAGGATCGCCCGCTCGGCGATTTCCTCGGCTTTGTCGAACGCGTCGTTTCCTCGATCAACAAAGCGCTGGCGAACATCCCTCGCGACCGCGTGCGGCTGCATGTCTGCTGGGGCAATTACGAGGGGCCACACGATTGCGACGTGCCGCTGGCTGACATATTTCCGGTGATCAGCCAAGCCAAGGTCGGCGCCTTCTTCTTCCCATTTGCTAATCCGCGCCACGCGCACGAATACCGCGTTTTCGAAAAACAGCGGCTGGCCGACGACCAGATTCTCATCGCCGGCGTCATCGATAGTCTCACGAATTTCGTCGAGCATCCCGAAGCCGTCGCCGATCGGCTGGAACGCGTAGCCGCAGCCGTCGGCGATCCGCATCGCGTGATCGCCGGCACCGATTGCGGGTTCGACACCTCCGCCGGGATGGGCCGGGTCGCAGAGGATGTCGTCTGGGTCAAACTCAAATCATTGGCGGAAGGCGCCCGCATCGCCTCCGAACGGCTGAGGATGCACTGAGATCATGTACGCCTTGCACGGCCGGGTTGGATTGGTGACGGGCGCCGGCGGCGGCATCGGCCGCGCGATCGCGCGGCGGCTGGCTCGGGAGGGTATGTCCGTTGCCTTGCTCGATCGGGACGGTGCGGCCGCTGACGCCACCGGCGCCGAAATCGGCGGGTTCGCTGTCACGGCCGACGTTACCTCGCCGGACGACGTGGGGCGGGCAGTCGAGGCGGTGGTTGGCCGGTTTCAGCGGATCGACGTGCTCGTCAACAACGCCGGCATCGCCTGGATGGGGCCGGCGCTGGAGATGCCGCTCGAAGCATTGCAGTCGATGCTGCGGGTCAATGTCGAGGGAGTTTTCATCGTCACCCGTGCGGTGCTGCCACAGATGATCGCGCGCCATTGCGGCTCAGTCGTCAACCTCGCTTCCTGGGCCGGCAAAACCGGCAACGCGCATTTCGCCGGCTACAGCGCCAGCAAATTCGCCGTGATCGGCCTGACTCAGGCGCTGGCCCGCGAGATGGCGCCGCACGGCATCCGGGTCAATGCGATCTGTCCGGGGATCGTCGTAGACACTGCAATGCGCGCCGCGATTGAGGCGCAGCAGCGCCAGTTTGGCCTTCCCGAAACAGAAGAGCGGGCGAAAACCATCCCGATCGGGCGGGTCTCGGTGCCCGACGACGTGGCGCGCGTCGCCGCTTTTCTCGCCTCCGACGAGGCCGCCTATATGACCGGCGAGGCGATCAATCTCTCCGGCGGCCTCTTGATGGATTGAACACTTCAGCGGGCGCGTTCGCCGCCTCGCGGCGGGCGGCCATGGACGTGGACGTGACGGCCGCCGGCATCTTGGAGGATCCGGGTCGCGGTCAGCTCGCGCTCCGCGTCCTCGCAGCGTACCCATAACAGCGCCGCTCCGACACGAAGTGCGGCTTCGAAGTTTTCCGCGTGCCGCGGCGCTGTATAGTCGTCGAACAACTCCTTCAGCGCCGCCCCGCCAAGTCCGGCGCCGACCAGCGCCGCGGCGGTCGCAGCGATCGGTCCGCCGGACAAAAGGATGATACCGGCGACGGTCAGTGGCGCGACGTATTGGATTTCGTCGGCAAGGCCCGACGGCAGGAGCTTCGGCTCGGAGCCGCCCGGCTCGCCGGCGGCGGCAAGCGAATCGTGCGACGCCAGCACTGAGATGTCGCTTGCGTCGAACCCGGCGGCCGACAGATTCGAAACGGCGCGGTGGAAGTGGGCGCGGTCAGGAAATGAGGCGACCGCCTCGCGGATGATCGGAAAATCTGGCGACGGCTTTGTCATCCCGATCCTCACTTTCGTCTTCGGCTCGCGCGCATGCTACCGTCAAACGCTCGCAGCGTCAGCCCCTCACCGATGAACGAAATCGCCCAGACCAATACGGCTCCAACAGCACCAGCCCCCTCGCCGGTGATGGCTCAGTACCACGAAATCAAGCGGGCGCATCCGGGCTGCCTCCTGTTTTTTCGGATGGGCGATTTCTATGAGCTGTTCTTTGATGATGCGGCTGCCGCAGCGCAGGCTCTCGACATCGCCTTGACGAAACGCGGCCGGCACGAGGGCGCCGACATCCCGATGTGCGGCGTGCCGGTGCATACTGCCGAGGCCTATCTTGCGCGCCTGATCCGCGCCGGGTTCAAGGTGGCGATCTGCGACCAGGTCGAGGATCCCGCCGAAGCGCGGCGGCGCGGCCGCAAGGGGCCTGTCCGCAGAGCCGTGACGCGTGTCGTTACCGCCGGCACGTTGACCGAAGAAGGTCTGCTCGACGCCCGCCGGCACAACCATCTGGCCGGCGTCGCCGAAGTCGGGCGCGAGTTGGGGCTCGCGTGGCTCGATCTCTCGACTGGCGCCTTCGCGTTGGCGCCGACGAGCGAGGCGGCTCTCGGCGGCGATCTTGCGCGCCTCGCGCCGGGCGAGATCCTGCTGCCGGAACGGATACTGACCCGCCCCAAGCTGTTCGAGCTTTTTGCCGAGTGGAAGCCGGCACTGACCCCGCTGCCCAATGCTCGGTTCGAGAGCGAGGGTGCGCGCCGCCGGCTCCAGAGCCATTACGGTGTCGGCGCGCTCGACGGGTTCGGCAATTTCAGCCGTGCGGAAGTCGCCGCGGCGGGCGCGCTTGTCGACTATATCGGCCTGACGCAGTTGGATCGCGCGCCGCATCTCGCGCCGCCGCGCCGGGTCGTACCGGGCTCGGTCATGCAGATCGATGCAGCGACGCGGCGCAACCTCGAACTGACGACCACCTTGGCCGGCGAACGCAACGGCAGCCTTATCGCGACAATCGATCGGACTATCACAGCCTCGGGCGCACGGCTTCTTGCTGACCATTTGACGGCGCCGCTAACCGAACCGGCGGCGATCGTGGAGAGGCTCGACGCGGTGGAGTTTTTTGTCGATCTGCCCGAGCTGCGCGCGGCGGTCCGCGAGGGGCTAAAGCACTGCCCCGATATCGAGCGGGCCTTGACGCGCCTCAGCCTGGGGCGCGGCGGCCCGCGCGACCTTGCGGCGCTGCGCCAGTCGTTGGCCGAGACGGCGGGGTTGCGGGAGATATTGGCTCGGCCGGGACTGGTGCCGTTGCCGCCGCAGCTCGGTAAAGCGGAGAAGGGGCTCGGCGAGCATGGCGCTCTGGTCGAGCGACTCGGGCGCGCGCTCGCCGACGAGTTGCCGCTGTTCGCGCGCGACGGCGGTTTCGTGGCGGTCGGGTACTCGGCGGAGCTCGATGAATGGAAAAGCCTGCGTGACGAAAGCCGCCGCATGATCGCCGCGCTGCAAGCCCGCTATGCCGCCGAGACTGGGATCGCGGCGCTGAAGATCCGCCACAACAATGTCATAGGCTATTACATCGAGGTCTCGGCCAGCCACGCCGGCAAGCTAGGGCCGGAATTCGTTCACCGCCAGACGATGGCCGGCGCGCAGCGCTATACGACGGTCGAGCTCGCCGATCTCGAGACCAAAATTGCCAGCGCGGCGGAGCGCGCCTTGGCAGTGGAATTGCGCGTCTACGACGACCTCGTCGACGCGGTAATGGCGCGCCGCCCCGAGATCGCCGCGGCGGCGGTGGCGCTCGCGACGCTCGACGCCGCCGCCGCTCTCGCCGAGCTCGCAGCCGAAGCAGGGTGGGTTCGCCCGGTGATCGAGGAAAGCACAGTTTTCGAGGTCCGCGGCGGGCGGCATCCGACCGTCGAGGCGGCGCTCGCCGCGGCCGGCGAAGGAGGCGGCTTCATCGCCAATGATTGCGTTCTAGGCGAGGACCGCATTTGGCTTGTCACGGGGCCCAACATGGCCGGCAAGAGTACGTTTTTGCGGCAAAACGCGCTGATCGCGATCCTTGCGCAGATGGGCTCCTATGTCCCGGCGCAGGCGGCGCGGATCGGCGTCATCGATCGCCTGTTCAGCCGGGTCGGGGCGGCCGACGATTTGGCGCGCGGGCGCTCGACCTTTATGGTCGAGATGGTCGAGACGGCGGCGATTCTTAACCGGGCGGGACCGCGCTCGTTTGTGATCCTCGACGAGATCGGCCGTGGCACCGCGACATTCGACGGGCTCTCGATTGCCTGGGCGGCGCTCGAGCACCTGCACGAGGTCAATCGCTGCCGCACGCTGTTTGCGACGCACTACCATGAATTGACGGCGCTCGCCGCGAAGCTTCCTGCGCTTGCGTGCCACACGATGCGGGTCAAGGAGTGGAAGGGCGACGTCGTCTTTCTGCATGAGGTCGGCCCCGGCACCGCCGACCGCTCCTATGGCATCCATGTCGCAAAGCTCGCCGGTTTGCCGAAGAGCGTGACCGCGCGCGCCGAGGAGGTCCTGGATGTGTTGGAAAAGGGCGAGCAGGGCGGCGCGCTCGCGCGGCTCGCCGACGATCTGCCGCTGTTCAGCGCCGCCCGCCGCCGCGCCGAACCGCCGTCCCGCGAATCCCCGGTCGACGGTGTGCTGCGCAGGACCCGCCCCGACGAGCTGACGCCGCGCGAAGCGCTCGAGCTCGTCTACCAATTAAAGGCACTGATGCCCGAATAGAACGTTCGCGGGCGCGAGCCGTTCGTAGTCGGTTCTAAATCCGCCGCTGCGTCAATGCGGCAGCCCTTTGGGGGCCGGCTGGACTTCGGCGATCGCACGCCAGATCCTGGCCCAAATCAGCAACCCCGCTCGGTTGCTGTGTCCGAGCATGAGATCGGCGTACCTGGCGGCTTGCGACTCGGCGCGCTCGCCGAATTCGTTCATCATCGCGCCGGCAGCTTGCACGATATCCCTGTCCGACATCATCGCTTCCTTCGGTGGCTCGGAAGATTGACTGGCGTTCCGGTGCCTAAGGCGGCTTCGGGCTTGCCCGCCGCTTAGTCGGGGCTGCGCCGCGGCCGGCCACGCCCACCAACGGCGACGCAGGTACCGGCCGGCCCGGCGCTAACAAATTTTTCCAGATCAGGTGTGAGGCAATCGCGTCTTGTCGAGTTTGTCCACGAGAAACTGGGACACGCATCGCTATATCCATTCAAGACTATATTTGCCTGACCACGCCGGTGCCTTGCGTCTGAGACAAAGCTAGCGGCAAAAGATTAAAAACCGGCGGGAATTATTGGTTAAGTCTATAAAATTCGAAGTTAATTCGTTGCACGCTGCTGGCGCTCGGTTGGTAGCGGCATCCTTGGTTTACCGCCCGCAACAGGACTGGTATTTTACCGGCGTAGGCCAGCGCCGCTCCGTAGGGGACCAAATTCCCCTGAGCAATGCAGGCGGCAAGCACAAGAAAATGCGTTGCAGCAACATCTAGAGGAGGATTCAGTGGCCATATTCACGCACGTCACGGTGGGCACGAACGATCTTGAGAGGGCGCGGGCGTTTTATGACAAGGTACTGGCGCCGCTCGGATTGAAGCGTCTCAACGATCTGGGAGAAAACGGCTCGATCTGGGGCGAATCGGCTCCCGAGTTCTTCGTCCTGAAGCCGGCCAATGGGCAGCCCGCAACTTATGCGAATGGCGGCACGATCAGCTTTGCGGCGCCAAGCCGTGCGGCGGTTGCAACGTTCCATAAGGCGGCTCTCGATCTGGGCGGCAAGGACGAAGGCGCCGTCGGGCCGCGCAGCTGGCACCCCACCGCCTACGCCGGCTACGTCCGGGATCTCGACGGCAACAAACTTGCGGCTTATTGCTTTAAGCCGGAATAATCGCAAACGACGCGTGGCTGGCCCGACCGATGCGGCGTCAGCCACTCTTTTTCAGCACATCTGACGATCGGGCAGGGCACCTGTCTGCTCATACGAAGTCAACCGCCTGCCTTCGGTTCGCAGTCGATCAGCGCGCGCGGCGCTAGCTCGTCGCCTCCCCCAAAGGACGTTTTGCTGACGGGTGCAAGCTTATATCAGCGGGCTCTACAGGCGAATTCGCCAATGCGGACGGTTTGAGGCGCCCGAGCGTAACGCGTTGACCGGTCGGTCGGGTCGCGGGCCCGGATCGGTCGGACGGCATCCCGAAAATCAACACGAAAATCTTAACCGCTGCTGGGTCTTCTCCCCAGTGCGTAAGCATTTTTTGTTCTGAGAAAGAATGAGCGGATGAAAAAACACGTGATCCTCTGCCTCGGCGTTTGGTTAGGGGCTGCCTTTGCGATCTCTACGGTTTGGTCGGCACCAATCGCGCGCGCCCACGAGCTGGACCAGATCCTGCGGGGCTATGAGATTGCGCCGGTAACCCTGAACCTGAAGGGCAAGGATTGGGCACTGGCCGGCCTCGGCAGCTACCTGGTCAATACCACCGGCTGCAACGACTGCCATACGCATCCGAACTGGGCGCCCAATGGCAATCCCTATCTGGGCCAGCCGGAACAGATCAATGCGGCGCAGTACATGGCGGGTGGGCGCAAATTTTTGAGAAGCGACGGATCACTCATCGCGGTATCTGCGAACATCACGCCAGACCGAAACGACCGGCCAGCGGGATTGACTTTGGCGGGCTTCCTCGAGGTCATGCATTACGGCCACGATCCCAGGGATCCTCCTGACGATATTCTCCAGGTCATGCCGTGGCCGCTCTACCGCTGGAAGACCGATCGCGAACTGACTGCAATGTATGAATACCTGCGCGCGATCCCCTCGCTTCCTGACAATCCCAATCCCGGACCGTAGCTCAGGCCAGCATTGCCTCGACGGCCGCAGGATCGAATTCGTAGAGCCAACGCAGCGTATCAGGGGAGCGGTCGACGGCCCTGGCCCATTCGGCGTCTCGCGCCGCTTGGGCCGGGCCGTCCTGCATGTGGAAGCGGGTCTTGTTGGCGCGCGACATCTGCTGTAGGCGGGTAACCCGCGGCAAGCGCAGCCGCTTGTAATGCAAGAGCGCCTGCGCCGGGTTGGTGGAAGCGCGCAGGCAGGCGGCGAGTACTGCGCCATCCTCGATTGCCATTGCCGCGCCTTGGCCCATGAAGGGATACATCGGATGGCAGGCGTCGCCCAACAGCGTCGTGCGGCCAGCCGACCAGCGGGGCAGCGGGTCGCGGTCGAACAAGGCCCAGATGAAGCAGGTCTCGGCGGCTGCGATTATGGTTCGGATCTGCTCGTGCCAGCCCTCGAACGCGGCAAGCGCCCGCGCGACCGTGGCGCGGTCGGTCCAATCCTCGCGGTTCCAGCTGTCGTGCTCGGTCCAGCCGACAAAATTGAGCAGCCGCGTGCGCGAGACAAAGTAATGCACAAAATGGCCGCCGGGTCCGACCCAGGATTGGTTGCCGATCTCCAGGCCGAGACCTGCAATGCGCTCGACGGGGACGAGCCCGCGATAGGCGACACAGCCGGCAAAGGCCGGTTCTTCTTCGCCGAACAGCGCCGCGCGCACCGTCGAATGGATGCCATCGGCGCCGACCAACACATCGACCGTAATTTGCGCGCCGTTCTCGAACCACGCTTCGACACCGTCAGCGTTATTGGCGAGGGCGACCAGCCGGTGGCCGACATGAGCACGCTCTGCCGGAAAGCCCGAGGCGATGACCGCCAGCAGATCGGCGCGGTGGATGGTCATATGCGGCGCGCCATAGAGCTCCTCGCACAGCGGATTGAGCGGCGCCCGCTGCAATGTGCGGCCGTCCTGCCAGCGCCGCTGATGGGTGCTGAGCGGGCGCACGCCTTCGCGGTCGAGGCCAGGGCCGAGGCCGAGCCCGCGCAAGACGCGCGTCGCATTGGGCGCCATGTTGATGCCGCCGCCGACCTCGGTCAGCTCGGGAGCCTGTTCGTAGACATCGACCTCGAATCCCGCCTGAAGCAATGCCACCGCCGTCGTCAGGCCGCCAATCCCGCCGCCGATCACCGCGATTCTAAGCGTTCCCCCGGCCATTCGCGACCTAAGCGCGGCCCCACAGCCGTTTCGAGGCGATCTCCGCGCCTTCGACCATCGCGCGCAGCTTCTTGAACGAGATGTCGGGATCGAGCTTGCCATAGCCGGCAAACGTGCCGAAGCCACAATCACTGCCGGCGATGACGCGCTCACGGCCGACGAGATCGGCAAAGCGGCAAATGCGCTCTGCCACGAGCTCCGGATGCTCCACATAATTGGTCGAGGTATCGAGTACGCCCGGCACGAGGATCTTGTCGTCGGGCAATTTGGTTTCCTGCCACACCGTGCATTCATGCTCGTGCCGCGGATTGGCCGCTTCGACAACGAGTGCCTGCGGCTTTGACTTGATTAGGATCGGCGCGACCTTCGCAAACGCGATGTCGTGGTCGTGCGGCCCCTCGTAGTTGCCCCAGCAAATGTGTATGCGCATCCGGTCCGCCGGGATATTGCGCACGGCATGGTTCAACACCTCGACGTGGAACGCGGCACGCTTCAGGAAATCCTCTTCGCTCAATTCCTGAAATGAGGTGTGATGCGCCATTGCCAGGTCGGGGCAATCGAGCTGCAACACAAACCCGGCATTGACGATCGCCTCGTATTCTTCCTGCATTGCAGCGGCGATCGCTTCGACATAGGCCTCGTGCGTCGGGTAATGCCGGTTGGTCTGGAACACCGGCACGAGCCCGGGGGAGGCCGCGGTCATGAACCCTTCGACGGCCGAGACTTGCGCGAGCGCATCGCGCAGATTGGCAATGTCCTGCGCCAGCGGCTCACGGTCGCGCACCGCTACCGGCGCAACGCAGACGGCGCGGCGCGCAACATTGGCGCCGGTCATGCGTTCATATGCAGCGAGAAAGTTGGGGTGGTCCCGAGTGTCCAGCCGAGGCTTCGCCGGTTCGTGGCCGGCGAAGCCGGAGAGGCGGTCGGCAATATAGGTCGAATAGCCGGGCTTCGACATTTCGCCGTCATTGACGATGTCGATCCCGGTCTGCGCTTGGCGGCGAACGATGTCCCTGACCGCCTCGCGGGTCAGGCGGTCGAGCGCCTCTTTGTCGTAGGGCTGGCCCTGGTCTTTGCTCACCAGCAGCTGCTTCAGCTCGGGCGGCCGCGGCAGGCTGCCGACATGGGTGGTCAGAATGCGCTCTCGGCTCGTCTCCATTGGCGTTCTCCCGGGTTCTAGAAACGGATGTCTTGCGGCGGCAGGCCGAATTCGGAGCGGCCGAAGACGAAGGCGGCGCGTTCGGGATTGTTGCCGGCGTGCGCGCGCATTGCATGCACATCGCGCCAGGCGCGCTGGATAGGGTTGCTGAGAAAGATACCGCGGCCGCCGCTCGCCTCGAACAACCGGTCTAGGGCCTTTACGCTCCAGTCGATCGCTTTGCCGGCATCCCAGCGGCAGCGGGCACGGAACGACAATGGAATTTCCTCGCCCGCTCGGGCCAGGCGCATCATCTCGGCAAAATTGCCGAGCATGCGATCGCGCGCGGCGCCGATTTCGGCGGCCGCTTCGGCCAGGCGATACTGCGTGAACGGATCTTCGACGACGCGCGACTGGTCGCGCAGATTGATGCGCTTGGAAGACTGCTCGCGAAACGCCTCGAGAGCGCCGAGCGCCGCGCCAATCGCCGGGGCGGTGATGCCGTAAGGAAAGATAAGTCCGAACGGCAACCGGTAGAGCGGCGCCTTGTTGATGGCGTTGCCGGGATGCCGCAGATGAAACGCATCCAAGTACGAATGCGTACGGTATTCCGGCACGAAGGCGTCCGCGACAACGATGTCTTTGCTGCCTGTGGCGCAGAGCCCCATGACGTGCCAGTTGTCGTCGATGACGTAGTCACGGCGCGGCAGCAGAAATACCCGCGCGTCGGGCGGCTGGCCCTTGTCGAGCGGCGGCGCCATGCCGCCGAGCACGACCCAATGACAGAAGTCGCAGCCGCTGGAAAAAGACCAGCGACCGCTGATGCGGAAGCCGCCCTCCACCCGCTCGACGGTACCGGTCGGCGCCAGTGACGTCGAAAGCTGGACGCTCGAGTCTTCACCCCACACATCCTCCTGCGCCTGCGGCGGAAAGATCGCCAGGTGCCAGTTGTGGACGCCGATGACCCCGAGGATCCAGGCGCTCGACCCGCATGCGGTTCCAACCTCCGTGACTGCTCGGTAGAACACATCCGGGTCGAGCTCGTAGCCGCCGTAGTGCTTCGGCTGCAGCGCACGAAAAAGCCCGGCCTCCTGAAAGTCGGCGAACGTTTCGTCCGGCAGGCGGCGCAGCCGCTCGGCCTGGGCGGCACGCTCGCGCACTGCCGGCAGCAGCGCGCGCACGCGCCCGAGATATTCCCCAGGGGTCATTGGCGGGCTCATCAGGTTTTAGCCGAGCGGACCCTGGAAGACCTGGTCGACGTAGGTGTCGGAGAGTGGTTCCAACGCCTCCGGCCATTCGCCATTGGCCAGACGCCGTTCGGAGGCTGGGCGCACCCGGCCGTCCCAGCCGATCTGCTCCATGTAGTAATAGAGCTGGATGCAGTGGCCGTCGGGGTCCAGCGCAAAGGCGGAATAATCGATGCCCGGATAAAGCTCGGGCGGGATCGCGTCGACGAAGCGCACGCTGTGCGACTTGAGGAAGCCGATCGATTCGCGCAGTTGCTTGTAGCTGCCGAGTTCTACCCCGAAAGACATGCAGGTCGAGTGCTCGCTGAGCCCCAACAAGCGGCGCAATTCCTTCGGGTAGAGCGCCAAGCTGTGGTGCTCGCCGCCGCAGCGCAGAAATACGCACCGCGCGCCGCGGTAAACCGTCTCCTCGCTGCGCACAAAACCGACCTGCTCGGTATAGAACCGTTCGGCGCGGTCGACGTTTTCGACAAACAGCCCAACCGGACCGATCTTGGTGATCTTGAACGGGCGCGGCAACAGTACGCCTTCGACGTCGTAGGTCGCCCCTTGCGGCGGCTGCGGCCGGTGGCCGGAGAATATGTCGATGCCCTTTTCGCGGGCCTCGGCGACCTCGGCGGCCTCCGACATTTGCGGCAATGACGGCTTCTCGTTGAAGCCGCGGTAATACATGTCGCGCGGTTTGCTGAGCCCGTTCCAGCCGATCTGCTCGATGCCATAGTAAAATTCATTAGTGTGGCCGTCGGGGTCGTAGACATAGACGTGCCAGTTGCTGCCTGGCATGTCGCGCCCGACCCGCTGGATGCGGACCTGCTGCTCTTCGAAATAGGTGCGAGCGTCGACAATCTCTTTGGGGCTGCCGCACTGCCAGGTGATCTGGTTGATCGTGATCTCGGGCGCGAATTTTCGGTCGGCGCGATGGTCCATCACCCGTTTTGGGAACAGCACAAAGGCATGATGGTCGGTGCCGTAACGCATGAAATAGCCGCGCGGATCTCCGAGATCGACGCCCTTTGGAAACCACGGAGCGCGCGAGAAGTCGAGGGTATCGGACGGGGTGAAGCCGAGCAGGTCGCCATAAAATTCGCGGCCCTCGGGGAGTTTCTCGACATTGAACCCGAAATGACCGAGGCGGCGAACCTTGAACGGCCGCGGCAGGTACACCCCACCGACATCGTAACGCTGGGTCACGGCTGACATTGCTCTTTCCTCCTCTGCATCTCTGTTGCTTGCCTGTCGGCGGGTCGCAAGCTTGCTCGTGCGCCGTTACCGCGTAATTATCGCATCCGCGGCTTGCCGCCAAGCGCGGGCGACCGTGGCGTCGGGAGGGAACCGAAGTTGAGCGAACAAGGAACGATGAACGGCGCGGAATGGCTGGCCAGGGCGCTGGCCAGTGCGGGCACCACGCACGTCTTCTTCGTCGAGTCGGTATTGCGCCGCACGCTCTTGCAGTTGGGCGATTTGGGGGTCACTCACGTGCTCGCCCACAGCGAGAAGGCGGCAGCGTACATGGCCGACGGCTATGCCCGCGTTATGAGGCGGCCGGGCATTTGCATGGCCCAGTCGGTGGGCGCCGCCAACCTCGCCTCGGGATTGCAGGATCCCTATCTCGGGCGCAGCCCGGTGGTCGCGCTGACCGGCCGCAAGGAGCCTTCCTTCCAGCATCGCAACTCGTATCAGGAAGTGGCGCACGCCCCGCTGTTTGCGGCGGTGACGAAGTTCTCAACCCCGGTCGAGTCGACCGCCGACCTCCCGCGTCTGCTGCGGCTGGCCTGGCGCGCCTCGCTGGCGGATACGCCGCGGCCGACGCATCTCGATTTCTCCGGCTTGCAGGGCGATGTCATCGAGCTCGGCCAGACCAATGAGTCGCCGGTCATCGATCCCGACGCAAGACGCATTCCGGCGCATCGCCCGCTCGCCGATGCGGCCGACATCGAGCGGGCGGCCGCCGCGCTGATCTCGGCGCAGCGGGTCGTCATCGTCGCCGGCGATGCAGCCGCCAGCTCGCAGGCAGGGCCGGAGGTGCTTGCGCTGGCGGAGGCGCTGCAAGCGCCGGTTGCGACCAGTCTCGGCGCCCGCGGCATCATCCCAACGCGCCATCGCCTCTCGGCCGGTGTCGTCGGCAGCTATTCGGCGCCGCCCGCCAACCGCATCGTCCACAGCGCCGGTCTCGTACTATACGTCGGCTGTGATACCGGCGACCAGGCGACGCTCAACTGGACGGTGCCGCCACGCGACACAAAGATCGTGCAGATCGAGCCCGATCCTCTGGAGATCGGGCACAGTTACCCGAACACTACGGGTGTGCTCGGCGACCCGAAGGCGACGTTGGCCCGTCTTCTGCAGGTGATCGGAACTCCGGTGCGCGACAGCGGCTTTGCCGAAGAAGCGGCGCGCATCGTCGGCGATTGGCGTGCGACGATGACCCAGCTTGTCGAAAGTGATACCGCGCCAACCCGTGTCGATCGGTTGTGTGCCGAGATCACGCGGGCCTTGCCGGCCGACGGGATCCTCGTGGCGGATACTGGCTATTCGGGCATCTGGACCGGCACGATGGTCGAGCTCAACGGTGCCGGGCAGACTTATCTGCGCGCCGCCGGCTCGCTTGGCTGGGCGTTTCCAGCCTCGCTCGGCGCCAAATGCGCGGCAGCCGGTCGGAAGGTCGTGTGTTTCACCGGTGATGGCGGTTTCTACTATCATCTGGCGGAGCTCGAAACGGCGCGCCGCTACCAAATTCCGGTTGTCGTCATCGTCAACAACAATTCCGGTTTCGGTCAAAACCTGACCGGCGTGCGCCGCGCTGCCGGCAACCGGCCGGGAAGGGGCGAACAGCTGATCCGCTTCGGCCCAACCGATTTCGCGGCAGTGGCGCGGAGCTTTGGGGTCCGCGGCATTCGCGTCGAGCGGCCCGCGGAAATCGCGCCCGCCCTCGCGGAGGCCCTGGCGGCGGCCGAGCCAGTCGTCGTCGATGTCGTCACCGAGCTTGAGCCGCGTGCTCCCGAGGCGTGGGCGCCTGGGAGGAACACGTAACGGAGAGGCGCATGGCAGAGCGCTTGGTTATCGGATTGTTCTACTCGAGCGGCATCGCCGAGGATGCTGTCCATCGCCTGATTACCGAAGGAATCGCCGCGCGCAACATAGCGCACCGAGTATTGAAGGAAGCCGGGCCCGTTCCTCCCACCCTGCAGCCGGAACTCGCTGCTCTGGACGTCGATCCGCTTGTCTTCGGCAACGCGCAACAGACATTCGCGCGATTTATCCGCAACGGCGAAACGGCGGTATTCGTTCGGGCTCAGACAGACGAAGAAGTCGAATTCGCGGCGACCACGATAAAGCAATACGCACCAATTGCGGTCGAGATCATGCCGTCAGGATGAGCGCATCTAGCGCGACGACACCGGCGCCCCGCTGGCGGACCAGCAGCGGGTTGATCTCGATGCTCGTAAAGCGGCCGGCTTGCGCCGCGGCGAAGCGCGAGAGCCGCGACAGCACCTCGGCCAGTGCATCGATATCCGCCGGGGGCTTGCCGCGCGTCCCCTCGAGCAGCGCTGCGCCCTTGATCTCGCCGATCATCCGGCGTGCCTCTTCGGGCGCGAATGGGGCGATGCGGAAGGTGATGTCGCGCATGACCTCCACGAAGATACCGCCGAGGCCGAACATTACCACCGGCCCGAAGACCGGATCGTTTTGCACGCCGATGATCGTCTCGACCCCATCGCGCAGCATCGGCGAGACGAGCACCCCGTCGATCCGGGCGTTGGGGGCTGTTGCGCGAATTTGTGCAATTAGCCGGTCGTAGGCGTCGGCAGCTTCGGCGGCGGGTACGTCGAGCAGCACGCCGCCGACCTCGGTTTTGTGCAGGATGTCGGAGGAAAGAATCTTCAGAACCAGCCGATCGCCGAGCGCCGCGGCGGCGGCCGTTGCCTCCGCGGCGCTGGTTGCCAGGTGCTCGGGGACCACGGGAATGCCGGCGCCGGCCAGGATGCGCTTCGCCTCGTTTTCGCCGATCCGTCGCTTCGGCAAAGGCGGCAAGCCGTCGAGCGGTGCCGGGGGCGGCGCCGGCGGCTCGGCGAGACGCTCGGCGCAGCGCATCGCTGCGGCGACCGCTTCGACGGCGCGCCACGGGTCCTCGAATATCGCGATGCCGGCCTTCTCGTACCTCCGGCGCACCTCCTCACGGGCGATGACCGAGAGCGCGAAATAGCGGTCCGGGTAACGCGCCGCTGCCTGGGAGACCGATCTGAAGAGGATCTCGCCCATTTTGGGCGAGCTCGCCCACAACAGAAAAAACGCGGCGATCGCGGGAAACTCCTCCCGCCCGAGCAACAGGTCGAAGCCTTTGTCAATGAGTTCGGGCTCGTTCAACGGCTGCGCCGTCAAATCGACTGGGTTGCGGGCCGCCGCGAAGGGAACCCAGCTCACCACCTCGGCCTGCGCTTCCGCCGATAGCGGCGTCAGCTCCACGCCTTCGCGCTCAGCGGCGTCCGCCATCAGCACCCCGGCGCCGCCTGATACAGTCATCACCGCGAGACGGCGTGATCGCGGCAGGCGGCCCCGCGTGCAGGCATAGGCGATCTCGATCAGATCCTCAGGGCTGACGGCACGTTCTACGCCGAGCTGACGAAAGGCCGTGTCGTAGATCGCGTCGCTGCCGGCGAGCGAGGCGGTGTGCGAGGCCGCCGCTGCGGCTCCGACTACCGAACCTCCGACCTTCATCGCGATAACGGGCTTCCCGCTGGCGCGAGCGCGGGTCACCGCGTCGATAAACCGTTCGCGGTCCTTGATTGCTTCCATGTAGCAGGCGATCGCCTCGGTCTCGGGATCGTCGGCGAGAAACGAGATCCCATCCGCGACCTGAATATCGGCCTCGTTGCCGGTGCTGATCCACACGCCGCTGAGGATGCCGCGCCGTTTGGCGAGCGCCAGCAGATGCGTCCCGAAAGCGCCGGATTGCGTGACCATGCCGAGCGGGCCGGGCCGCTCCGGGCCTTCTTCGAGATACGAGCCGAAGGTCGGGGTATGGCCGGTGCGCAGGTTGAAAAGGCCGAGGCAGTTGGGACCGCAAAGCCGAACCCCGCCGCGGCGCGCGAGTTCAGCGATGCGCTCCTGTGCTTTGCGACCCTCCTCTCCGGTTTCGGCGTAACCGGCGGTGAACATGACGACGGCCTGCACGCCTTTATCGATCGAGGCTTCCAGAGCGCCCGTCGCAAGCGCGGCCGGCACCGCGATCAGCGCGAAATCGACCGGTCCCGGAACCGACGCCAGGTCGGGATAGGCCGGCACGCCTTGCACGGTGGCGCGGTTTGGATTTATCGGATAGAGCACGCCAGAATAGCCAGCCTCGAGAAAGTAACGCAAAGGCCGCCCGCTGATCCGCTCGGGGTCGTTGGAGGCGCCGAAAATCGCGACCGAACGCGGCGCCAAGAGTGCGGCCAACGGATGAGGATCGGCCATCGCGGAGGCTCCTGATGAAGTCCAGCCGCGAAGGATACGGTCATTCCCGGGTAACTCGAAGCGCCGGCCGGAAATTTCCGTGGCGTGCGCTGGTCGAGCGGCGGCAGGTGGGGGTATTCTTTAGTGTCGACGATGCTTTCCCACTCGCGCGCGTTTGTCTTTCCCGGCATCGGCCACAATCGTGGGCCGCCGCTCGATCCTGGAGGGGACTGGCGGCAATTCTGCTGGAAAAAGGCTCACGCGCGGGCTTGGAAGACGCCAGGGCGCGAAATCGTGATTGCCCGGATGGCTCGTGCGCAGGCACTCGGTATGACCTATCGGGAATATACCGCGATATTGCTGGACCGGGGGATCCACCTGTAGGCCCCGGCAAAGACTTCCATCACAGTCACCTCCACTCGCCTTCGAACAGCGGTTCGAGCGGGTGCTCTCGCCGTGAAAGCTTCAGGTGGCGGAATATGTCGGCCGTCTCGCGGGTCTTGTGCTCGGTCTTGATGTCGAGGTCGTAGGCGCGCTCGGGATCGGCGCGCCGATTAGGATGAACTCGGCGCCTAGTCGAGCAATTGCGGATCCTCGGCAGCGGTTTGAGAACATCATCGAGGGGCACGTACTCGATAAGGCAGAGCTTCACGCCACTTACGAGCGGCATGCTTGAGAGGCGCCGGGTTGCGAAGACGCCGTTTGACCCTCGGCATAATTGTATCCCATGGCCGGGCTCGTCCAGGCTCGTCCCGGCCATCCACGTCCTCTTGTGACCTCTTCGAAGAACGTGGGTGGCCGGATCAAGTCCGGCCACGGGGCATTAATTTCCACAGTGGTGGGATGCCGCGCGTTCAGCGCGCCTTGGCGAGGTTCTGCGCGACGAAGACCCAATTGATCAGGTGATCGAGGAAGGTCTGCACGAAGTCAGGCCGGCGGTTCTGGTAATCGAGGTAATAGGCGTGCTCCCAGACATCGCAAGTCAGCAGCGCCGTTTGGCCTTCTGCCAGCGGATTGACCGCGTTCGGGGTTGCGGTGATCTTGATCTGTCCGCCCTCGGCGACCAGCCAGGCCCAGCCGCTGCCGAACTGGCCGACGGCCGCCGCCTTGAACTGGTCCTTGAAATTATCGAAGCTGCCGCAAGCGCGATTGATTGCCTGCGCGACATCGCCGCTCGGCGCGCCGCCGCCCGCGGGTTTCATGCAGTTCCAAAAAAAGGTGTGGTTCCACACCTGGGCGGCGTTATTGAACAGGCCCGTCTTCGAGGAGTCTCGATAAGTGGCCTTGATTATATCCTCGAGTGATTGGCTCTCCATCGGTGAGCCTTTGACGAGGTTGTTGAGGTTGGTGACGTAGGCTTGGTGATGCCTGCCGTGATGAAAATCGAGTGTCTGTGCCGAGGTATGCGGCTCGAGCGCGTTCTTCGGGTAGGGCAGGGGCGGCAATTCGAAAGCCATGGCGACCATCCCGGGTTATGTGAAAGGGATCCATCGAAAAACGCCGATCCGAGACCGACGTTCCGCTGATGCGGATCGCCTGTCGCCGGTGGCGGCGCTTGTGCGGCGCCACGATCGCGACCGGTATCAGACAGCGCTGTTCGCCCCGGCCACGCGTCGCGAGGCGCTGTTCGCGCTTTACGCCTTCAACTACGAGATTGCAAGGGTGCGCGAGACCGTCACGCTGCCGACGCTGGGGCAGATCCGCCTGCAATGGTGGCGCGAGAATATCGCCGCTGCGTTCGAAGGCGGTGCGATCCGCCGACAGCCTGTCGTCGAAGGGCTGAGCGCGGTCATCCGCGAGCTGCCGCTCACCCGCGATCATTTCGATCGGCTGATCGATGCGCGCGAGACGGATCTCGAATACGGACCGCCTGCGAACCTCGCCGCGCTTGAGGACTACGCGGAGGAGAGTGCGTCACGGCTGATTTATCTTGCCCTCGAGGCTCTCGGAGTGCGCGATGCTGCCGCCGGCCGAGCGGGCCATCACATTGGTATCGCCTATTCGCTCGCCGGTCTCTTGCGCGCAATACCGGTTCGGGGGCGCCCGGTAATTCCCTCGGAGATCGCCGCCCGACACAGGGTCGAGCAGCAAGACTACCCTGCGCGGCGGGGCATCCCGGGGCTGCGCGACGCGGCCGAGGAACTGGCAGTCGCCGCCTCCCGCCACCTCGCCGAAGCCCGCACGCTCCGCGCGCAGATCCCGCATCGCGCGCTGCCCGCGATGTTGCCGGCTGTCATCGCACAGCGCTCGCTGACGCGGCTGAAACGCGCGCGCTACGACCCCTTCGACGCGGCCGTGGCGGCCGCCGACCCGCTGCAGAGCTGGCGGCTGGCCACGGCAGTGTTGTTGGGTCGATTCTGAGCAGCGCTCCTACCGTAGACTTCGACTGGACCAGAAGGATGTCATTGCGAGGAGCGCTTTGCGCGACGAAGCAATCTCGACGCGAGGAGGCTCAGCGGCCCGAGATTGCTTCGCTTCGCTCGCAATGACAGCAGCGGCGGCGGCTCGATCTGACGGAAACCGAGGTCAACGCCCCTGGAAATCGGGGAGGCGACGGTCGGCCATGGCCTTGACGCCCTCTTTGAAGTCTTCGGTGCGCCGCAGCCAATCCTGCTCGACGAGCTCGCGCTCGGTGGCGGCTTCGATCGCATCGCACAGCCCGCGGCGCAGCGTCTCGCGCGTCGATATGACGGCGAGCGGCGCCGATTGCGCGATCTCGAGCGCCAGCGCCTGCGCCGCGCTGCGCACGTCGGCGAGCGGTACGATGAGATCTGCGAGCCCGATGCGCACCGCTTCATCGCCGGGAATGCGGCGGCCGGTGTAGAATAAGAGCGCCGCCTGCTGCACGCCGACGAGCCGCGGCAGGGTCGCGGTCAGGCCGAAGCCGGGATGGAAACCCAGCCGATTGAAATTAGCGCTGAAGCGCGCCTCCTGGCAGGTGACGCGAAAATCGGCCACCAGCGCCAGGCCAAGGCCACCCCCTACTGCGGCCCCGTGGACGGCCGCGACAATCGGCTTTCTAGTGCGAAATAGTCGAATGGCTTCCTTGTAGAGATGACGGCCCGCACTGCTGCGGCTGCCCTCCGATACGGTACCGGTCTCCATGCGCTTGGAGAAATCGGCGCCGGCGCAGAACGATCTTCCCTCCGCAGCGAGCACGATAGCCCGGCATCCGGGGTCGGCGTCGAGCCGTTCGAAGGCTTCGCCGATCTCGGCGATCAGCTCACTGTCGAAGAAATTGTGCGGCGGCCGCCGCATCTCGACGGTGGCGACGTAGCCTTGCTGGCTGACACTGATGTCGCTCATGTGCGGTCCTCCTGGGGCTTGCGTTTGACGATCAGTGCGTCGACCACGGTGAGGCCCTCTCCTTCCTGATGCACGATGACCGGGTTGAGGTCGATCTCCTCGATCAGCTCGGCATGGTCGGCCGCAAAGCGCGATAACGTCGCCATAAGCCCCGCCAACGCGGCACCGTCCGCAGGCGGCGTGCCGCGCACGCCGTCAAGAAGCGCCGCCCCCTTCAGCTCGCCGAGCAAGGCCAAAGCCTGCTCGGGCCCAATGGGGACGGGTGCGAAGGCGATGTCGCGCAAAACCTCGACATGGATCCCGCCGAGCCCGACCATCAACATTGGTCCGAAGGTAGGGTCTTGTGTTATGCCTAGGATGATCTCGCGGCCCGGCGGCGCCATCGCCTGTAATAGGACCCCGCGAATGGCGGCCTCCGGATACGCTGCTTTGGCGCTCGCCAATATACGCTCATAAGCCTCGCGCACCGCCTCCTCGCCGGAAATGCCGAGCGCGATGCCGCCCGCCTCGGTTTTGTGTGTGATGTCGGGCGACTGCACTTTGAGCGCGACGGGCCTACCGATCCGCGCGGCGGCTATTGCTGCGGCTTCGGCATTCGTCACCAGCATCTCGACCGGGCGCGGCACCCCGTATCGTTCGAGTAGTGCTTTTGTCTCGCTCTCGGTCAATACGGAGCCGGCGGCGGCGAGAGCGCGAGCAACCTTGGAGCGCAAATCTGACCCTCCCTCGCTCGCGGGGGAGGGGAGGGTGGGAGAGACCCGGCTTCGTTGCGACTGGAACGCGGCGTAATCGACGAGCGCCCGGATCGCGCGGGCGCAGCTCGGCATCGAGGTGTAACAGGGAATCCCCGCTTCCGCGAACCGCGCCATCGCCTCCGGCGACGCGGTCGTATAGGTCGACAGGAGGATCGGCTGTTCGGTCGAGCCGGTAATCGCGGCGAGCTCTTCGGCTCGCTTGGCGGCAGTCGCCTCGTTCGCCAGCGAGCCGCTCAACAGAATTACGTCGATCCGCTTCGACTCGCGGACGATCTTGACGAGCCGGGCATAGCCGACCTCGTGGATCGCCTGCGCGGTACCGTCGACCGGATTTTGCGCGGACGCGTAGGAGGGCAGGAGCGCGAGGACGCGCTTCTGGATGTCCTCCTCCAGGGCCGGCAGTTCGAGGCCGTGCGCCGACAGGATGTCCGCCATCCACACCGCGCTGCCGCCCGAGCCGGTGATGACCGCGACGCGATTGCCGCGCGGCAGCCGGCAGAAAGAGAACGCTGCGGCGACGTCGACCATATGGTCGAGATCCTCGCCGCGGATGATGCCGTGATGGCGAAAGATCGCGTCGTCGATATCGCCGGCCTGCGCCAAAGCGCCCGTATGCGAGGCGGCGGCGCGCCGCCCGGCAGCCGACCGGCCGACCTTGGCGACAATCAGCGGCTTGCCCGCCGCCGCAGCTTTCTCGGCAACGGCGCGAAAGCGGTGGGCGCGGCGGATGCCTTCCAGATAGAGGAGGAAAATGTCGGCGCTGCCCTCGTCTAGCCACCAATCGACATAGTCGTGCGCTTCGAGGACCGTCTGGTTGCCGGCGCTGACCTGGTGCGTGAAATGCAATTGCTTCTCGCGCCCGCGGCTCAGGAACGAGAAGGTGAGCGCGCCGCTCTGGCAACTGACAGCAATCGGCCGCGCCTTGCTGACAGCCGGCAACAAACTCCGGCTCGGGTCGTGAAACACCGGGCTGAAGGTCGCGACGAGCGGCTTCAGCGGGTTGACGATACCTTCGGAATTGGGGCCGCAGACGAGAAGGCCGTGGCGCTCGGCGATCCGCGCGAGCTCGACGTCACGGGCGCGCGCGGCTTCATTGCTCTCTTCGGCAAAACCGGAGCTGATCACGACCGCGGCACGGATGCCGCGCTGACCACACTGCTCGAGTGTGTCATTCACGTGCGCCGCGGGCACCAGGATCACGGCGAGATCGGGCGGTTCGGGCAGGGCGGCCACCGACGGATAGGCTTTGACGCCGAGAACTTCGCTCTGGTTGCGCGTCACCGGGAAGAAGCGGCCGTCATAGCCGTGGGCGATCAGCGCCCGTGTTAGCCGTCCGCGCAGCGTCTCGTTGTCGCCAGAAGCGCCGATAACGGCGACGCTATCCGGCGAGAGGAGAGGTTTCAGGTCCGGCATCGCGCTCAGCGCAAGCCGAGGCCGCGGGCGATGATGCCGCGCAGCACCTCGCGCGTGCCGCCCTGGATCGTCAATTTGGGCGCGATCAATGTCGCGTAGCGCAGCGCCCGCTCGAACCGGTCGTCATTCGTATCGGGCGATAAGTCGCCGCCCGGGGGTGCCAAAAGGCGTACCTTGTCCGGCAGAGCCTGCTCGAAATTGGTGCCCAGATCCTTGACGACCGCAGCTTCGACCATCGGCGTCTTGCCGGCCTGCAGCATGCCGGCGACGGAGAGCGACATGCGGCGCAATGTGGCGAGATGCGCGATTTCGCGCCCGATCCCTTCTGCCAGGCGCTCGCTTGGTTCTTCGCCGACCAGACGAACGAGCTCGACGAGGCAAGGGAAGGTCTCGATCCAGCGGTCGGGGCCGCTGCGCTCATAGGCGAGCTCGTCGGTCGCCTGTTTCCAGGCCATGTCGACCTCGCCAATTCGATGCGAGTCGGGAATGAATGCGTCGTCGAATACGACCTCGTTGAAATCGTGCGCGCCGGTCAGATTGATGATCGGCCGGGTCGTGATCCCCGGGGTCCTCATGTCGACCAGAAATTGGGTCAGGCCGTGCCGCCGATTTTCCTTCGTAGACGGCGAGGTGCGCAGCAGCGCGATCATGTAGTCGGCCTGATGTGCGTTGCTCGTCCAGATTTTGCGCCCATTGACGAGCCACCCGCCGTCGGTCTTGGTTGCACGCGTCGACGCCGCAAAGACATCGGAGCCGGAATTCGGTTCGCTCAGACCGATGCAGAAGCACAGCTCGCCGCGCGCAATCTGCGGCAAGATCTTTTGTTTTATTTCCTGCTGGCCGTAGCGCAGGATCACCGGCCCGCTTTGCCGGTCGGCGGTCGAGTGCGCGCGCGTCGGCGCGTGCGCCGCCAGCATCTCTTCGACAACGACATAACGCTCGAGATGCGAGCGCTCGTGACCGCCGTATTTTTTCGGCCAGGTCATGCCGATCCAGCCCTTGGCGCCGACCTTGCGGCTGAATTCGCGCGAGAACGACCCCTTGCCGCCATCCGGCGAAAACGTCCCGGCCTTTATTTCCTGTTGCAGGAAGACCCGAACCTCTTGCCGCAATTCCCTCGCCTCAGGCGGCAGCTCGATCGGATCAAAGCGGAAGCTGTAGGTCATTCGGTGCCTCACGATCCCACGGTGATAAAGGGCCAGAGCTCGTCGGCGCCCCGCGCGGCGACCATGCGGCCCAGGCGCGCGGCCCACTCCGCTTCGTTGCCGAACTCTTCGCGCCACGACCACAGCCGGCGCGTCGCGTGATGCAGCGAATGCTCGTACGTAAAGCCCATCGCGCCATGCACTTGATGCGCGATTGCTGCGCCGGTGCCTGCCGCCTCGCCGCAGCGCACTTTGGCGACCGCGATTTCGCCGACAGCGATCTCTGGCGCCGCACAGGCCTCGGCGGCGGCGTCCGCGGCGGCGCTCGCCGCCGCCACCTCGCCGGCCAATATCGCGAGATTATGCTGGATGGCCTGGAACTTCGCAATTGGGCGCCCGAACTGCACGCGGTCGAGCGCGTATTGCACGGACTGTTCGAGGATCTTTTCAAGGGCGCCGGCGATCTGTTGCACGCGCACCGCCGCACCGAAAGCGACCAGCCGCTCCCGATCGATTGCGACGGGCTGCACGGCCTCGGGTGTGACGCCGTCGAACGAGACGTCGTCGCGCGGTTCCCCGGCCAAGCTCGTCGCCTGACCGATCGGCAGACCCGCCGCCGCGACCAATGCCACCGCGGGCTCGCCCGAACGCTGCACGAGCGCGGCAATGTGGCCGGCGTTGCGCGCGAACGGCACGCGCCGCGCCCGTCCGCTGAGGGTGCCGTCGGGGCCGAGGGCGATACGGCCGTCGGCATGGACGGGGGCGATCGTCAGTGGCCGGTTCGGCAGCGGGATCCCGGCCTGTGTCAGCAGCCAGCCGGCCATTAAGGTTTCGGCAAGCGGCAGCGGCGCGGCAAAGCGACCCGCCACCCGCAACACGGCAAATCCATCGGCCAGCGTCGCGCCCGCGCCGCCCAATTCTTCGGGCACCCAGGTCAGCGGCAACCCCGATTCCTCTAACGCAGCCCACAGCGCCTTCGGCCAGATGCCGTTTTCCGCCTCGTTGATGGTATGGGGCTCACACAGATCCTGTAATATCCGGGTCGCGGTATCGACGATGATGTTGTCCGTGCTGTCGTTCATTTCATTGCCCGCTCCGGCCTGCGCCGAAATCGATCGTAAAGCAGCCAGGCAGGGTCGGGAAGCCTCGGCTGCGGAGCGGGTTCAGCTTCCACCGGCGCCCAGAGCGCCGGCCGGCACCGCCGTCGATATCTCCGCCCCTTCGATCACGAACACGCGGCCGTGCGAGGCAGACTGACGGATCTTCAGCGCGGTCTGATAATCGTCGGACCGGTACCACCGCAGCGCCGCATCGGCGGTCGGGAATTCGATGATGAAAATCCGCTCCGGTAGCGGCCCGCCTTCGAGCAGGTGGACCTTGCCGCCGCCGGCAATGACCCGCCCGCCAAATCGGGCGATCGTCGCCAGCGCACGCGGCACATGCGCCTGATAGGCTGCGGGATCGGTAATCGTGATATCACCGATGACAAAACTTGGCATGCGTTTCACTCCCGAGGCGGCGAGGATACCACGATCGGTCACATGGTTAACAGGCCGAGGCTGGGCGCGTGGTTTTCGCTGATCTCGCTGATATTCCCGCAGAAGAACAGCCAGCTATGTCGGCGTGTCCCGCGGGGACCCTGCCAGCTAGGCGACTTCTGCGGCGCAATAACACCCAAAACGTGGCTGGTGCTGATTTCTCGCTGTTGAGGGCGTCGGAACTACAGCCATCAGCAACCGCGGGGTAATTCAGGCGATCACCTTCGCCTGCCGCAGCTCATGTAAGGTTGTGCGATCGTAGCCCAAGAGCTGGGAGAGGACGGCATCGGTATGCTGGCCGGGGGTCGGGACCGGGCCGACCCGGCCGGGGGTTTTCGACATCTTGATCGTCGCACCGGGCAGGTACATTTCGCCGGCGACCGGGTCTTCCATCTTGACCAGCATGTCGCGCTCCCAGAGATGCGGGTCCTTAGCGACCTCGGCGATCGTCTTGACCGGCGCTACAGGGATGTCGGCGGCGACGAGCCCGGCGACGATCTCCTCGACAGTGTGCGCCAGGCACCAAGCCTCGACGGCCTTGCGCGGCGAGTCGTCGAAAGTCATGCGGCGCGTGAAGGTGCCGGTATCGGCAACTGCGTGCGCGTCGCCGGTGACGATCTTGAGCAGCCGCGTGCCCATCTCGCGCCCCGTGGCCGAAATTACGACGTGGCCGTCTCGCGCCTTAAACGGCGGACGGCCCCCTTCGCCGCCCTCCTCGCCGGTCGCGAGATAATAAGAGGTCGGGATCTCCACCATCGTCAGCCCTGAATCCATCAGGCAGACATCGATCTCCTGGCCCTCGCCGGCGCGGTCGCGGTGGTGCAAGGCGGCCAGCATGCCGATCGTCGCGTGCAGCGAGGTGTAGCGGTCGACGATTGAGGAAGCGGTGCCGAGCGGCTGGCCGACCGGCCTGCCGGTCAGGCTCATCAGCCCGCTCATCGCCTGGCCCAGAGGGTCGAAGGCCGGGCGGTCGCGGTAGGGGCCGTACTGGCCGAAGCCCGAGACGGAGCACAGGATAATGTCCGGCTTCAGCTGGCGCAGCCGATCGTAGCCGAACCCCATTTTGTCCATGACGCCAGGGCGGAAGTTCTGCAATACGATGTCAGCGGTCTTGACCAACGCGGCGAAGACCTCTTTGCCGCGTTCGTCGCGCAGGTCGAGGCAAAGGCTCTTCTTGCCGCGATTGTAGACCGAGAAATAGATGCTCTGACCGCGCACCAGGGGCGGTGATTTTCGCGTCTCCTCGCCGCCCAATTTCTCGATTTTGATGACCTCGGCGCCGAGGTCGGAGAGGATCATGCCGCCGCGCGGGCCCGCCTGGTAGCGCGCCAGCTCGAGAACCCGCACGCCTTCGAGCGCTCCAGTCATAGCCATCTCCCCAAACCTGCGTTCCGGTTGAGCTAACACCCCCTCCCGCGTAGTGTCAAACCAACGACGAGCCGCGAAAAGGAGGACGAGCCATGACCTATGAATTCATCCTGACCGAGCGATCCGACGCCGTCGCCGTGATCACATTGAACCGTCCGGACAAGCTCAACGCGCTCAGCTATCCGCTGGTGCGCGAGCTCGACGAGGCGTTGACGCAATACGAAGCCGACGATGCGATCAAAGCCGTGATCCTGACCGGCGCCGGAGACCGGGCGTTTTCCGCCGGCGCCGATATTCACGAGATGTCCGGGCTCAGCTCCGAGGAATTGGCGACGCGCCAGGAAGTTCGCGGCCGCGCTACCTGGCACATCGCGACGTTCAATAAGCCGGTGATCGGCGCGATCAATGGGCTCGCTTATGGCGGCGCGGCGTTGCTGAGCTCGACGCTCGACCTGCGGATCGGCTGCGAGCGCACGGCGTTTCGCTTTTTGGCCGCGAGCTACGGCCGGATCAACTCGACCTGGTCATTGCCGGTGCTGGTGGGTCTGCCGAAGGCCAAAGAACTTCTTTACACGGGCCGGATCGTCCTTCCCGAGGAGGCCGAGCGAATTGGCCTGCTCAATCAAGTGGTCCCCGCCGCGCGGCTGCTCGACGCCTGCATTGAGATTGGCCAGATGATCGCGAAGAACGATGCGCGCATGGTTCAGGGCATCAAGCGCCTGCTGCACGAGCAGATCGGGATGGGCTGGCGCGAGCGCTACGACGCTGAGGAGCAGGCGCGTTCGACCTGGCTCGCCGCCGGCCACCCGCGCGAGGGCTTCAAGGAGTTCCTCAGCCGTAGGGGTTCAACGTAGAGGAGTTTCGCTCAATCGCCGCCCGCGGCGAGGTGCAGATACATCGCCGCGGTCCAAGAAAACCGGGAGCCGCCAAGCGCGTCTCCGGTGAGCGGATTGAAATATTCGGCAAAGCCGGCGCGCTTGACCAATGCCAAGCTGTCGCGACGGATACGTTCGGCAAGATCGGCGTGCCCGTTACGCCGCAGCCCGTCAATCAGCATCCAGTTCACGATCAGCCAGACGGGCCCGCGCCAATAGCGCTGCGGCTTGAATTCAGGGCGCGCCGGCTCGAAGCTCGGGACGCCATACGCGACGTGTGCCAGCCAATTCTCGAGCCGCTGCAGCAGGCGCGGGCATCGCGCAGCTACTCCTGCATCGGCGAACAGTGGCAACAGACCCCCAATGGCGGCTTTGCGGATTACCGAGCCAGTTCGTGTATCGGCGCCGTAAAAGAAGCCGTCCTCCTCGTACCAGCAGCGGGCGATTGCGTCACTCGTCCGGTCTTCCATCGCCTCGACTTCTGCGGCGCCGGCCTCATCGCCGGTGGCGACGAGGAGCAATCGAAGATCGTGATTTGCCCGCTGCAGAATGGCATTGAAGCCGATATCGGCGACCCGGAATGGTGAAATGTCATAGAGTCGGTCAGCGCGATAGCCGTTGTCGCGGAATTTGATGACGAGATTGATGTAGCGGTCGTACTCCGGTCCCGTTGGCCGATGCGCCGCGGCGGCAAAGCCGGTGTCCCGGCGCAGATGCGCGACCGAGGGACCCGGTTCGACGGCAGCGAGTGGGTCGTCCCAGGCCGGGCTATTGTCCATCCCGCTTTCCCACGGGTGGATGATCGCGACCAATCCGCTTTCGTGCGGGTCGCGCGCACGATAGCACCAGCGGTGCCAGGCGAGCAGTTTCGGCGCCAGCGCCGCAAGACGCGTGCGGATCGCCGGATCCGAACTGCACTTGAAGAGGTGCCATACGACAGTCGCCGCCACGAGCGGCTGCGTGATGCCCGAGGTTCGCTGCTTCGGTCCGGCTCGCCAAATCGAGGCATTGGGGAAATAGCTGCTGTCGTCGCCGTGAAACAGGATGTGCGGCACCATCCCGTCCGGCCACTGGCCGGCGAACAATGTTTCGATCTCGGTGATGGCGCGCGACTCATCGAAGCGCGCCAACCCCAAGGCAACGAAGCACGAATCCCAGTTCCACTGCGCCGGGTAGAGGCCGCTCGCGGTCGGCACGGTATAGTCGCCACGATCGTTGCGGCGCAGAATTTCAATGGCCTGCCGTTTCACTCCCAAACTTTCCACTCCCGACCGCAGCCGATCGCGCAAGCGCTTAGATGCGGCTATCCGGGTAATTGGTAACGACCGCCTCGCCCGTTACAGTGTCGAGCACCGCGCAGCTCAATTGCAGGCCGTTGCCGCTGTCGCGCGCTTCGCCGGCGGAGCCGGGATTGATCACCAGCACCTTGCCGATCCGGCGCACTAGTTGATGGTGCGTGTGGCCGTATAGGACGAAATCTGCGTCCGCTTCGCCGAAGCGCGCCAATAAGGAGCTGTGCGGGTAGACATAAGCACCGCGCGGCTCCCACGGCGTGGAGTGAACGGCGAGCAGCTTTCTTTCGCCGATTTTGAGCTCGAGCCGCCGCAGCCGCTCCGCGAGCCACTCTAGCAGCAACGGGTCGATGCCGGCGGACTGGCGGGCGCGGGCGCCATGGGGCCCGAGAAAGCCCTCCTCGTGATTGCCGAGAATGGTGTGAGCGCCGCGATCCCTGAGGATGCGCACGACTTCGTTCGAGAAGCGGTATTCGTAGATGCTGTCGCCCAGGCAAATCAGCTCGTCGGCGTCCGCGAGAATGTCCAATGCCTGCAATAAGCCGGCCTCATTGCAGTGGACGTCCGAGACGATGCCGATCTTCAACGCCCGCCCCGGCAGGCGATGATGTTCATCGGCTTCAAGCTCATGACGACCTCATCATGCTGGTTGAGCACTTCGATGAGGGTGCGCACGATGCCGCGGTCGGGCTTCGAGCGCGAGCGTGTCGCATCGAGAACGGTGACCCGGATGCGCACCGCATCACCCGGCCGCACCGGGCGGAGCCAGCGCAATTCGTCGATACCGGGTGAGCCGAGGCTCGCGGTGGCGGGCAGAAACTGGTCGACCAGCAGCCGCATCATGAGGCTCGCGGTCTGCCATCCGCTGGCGATCAGCCCGCCGAAGGGGCCGCGCGCTGCCGCGTCGGGGTCGACATGGATGAATTGCGGGTCGTAGCGCCGCGCAAATTCGAGGATCTCCGCCTCCCCGACCCGGATCTCGCCATATTCGAAGACGGAGCCGGGCATGTAGTCCTCGAAATAGCGATCTTGGGCCAATCGCGCCTCGCTGTTTGCGGATGTCGGGCTTGCAGCTCGCCATCGCGTGCTGCATTACATCAGCTGAGCAAAAAAGTCGCAAATCCGCTCCGAGAGGGAGGGAGATGAATTACGATTACATCATCGTCGGCGGCGGCTCGGCGGGGTCGGTGATGGCAAACAGGTTGTCGGCGAAGAGCACCAATAACGTGCTGCTGTGCGAGGCGGGCCAGGATACGCCACACGGCAAGGTACCGCCTGAGATCCTCGACAGCTATCCCGGCACCGCCTATTTCGATCCGCGCTTCCACTGGACCGAGCTCAAGGTCCATACCGAAGTCATTTCGCATAACCGGCCAGCGGAAGACCGCCCGCCGCTGCGCAAATACGAGCAGGCGCGCGTCTTGGGCGGCGGCTCGTCGATCAATGGCCAGCTCGCCAATCGCGGGGCGCCGACCGACTACGACGAGTGGGAAGCGCGCGGCGCGGCAGGGTGGAACTGGACTGCCGTGCTGCCCTATTTCAAAAAAGTCGAGCGCGACATGGATTTCGACGGGCCGTGGCACGGGAAAGACGGCCGCATTCCGGTGCGTCGCATCTTTCCCGATCTGTGGAACGATCACGCGAAAGCGGTCGCCAAGGCATTCGAAGAAGCGGGATTTCAATACATTCTGGACCAGAACGCCGAGTTCAAGGACGGCTATTTCCCGATCACGATCTCCAATCTCTATGACCGCCGCGTCTCGGCGGCCATCGGTTATCTCGATCCCGGCACCCGGCTGCGCAGCAATCTGACGATCTCGGCCTTGACTCAGGTCAAAGCATTGCTGTTTGAGGGCACCCGCTGCATCGGCGTCAAAGCGCTGGTGGAAGGCAAAGAGACGGAGTTTCGCGGCAATGACGTAATCGTCTGCTCGGGCGCGATCCATTCACCGACGCATCTGCTGCTCGCCGGCATCGGGCCGGCCGGTCACTTGCGCGACCTCGGGATCGAGGTCCTTGCGCATCTGCCGGGCGTCGGGCAGCGGCTGATGGATCACCCGTCGATATCGGTTTCTTCTTTCATAAAGCCGGACTACCGGCTCAATGGGCTCACCCGGCGCCACATCCTGCTGGCATTGCGCTATTCCTCTGGGATTGGCGGGGCGCCGCTGGGCGATATGTTCGTGGCCAGCGTCAGCAAATCTGCTTGGCATGCGATCGGCGAGCAGATCGGCTCATTGCTCGCCGCCGTGTACAAAACCTTTTCGGAAACCGGCCAGGTCAAGCTCGCCTCGCGCGACTGGCGGGCCGAGCCGATCGTCGAGTTCAACCTACTGTCCGATCGGCGCGATCTCGATCGATTGATGGACGCCTTTCGCCGGCTCGGCGTGATGCAGCTCAACGCGGCGATGCGTGAGGCGACGAGCGATCCATTCCCGGCGAGCTACACCGAGCGCGTCCGCAAGATCGGCGTCGTCAACCCCAGAAACAAGATAATCACGGACGTCATCGCCAAATTGCTCGACGGCCCGGCCTGGCTGCGCCGCATGATGATCGAAAAGGTCATCGTCGAGGGCTATCGGTTCGACGAGCTGATGCGCGACGACGACGCGCTCGAAGCCTTCACCCGCAAGGCCGCTATCGGCGTCTGGCACGCCACGTGTACATGCCGGATGGGCGCCGAGGACGATCCGATGGCGGTTACCGACAATCAAGGCCGCGTGCGCGGCGTCAGCGGGTTGCGCGTCGTCGACGCGTCACTCTTCCCGTCCGTGCCTTGCGCCAACACCAACTTCCCGACCCTGATGACGGCCGAAAAGATCGCCGACATGATGCTTTCGGCTGCTTGAACCATCATTGTCATTGCGAGAAGCGAAGCGACGCAGCAATCTCGATCGATCGAGCGCAACGGGCACGAGATTGCTTCGCGTCGCTAACATGACAGCGCGGGGAATGAGGGATGCGTTTTGGTGTTTTCGACCACCTCGACGATAGCGGCGCGCCGCTGACCCGGCACTTCGAGGAGCGGCTGGAGCTCATCGAGGCCTATGACCAAGCCGGCTTCTATGGCTACCATTTGGCCGAGCACCACAACACGCCGCTCGGCTATGCGCCGTCGCCGGGAATTTTCCTGTCAGCCGTCGCGCAGCGCACGAAGCAGCTGCGTTTCGGTCCAATGGTCTACCTGTTGCCGCTATACCATCCGTTGCGGCTGATCGATGAGATATGCATGCTCGACCAGATGAGCGGCGGGCGGTTTCTCTATGGCGTCGGCCGCGGCATCTCGCCGATCGAGGTTGGTTTCTACGGGGTCGCTTTCGAGACTGGCATGCAGCAGTTTCGCGAGGCCTTCGACGTCATCCGCATCGGCCTGACCGAAGACGAGCTGAGCTATCACGGCAAGTTCTACAATTTCGACCACGTGCCGATCGTTATGAAGCCGACTCAGAAGCCCTACCCCGAGCTGTGGTACGGCACCAGCCGGCCGGACAGCATCCCCTGGGCGGCCGAGCACGGCGCCCATATCGTCACATTGCGGGACACCGCGCAGGCGCGTGCGATCATTGACCTCTACAAAGCAGAATGGCGCCGGCGCAGCCGACCCGACACCGAGTTGCCGATGATGGGCATCAATCGACATATCGTGATCGCCGACACCGAGCAGAAGGCGCGCGACATCGCACGCCGCGCTTATCGGCCGTGGCGCCGGCACATGGAGCTGCTCTGGGCGAAATACGACGTGCCGTTTCCGTTAAGGGATGCGCTGCCCGACGAATGGGACCCGTTGCAGGAACACGGCCACGCCATCGCCGGGACGCCGGCGCAGGTGCGGGACTACATCGGCGCCCAGGCCGACGCCGCCGGAGCAACGTATTTTGTGTGCGATTTCGCGTTCGGCAGCATCTCGCACGACGAGGCGATGCGATCGGTTGAGCTGTTCGCACAGGCGGTGATGCCGGCTTTTGCCGACGGGTAAAATCTTCAATGTCACGAGAGGAGTGTCGATGGGCGCGATGATCGAATTTGAGCGGCCCGGCGGAGGCCGGACGAAAGGCTATCTTGCGCTCGCGGGCCGAGGACGCCCGGGCGTGGTCGTCATTCAGGAGTGGTGGGGTCTCAACGACCAGATCTGCGGCGTGGCGGACCGCTTCGCGCGGGCCGGCTATAACGCGCTGGCCCCCGATCTCTACAAGGGCCGGCTTACGACCGAGCCCGACGAGGCCAATCACCTCATGAGCGGGCTTGATTTCTCTGACGCCACGCATCAGGATCTGCGCGGCGCGGCACAGCACCTCAAAGGGCAAAGCGGTAAACTGGCGGTCATGGGATATTGCATGGGCGGAGCGCTGACGATCGCCGCCGCCGTGCACATCCCCGAGTTTGCTGCTGCCGTGTGCTTCTATGGCATCCCGCCCAAGGAGTTCGCCGACCCGGCCCGGACCCGCGTGCCGTTCCAGGGTCATTTTGCGAACAAGGACGATTGGTGCACGCCGGCTGCGGTCGACGAGCTGGAACGGGCGCTCAAAACGGCGGGGATCACGCATGAGATCTATCGCTACGACGCGGCGCATGCCTTTGCCAACGAGCGCAGCGCCGCTTACGATGTGGCGTGCGCCAACCAGGCTTGGGACCGCATGTCGGCGTTTCTGAGAGCAAAGATCGCCTAACGCAAAAGGAAAACTCCGCCGGCACGTCCCTGACGATGTCAGGACGGTGGCTGACATGAAGGATTAAGCCCAGCGGCACCCGACAGGGGATCTGCCAAATGCAAATTGTTTCGCGCCGTCGTACCCTGGGCATTCAAGCGCGGCTGACGGTGATGGCGCTCGTCACCGCATTGCCGCTGGTTGCGGTTGCAAGCTTTGCGATACTGCGCACGGTCGACGATCAGCGTGCTCAGATTCAGAGCGACGTGCGGCAAATGGTTGAGAGTTTCCTCGCCGACGTCGATCGTCAGATCACCGCCATTCAGGCAGAGCTTCAGGTGCTCGCAACGTCCCCCAGCGTGCAAACGGGCGACTTCCAGGCGTTTGACCAGCAGATGCGGGCGGCACTCTCAATCCGAGGCACGTCCATCGTGCTGCACGATACGAAGGGACAGCAGCTGCTCAGCACCAATCTGCCGTTTGGTCAATCCCTGCCGCGCGCGACGAACACCGAAATGCACGATCGCGTCGTCGCGACCGCGAAGCCGCAGATTTCCGATCTCATCATGGGCGCAGTGCTGAAGCGGCCGATCCTGGTGGTCGGGGTACCGGTCTTCCGCGAGGGAGAGGTGGCCTATGTACTGGCGATGGGGCTCGGGCCAGAGGTGCTTTCCGCGCTGATGAAGGATCAGAGACTCCCGGGCGACTGGACGGCCGCGATATTAGACCGCAAAGGTATCATCGTCGCACGCAACCGCGATCTTGAACGCTTCCTCGGCCAGCCGGTCGCACCGATGCTCCGCGAGAAATTGGCGCAGTCCATCGCGAGCTGGATCCCCAATGTCACCAGCGACGGGATCCCCGTCTATTCCACATTTCGGCGGTCGGCGCTGATCGGGTGGACGGTGGCAATCGGATTGCCCAGAGAATATGTCGACGCGCCTCTCAGGCGAGCGCAGTGGATGGCGTTCGGGGGCGGTGCGGGGATCCTCGCCCTGAGCCTTGCGCTGGCCTCGTGGGTGGGGCGGGGCATCCGGCGACCCGTGGACGCTCTGACGACAGCCGCCGGGGTGTTGGGCAGTGGCAAACCTATCGGTCCGCTGATCCCGGGAGTGCGTGAGCTGGACCAAGTCGGGGAGGCATTGCGGAACGCCGCGGCAGCGCTGGCGCGCAGCCGGGAAGAGCTCGAGAGCATGGTGGCGGAACGCACTCAGGAGCTCGCGTCGGCCAACGAGCGGCTCCGAGCAGAGATAGCGGCGCGAGAACAGGCGCAAGCGGCACTCCTGCAGGCGCAGAAGATGGAAGCAATGGGGCAGCTCACGGGCGGCGTCGCGCACGACTTCAACAACCTTCTGACCGCCGTATCGGGGTCGTTGGCATTGCTGGAGACGCGCATCTCGGACGAGAGGAGCCTGCGCCTTTTGCGCACCGCGCAACGCGGCGCGGCGCGCGGCGCCAAACTCACCGAGGCGCTGCTCGCCTTCGCGCGCAAGCAGCGTCTCGACCCGGTCCCGGCCGACCTCAACGCGATCGTCGCAGAAATGAGTGAGATGCTGGGCCGCGCCATCGGCGCATCGATCGAAATTCGCCACATGTTGGCAACCGAGCTCTGGCCGGTCCTGATCGATGTCAGCCAAATTGAGACAGCGCTGCTGAACATAGCCCTCAACGCCCGGGATGCGATGCCGGGGGGCGGCGTCCTCGTTATTGAAACAGCAAACATTCTTGCTGCAGACCCCCAGCGGCCGGCTGAGGTAGCCGGCCAGGACTGCGTCCTCGTGTCGTTGCGCGACACGGGGACTGGAATGAGCCGCGAAGTTATGGAGCGAGCTTTCGAGCCGTTTTTTACGACGAAAGAAATTGGCAAGGGCACGGGCTTGGGTTTGTCAATGGTCTTCGGCGTGGTGCGCCAGTCGGGGGGTACAGTGCGTATACGCAGCCGGCTGCGGGAAGGGACAACGGTGCAGATCTTTCTGCCGCGCACGGTTGAGGCCGCCGCACTTGGATCGCGCGCGGCCACTCGGAGCCCGGCGACCGAAAGTGCTCACATTCTTGTAGTCGACGACGATCCCGATGTCCGCTGGATCACCGCCGAGGACCTGCGGGAACTGGGTTACATCGTCACGGAAGCGGATAGTGGCCGTGCCGCCCTGGCGATCCTCGAACGAGATGACCCCTGCGATCTGATGATCGTTGACCTGATGATGACCGGGTTGTCGGGAGCGGACACCGCGCGCCTAGCGCGACGGACTCGGCCCGATCTCAGAGTCGTGTTCTGCACGGGCTATGCAGACTTGTCCCGATTCGAGGGGGAACTCGGTAACGAAGTGCTGCTTAGGAAACCCTTCCGCGCGGACAGCCTGGCCGAAGCAGTTCGCAATGCTCTCCGCCGCGTTAGGCCGAGTGACGCGAGCAAGATCGTACCTTTGCGACGAATTGAACCGTCCTAGTGGCAACTTTGGACGGATCGTACGGTACCGGGGCGGGTCCCAGGCGTCCCGCGTGTGGTCGCCGCTGTATCCTATCTTTCCTCGGATGCGCTAAAATTCCAGTATACTGCGAGTTTAGCCAGCCCGACGGCGTTGAGCGGGCCGACGCGCGAGGTACGGCCGCAAATACTGGCCAGTGTAGCTGTTCTCGCACAAGGCGACGTCTTCCGGGGTGCCGGTCGCGACGATATACCCTCCGGCGTCGCCGCCCTCGGGCCCGAGATCGATGATCCAGTCGGCGGTCTTGATGACTTCCAGGTTGTGCTCGATGACGAGCACTGTATTGCCTGCCTCGACAAGCGCGTGCAATACGTCGAGGAGCTTGCGGACATCGTCGAAATGCAGGCCGGTTGTAGGTTCGTCGAGGATGTAGAGGGTGCGGCCGGTGGCGCGGCGCGATAACTCCTTCGCCAGTTTGACGCGCTGCGCCTCGCCGCCGGACAGGGTCGTGGCCGGCTGGCCGATATGAATGTAGCCGAGCCCGACCCGCTGCAGGGTCAACAGCTTGTCGCGGATCGCCGGCACGGCGCGGAAGAAATCGGCGCCCTCGTCGACCGTCATGTCGAGTACGTCGGCGATGCTCTTGCCGCGAAACAGCACTTCGAGGGTCTCGCGGTTGTAGCGTCGGCCTTTACAGACGTCGCATTGGACGTAGACGTCGGGCAAAAAGTGCATCTCGATCTTGATGACGCCGTCGCCCTGACACGCCTCGCAGCGTCCGCCCTTGACATTGAACGAGAAGCGGCCGGGGGCATAGCCGCGCGACTTGGCCTCGGGCAGTCCTGTATACCAATCACGGATCGGCGTGAAGCAGCCGGTGTAGGTCGCCGGGTTCGAGCGCGGCGTGCGCCCGATCGGCGACTGGTCGATGTCGACGATCTTGTCAAGAAACTCGACCCCGTCGAGCCCGCCGAGCGGTGCGGATTGCTCGCGCGCATTGTTGAGCCGTTTGGCGAGCGCCTTGTACAATGTCTCGACGATCAATGTCGATTTGCCGCCGCCCGACACGCCGGTGACGCAGCAGAACGTACCGAGCGGGATCTCTGCGGTGATGCCCTTGAGGTTATTGCCGCGCGCATCAAGGATGCGGAGTATCTGCCCCGGATGGCCGGCGCGGCGGATCATCGGCACCGGGACCTCCCGCCTGCCGGTTAAATATTGGCCAGTAATGCTGTCGGGTTTGGCCATGATTGCCTCGGGGGTCCCCTCGGCCACCACGTCTCCACCATGCACCCCGGCACCCGGTCCCATATCGACGACCCAATCAGCGGTGCGGATCGCTTCCTCGTCATGCTCGACGACAATCACCGTGTTGCCGAGGTCGCGCAGCCGCTTCAATGTCGCAAGCAGACGGCCGTTGTCGCGCTGGTGCAATCCGATCGACGGCTCGTCCAGAACATACAAAACGCCGGTCAGTCCCGAGCCGATCTGCGAAGCCAGTCGGATGCGCTGACTCTCGCCGCCGGACAGTGTGCCCGAGGCCCGCGACAAGGTCAGGTATTCGAGCCCGACATTCTTCAAGAAGCCGAGGCGCTCGTTGATCTCCTTCAGGATGCGTTGGGCGATCTCGCGCTGGCTCGGCGTGAGCGCGGCGCTGATCCCCGAAAACCAAACCCCGGCCTCGGAGATCGACAGCGCTGCGATCTCGCTGATGTGCTTGCCGGCGATCTTGACCGCGAGGGCCTCGGGTTTGAGCCGGTCGCCGTTGCACACCTCGCAGGTCCGGGCGCTCTGATAGCGGCCTAGTTCCTCCTTGATCCACGCGCTGTCAGTCTCACGAAAGCGCCGCTCCATATTCGGCAGGACGCCCTCGAACGGCCGCTCGGTCGTGTATTTGCGCAGTCCGTCGTCATAGGTCATCCGTATCGGCTCGCCCTCGGAACCGTAGAGGATCGTGCGCCGCATCTTCTCGGGCAGATCTTCCCAGGGCGTGTGCATGCTCTTGCGGAAGTGCCGGGCGATGCTCTCCAAGGTCTGCGTGTAATATTGCGAGCTCGAATGCGACCATGGGCTGACGGCGCCCTCGGCAAGGCTGCGGCGGGGCTCGTGCACGACGAGGTCAGCGTCGAAATAGAGCTTCGTGCCGAGCCCATCGCAAGCAGGGCAAGCGCCGAACGGGTTGTTGAAGGAAAACAGCCGCGGCTCGATCTCAGGGATTGTGAAACCGGAGACCGGACAGGCGAATTTCGCCGAAAAGATCGTCTGCTCGCCGGTGTCGGCGTTTTCGGTGATCGCGATACCGTCTGCCAGTTCGAGCGCCGTCTCGAACGAATCGGCGAGACGGTTGCCGAGTTCGCCGTCGACGATGATTCGGTCGACGACGATCTCGATGTCGTGCTTCGAATTCTTGTTGAGCGGGCGGACCGCGTCGAGCTCGAACATCTTGCCGTCGATCTTGACCCGCTGGAAACCGCGTTTCCGCAGCTCGGCCAACTCTTTGCGGTATTCGCCTTTGCGCCCCCGCACGATCGGCGCGAGCAGATAAAGCCGCGTGCCCTGCGGCATCGCCAGCACGCGGTCGACCATTTGTGACACCGTCTGGCTGACGATCGGCAATCCTGTCGCGGGCGAGTAGGGAACGCCCACCCGCGCCCATAACAGGCGCATGTAGTCGTAGATCTCGGTCACCGTGCCGACCGTCGAGCGCGGGTTGCGCGAGGTAGTCTTCTGCTCGATCGATATCGCCGGCGACAAGCCTTCGATCGAATCGACCTCGGGCTTCTGCATCAATTCGAGGAATTGCCGCGCATAGGCTGACAGGCTTTCGACATAGCGGCGCTGGCCTTCGGCATAGATCGTGTCGAAGGCGAGTGACGACTTGCCCGACCCCGATAGGCCGGTAATCACAACGAGACTGTCGCGCGGCAAATCGACGTCGATGTTCTTGAGATTGTGCTCCCGCGCGCCGCGGATTCGGATCAGCTGCTGCATGGCTGAGAAGTTAGCGCGGGCGTCGGCTCGACGCTACCGCCCTTGCCGGCGCCAGATCACGCCGCGGGACGCGGCGGTGCTTCGCGCGGCGTCACGGGGATGTCGAGCTTTTGCGACAGGCGCAACACGGTCATCGGCATAGCCTTGCCGGCGCGCTCTTCGGTCATCAGCCGGTGCAGTTCATCGACATCGCCGACCGGGATGCCGTCGACCGCGACGATGATATCGCCGCTCGTCAATCCGGCGGCTCGGGCGGCGCCGTCCGGCGCGGTCGATTGAATGCGCACGCCAGTGTCGCGGGCCAGGTCATGGAAACGCACGACGCGGCGCGGCAATGGCACATTCTGCCCGGCGACGCCGATATAGCAGCGGCGCACCCTCCCTTCGCGGATCAGCCGCGAGGCGACGAATTCGACCGTGCTGGCCGAGATTGCAAAGCAGATGCCTTGCGCCATGCCGATGATCGCCGTGTTGATGCCGACAACCTCACCCGGAGCGGTAACGAGCGGCCCGCCCGAGTTCCCCGGGTTGAGGGCCGCGTCGGTCTGGATGACGCTGTCGATCAAACGCCCGGATCGGGCGCGCAGCGATCGGCCGAGCGCGCTGACGACGCCGGCCGTGACGGTGCATTGAAAGCCGAATGGGTTGCCAATCGCGACGACCAGCTGACCGACCCGCAGCTTGCGCGAATCGCCGAGCCGGGCGTAGGCAGACGTTTGGCCATCGAGCCGCAAGACCGCGAGATCGGTGTCCGGATCGTCGCCGACCAGATTCGCGCCGAGCGTCCGTCCGTCAGGAAAGGTTGCTAGGATCTTGCGGGCGCCGCTGACGACATGGCTGTTGGTTAGCACATAGGCGTCCGGCGTAAATACGACACCGGAGCCCGCCCCGGTCGCGCGATCGTTTGTCCCGCTGACCTGCAGATGCAAGACCGCGGGTCCAACGCGCTCGACCGCGCCGATCACCGCGCGGGAGTAGGCGTCGAAAAGCGCAAGATCCTCGGGGGCGGTTGCGCTCGCAGGTACCGGCTCGCCGGGCTCGATGTCGCCGACAGGATCGTAAATGAGGGTGTGAGTGGGTTTCTCGAATGCATCCATAGCGAGAATAAAGTAGGAACGTTTTCAGGTCTTGGTAAGATGGGGTTCTCGATGAGCAGGAGGGTGATGATCCGATGGCTGGAAGCGTCAACAAAGTAATCCTGGTCGGCAATTTGGGCCGCGACCCGGAGATACGCTCGACCCAGGACGGTACACGCGTTGCTAATCTGGCGCTGGCGACGTCGGAAACCTGGCGTGACCGCGTATCGGGCGAACGCAAAGAGCGCACAGAGTGGCACCGCGTCGTAATCTTCAACGAGCGCCTTGCCGAAATCGCCGAGAAATACCTGAGGAAGGGGTCGAAGGTTTACGTCGAGGGGACGCTGCAGACCCGCAAATGGACCGACAATTCCGGCCAGGAGCGCTACACGACCGAGGTCGTGCTGCAGCGTTTCCGCGGCGAGCTGACGATGCTCGACGGCGCGCGCGGCGCCGGCGGGGCCATCGAGGCCGGCTATGACGAAGGTTTCGCCGATGAGCCGCGTGCGCCAGCCGCAGCGGCGCCGGCGCGCAGCCGCGCGCTGACCGACGATCTCGACGACGACATCCCGTTTTGATGATGACGTAGAGAGCCAGCTGGGGGAAGTTGCGATGAGCGATACGTCTGGCCCGCCGTTCCGCGCCGACCACGTCGGCAGTCTGTTGCGCCCGCCGGAGCTCTTGCAGGCGCGCGCAGGGCATCAGGCCGGCCGGCTCCCGGCCGCGGAACTGCGCCGCGTTGAGGACGAGGCGATACGCGACGCGGTGCGGATGCAGCAGGAGATCGGCCTCCAAGGCGTGACCGACGGCGAATTCCGCCGCGGCTCCTGGCACATGGATTTTCTTTATCAGATCGGCGGCGTCGCAAAGACCGACCAGGTACTGCGCATCCAGTTCAGGAACGAGAGCGGCCCGGTCGAAGCGGCGCTCGGCGCGTTTCGCATCGCCGGCAAGCTGACGCTGCAGAAGACAGTCTTCGCCGAGGATTTCGCCTATCTGAAATCGGTCGCCCCGCCCGGGACGATGGCGAAACTGACCATCCCGTCGCCGTCGATGCTGCATTACCGGGGCGGCCGGGCGGGGATCGACCGGGCCGCCTATCCCGACATCGGCGCCTTCTGGCACGACCTTGCCGAGGTCTACAAGCAGGAGATCGCCGCCCTCGCGGCGCTCGGCTGCAGCTATCTGCAGCTCGACGACACGAGCCTCGCCTATCTCAACGATCCGGCGCAGCGCGCCTATGTGACGAGCATCGGCGGCGACGGCGACCAGCAACACCTGATCAATATCCGCCTGATCAACCAGGCGCTCGCCGATAAGCCCCCTGGCATGACCGTGTGCACGCATATGTGCCGCGGCAATTTCCGGTCATCCTGGGTTGCCGAAGGCGGCTACGACCACGTCGCCGAGGCCCTGTTCGGGGAACTCGCCGTCGACGGCTTCTTTCTCGAATACGACGACGCGCGCTCGGGCGGTTTCGAGCCGCTGCGCTTTGTGCCGCGGGGCAACAAGCGGGCGGTCCTGGGCCTCGTGACGAGCAAGCGCTCGGCACTCGAAAGCAGAGACGAGCTGAAGCGCCGCATCAACGAGGCCGCGAAATACGTGCCGCTAGAGCAGCTCTGCCTCAGCCCGCAATGCGGGTTTTCATCCACGGTTGAGGGTAACGCGCTGACCCGGGAGGCGCAGATCGCGAAATTGCGCCTTGTCGTTGAAACCGCGCGCGAGGTCTGGGGCTAGTCGCGGATGGAGCCCATAACGTCGCGCCATCCGGAGAGCGCCGGGCGCAGCGGCAAGGATGGGGTGGCACCAGCAAAGCCGGCGCGCAGCGCTGTCCTGGCTCACCACGTTGGGCGCCACCGCGCCGGGTTTGGGCTACCCTTCGGGTGCTGAGCACCGCTCGAACGGGCTACAGAAAATCGATCTCAAATAAGATCGGCAAAGCTTCTTTCTGTTTTTCTGAAGCGGTGGATACCAAACCATAGGAAGAAGGCGGCAACGCAGCAGCTAACCGCAAAGCCGGGCAGATAGAGGGGGCTCGGCGCGCCGAGTATCGACCACCGGAACCCGTCGATGACACCGACCATCGGGTTGAGGGAATAGAGCAGCCGCCAACTCGAAGGCACGACGCTGGAGCTGAACCCAACCGGCGACACGTACAATCCAAACTGCACGATGAACGGAATAACGTAGCGGAAGTCCCGATATTTGACGTTGAGCGCAGTGATCCACAACGCCGGTCCGACACTGGCCAGAAAGGCGACCAATGCAAATGCCGGCAGCACCAGCATCCGCCAACCTGGCGGGTATTGGTACCAGGCCATCAGCATCAGCAGGATCGCAAAGGTGATCAGAAAATCGACAAACGCTACAACCACGGTTGCGATCGGCACGATCAGCCGCGGAAAATATACCTTGCTGATCAGATTGGCGTTGTTGATCAGGCTGTTGGAGGCCTCGCCCAATCCGGTCGCGAAAAACGACCACGGCAGCATGCCGGCGAAAACCATCAGCGCGTAAGGCGCCGCGCCGTCGGACGGTAACTTTGCAATACGGCCAAAGATGAATGCAAAGATAACCACGGTTAGCAACGGCCGAATCACCGCCCAAGCGACACCAATGACCGTCTGTTTGTAGCGCACCGCCAGGTCGCGCCATGCGAGCACGCGAAACAACTCACGGTATCGCCAAAGGTCGAGCCAATAGTTACGCGCGAGCCGGCCCGGCTCGATAATAATAATAGTTTCAGTCATGAAATTATCTCGCCCTAGAGCCTATCAAGGTATGTGGAGGGCTGTTGACGGTCAATACAATTGCCAGCGCTTTCGCAGTCACACAGATTTCGTGACCGCGCCGAAACCGGCGCGCGATGCCGGCAGGTTGAGCAGCCGCCGCTGCACGGCTGCAATTCTCGGGACAGCAGGCGACCGAGGGGAACGGAGCATCACTGCCGGCCACCCCGATTCGCACATGCCGATTCGCGCTGGAAGAGCCCTTCACATTTTGAGCAACAGGCAGCGTGCCGTCACGTCTGCTCGCGTCCGCGGCCCCGGTTGTTCCCGGGTGATCGGACGAGGGCACGCCACCCGGTGAGAGGGGTTGCCAAAGCCGGCACAATCTATAATGTCGGTTGAATGCGTCCTATCCAGAAATCATTTCGCGTTCTCACATGGTGCTGTGTTCTTCTTCTCGCGGTCCTTTCGCTGTTGCCGGCGCGAGACATGGTACGAACGGGGTTTCCCGGCGAATTCGAGCACTTCGTTGCTTATGCCGGATCGGCGAGCATCGCCGTCGCTGGGTATGGAGCGCGTGTTGCGCGAATCGTCGGCGTATTTTCGATTTACGCCGGGCTTCTGGAGTATCTGCAGAATTTTTCACCGGGCCGCGCTCCGTCGATTGCGGATTTTGCAGTATCGGCCTTCGGAGCGTTGTTTGGCGCACTGGCTGCAGCCGTCATCGTGAGGCGTCTGTGGAAAGGTGCCTATTCGGAGGTCTGATCTAATGGGGGGGAGGATCGCCTCAGTGAAAATCGACCGGGTGCAAGTCCCGGCCATCCGGGATCTTCGCAGCCGTCTGCTGAAGCGCTGCGTTGCCGGATCGTTGTTTCTGATGGTCGGCCTGCTGCCGCTCGGCGCGCGCGCGCAGATCACATCACCGCTGCTGCCGCTGCTCCCAAGTCCGCCGCTGCCCACCGTCCCGACGCAGCCGGCCGCGGCGCCCGCGCCGCCCGCCTATGCGGGCGAAACCGTAACCAGCCGCATACGCCCGGAATTCAATCCGATCGGGGTCCGTGTGGGGGACTTCTTCTGGTTCCCGCGCGGCGAGCTCGATGAGGCTTACAACAGCAATATTTTCGCGACCCCGAGCAGCCCGACCCACGACTTCATCACGGGCGTCCTGCCGAGCTTTGATCTATTGTCCATCTTTCCGCGCAATGCCCTTAATTTTCACGGCAGCTCGGCGCTCCAGTTTTACACCCACAATGGCACGCAAAACACACAGGACGCTTTCCTCAGCACAGACGGCCGGCTGGACGTGACCGCTGGCAGCTCGTTTTACGGCAACGCACAGGCGACGCATCAGCACATATCTTACGGATCTCCCAATTCACCCGGCAACATCGCACAACCGGTGACGTATTGGACTTACACCGCCAGAGGCGGTTATGCCCAGGGGGGGCGGCGCTTTTCCTGGGGGGTCGAGGCCGGTTCGACGTCCGCGCAGTACAATGGGGTCCCGCTCGTTGGCGGCGGCGTCTTGCCGCAGAGCACCGCAGATGCCACGTTTTCTGACGTAGCGGTTAACGCCAGCTATGAAATCATACCCGATTACCTGGGCTATGCCCGATTCGACGCCGGTTTGTTTGATTATTGGCACACTTCGCCTGGAGGCCTACGCCCCAATTCTAAAGTTTATCGCGCCGACGTCGGGTTGCAGATCCTGCCTAGGCATATCATTTACGGCCAGGTCTATGTTGGATATTTGGTCCAAAATTTCGACCAATCGAGCCTCGGCTCTTTCCATTACCCCGATTTTGGCGGCCGACTGGTGTGGAACGTCACTCCGCTCAACACCCTCACCTTCAACGGCTTGCGGACGTTTGTGCAGGGCGGTTCCTCGAACCCCTCGGTGGGCATCACCGGCCCGGCCGGCAACGGCTATCTTGCAACCACCGTCCAAGCTGTCGCCGATCACGAACTGTTGCGCAACCTCCTGCTCAACGTCAACGGCTCCTATGAAAACGACACGTTCCAGGGCATCAGTCGGACCGATAATGTCTTCACCGCTGGTGCGGGCGTCACATACCTAGTAAATCGGCACCTCTTCCTGGGCGGGTCCTTTAGCTACCAGCGGCGCAACTCAACTTTTTCCGGATCTTCATACACCCAAGACGTTCTGCTGCTGCGGGTCGGCACACAGTTGTAAGCCGCCGCTTTCTGCACGAACGCGACTTTCGCTCTAGCGCCCCTGCAGCACAATCTTCCACTATAACTGCGATTAACCGCGGCACCGATCGGATGTCTCCTTGATCGGTTTTGTGCTGCGGCATGTGAACTCCTGTCAGCTACCATCGTTGATATCCTGCGTTGTTGCCTGGGACAGCATGGGCGGGGGTGGAGGAAACGGGCCGATCGCAGCCGGATCGTGCTCCTTACAGCGAGTGCCGGAGTTATTAACGACAATTTTTTCACTATACTTTTAATAAAATTCGTGGGAAAAGCGATGGGTGGTTAAGTATGGCGATATAACGACTTCTGGTAGCGAAAGTGCCTTCGCCACGCTTGCAACAATGGAGATTGCGATGATCGAAGGTGCTCTCCTAACGTACGAGACAAGAGACAGGACTGCCTCGATATTGGCGCGACAACTCCGACGAATATCGCATCGGTCTCCCAATTTCAGCGGCCGTCGGACGCTTCGCAGAGGCGGTTGACCGCAATTCGCAATCTATGCAAACGAGCCGGTTTGTTCTTCAAAAGAGCGATCTCGAGAGGCCACGCGGACGGGCTCAATGAAGGTTGCGATCCTCGCAGGCGGAATGGGAACGCGGCTGGCTGAGGAGACCGATCAGCGCCCGAAGCCGATGGTGGAGATCGGCGGCAAACCGATTCTTTGGCACATCATGCAATATTACTCGTCATATGGATTAAACGAGTTCGTCATCGCACTCGGTTACAAGAAGGAAGCGGTCGTACGATATTTCCTGGACCTGCATTACTACAGCTCGGATCTCACAATCAGAACTGGTAACGGCACGGTTACCGTCCATAACCAGCGGCATGGGCCGGATTGGACAGTTCATTTAATTGACACAGGGCTGCCGACCGATACGGGCGGTCGTATCAAGCGGCTCGCCCCCTATCTCGGCGGCTCAACATTCATGCTGACCTGGTGCGATGGTTTGTCCGATGTGAACCTTGATCGCCTGCGTGAGTTTCATCGATCTCACGGCAGGCTTGCCACGGTAACCACAGTACGCGCGCCGGCCCGCTTCGGTTATCTGCAGCTCGATCGCGAGCACGTTCGGGGTTTTCGTGAGAAGCCGGCTGATGGCGAAGGATGGATAAATGGGGCGTTCTTTGTGCTCGAACCGGGCGTCTTCGAATACATCGAAGGCGACACGACAAGCTGGGAGCGCGGGCCCATGGAACAGCTCGCCGCGGAAGGCCAGCTCGCGGCTTATCGGCATACGTCGTTCTGGCAGTGCATGGACACGCTTCGGGAAAAGCGGTTGCTTGAGGAACTCTGGAGCGCAGGCAAGGCGCCCTGGAAAAGGTGGGAGTAACTGAGATGCGGGTGTTAGTTACCGGGCATCGCGGCTATATCGGGAGCCCCCTCGTCGAGCGGCTGAGGACGGCCGGTCACGAAGTAGTGGGCGTCGATACGGAACTCTATGAGGACTGCACCTTCGGCGGCAGTAAGGACAGCGGGATCCCGACGATCAATCGGGATATTCGAGAGCTGTCGCCGGTCGATCTCGAAGGGATCGACGCGATCGCCCACCTCGCGGGTGTCTGCAATGACCCGCTCGGGGATTTGCTGCCGGAAACGACGTTTGAGATCAATCATGCGGCGACAGTGCGGCTGGCGAAAATCGCCAAAGCCAGCGAGGTTCGCCGATTTGTCTTCTCGTCTTCGTGCAGTGTATATGGCGCCGCCGGGCAAGAGTGGATCGACGAAGAGTCCGAACCCAACCCGATCACCCCTTACGGGCTTTCCAAGTGGCGAGCCGAGGTTGATCTGAGACGGTTGGCGGACGCCAGTTTTTCGCCGGTATTCTTGCGCAGCGCTACCGCCTACGGCTTCTCGCCGCGGATCCGATTCGATCTTGTTCTTAATAACTTGACTGCACACGCTTTCACAAGCGGCAAGGTACTGCTGAAGAGTGACGGCATGTCGTGGCGTCCGATCGTCCACATCGAGGATATCGGGCGAGCCTTTCTCGCAGCGCTCGAGGCGCCGGTCGAAACCGTCCACAACGAGGTATTCAACGTCGGCATCACCACCGAGAACTATCGCATTCGCGAACTCGCGGAAATCGTAGAGGAGACGGTACCCGATTCTCGAATCGAATTCGCTGCCGGCGCCGGCCCCGATAAGCGGACGTACCGCGTCGATTGCTCAAAGATCGCGCGCTTATTACCCAAGTTCAGGCCGCAGTGGACGGCTCGCCGTGGAGCGCGCGATCTGTACAACAAATACAGCGAACATGGGCTCCTCCTGGAGGATTTTGAGGGCGCACGGTATCAGCGGCTCGCTTATCTGCAGTCATTGATGGCTCGTGGCGCCATTGACGGCCGTTTGCGCTGGATCGCGCCGATGGCGACTCTGGACGCGCCCATCGAGGGATCCGTCAAGGCCAGCTGCTAGGGCGCGCTCTGCAGACACGCCAATCGCTTCAGGGAACCGCAGAGTGGATAAGGCAATATGTCCGAACTGCAGGTTGCCGGACCGCTGTCACTCATTCTATGAGGTGCGAGGCGTTCCGACCAATAGCTGTCTGCTGGTCGACGATCGAGATCGAGCGCTCAACTTTCCGACCGGCGATATCGTGCTCGCGGTTTGTGATGGATGCGGCTTCATCTTCAATGCTGCTTGGGACCCTCGACGCACGATTTATTCCGATCGCTATGAAGAGACCCAAGGCTTTTCTCCCACTTTCAACAAATTCAACCGCGCCATTGCCGAGGAGTTAATCACAAACTACCGTATTCGCGGCAAAACGGTGCTGGAGATCGGCTGTGGTAAGGGCGAGTTTTTGAGCCTTATCTGCGAGCTCGGAGCTAATCGCGGCATCGGCTATGATCCGAGCTTTGTGCCCAGCCGGCAGCATTCAGGGCAGGATGTAAGGTTCGTACGCGAATTCTTCACCGAGGAGACGCGCGAAGTCGCCCCCGATCTCCTCTGTTGTAAAATGACCCTCGAGCACATAGGGCAGCCACACCGGTTCCTGGCCTCCGTCCGTGCCGTCGCGCGCCGCGAAAATTCTGTCGTCTTTTTTCAGGTGCCCGATGTCCGCCGCATCTTGAAGGAGGCGGCGTTTTGGGATGTCTACTACGAGCATTGCTCGTATTTCGGCGCCACCTCGATCAGTCGCCTGTTTGCAGAGACCGGTTTTGCGGTCCGCAGGGTCTGGACTGGTTACGACGGGCAGTACCTCATGGTTATTGCCACTCCTGCAGGGCACGGAGCCGATATGCCGTCTCGCGATGGAGACGGTGTCGCCGCAGTCGCTCGGTTATGTGGCGGCTTCGCGGCTGCGACCGCCCACAGCCGCGCAGCGTGGCTCAGCCGGCTCCGCCACTGGGCCAGCGCCGGGCAGCGCACGGTCGTCTGGGGCTCTGGGTCGAAGGCCGTCGCATTTCTAACGACGCTCGGCGTACGTGATGAGGTCGAGCACGCGGTTGACATCAACCCTTACCGTGTCGACAAATTTCTGCCATGCACTGGGCAGAGAATCGTCACCCCGGCGTTCCTGCGCGATTACCGTCCAGACAACATCGTCATTATGAACCCGATCTACCGCGGCGAAGTCGACCGAGAACTCGCGCGTCAGGGCTGTGAGCCGGAGGTGTACACGATTCTCGATGTCTAGCTGGAGCCGGCACAATCGTGAAAGCTTGTGATAGCTGCCCGATCTGCGGGGAGGCACCCCTCAAGCCACTGATTTCTATTCCCGACGTTCCTGCTTTGTGCAACCGCCTCTGCGCGTCCGAGATTGAAGCGGCGGACTTTCCGCGCGGCGATATCAGCCTTGCTTACTGCACCGAGTGCGGTCACGTCATCAATGCGGCCTTCGATCAGGCGCGTGTCAACTATGACGAGCGTTTCGAGAATACTTTGACCTTTTCACCTCAGTTTCGGAGATATGCCGAAGCGACGGCCGATCGGCTCATCGATCGTTACGGACTGATCGGCAAACGTATTGTCGAGATCGGTTGCGGCGGCGGCGACTTCCTCAGCCTATTATGCAGCCCGGGTAATTACGGGGCGGGCTATGATCCAAGCCAGCCTTCCAGCCGATATGGTGCGGGAGGGGGCACTGTTGAAATTAGTGGTCGCAACTTCGCGGCCAAAGATGCGCGCGGTGCTGAGTTCGTATGCTGTCGTCATGTTCTGGAGCATTTGTTCGAGCCCATGAACCTGCTTTGGCAACTGCACGAAAGCATGGCGATCAGACCCGGCGGGGTGGTGTTCTTTGAGGTACCAAACGGCCTTTTCATTCTCGATCGCTTGAGCATCTGGGACATAATTTACGAACACGTTTCGTATTTTATGCCGTCCTCATTGGCGCGGGCGTTCCACGCCGCAGGCTTCACTGTGGAATGTGCCCGGTCCGACTTTGATGATCAGTACCTATGGGTCGAAGCCCGGGTCGGCGGTGAGGCTTCAGCAAGCGGGGTGCCGCCGCGGCCGTCCGATTTGCTCTATAGCTCCTTCAACGAGCGCTTCCGCGAACGGTTGGAGCGGTGGCAACAACGGATCGATGAGCTTAGATCCAACCGCCGGGATGTAGTGATCTGGGGCGCCGGCGCCAAAGGCGTTATGTTTCTCAACTTGCTTAAAGTGAGCGCTGGGGCGGGCATCGATCGGGTGGTCGATATCAATCCGCGCAAGCACGGCCATTTCATTCCACTGATGGGGCAAAGAATCGTCAGTCCCGACTCTCTGCGACAAAACCCGCCGGATCTTGTTATCGTAATGAATGCCGAATATCAGCACGAGATCCGGTGCATGATCAATGACGTTGGGGTTGCTTGCGAGGTGGTGAGCGCGTGATATAGAACCCTTGGAAGTCCATCATGCGAATTACGAACGGCCGATCACTTCGTGGCGATAACCGGCAGGTTATCCTTAATCTCGGGTCCTGCCCGACCGCGAACGCGTCAAGTTCACCATCCCGGTTCCCGAACCCTTGTATCGTGCGGCCTGGATTTCCGATCCGAGTTCTTGCGTCAAGGCACGACGGTGAACAAGTAACGGGATTGCGAACTGGGCTGCGCCTCAGACCAAACTATCGGCAGCCAGCGATGGTAGGATATCAGCAGCATGGAGGGGCTCCATGACCGGTGTATTTTACGACCCACAGCGGAGCGACGAAACATGGCGACAGAAGATATACAATGGCGATATCATCATCTTGTCGCCGACCCCTGAAATGCTTGCATTAATCGAGCACACTCGCACTATGATCGAGGACGCCTTCGCTCCGCTCGATCCGCAATGGGCGCACGAGACGCTGACGGTCGAGCAATGCGTTGAAGTTCTCTCCAAGCTAAAGCCAGGCTATATACACAATCCTCGGACCAAAGAACTCATTCAACGGGTCCTCAACTCCTTCGGCTGCTCTGCCGAAAAGACTTACCAGGACGTGCCCCGTCTGCGCTGCGCCTTCCCTAAAGACTACCTCACCACGGGGATCGCATACGCCCACCATCCTCATCGTGACACTTGGTATTCGGCGCCGATGTGCCAATTCAATTGGTGGGCGCCCATTTACGAATTCGTCTCCGAGAATGGTATGGCCTTCCATCCGCGTTACTGGGACCGCGGGGTCAAAAATGGGTCACGGGATTTCAACTACTACCGATGGAATGCCGAGAGTCGTAAGAATGCCGCGCAGCACATAGGCCGCGATACCCGCGTTCAGCCACATGCCGAGGAACCGCTGGAGATCGAGCCGGAGATACGTTTTGTCGTCCCACCCGGCGGGGTCATCATCTTCTCCGGAGCGCAACTCCACTCCACCGTGCCGAACACCACGAGTATGGTGCGCTGGAGCATCGACTTTCGCACTATCAACATCGACGACATCGTGAGCAAACGCGGCGCGCCAAACAGGGACAGCGCTTCGACAGGCACGTCGTTACGCGATTTCCTGCGAGTGGCGGATTTTGCTCCGATCCCCGAGGACATCGTGGCAGCATATGACGATGGCGTACCGGAGGGTGGGATCGCCGTCTTCAAGCCGGAAATGACCGGCGCATCGGCGGGTTGACGGCGGCAGGCGAAAGTGGGCGGTCGCGAACCAGATATGCCGCTGAATCGACTCTAAGGACACACAATCCGTGCCATCGCAATCTGCCACGAAAAGATCATAGGGAGGCTACAATCTTATGGATTCGGCGCCGCTCGTAAGTGTCGGACTTTTTGTATACAATGGAGAACGTTTTATCGAGAACGCGCTTAACTCGATACTGAACCAGACGTTTACAGATTTCGAACTGATTATTTCGGATAACGCGTCCACAGACCGAACCGGCGAAATTGCCGAAGCGTATGCGCGACGAGACAGCCGCATCCGCTATTATCGAAGCGCGAAGAACATGGGTGCTGGCTGGAATGCCCGGCGCGTACATGAGCTTGCTACGGGCAAGTATTTTAAGCAGGCTGCTGTCGACGACCTGTTAGAGCCCGATTTCCTGCGGCAGTGTATCGAGGCGCTCGAAGGCAATCCCAAATATGTACTGGCTCACTCAAAGACAAAAATCATAGATGGAAACGGGAATTTCGTCGAATACTTTACCAGGCCGATGGAAACTGATTCAGCAGATGCCGTCAGGCGTTTCCATGAAATGTTGCTAAAGGATCACAAATGTTTTCAGGTCTTCGGAGTAATGCGCATGTCGGCGCTGCGCCAGATTCCGCCGCAGGGCATCTATCCCAATGCCGACGGGGTGCTTCTGGCGCGACTGGCGCTGCTCGGCCAATTTTACGAGGCGCCCGATTATCTCTTTATCAGCCGGCGGCACAGCGGCCAATCTTCTAGAACCTTGCCGGTTCGCCTGAAACAGCATGGATTTCGGCTTACCAATCGGCACGGCTGGCTTCCGTCTCCCGAATGGTGGGATCCGGCGAAGGCGCGCGCCATTTCATTTCCGGAGCTTCGCCAATTACAGGAGTTTTTTTTATCAATTTATCGCGCGCCCCTCAACTCGGGGCAGAGGATTCGTTGCTATTTTATGTTATTGCATTGGGTAAAAATTCACTTTAGATGGATGGTAAAGGACCTGCTAATCGCAGCCGATCAGATGCTTTACAATCTGCAAGTCCCGAAAGTGACATCAACAAGCTTTGAGAATAAGGCGGCGCTAAATAAAGGAGAGCAACCTTAGCGTTGCGCGAATATCTTGGGTGCCATTGAGAAGGAGCGGGACCGAAGATGGGATAACATGGGGGACCGGGAGCCTGGAGCCGCGCCGGCCGTAACCTGCGTGTCCATAAGACGAAGGGTACGTCGGGCGATAGCCCGCCCAGTACGCGATGTGCTGTGGCATACGGCCTATCCAGCGTTCTGCGAAGGTTTGGCGGCGGTTGGGCGTCCACTGTTGTTGTCAAGGGCCGAAGACCTGACCTCGCAGACGGCCACACGTTCCTGCCTCGTGTTGGCGCCGCATCCGGATGATGAAACGCTGGGTTGCGGGGCGACGATCATGCGCAAGCTGGCAGCAGGAACAGCCGTTCAGGTTGTCGTCGCCGCGGACGGCAGGCATGCGCAGCGATCGGATAAATTCTCGGCTGAAGCATTGGCCGAGATCAGAGAAAAGGAAGCCTGCCGAGCTTGCGGCATTCTTGGGCTTCCGCGCGAGAACATCGCGTTCTTACGCTTTGAGGATTGGCGGTTGGCAGACAATCGTCGGCCTCTACGCGACCGTCTATTCGATATTCTTGATCAGATAAATCCTGCAGAGATTTTTGTTTCATCGATCATCGATAATCATCCAGATCATCGGATATTGGCTGAACTCGCGCGCGAGCTCGTGCAAGCGCGTCGCAATCGCTTCCTGCTTTACGAATACCCGATCTGGTTTTGGGATCCCCGCGTATGGCGCGTCAGAGATTTGCTCGGGTTGCGCACCCGCGTGGTACGGACGGAGGAATTCCGATTGCGCAAGCATAAGGCGATCGCCGCCTATAAAAGCCAGATAACGAACTTGACCGGCGAGAGGGGCTGGGGGACGCTGCGCAAAGGTTTTTTGCGGCAGTTTCTCCAGGCCGAGGAAATTTTTTTTGAAGTCCCGGTCTCGATTTAGTTAGGTCAGATCATGACGTCCCAACTGATGCGGTTTGCTCAAACTACATCTCGCGAACTGGGGTCATTGCGCCAACAGGCGCGACGAAAATTGGCCTCTGTTAAATGGTTGCGGAGCGCCTGGCACTGGGCGCGTGCACTCCGTTACGAGTTGCGATGGCGGCCCGCTACGCAGGGCGGCTATGCAAAATGTTTCACGACCCGTGCTGACCCTTGGGGCTATGAGGTCACTTCGTTCACGTTCGAGAAGTTCGAGGCTGCTGTCGAGTTGCTGAACGGCGCGCGTGGCGGCGCGCGCTTCAAGCGCGCTTGGGAAATCGGCTGCGCCGAAGGTCTAATGACGGTCCGGCTCACCCAGGTATGCGAGCGGCTGCTGGCAGTCGATTACATCGCGGTTGCGCTCGAAAGAGCGCGCGTGCGGTGCGGGGAAGTTGAAAACGTGTCGTTCAGTGTATGGGACTTGAAGTCAGATCCGGCCCCTGGCACGTTCGACCTGGTCGTGATTACGGATGTACTCGGCTCCTTAGGCGGGCGGCGGGATATTTGTCGCGCTCGCGACAAGGTAGTGAGCGCTCTGGCTCCGGGCGGCTATCTGCTGTATGGCGATTTCCTCGGCGATCCTACCAACCGGCGTATTCATGACAGCTGGTGGGGACGCTCGCTGCTTTTGCGCCCCCGCAAAATTCTCCGCCTGGTCGCCGCCCATCCGACGCTGGTTGAAGTGGCACGCCGCGAAACGACGATGCATTCGCTGGTGCTATTCCGCACTATTGATTAACCACCCCAAGATCAGAGGCCCTGCCGCGTGTTCAAGAGCTCGGCTAACTAACTACTCCGCCCGATGCGCAGTCGAGCGAGCCAGGCATCGTGCGCTGGCAATCCGGAACGTGCAAAGCTATTCTAATCCTCGCGTGCACCCTGAATTCGCGAGGCGCCATGCCGACAATCGAAGAGAACCGGTCCCTCTTCGACGGGACGTATACTTGGCCTCAAGCGGGCGAGGAGTGGTCGGAACCTTGGGGCAGCGTACCCATGCAGTGGCATGGCTCCATTCTGCCCCGGATCAATCCTTTTGTGCCGGCTGACACAATCTTGGAAGTCGGCCCTGGCTATGGGCGATGGACGGCATTCCTTAAAGATTTGTGTAAGCGGCTTATCGTCGTGGACTTAGCGGAAAGCTGCATCAACAGGTGTCGGGAGCGCTTCGCCAACTGTTCGCAGATCGTGTACTTTGTCAACGATGGTGAGTCATTGGAAATGGTGACGGACAGTAGCGTCGATTTCATCTTCAGCTTTGATTCACTGGTCCATGCAGAAGCCTCGGTGCTCAAGGCTTACTCAGCTGAGTTTGCCAAGAAATTGCGGCCGGACGGGGTAGCCTTTATCCACCACTCTAACCTGGGCGAGTATACTCGGCGCATCAAGTTCCAGGCTCACTTATCCAGGGTGCCTAAGTTGTACCGCTGGCTCGAACGACTGAGCTTCTGCGACAATCTCGCTACCCAATGGCGGGCGTGCAGCATGACAGCGGCGAAAATGGCTTTGTTTGCTCAAGAATGCGGCCTGGAATGCGTGGGTCAGGAACTAATAACCTGGGAAACCCGGTTCGTGTTGGTCGATTGCCTATCGACGCTCGTCCCGCACGGGTCCAAGTGGTCCCGCCCGAATCGAATTCTCAGGAATCCCGGCTTTATGCTGGAAGCCAAGCAGCTTGCCGATTTGTCGCGTCTGTATGCATGGCCGTCGGTCGCGAAATCACCGGGTCACCACAACCCCCAAGAGGCGAACCCGCTTCAAGCGAGCTCAAGCCACGGCGAGGCGGCGATATGACGCCATCTAACAGCTCAAAATGCAAATCGGGTCCACGATTTCAAGCAGAACGGTCTACTTCTGGTAACCGCTGCTACCGATTTTTGTATCTGAAACACGATGGCTCAATGGGTCGAGCTTAACCGCACTATTGCGGAGATCCGTAGTCAGTCGAAGCATATACGTGTTCGTCGTGCAGTCACGATGTGAAGCTCAAATTGTATCGGAGCAGCTTACATGACGCACCGAGAAACAAAACGTAGGCTTCGGATCGCGATCATTTTTATGCCAGTTAACGAAATCAGGCCGCCGGTTTCTTTAAGTAGCGTCGCTTCCTCTGGCGATTTGGTAATGGACGAAATCGCTCGCCACTTGGCCCGTTCACACGATGTCGTCGCGTATTGTGCATTTGGCAAAGGCCAGCAGAGAGTGGAGCAGCTCGACGGCGTTGAGTATCGGCGCGTATCAACGTGGCTCGACCGCCGATTGTTGCATCGTCAAGAAATAAGCCGCGTTATCGATCTTGTCAGCCGACAAAACCGGCCGCAACCATTATTCAATTCACCACTGTGGTACCGCTGCTTCATTACGCAGGTCGCCGCGGACCTCACACGGCAAGCCTGTGATATCGTTCATATCATGAACATTTCTCAGTTTGTCCCCATTATCCGAGCACGGCTGCCAAAAACCCGGATCGTCCTGCACATGCATTGTCAATGGCTCGAGCAGCTTGACGCCGCTTTGATCGAACGACGCATCGGTGCTGCTGATCTGGTGCTCGGTGTCAGTAACTTTATCGCTGCCGGCGTGCGGCGGCGCTTTCCTGCATTGGCGCAACGATGCAGTCATGTCTACAACGGCGCAGACGTAGCACTCTTCGCCAGGCCTGCTGGCGTTCAGCCAAAGCCTAAGCAGCTCCTGTTTGTCGGTCGGCTCGCTCCTGAAAAAGGTGTCCACATCCTGCTCGATGCTTTCCGGATTGTGCTCGCGCATCATCCGGATGCGCATCTCGAACTGATCGGCCCAGAAGCAGTCTTTCCCCTGGAAGCGCTCTTCCCCGCCTGTAACGATCCGCACGTGCTGAAGCTCGAACCCTATTTTCGCCCCGGTGTGTATGCGCAATTCCTCCGCGCCAAAGTATCAGAGTTGCCACAGGGTAGCGTTTCATTCTTCAACAAAGGAATAAAATTTATCGAACTTTTACCCCACTATCATGCCGCAAATATTTTTGCATTTCCATCTGTTTGTGAAGAGGCGTGTCCATTGCCTCCCATAGAAGCGATGGCATCATCTCTGCCCGTTGTAGCCACACAGGACGGCCCGTTACCGGAAATCGTTGAAGACGGTCGAAGCGGCTTGCTCGTGGAACGCTCAGACCCGCAGGCTCTAGCCGATGCAATCCTGCAACTCCTGTCCAACCCAGATCAGCGCGACGCGATGGTCCAGGCGGGGTTTGAGCGCGCTTCTACAATGTTTTCCTGGGACCGTATCGCCGAGGACCTTCTCGAACAGTATCAGCGCTTGCTCGTGCAAAAGAGAAGCTCTGTAGAAGCTATTTCGCCAAGTAGAAAGCCTCAGCCGTCTGCTCGAGGAAACTAAATGAGAATCGCTTTCGTCAATCAGCCGATCGATACCATTCTTCCGCCATATCAGTCTTCTGTTGGAGCCTGCACTTACGGTGCGGCATGCTCGCTGTCCAAAGTTTGCGAGGTTGTCGTGTATGGGACAAGCAACCGGCATAAAGATTTCCCGTCCGATTATCGAGAACAGAATGTCGATTTTAGATTTTTGCCCGTGCCCCTGCCCGAGCGGCTCGCGGCGAAGGCCAGAGAGAAATGTTCCAAAATTTTTCCGGCGTATCCCCCCGCTTCGAGCTCGAAATGGCTGTTCCGCGCTTTCGGCCGCCAAGTGGCAGAGGATCTGCGGCTGCGGCCTTGCGATGTGATCCACGTCCAGCACTGCTCTCAGTATGTCCCGCTGCTTCGAGCCCACAACCCGCGTGCCAGAATAATTTTGCAGCTGCATGCGGAGTGGTTCTCACAAAACCGTCCAGAGATCCTCGAACAGCGCTTACGTCACGTAGATCTTGTAGCAACGGTGAGCAATTACATCACGGAAAAAACCCGCCGACAGTTCCCGATGATAGCCGACCACTGCGTGACAATGTACAACGCGGTCGACGCGGCGGAGTTCAGCCGCGAAAAGGCTTGCGTCGCGGCGCCGCGCCGGGAAAAGCGTATCCTCTACTCGGGGGCAGTTTCGCCGCACAAGGGCCTGCATGTTCTACTGGACGCCTTTTCGATAGTAGTCGAGGAGTATCCGGAGGTCCGCTTGGATGTTGTCGGCCCGCAAGCCAACTATCCTCTGGCCGAAACCTTTGAACTGCGCGAACGTGAGCTGATCGAAAGCGTCTATCCGTTTTACACTTATAACTGGACCTCCCGGCTGAAAGCAAAGTTGTCGTTAGCACCACGCGAGGCGGGAACTTACCTCGCGCATCTGAAGCAGCGGTTGTCGACAGCGGCGAGTGAAAAGGTTGCTTTCCGCGGCTTTATCGCGCGTCCCGAACTGGTGGACCTCTATTACAATGCCGATATTTTCGCGTTTGCGCCGATCTGGGACGAGGGGTTCGGGATCCCTCCGATAGAAGCGATGGCGGCCGGGGTGCCAGTGGTCGCCACGCGTGCGGGCGCGATCCCTGAAACAATTAGAGATCGGCAAACTGGATTCTTGGTCGCCAAAAACGACCCTCGCGCGCTGGCCGAAGGCATTCTTAAGCTCCTGCGCGACGACGGATTGCGGCAAAAAATGGGACAAGCGGCCCGGGACTGGGTCCATGCAAATTTTACTTGGGACGGGGTCGCAGAGAAGATGTATCTATGCTATTCGGATTTGTGTCGAATGAACAAGCCGGCGGAGGACATCGGCAGCTGGCCGGATACAGCCCCCGCCGCCGAGCATTGGGCTCGATGACGTCAAAATCGAACCTGCTTATCGTAAGGGCTTAGATGCCGCGCGTTCTCGTGACCGGTGGCGCCGGGTTCCTGGGCGCGCATTTGGTAGACGCTTTGCTGGACCAGGGGCACGCCGTGCGAGTACTCGATGACCTCTCAAGCGGGCGTCGCGAGAACCTGCGCCGTGGAGTCGAGTTCGTGTATGGCGATATCACCAACGCCGTCGCGGTACAGCAGGCCTTCGACGGCGTGGAGGCTTGCTTTCATTTGGCTGCGATAGCATCGGTGGTGCGTTCGGGTTGCGAATGGTTGCGGACACATCAGGTAAATCTGACCGGCACGATCAACGTCTTTGACCAGGCCCGGCGGTTGCGGAGCCGCGGGGCCATCCCGGTTATTTATGCCTCGACAGCCGCGGTCTACGGGGACAACGATGTGAATCCGATCAACGAGCAGCGTCCGGCGGCCCCGCTCAGTGCCTACGGGGCCGATAAATATGCGTGCGAATTGCACGCGCGAATTGCCGGCCGGGTACATGGTATCCCGACGGTTGGATTACGCTTCTTTAACCTTTACGGACCACGTCAGAGCTTGTCGTCGCCTTATTCTGGCGTGATTACGATTTTCGCGGACAGGCTGGCCCGCGGCGAGCCCATCGAGATCTTTGGTGACGGCCAACAGGTCCGCGATTTCACTTACGTAGGCGACGCAGTCTCTGCCCTTTGTCGAGCCTTGGCGGTGACCAGCATCGAGGCGCCGGTATTCAATGTCTGCACAGGTAAGGGAACGACCGTCCAGACCCTCGCGGAGACAATGGCTACACTCTATCGCACCGAGCTGGTTGCGGTGCACCGGCCGGCGCGCTGCGATGAGGTGAGGGTTTCGATTGGCGATCCGGCCCTTGCCGTTAGCCGGCTGGGCTTTATAGCCGAAACCGCGCTCGCTGACGGTCTGGCGATAACCCTCAATCTACCCGCGTCTTGATCACATTGATAGGGATGAAGGCGGTGCCTCACTTGTGCCGAATCTCAAAGAGTTGCAAGCAGTCGCCGACGTGCCGCTGGCGGCAATAATCTCGTCTGCTGGCGCCCAATGGACACCCAAATCAGGCGACAAGACGGCCAGCTCTCGGTCGCAGATGCGCTTAGAGCCAGGGCCCCTGGCCCATCATTTAGGAGATACCGGTGAGCCTAGCTCTCGACCCCGCCGTTTTGGCGAAAGGAGCGTTGCGGCGGCTGCTCCCGCCACAACTCATCGCGATGCTCCAGCAAGTGATAGGAATGGTTGATTATGCCAGATCGCCGGAGCTCGGCACTGGATGGGGCCCATTTAACGGACAAACCGCGCGTCAAGCGCTGTTTGTGGAAATTCTGACGAAGACGCGGCCGCATGCGATCATAGAAACCGGAACCGCCCTCGGGGCCACCACCGAATTGATGTCGCAGACAGGGTTGCCCGTCTTCACGATTGAACGACACCCGCGACAGCATGGATTTGCGCGCGCGCGATTTTGGCGCAAGCGGAATGTCAAATTGCTGTACGCAGACAGCCGGACCGGCCTGCGTAGGCTGCTCGACGGGCCATTCCATGAGCTCGCCAGCCGCACGCTGTTCTTTTACCTCGACGCGCACGGCCTCGTTTATCATGACGATCTGCCGCTTGCAGATGAGATCGAAATCGTCTTCAGTCGGTGCCCGTGGGCGGTCGTCATGATTGACGATTTCGAGGTGCCATCGGACCCCGGGTATGGCTATGACGATTACGGGCCAGGGAAAGCCTTGGTCTTAGACTATATCCGGCCAGTAATCGCGGCGCACCACCTCAGAGCCTACTATCCTTCCACTCCTTCGGCCGCGGATTATCCGTCTACGCCAATGGCTGCTGCGGGCTTGGCTGCTCCGGGTAAGCTGCGTCGGGGTTGCGTTGTGTTGGCGAAGGAGGCCCGCCACTGCGAGGTCCTAGACTCGATAGCGCTCCTTTGTCCTGCGGCTGACGCCGAACTGGTGCCGGCGCATGATTGTTGCGGTACCGGCAAAAAATCCGAAACTTGATGCCGCCCAAGATAGATGGCGTTTGCGCGAGCATAACCGGCGCGGGACGCGGCCTCAGGTGCCCCCGAGAAGTTCCCTTAGTTTATCCGCAAAAACCCGGACGGGGTCGGGGGGGACGAGCTGGCGGATCCGCCTGGCGGCTGCCGCCCCGATCTTTTTGGCCTCGTCTCTTCTCGCCCAAAATCGCTCGAGTGCCACCGCCATACAGCCAAGGGCGGGCGCTTCGGCCAGGAAACCGGTTACCCCGTCCTCGACAAGTTCCGCGCCCGCTACATCGGTCGCGACGACCGCTCGTCCGCACAACATCGCTTCGACGACCGCCAACGGCAAACCTTCAATCCTGGAGGGCATGACCAAGACATGATTTAGCGCCCAAACCTTTTCGATATCCGAGACATGGCCCTCGAACACGATGCGGTCGGCGAGCCCGAGGCGTTGTGCGCATCGTTCCAGGCTGTTCCGGTTCTCGCCATCGCCATACAAATGTAACCGCCAGTTCCGCGCCGCCCATTCCGGCCTTGCCAGCACTTCAAAGAGAATGTCCTGACCCTTGCCCGGCGGATCCAATCGCCCGACGCATGCGAAGCGCAGCTCGCCGTTGCGTCCGAGCGGCGGCCAAGGCGGCGATGCGTCATAATCAACATTGAAGGGATTCCGTATGAGCTCGGCATTCTGAAACTCACAGCCGATCTGTTTTTCCGCTATCCGACGGTTAGCGTCCGAAACAAAATAGCACCGCAACGCCGCCGTAAGCGCGGCCCGATATCGTTCGGCCAACTCGTCAGCCGGCCACCAGAAATATTGATTGCAATGTACCATAATGACAAACGGCAAGCGTTTACTCACACAAGTCTCGAGCAAATCGAGTGGCGGGAACGGTCTGCCATCGGAGATCACGACAAAATCCGGTGATCTTGCAGCAATCAGTCGTTCAACTTCGAGCGTCTCAGGCTCCTTTTCAGGCGAGACTAAAGCACGCCAAGCGCGCTTTCGCAGCGGGTATGGCGTCGGCCGAAACCAGACATCGATCCCACGTTCGACCAAATCCAGAGCCCTCGGGTGGGGTGGCGTCCATCCGACGATGCTCGCGGAAGCTACGAAGCCCTCCGCCGCGAGGTCCAGAGCAGTGCGCGACCAAAGTTCCTCGGCGGCGCTCCAGGGAGTGTTGTTTGTGCTAGAAACGAAGAGAAGGCGTTTCAAACTCATGATGTCGGCTGCAGTCGCTCCCGCATCAGTAGTATATGGCGCCACAACCGACCAAGTGATGCACGGATTGGCTTCGGGACCATCGCCTTGAGGCGACGTGAGCCCCGAAGGCGAACCGGAAATTCCGGCATCAACTGCTCATTGACGACGTATCGACGATCGAAGGCATCATAATCCAAAGATGCGGCCGGGACGACGCGCTCTTCCCAACGAGATCCGGCGAACTCCGGCCGGACATCTTCGAAATTCAGGGGAGCATCTCGTTTCGTCGCAACGGTACTACGCCAGTTCGGCTTTGTCTCATGCCAGAAGCCGGTGCTCGCTTGCATTGCCGGACGTCTTGTGCGCAAGCGCCGTTCAATCTGTTCCGGAGCGCGGTATTGATAGTGCCGCAGCCATATGCGAACAGGATAAGCGGGGGCCGTGAACATAGGCGGCGGGAAGCCGCCCTGGGTGCGATTCCACACGATGTCATCACTGTGCCGAAAAAAGCGCAGCTCACCCCAGTTGTTAAAGTAGAAGCGCAGTCGCTCCTGGATCGGCGTGCCTAGAAACCTTGCGGGATCGCGCTTGTATAAAATTACATCTTGGTCTGTAAAATAGTAGTTGAAACTGGCTGACCACACCGTTCGAAATCGATCGGGTACTTTAGTAAGGAAAACCCGCGGGTCATCTATATAGAATTCATCGGCATCTAAAGCGCACCACCAATCCGAAGGTTGCACGTTCGATCGAAATGCGCTGAAAATATCGGCCCTCAGACCGTTAGTATATAAAACCTCGTCCTGTTTGTAGGGAACAATCTGAGGATGTTGCCTGGAAAGGCCGTTAACCAGCTCCCAACTCCCGTCGTCGCTACCGTTATCGAGTACATAGATATGATCGCACCAATAGAGCGCCGCTATAAGACTCTCCTGCAGAACATCGGCCTCGTTTTTTACGATACAGAGCGCATGTATTTGCATGTCGCAGTCCTCGACCTCGCACATAAAGCAGCGCTTGGAAGCGCGCCTCGGCTCCCACTTGCCGCGCAACTTTGAATTCGGCGAATTCGGTTAGTCAAGCAAACGAATTGGCGGCGCTGGTGATGAGCCGGGGACATCGCGGGCTCGCTTTCACTTTGGCATCAGTTAAGGGCGTTGTCATCTTTGGCGCGAGAGCCTCCTCATTTGTCCCAAATATTTGAAACCCGGAACACTGAGAGGTGGTTGAGACAGTCAGGACTGACCGACCAGGGACCGACCTTATAGTACGATGCGTAAAAGCGGCCGCGTCGGCCGGTGCAGAAGAGATTTAATAGCGGACGGCTTTGTGTGTCGGTACGGACCAGGCGCATGGGCGGCGCGGCGCTCAAATGCCTGTGATCGATGTCGTCCGCCACGACCAGGAAGTCGCCCGCTTGCAAATGCGAGGCGCGTGCGTCGACTGCGCGCAAGCCGTTCTGTGTCGCGTACCACTGCCATCCCCAGTGACCACTGGCCCAGAGCGTGCCCGCCGTGGAGAGGGACTGCGCCAGTTTGGCGGCCTCCACTTTGTAGAACTCGGCAAAGCGCCAGTCAGACACGCACAGGCCGGCCGACACGATCACCGTGAGAGCCAAAGCAAAGTCTCTGGCCCGCCGGGTTAGTGAGTTCCTCCAACGTGACGCAAGGAGGAGCGTTAATGCAGGCAAGATCAGAAGCACGTGCCGAGCGGCGATAAAGTGAGCGAACCTGATATAGAACGCGGTTGTGCCAAGCGCCCAGAACACGAGGTAGATCGTGGCCCCGAGCGCTCGCGCGACCTCGGGGCGCCACGCCCGGCTTTGTGCAAGGCCCAGGGCATGCGGGATTAGAGCTAGATAAATCACCGCACCATTTGCAAGGAAAACGGCCCAGAGCAACCTGTCGGACCATCGGGTCGACAGAACTCCCCACCCGACTGCAGCAATCATAGCCGCAAAGCCTACAAAAACGGCGCCATATATCGCGCGTTCTGCTCTGACCAATTCCTGTCGGCTGTAGATCACGACGATAAGGCCAAGTGGTGTGAGCGCCCCGAGGGCGACTACCCAGGCGACCGCTTCCTGCAGTTGCAGCAGCCAACCATTACTGTAGCTTGCATCGCGCGCGGCGATGTGGACGCCGCCGTAATCCAGGAAGTTGAACAGTGACCAAGCCGCCAGTGCCGCTAGCGGGATGAGCACCGTCCAGGCCTGCCTGTTACGCCGCTCCAGTAGGAGAGACAGGCAGAGAATAACAAGGAGGATCAGGCTGCTGTACTTGATGAGCAGGGCCACGGCGCAGGCGAGCGCCGCCAGTCCATAGCGCCGGTTCTGGTGCGGGCTGTTGATATCGGTGATAAGCGGGTTGAAAAAGCCGAGCCAGGCTGCCACAAGCGGTACGTCAAGCATCAGGTTCTGCTCGACGATAAAAGCCGGTCCAAGGACGAGCATCGCCGTGGCCCACAGCGCTGCTGGTCCGAGAAACGCACGCGCCAATTGATGGAACAGCAGTATGCAGGCGAGCGCCGCCAGCGACTGCAGCGCGTGCATTGCCGCCTCGCCATAGCCGAACATTGCTCCCCACAGCGCCAGCACGTAGAAGTAGAGATGCGGCTGGTTGAGCTCGTAAATCGGCTTTTGGACTCCGTCCCAATAGAGCAGCCCGCTCATCGGGTGAAGCGGATGGGTGCTGATCCAGCGGGCTATTTCGAGGTGCGCGGTATCATCGATGTGGTACGGCTTCAACAGGTTGTAAGCGGTAACGATCGCCCAAAGCACAAATAGCCAAACCCACTCTTGCTGGCCTGCGACATTGTCCAACCGCTCTCGAATGCTCGGTGCCAGAACGCCGTCAGGCGGCGTTCGCCTTGCCCTGGTGACAAGATTTGAGCCGAACCGGCTCCGGTCACGTTCGGGGTGTTGAATTGCCCGCTCAGGCCGAGACAGCAACCTGCTCAAACCCCGTCTGTGCTGCGAGTGACATCGACCATAGTCCAAACATGCTGCTCATGATAAGCACAAGTGTCCGGGCGCCAACCAGCAATCTGGTTCTCATCGATTCGGGTCACCTCAAAGGTGCAGATCCCTTCTAAATGTTCATAGGTCTCTCTGCTCCGTTGATCTTGAAGATAGGTGCATAGATAGAACTGTCCTACATTTAGTAGGTTACAAGGAAAATAGCATACAAGTGTGGTACAACCAGATACGTTGCCAAAGTCCTGTCCATGATAATAAGATGAGTGTATTACGGGAATTTGGAATTGGCTGGAAAATATCTGAAAGCAAAAACTGCCATGCAGCATGGGAACCGGATGCCGGATCCAGAACTTTATCTCCAGAGGCTCGCCAAAGCGGTGAACCGCATTAGGGTCAGAGGTCAAAACCTCGATCCGTGCAATATGAGGGGAGTTAAACTCAGGCTCGAAGGGGCGTATGTAGGTGGCTTTTCTCGCTCCCCTTGCTAGATAGGTCGAGACAGCTGCCGCAACGGAACCATCAATCACGACTGATCCGGCATCGAGCAGGAGGGCTCTATTGGCCATTTCGGCGATTGCCGCCATGTTATGGCTCACCAACAGCACCGTTCGGCCTTCCTGCCGCGAGACTTTGTCAATTTTCCCGAGGCATTTCTTCTGAAATTCGGCATCGCCGACGGCCAGCACCTCGTCAACTACCAGGATCTCCGGTTCGAGATGCGCCGCGACGGCGAAGGCGAGGCGCACGTACATCCCCGAGGAATACCGCTTGACCGGCGTGTCAAGGAATTTTTCGGTTTCGGCGAAGGCAACGATCTCGTCGAATTTCCTGTGGATCTCGGCGCGGCTCATACCGAGGATCGCGCCGTTGAGGTAGATGTTCTCGCGGCCTGTCAGCTCGGGGTGAAAGCCGGTGCCCACCTCAAGCAGGCTCGCGACACGCCCGCGCAAGACGACCCGTCCTAGGGTCGGCTCGGTGATGCGGCTCAAAACTTTCAGGAGTGTGCTTTTTCCGGCACCGTTTCGGCCGATGATGCCAAGGACCTCGCCGCGCTTAACCTCGAAATTAACATTCTTGAGGGCCCAAAATTCTTCGGCCTTACGCCGCGGCAGCGCATATCGACCGCGCGTGACCCGGAGCGCCCTACCGGCGAGGTTGCGGACCTCGTCGACGATTACATCGCGCAACGCCGTATAGCGCTTGTGACCTTGGGAGCCGAATTCATGATGGATAAGGTACTGTTTGGATAGATTTTCAGCAGTGATAATTACTTCCGACATTGCAGTGGTTATCGGTTAAAGGGGCTCTCGTGGCGGAACCTCATGACGCCCAACAAACGCGGCCGCACAAATGCTCGCGGCCCAATCGCTTTGTGAGCCCAGCAGTGTGATCCCACCTTTACCTAGTCTGAGGTCAAAGCTCAAGCGGGTTGCAACACCGTCGTGTGCTTGCCGATTCGCCCCTAATGAGCGTACAGGCTCTCGTGGTTACGGGTGGCGTACGGATGCGCTCGTCTCAAGCGAGACGCGGCACGTCGCCGTGCGCGCCCCGACGGGTTGATAGATCGCATCCCCGAAAAGGAACCAAGCTGGAGCGACGTAGACGCCGAATTGGCGCGGCATGACCTAGCCAACGCCGGTGTCTAGTTCCAGCATCACGAATCCGGAACTCAGATGCGTCACGGACAGCACAGCCGTGACTGCCGCAACGGAGTAGCGTCGGCGCTTCTCGATGAGCGACATACTTGACGACTTTTTCGGATGGTTGCGTAATCGCCACGGCGGGATCGAGGCGATATTGAAGTGCGGCAGCATGACTGTTGCGGTAATCACCGGCTCGGCGGGTCTAATCGGCGCTGAAGCCGCACGGTTTTTTGCCGGCAAGGGGCTGGACATAGTCGGTATCGACAACGATATGCGCGCCGAGTTTTTCGGCAAGGAAGCCAGCACGCTCTGGAGCCGGCAACGGCTCCAAGCGGAGCTCGCGCGCTACCGGCACTGCGATGTCGACATCCGCGATCAGTCCGCCGTGCTGGATCTCTTTGAGCAGTACGGAACGACCATAGCTGCCGTCATCCATACCGCGGCGCAGCCGTCGCATGACTGGGCGGCGAAGGCGCCGTTTGTGGATTTTTCGATCAATGCCAATGGGACGCTCAATCTGCTGGAGGCGACGCGGCGATATTGCGCGGATGCCTGCTTCATCTTTACGAGCACCAACAAAGTGTACGGCGACGCGCCGAATCGGCTGCCGCTCGTCGAGCAACCCACGCGCTGGGAGCTGCTCGAAGACCACCCTTATGGCCGATACGGCATCGACGAATCGATGAGCATCGACCGGACGATGCACAGCCTGTTTGGCGCCTCTAAGGCCGCAGCCGATGTCCTGGTGCAGGAATATGGACACTATTTCGGTATGAACACTGTCTGTTTCCGCGGCGGCTGCCTTACGGGTCCCGGCCATTCCGCAGCGCAGCTGCACGGCTTTCTTGCCTATCTGGTCAAATGCGCCGTCACAGATGCCCCTTACGTCGTGTTCGGGTATGCCGGCAAACAGGTGCGCGACAATATCCACGCCTTCGATCTCGTGAATGCATTCTGGCACTTCTTTGAGGCGCCGCGCTCGGGCGAGGTGTACAATATCGGCGGCGGTCGGCATTGCAATTGCTCGATGCTCGAGGCAATCGACAAATGTCAGAGCCTGACCGGCCGGCCGATGCGGTGGTCATACAGCGAGAGGAACCGCGCTGGCGATCACATCTGGTGGATCAGCGACACGCGTCGTTTTCAAGCGCATTACCCCCGGTGGTCGATGCGCTACGATCTCGACACCATTCTGCGCGAGATTCTCGATGGGGTAGGTGGCCGGGCATTGCGAGCGGAGGTCGCGTGATGCCGCTGCAAGTCAAATCTTTAGCCGAATGGGAGCGTGAAGGCGTTCCCGACATGCTCTCGGTCGTCATCCCGGCCCATAATGAGGAGGGCGATATCCGCGCTACCGTGGAGGGGGTCGCCGCGGCACTCCGGGAGGCAGGGATCCGTTATGAGATCCTGGTGGTCAATGATAACAGCGGCGACCGGACCGAAAAAATCGGCCGCGAACTGGCCCGCGCGGACCCTGCCGTGCGGTGCATCAGCTGCGAGCCCCCGAACGGCTTCGGCTTTGCTGTACGGCGCGGCCTCGCCGATTTTCGCGGCGACGCGGTGGCCATCTTCATGGCGGACGGGTCCGACGCGCCTGCAGATCTCGTCGCCTTCTACTGTAAGCTTCGGGAAGGCTATGATTGCGTATTCGGGTCGCGCTTTGCCCGCGGCGGCCGTGTCGTCGACTATCCGATCTTGAAACTGGTTTTAAACCGGTTGGGAAACCGGTTCATCCAGCTGTTGTTCCGCATTGCCTGTGACGATATGTCCAACGCATTCAAAATGTACCGCCGCACCGTGATCGCCGGTATCCAACCGCTGCTCGCGCAGCATTTCAATTTGACCGTCGAACTGCCGCTGAAGTCGATTGTGCGCGGTTACCGCTACGCTGTGGTGCCCAACACGTGGATCAACCGGAAACAGGGCGTATCGAAATTCAAGATAAAGGAAATGGGGTCGCGCTATTTCTTCATCGTCCTCTATTGTTTTCTCGAAAAGAGCCTCGGGCAGGGAGATCTCCGGAGTTCCCCGCAAATGAGAGAGACTCAGCTCCAGGTTTGGCATCGGTGAAATCGGCGGCGTCTAGCTGCCGCATGCGACGCGGGTCTGGTGCGTTCTGCAACCGACTGAAGTCGAGAATGTCTCGGATGAGCTTGTGCTTCGGATCCTCGCCGCTGCGGCCTTGATATAATTGCATGCTTGCGAACATCAAATGTTCGTTTAAATTTTCGACCCGGAAGCGGGTCATGGCATCACTAGTTTTACGAGACTACAGTACCGTCCGTGTAAACGATTTCTCTATCCTGGTTCTGATAGCTGTTTGTTGGATTTTGCTTGCCATCCTGGTTAACCCGATCGGCAACTTCCCGTCCAATGATGACTGGGCGTTCGGTTGGACGGTAAAGACTCTGGTGACGACGGGAGAATTTCGGCTTTCGGATTGGGCAGCGCCCAACTTGCTACCGCAGGTATTAATAGGCGCGCTATTCACATTGCCAGTTGGCTTTTCATTTACCGCGCTTCGCTTCTCCACGCTCACGCTGGGGTTAGCAGGAGTTCTTGTTACCTATGGCTTACTACGCGAAGCCAATGCTGGCCGCGGAGTCGCGTTGTTCGGCGCCTCGACAGTGGCGTTTAATCCCCTTTATTTTCCCCTTGCAAACACATTTATGACCGATGTTCCGTCGTTTACGTTTTTTGTGTCTTCCGTATACTGTGTTATACTCGGGTTTAAACGGCGATGTGTCTGGGCATTCGGTCTTGGACTAGCATTGGCCTTCATAGCTATTCTCAATCGTCAATCAAGTGTTATCATCTTTCCGGCACTGGCGCTTGCATACTTTTGCAAGGACGGCCTGAATAATCGCACTATCCGTAACGCAATCATAGTCTGTACGAGTGCCGCTGCTCTGTACATCGCGTATCCGCAGTGGCTAAAGCTCACAGGTCGCGCGTCAATTATGTACGATGTGCAGACCAATCAGCTGTTACAGTTATACTCAAATGAAATCCTTCATGTCGGGTCGACATACGCCCGCAACATCGCCATAATGGCAATTTATTTGGGTATGTTCACATTGCCGTTTTTGATCATCGTCTTTGCCGCACAATACAGCAGCCTGGCGGCGTGGCAACAACGAACCGGGATTGTGCCGGCGGTGCTTATCGTAGCGACAGCGGCAGTATATTTTGCAGCGAAGAAACCGATGCCGCTCACGGGCAATATACTTAACTCATTCGATATCGGGGGTCAATCGCTGCCCGGTTACGAGGCATTTCTGGGGCCGCTTACAGTAGGCTTAATTCGGTGGATCTGGCGGCTTTTGACAGTGCTGGGAGTGGTCGGGGCCGCCTTACTGCTGGGTTGCGCGCTAGCAGCGATAGGGCAACTTCGCCGCAGGGCCGCGCAAAACTTTGCGGCCAATGGGAAAAGCGAGAAGGCATGGCAGATGTTGTTTATTGTTGGACTTACGTTGATGTATTTGCTAACCGTCGCTGGTTTGGAAGAGCGTTACTGGTTCGATCGGTATCTGATTGTTTGTCTACCGTTGTTGATGATGGTTGCTTCTATGGTCATGGATACTTTGAAGGCGCGGAAGAGCAGGATTGAGGCAATTGCTAGTGCTACCGCGTTGCTAACGTTCTATGGCGGAATTACTGTCGCCGGCACGCAGGATCACCTCGCATCAAACCGAGTGTTGTGGCAGGCTCTCAACAGCGCCATAGGACAGGGGAAGATTGCCCCAGATCAAATAGACGGGGGCTTCGAATTTAACGGTTGGTATTTCGGAAACCGGCTTGCGACTTGTAATCCTATATATTCTGACAGCATCGTGCAAATCAATGCCGATGTCTTAGACTTCAAATGTTTGTACGATAACGAAAAGTGGGAATATAAGATGTCTTACGTGCCCGAACCTGGATTTGTTGTCGAACACGAATATCAGTTTAAGAGATGGCTGCCATGGGGAAATCAGCATCTCTACCTTTTACATAAACAGCAAAGCCAGTGATATACCGTATGACTGCTAGAAACTGAGGAGGATAGTCTTCGGCCTGGTCGATCCAAACGAAAACTCGAGATTTGCGAGGCCAGCTCGATACACTTGCTGACCCGCAGAAAGCGTCATAGACGCGTCAAGGTTGTATCGGCAGTCGCGCGCAAAATCTTTAAGATTTGCGAGCGCCTGTTGCATATTGACATATTAGATATTATGATAGTATGATTTGCGTTATCGAAACAGCAAGCAAAATACCAATCGCTATAAGTTAGCATGAGTTTCTCATCGAACTGCTGCGTTGCCAATTGGAGAAGCTATGACAATCAGTATCAGTAATTATACTATAAGCAATAACGCACCTTCCGGTACCGTTGTCGGGGTATTGACCGCGCAGGATGCTTCGGGCAGCGTCATACCGTGCAATTTCACACTGACAAAAAATTCTGCCGGTTTCTTTGCGATCGCCGGGAACAGCCTTGTTACGGCTCGGGGCTCGCTCTCGGCCGGCATCTATTCGGTCCGGGTGCATGCAAACGCGACGAACACCAGATTCAGCGGCAAGGCCGTATTTAACGTTGCGGTGACCGCGGTTGCGCCACCACCGCCACCGCCGGCGCCGCCACCACCGCCACCGCCGCCGCCCCCGCCGCCGCCGCCGCCGCCGCCACCGCCGAAGCCACCGCTGCTGAGGGACAAGCCGTTTCCGCTCTGCTGGATCGTGGGTGACGCGGTGCCGCCACCGCCGCCGCCGCCGGATGTCCC